>Ga0315298_1001800_pt1 | contig 38194 bp, 32 predicted proteins | sample WHS_1_MG_FD_203077 | JGI IMG/M metagenome (GOLD analysis project Ga0315298, IMG submission 203077) | Extremophilic microbial mat communities from Washburn Hot Springs, YNP, Wyoming, USA - WHS_1_MG | ecosystem: Environmental > Aquatic > Thermal springs > Hot (42-90C) | place: USA: Wyoming...
TGGTGATGCCTGGGGATAATGTGCAGTTGACGGTGGAGTTGATTACGCCGATTGCGTTGGAGAAGGAGTTGAGGTTTGCGATTCGGGAGGGTGGACGGACCGTTGGGGCAGGCGTCATCAGTGAGATTCTTGAATAAGAGGAAAGCAGAATCTTTAGGAGAAGAAGATGAGGAGTATTATTACCCTTGCCTGTACGGAATGTAAACGAAGAAATTATTCAACGACCAAGAATAAGAGAAACACTCCGGATAAATTAGAGTTAAAGAAATATTGTCGTTTCTGTCGGAAACATACCCTCCATAAAGAGGCTAAGTAATTGGAAGGTAGAGCGTGTGGGATTTAGGAGGATAACAAAAATTTTAATGGTCACCCCATTTGATTTTTGACTTTCTTGTTTTTGGAAGACAGGCCAGTAGCTCTAACGGATAGAGCACCGGACTCCAAATCCGGGTGTTGGGGGTTCGAATCCCTCCTGGCCTGCCATTTATAAGCCCCGTAAGTGTTAAGCAACTAAGATCTTCTTGCAGATCTTATTTGTCATACACAATGAGAGATGGGTATGTTTTCAATAAAAGAAAAATTTGATAAGGCAAAGCAGTTTTTAAGGGAGGTCCGGACCGAATTAAAAAAGGTAACCTGGCCTTCAAGAAGAGATACCCTGACGGGAACTGCAGTCGTTTTGGTCGCTGTGTTTATTATCGCCCTCTTTTTAGGCATCGTTGATTCAGGTCTTTCGAGCCTTATAAGAGAGTTACTGAAAAGGGCTACAAGTTAATCTTGCACTCAATCAAATGGTGGAGTCATGGCTCATCAGTGGTATGTCGTTCATACTTACTCAGGGTTTGAAAATAGGGCAAAGCAGAACTTAGAGGAGCGGATCAAAAACCTTGGAAAGAAAGATTTCTTCTCAGAGGTATTGGTCCCCACTGAGACTGTCATTGAATTAGTAAAAGGGAAGAAAAAAACTTCTCAGCGAAAGATCTTTCCCGGCTACCTATTAGTAAAAATGGAATTGAATGAAGAAACTTGGCACATCGTGAGGGATACACCAAAAATCACAGGGTTTGCTGGAGATGGTACAAAACCCATTCCTATTTCTGAGCAAGAGGTCGAGGAAATCCTCTCCCAGATGAAAGAGGGAGTTTCAAAGGCAAAACCTAAAGTCTCTTTCAACATAGGGGATAGTGTCCGAGTCATTGATGGACCTTTTGTTAACTTTATTGGAACCATTGAAGAGATTAAGCCAGAGAAGAGGAAGGTGAAGGTGTTGGTTTCTATCTTTGGAAGGGCAACTCCTGTCGAACTGGATTTCATTCAGGTGGAGAAGAATTGACAAGGTTTATTGAGGAGAAGGGGGTATGGCGAAAAAAGTAGTGGCAATGGTGAAGCTTCAAATTCAGGCTGGACAGGCAAATCCATCCCCTCCTGTAGGCCCTGCACTCGGTCAGCATGGGGTAAATATTATGGAATTTTGCAAGGCGTTTAACGCCAGGACCCAAGGGCAAGAAGGGATGATTATCCCTGTGGTGATTACCATCTTTTCCGATCGTTCGTTCACCTTTGTAACCAAGACGCCACCTGCTTCGGTTCTTCTTAAAAAGGCAGCTAAAATTGTAAAAGGGTCAGGGGAACCTAACCGAAATAAAGTAGGGAAAGTCACTAAAGACCAAGTCCGGGAGATTGCACAGATTAAATTCAAAGATCTCAATGCCACGGATCTGGATGCTGCGATTCGGACCATCGAGGGAACGGCTCGAAGCATGGGATTGGAGATTGTGTGAGAAGAGGAAATGGGACATCGAGGGAAAAAGTACTTAGAGGTTAGAAATAAAGTCGATCGAAATAAGCGATATCCCCTGGAAGAGGGTATCAAACTTGTTTTAGAGACGGCCCGAGCTAAATTCGATGAAAGCGTAGACCTTGCTATCCGTCTTGGGGTGGACCCTAAGAAAGCGGACCAGATGGTTCGGGGAACAGTGGTCCTCCCTAATGGGACCGGGAAAAAGGTGAGAGTACTCGTCTTTGCAAAAGGGCAGAAGGAAAAGGAAGCCTTAGAGGCGGGTGCGGATTACGTGGGTGGAGAAGAATTGATAGAGAAAATTTCAAAGGGGTGGCTCGAATTTGATAAAGCAATCGCTACCCCTGATATGATGGGTTCGGTGAGCAAACTTGGAAAGATTTTAGGACCCAGAGGGTTGATGCCCAATCCCAAAGTAGGAACCGTTACCTTCGATCTGGAGAAGGCGATTAAGGAAATTAAAGCCGGGAAAGTGGAATTCAAAGTGGAGAAGGCAGGGGTGGTTCATGTTCCTGTTGGGAAAGCCTCCTTTGGGTTCCAAAGACTTTTAGAAAATATCAAGGCCTTGCTCGAAGTGATTATTCGTGCAAAACCTCCTACAAGCAAAGGAATTTATCTAAAAAGCATTGCCTTATCCACAACGATGGGGCCTGGGATTAAAATCGATCCTCTCGATGTTCGGAATGTGTTAAAGTCATAAGTCAAGGGGGGTAATCATTGAATCGCAGAGAGAAAGAACAGGTTGTTTTAGAATTGAATAAAAAGATAGAAGGGTATCAGGCAGCTATTCTCACCCATTATCGGGGTCTCAACGTTGAGCAGATGAACCAATTGAGGCGTCGGTTAAGAGAAGAAAAGATTTATTACCATGTAGTTAAAAACACCCTGATAAAGTTGGCCTCAAGGGGAACAGATCTTGAAAAACTGAATCCCTATTTTGAAGGTCCTACTGCCCTTGCTATCTCCTATGGAGACCCAGCACTTTTAGTCAAGATCTTAACTGAATTTATTAAAACTCAACCCGCCCTTGAAATTAAAGTGGGTCTCATTCAAGGGAAGGTGATCAGCACTGATGAGATAAAGGCCCTGGCCAACCTCCCTCCACGACATGTTCTTTTTGGCCAAATCTTGGGTGGGATTCAAACACCTGGAGGACAAATAGTGGGGACCATGATGATGACCCTTCAAGAGGTGATCGGTGTGCTTCAAGCTCGTGTAGACCAACTTTCTAAATTGGAAGGTTGTCCATCTTAAGCAGGACATAGGGAGTAGAAAGTAAAAAGGGAGAGGAACGATGAGGTTAAAATCATTATTCAACCTTCTACCTTCTACGATCAAATTTTTTAAATAGGAGGTTTTTCCAATGGCAGATGTTCAGAGAATTGCAGAAGAGATTAGTAATCTCACCCTACTGGAAGCACGTGATTTGGTGAAAGTCCTTGAGGAAAAGTTAGGGATTAAAGCAGCAGCACCCATTTCCGTAGCTGCCATGCCTGCGCCTGGGGCAGCTCCTGGAGCAGAGGTTGTCCCTGCTGAAGAGAAGACCGAATTTGATGTCATCCTAACTGGGTTCGGTGACAAGAAGATCCAGGTGATTAAAGTGGTGAGAGAGTTGACGGGGCTTGGATTAAAAGAGGCCAAAGACTTGGTTGAAGGTGTCCCTAAGCCTGTGAAAGAGGGGGTTTCTAAAGAAGAAGCGGCCACGATCAAAAAGAAGCTCGAAGAGGCTGGGGGAACGGTAGAAGTAAAGTAGACTAAAGAGAATATCTTCTTGAGGCATTGAAGGACATTGTTGTCTCTTCCCAGAAGGGCCAAACGATTTTTGAAAAGTAGTCCAAAAGGGAGGAGACTTTTTATTTAAAGGAGAGGAGTCCTTATGGCCAGCGTTGTTCCCATCTATAGAAGGTATCGTAAAAACTTTTCAAAGATTAGAGAAGTTTTAGAGATATCCAATCTGATCGAGGTTCAAAAGAAATCCTACGAGCAGTTCTTACAAGCCAATGTTGACCCTGACAAAAGGGAGAATGTTGGGCTTCAAGCCGTTTTCAAAACGGTTTTTCCGATCAAAGATTTTTATGAAACGGCTTCTCTGGAATTTGTAAGTTATCGTCTGACTGAACCCAAATATGACGTAGAGGAATGTTTGCTAAGAGGGATGACCTATGCCGCTCCGATCAAAGTCACAGTTCGTTTGGTAGTTTGGGATGTCAATGAAGAGACCAAGGCTCGAAGCATTAAAGCGGTGAAGGAACAGGAGGTCTATTTTGGTGAAATTCCGTTGATGACAGACAATGGAACTTTCATTATCAATGGAACAGAACGGGTCATCGTTAGCCAACTCCATCGATCCCCAGGCGTCTTTTTCGACCAAGATCAGGTGAAGCCCCATATGGGGGGTAAGATTTTCTATTATGCACGAATCATTCCACACCGTGGATCTTGGATCGATTTCGAATTTGACCAAAAAGATCTTCTCTACGTAAGGATTGATCGTCGAAGGAAAATTCCTGTGACGGTTCTTCTTCGAGCTCTTAAATACACCGGGCAGGAACTCCTTAACTATTTTTATCAGAAGGAGAAAATTCTTTTCCGAAAAGGAAGATTCCTTAAAGAGGTATCGAAAGAAGTCTTGGTAGGGCAGAAGGCCACCTCGGATATCTACGACCCCGAAACCCATAAACTCGTCCTCAAAAAGCATCGGCGAATTACCGAAGGGGATATCAAAAAACTGGAATCTGCCAAGATCAGCTCTATCGCAGTAGAACCTCAGGAACTCCTGGGTAAGTTTTTAGCGAAGGATGTCGTCGATCCGGAAACGGGAGAGGTTATCGCGGAATGCAACGAAGAGGTTACTGAAAAACTCCTTGAGGAATTTAAAGAAAGAAAGATTGAAGAATTTGAGATTCTATTTATTGATAATGTCAATGTCAGTTCTTCACTCAGAGACACGCTGGTAATGGATAAAATAGAATTGACTAAGGAGGAAAGGGAAAAATTGCCTCTCTTGGAACCAGGAAAATCTCTGAGGGAGAAGGAATCCGAGCGGGCGTTAATAGACATCTACAAGAGACTCCGTCCAGGGGATCCTCCCACCATCGAGACTGCGATTGGTCTCTTCTACAATTTATTTTTTAATCCCGACCGTTATGACCTCTCTAAAGTAGGAAGGATGAAGTTGAATCACAAGCTCGGGTTAAAAGCTCACCCTCCCAAGGTCTTAGTATTTACTGAAAAATGGAAAAGGGAAGCCTTGGAGGCTGGAGCAACCTATGCGGGAGGAAAGGAGCTGATCGATCGAATTCTGGATGGATGGTTAGATTTTGATGAGGCCATTGCCACTCCAGAGATGGCAGATGAAATCCAACGAGTTTCTAAGATTCTTTTCCCAATCGGGTTGATGCCTTCTATCAAGGAAGGGACGATTACGGATGATGTAAAGGGGAAAGTAAAGAAATTCTTAGAGGATGAGAAGACCACCCTTCGTCGCCGGGATATTTTAGAAGTCGTGAAATATTTAATTAAACTGAAGGATGGTCAGGGCACTGTGGACGACATTGACCATTTGGGGAATCGGCGGGTGAGGACGGTTGGAGAACTCTTGGAGAATCAATATCACATTGGATTGGTTAGGCTGGAAAGGGCGATTAAAGAACGGATGAGCCTCCAAGATGTGGAGACCCTGATGCCCCACGACCTTATCAATTCAAAACCTCTCTCCGCAGTCATCAAAGAGTTTTTCGGATCAAGCCAGCTTTCCCAATTTATGGACCAAACCAATCCCCTCTCTGAAATCACCCATAAACGTCGTCTTTCTGCTTTAGGTCCAGGAGGGCTCACGCGCGAGAGGGCAGGGTTTGAGGTAAGGGATGTTCATCCTACCCATTACGGTCGGATTTGCCCTATTGAGACTCCTGAAGGTCCAAACATTGGTCTGATTACCTCTCTGAGCACCTATGCCCGTGTCAATGATTATGGATTTATTGAGACCCCTTATCGAGAAGTTGTGAATGGAAAAGTGACTAACCACATTCGATATCTTTTTGCTCTCGATGAGGAAGAGGAGATAGAAGGAAAGAAACCCGCCATCGCACAAGCCAATGCCCCTCTGGACCGGGAAGGAAGATTCGTTGCTCCTCTCATCTCTGCGCGAAGGGGCGGAGAGTTTGTCATGGTGAAACCCGAGGAGATCCGCTACATGGATGTTTCTCCCAAACAGTTGGTGAGCGTGGCTACCTCTCTTATTCCCTTTTTGGAAAATGATGATGCAAACCGTGCCCTCATGGGGTCGAATATGCAGCGACAAGCGGTTCCCCTTTTAAAAACAGATGCCCCTTTAATTGGAACAGGGATGGAGGCCATTGTCGCAAGGGATTCAGGGGTTACAGTGGTGGCAAAGAGGGATGGCATTGTGGAAGATGTGGATGCCTCTCGAATTGTCATCCGGGTGGATGAAGAGGTTCAAAGGGAGGATGACCCAGGAGTGGATATTTATACTTTAATCAAGTATAAACGATCCAATCAGAATACCTGTATCAATCAGAGGCCTATTGTTCGAGTGGGGGAGAGGGTGAAGAAAGGGATGGTTATTGCGGATGGCCCTGCGACGGATATGGGAGAGTTGGCCTTAGGGAGAAATGTGTTGGTGGCCTTCATGCCCTGGGGAGGATATAACTTTGAAGATTCGATTCTCATCAGTGAAAAGTTATTGAAAGAGGATACCTATACCTCTATCCATATCGAGGAGTTTGAGTGTGTGGCCCGAGATACAAAACTTGGGAAAGAGGAGATCACCTGTGACATTCCCAATGTGGGAGAAGAGGCCTTAAAGAACTTAGATGAAAGTGGGATCATCCGAATTGGGGCTGAGGTTAAACCTGGTGACATTCTGGTAGGGAAGGTCACTCCGAAGGGTGAGACCCAACTTTCTCCAGAAGAAAAGCTTCTCCGAGCCATATTTGGTGAGAAGGCAGGAGATGTGAGGGATACCTCTCTGAGAGTCCCTCATGGGATTGAAGGGATCGTTATTGATGCCAAAGTCTTCTCCAGAAAGGGGCAGGAGAAGGATGAAAGGACCAAGGCGATTGAAGATCAGGAAAAGGCAAGGTTATTAAAAAATCAAGCCGACGAGATTCGGATTATTCAGAATAGCACACGCCGAAAGATTGGAAAGTACCTGATTGGAAAACGGGCGGCCCAGCGAATTGCCGATGAAAAGAGGAATCGCGTCTACCTCGAAGCAAAAGAAAGAATAAGAGAGGAACACCTCCTCAACATCCCCTTTGACCGACTCAAGGAGATCGATGTGCTTGAAGGGAAGAGGATTCTTCCGGAGGTTCATCGAATTCTTGACCAGGGTGAATTGCAAATCAACGTCGTCAAGGGGGTGTTTTCAGAAAAGTTGGCTAAACTGAAGAGAGGAGATGAATTGGCTCCTGGGGTGATCAAAACGGTCAAGGTCTATATCGCTATGAAACGAAAACTTTCTGTGGGTGATAAGATGTCAGGTCGCCATGGGAACAAGGGGATCATCTCCAGGATTCTCCCCGAAGAAGATATGCCTTTCTTGGAAGATGGAACGCCTGTAGAAATTATTCTTAATCCTCTGGGTGTTCCCTCGAGAATGAATGTGGGCCAGATTCTGGAAACCCATCTGGGTTGGGCGGCCAAAGGGCTGGGGTGGATGATTCAAGATTATCTCCAGAAGCACTTCAATCCCAAATTGCTTCGGAGGAGAATTAAAGAGATCTACTCTTCTAAAGAGATCAATGAGTATTTGGATCAGGCTTCCGATGAGGAAATCGTTGAACTGGCAAAGAAATTAGGACAAGGGATCTTTATGTCTGTCCCGGTATTCGATGGTGCCTCTGAGGAAGAGATTAAGGACCATTTAAGAAGAGCAGGGCTACCCATTACCGGTCAAACCACCCTCTATGACGGTAAGACAGGGGAACCCTTTCACCAAAAGGTCACAGTGGGCTATATGTATCTCCTTAAATTGCATCATTTAGTGGATGATAAGATCCATGCTCGCTCAATTGGCCCATACTCTTTAGTGACCCAACAGCCCTTAGGAGGAAAAGCTCAGTTTGGAGGTCAACGCTTAGGAGAGATGGAGGTGTGGGCCCTTGAGGCTTATGGTGCCGCCTATTCCCTGCAAGAATTTTTAACCGTGAAATCAGATGATGTCGCTGGAAGAACCCGAGTCTATGAGGCGATCGTAAAAGGGGAACATGCCTTCGAGCCTGGCCTTCCAGAATCCTTTAATGTCTTGGTGAAGGAGTTGCAGAGCCTTTGTTTGGATACCGAATTACTGGAGGAAAAGAGGGAAGAACTCTCATAGGCAGAACGTAGAGGGTATAGCCTAAAAAATCTACTCTTTGTCCAATGCGCTTAGCGCATTGCGGAAAAAGGAGGAAACCTTGGAAGATTATCTATCCTTTATTGAAAAGGGGAAGGGCCCTATTAATTTTAATGCCATTCGAATCTCCATCGCTTCGCCGGAGAAGATTGAATCGTGGTCCCATGGAGAGGTGAAGAAACCGGAGACCATCAACTATCGGACCTTCAAACCTGAGAAGGATGGGCTCTTCTGTGCAAAGATCTTTGGTCCCACAAAGGATTATGAATGTAATTGTGGGAAGTATAAAAGGATGAAGCATCGGGGGATTGTGTGTGAGAAGTGCGGGGTAGAGGTGATTCAATCAAAGGTGCGAAGGGAGAGGATGGGGCATATCCGACTGGCCACACCGGTGGCCCATATCTGGTTTCTGAAAAGCATTCCAAGTAAGATCGGGATTCTGGCGGATATGACCTTAAGGGAATTGGAACGAATCCTCTATTTTGAGGCCTACCTCGTCTTGGATGGGAAAAAGACACCCCTCAAGAAGGGAGAGATTCTCTCTGAAGATCGTTATCGCGAGGCAAGGGAAAAGTATGGAGACGAATTCGTGGCCGGTCAAGGGGCGGAGGCGATTCGTGAATTGTTAAGAAATACAGATGTCAATGAACTCTCGCAAAAACTCAGGGCGGAGATGAAGGAGACTGCCTCGGAGGCCAAGAGACGGAGGTTGGCCAAAAGGCTCAAAATCATCGAAGCCTTTTTAGAATCTGGGAATAAACCGGAATGGATGATTTTGGAAGTCATCCCGGTTATCCCTCCCGATCTACGTCCTCTTGTCCCTTTGGATGGAGGTCGATTTGCGACCTCAGATCTAAACGATCTTTACCGGAGGGTGATTAATCGAAACAATCGCCTTAAGCGACTTCTTGAACTGAATGCGCCAGAGATCATTATCCGGAACGAAAAACGTATGCTTCAGGAAGCGGTAGATGCCCTCTTTGATAATGGAAAGAGGGGAAGGACGATCTTGGGAGCCAATAAGAAACCTCTCAAATCCTTGAGCGATATGCTGAGGGGGAAGCAGGGCCGATTCAGACAGAACCTCTTGGGGAAAAGGGTGGATTATTCAGGTCGTTCGGTGATTGTGGTGGGGCCGGAATTGAAATTGCATCAATGCGGACTTCCTAAAAAGATGGCCCTTGAACTGTTTAAGCCTTTTATCTACCAAAGACTGGAAGAGAAGGGATTAGCGACCACCATCAAGAGTGCAAAGAAAATGTTGGAGAAAGAGAAACCCGAGGTTTGGGATGTTCTCGATGAGGTGATCCGAGAACACCCTGTGCTTCTCAACCGAGCCCCGACACTTCATCGGTTGGGAATTCAAGCCTTCGAACCTGTTCTGATAGAGGGGAAGGCCATTCAACTTCACCCCCTGGTGTGCTCCGCCTTCAATGCTGATTTTGATGGAGACCAAATGGCTGTCCATATTCCTCTTTCTGTGGAAGCCCAGGCAGAAGCCAGAGTATTGATGATGTCTACCAATAACATCCTCTCTCCGGCTAATGGGAAACCCATCATTGTCCCAACCCAAGACATTGTTCTCGGTATCTATTATATGACTCGGGAACGCCCCTTTGTTAAAGGAGAGGGGAGAAGATTTTCAAACCCCGAAGAAGTTCGGGTGGCTTATGATGCGAAGGAGGTTGACCTCCATGCCAAGATCAACGTTCGAATTAATGGCGAACTTGTAGAGACGACCGTAGGAAGAGTTCTCCTGAAGGAAATCCTTCCGGAGGAAATTCCTTTCAGTTTGATCAATAAGGTGATGAAGAAAGGGGAATTGGCCAATCTCATCGATTATTGTTATCGTTTCTGTGGTGAAAAGAAGACAGTTATCCTTTCTGACAGACTTAAAGACTTAGGGTATCGTTATGCCACCTTGGCTGGGCTTTCCATCTGTATTGATGATATGATGATCCCTTCCAATAAAGAGGCCCTCCTCCAGGAAGCTCAAAAGGAGATTGAAAAGGTTCAGGAACAGTATACGGAGGGTCTGATCACAGATGGGGAGCGATATAATAAGGTCATAGATATTTGGGCTCAGGTCACCGAGAGCATCGCCAGCGTCATGCTTAAGGAATTGGGAACGGAACAGGTAGAATCTCCGGCAGGTGAGAAGAGGACTACCCAAAGTTTTAACCCCATCTTTATGATGGCTGACTCGGGTGCTCGAGGGAGTGCCCAGCAGGTGAGGCAGTTGGCAGGTATGCGTGGCCTAATGGCCAAACCTTCAGGAGAGATTATTGAAACTCCCATCACCGCAAATTTCCGAGAAGGCCTTACCGTGTTACAGTACTTTATCTCCACCCATGGAGCAAGGAAGGGATTAGCCGATACCGCTCTAAAAACCGCCAATGCAGGGTATCTTACCAGGAGATTAGTGGATGTTGCCCAAGATGTTGTGATTACGGAATATGATTGTGGAACAATGGATGGAATTGATGTGACTTCTCTCGTCGAGGGAGGAGAGATCATTGAATCGATGAAGGATAGAATTCTGGGTCGAGTGGCATTGGAAGACATTCGCGATCCTTTTAGCGATGAAATTATTGTCAGGGGAAATCAGGAAATAGACGAAGCCCTGTCCGAACGGATTGAAGATGCAGGAATTGAGAAGGTGAAGATCCGTTCCGTGCTAACCTGTAAGGCCAAAAGAGGGGTCTGTGCGCTTTGCTATGGAAGGGACTTGGCACGCGGAAGGCTAGTCAATGTAGGAGAAGCGATTGGGATTATAGCGGCTCAATCGATTGGAGAGCCTGGGACTCAGTTAACCATGAGAACCTTTCATATCGGGGGAACTGCAAGCCGCCGTGCTGAACAAACGGCCTTAGAAGCAAGGATTGATGGGAAGGTCAAATTTCACAGCCTCAAGACGGTTAAGAACCGAGAGGGGAATCTTATCGTGATGAACCGAAACGGTGAGATCGCTATCGTGGATGAGGAGGGAAGAGAGCGACGCCGTTATTCAGTGATCTACGGAGCTAAACTGAAGGTCAAAGATGGGCAGAAAGTAAAGGAAGGGGATATATTGGCAGAGTGGGATCCATACTCTATCCCGGTTCTGACAGAGGTGACAGGCCGAGTGAAGTTTGGTGATATTATCGAAGGCGTGACCATGCAGGAACAGGTTGATGAATTTACCGGACTTTCCCGAAAGGTGATCGTTGAATCGAAGGATCCTGAACTTCGCCCAAGGATTTCGATCAAGGATGAGAAGGGAAAGACCATGACCCTTCCGGGGTCTACTTCCCAGGCACGATATCTCCTTCCGGTTGGAGCAAACATCTTTGTCTCTGAAGGAGATATGGTCGAGGCAGGAGATATCATTGTAAAGATCCCTCGCGAGACTACCAAAACCAAGGATATCACGGGTGGACTTCCCCGAGTGGCTGAACTTTTTGAAGCAAGAAGGCCTAAAGAGTATGCCCTTATCAGCGATATTAATGGGGTGGTTGAATTTGGGAAAGACCTAAAAGGCAAGAGGAAGGTGATCGTTCGACCCGATGTCGGAGAGCCCAAAGAGTATCTCATCCCCAGAGGGAAACATGTCAGTGTTCATGAGGGCGATTTTATCAAAGCAGGAGAAGCCCTGATGGACGGCCCCTCCAACCCCCATGATATCTTGAGGGTGTTGGGGGATAAGGCCCTAGCCCGATATTTGGTCGATGAGATTCAAGAAGTTTACAAACTTCAAGGTGTAAAGATCAACGATAAACATATTGAGGTGATTGTCCGTCAGATGCTCAAACGAGTGAAGATTAAGGAGGTTGGGGACACCCGCTTCTTAGTAGACGATCAGGTAGAGAGACATGTCTTTGAAGAAGAGAACGCTCGGGTCTTGAGGGAGGGGGGAAAACCTGCAGTAGCAGAACCCCTCTTTTTGGGAATAACCAAGGCTTCTCTCATCACGGACAGTTTTATCTCCGCCGCCTCTTTCCAGGAGACCACCAAGGTCCTCACCCAGGCCGCTGTGGCAGGAAAGGTGGATTATTTAAAGGGCTTAAAGGAGAATGTCATTATGGGACGCCTCATTCCTGCAGGGACCGGCCTCCCTAAATATAAACAGTTAACGCTATGGGTGGAAGGTCATACCAATGGGGAAGTCCCAATGGGGGGTGAAGGTGAGACGATGGAGAAGACGGCCGCATAAAAAAGAGAGGGATCAAAGCCCTCGTGGAGGAGAACAAATGAGGCCCCTTATAGGATTGATTAAGGGGCCTCATTTGTTTAAGTGATTTATGAAAGATTCTCTTAGAATGCCCTTGCTTAAGATTCAGATGGAAACATAAATGTTATTTTATAGTCCCTAATTTCTTTTTGGCCATTTCCGCTTGATCGGTATTTGGATATTTTTCAACGACTCTTTTCAATAAATTTCTGGCATTGGTTTTATCGCCAAGTTCTAAGAAAGCAAGGGCTTGTTTAAACAGGGCAGAAGGAATTTTATCTCCCTCTGGATATTTAGCAATGGCCTTTTCATACTCCAGGATGGCCTTTTCAAAATCTTTTTTTAAATAATAAGTCTCTCCAATCCAGAATTGAGCATTATCCGAGAGTTCCGTGTTGGGATACTGTTTAAGAAAGGCTTCAAATTTCCTTCTCGCACCTTCGATGTTCCCTTTCTGAAGGGTCTCATAGGCATCCTTATAAAGATCTCCTGCCCCTGGGGAGATTCCCTTCCATTCCCCAGGGGTTTCGGTTTCTATCGGTTTGGGAGTGGATTCTGAGACCTTTGGCTCCTTGGTCTCCAAACCTTTTAAACGAACCTCTAATTCCTTAAGTCTTTCTTCATTGGTTTTACTTTTATCATCAAGGAGTTTTAGCCGAAACTCCAAATCTTCTCTCATCCGGTCAATCTCTTTGGTGGGCCTTTTTAGAAATTCTTTATACTCTTCGACCCCTACGGAAAGGGTTCGAACGTCAGATTGGAGCGATTCGAGACGGAGAAGAAGGTCTGACTTCAACTTCTGGTTTTCAACCGTCTGTTGAGATAACTCCTCCTTGAGCGCTTCCTTCTCCTTTCTAAGCTGAGTCACTTGTTGCTGAAGCTTACCAATTTCTTCGTCAAGGATTTTAACATCCTTGGTCGTAGCACATCCCAAAAGAAGAAAGAGAAGACAACAACAGATTCCCATTTTATACGAATGGTTTTTTTTCAAAGTAACCTCCAAAATGAGATGTCCCCGGAATATCGCCTTCGGTTTCCGGGGGATTCCAAATTCTTATTTAGCGGTAATGATGAAATGGGCTCTTCGATTCTTTGCCCATGCCTCTTCGTTATGACCTGGGTCTACAGGTCTCTCCTCCCCATAACTGATGGTCGTCATCCTCTCTGCAGGGATACCAAGGGAGATGAGATAATTCTTTGTGCTGTTGGCCCGTCTTTCTCCCAAGGCCATATTATATTCATTTGTTCCTCTTTCATCACAGTGACCTTCAATCTGAATCTTCACTTTCGGATATTTTTTTAAGAGTTCGGCATTCTCTTTTAAAATTTCCGCATCCTGAGGGCGAATATTATATTTATCAAAGTCAAAGTGAATATCCTTCAATAAACTGCTCTCGAAAACGACCCCTTCGATGCCAGGCTCTTTTTTAGCCACAAGGCTCTTTTCAAATTTCTCTGCTTCTCTTTTTGCTTCTTCTTTTGCCTTTGCCTCCCGTTCGATCCTTGCTGCCTCCTCCCTTTCCTTTTTAACGGAAGGTTCTTCCTTTACCACGGTCTTCTTTGGACAACCCCAAATCATGAGTCCAAAGCATAGAACCAAAACCATTAACCAAAGACCTTTCTTGTTCATGGTCAACCTCCTCTAAAAATTTATTTTGAATAAATGTTTAATCAAAATACCTGGACCAGGCTGGACTCGTTTCACCTCCTTTCCATTGGGTTAACGACCTTACATTATAGCCATTCAGATTGGTAATGTAAATTTTTGGTGTCCCAGTTTGGTTTGAACTGAAGGCGAGGTAACGTCCATCCGGAGACCAGCATGGGCTTTCACTATTTCCAGAATGGGAGGTAACTTTTCGGAGCCCTTTCCCATCTACCCCAATGGTGAAGATGTGATAACGGCCCTCTGCCCTCCCGCAATAGGCAATCCGGTCCCCTTTGGGAGACCAAGCAGGATTGGTATTGTAATTCCCTTCAAAGGTTAAGCGACGGACATTCGTGCCATCCGAGGACATGATATAGATTTGAGGAGTCCCTGATCGGTCGGAAACAAAAGCAATCCACTGGCCATCAGGAGACCAGGTGGGGGAGGCCTCATTTCCATGTCCTTTGGTGAGTCGTTTTAGATTTCCGCCATTGGCATCCATGACATAGATGTCTGATTTTCCTTCGAACCCCATCATCAGAGCAATCTTTTTCCCATCCGGAGACCAGGAAGCAGCGAGGTTTAGCCCCAAGTGGGAAGAGAGTCTTTGTAAATTTTTCCCATCGGTGTCTACCAAATAGAGATCTGGGTTTCGACGGAGATAGGAAGTAAAGACGATCTTTTTATTATCCGGAGACCAGGAGGGATTGAGATTGAGGGATTGATTCTGGGTAATCTGTCTGATATTAAATCCATCGAAATCAGCAACGAAGATTTCTTTGCTTTTCCCCTGCTGAACCACATAGGCAATCTTTGTGTTGTGTACCCCTTTCTCCCCGGTTAATTGAAGAACGACTTCATCGGAAATTCTGTGAACCATACTCCGTAAATTTTTGGGATGGTCTTCATACTGTTTCCCCACCAGGTGTTTCTGTTCTACTAAATCAAAAAGATAAAACTTTAATCGCAAGAGGTTTTCAGAGACTTGAAAGGTTTCCCCCACCAATAGGATTTCACCCCCCGAAGGAATCCAGTCCTGCCAGACCATAGGACTCGGGATACCCTCCTTGTCTTGAAGTTGAGAGGGAAGGTGATGATGGTCGATTACTTTAAAAAAACCAGAAAGGGTGAGGTCGTTGGTCAAGATTTCATAGACTTTCATTGGAAGTGGGGAAGGAATCTTGTCCATTGATCTCCACTTTGGCATCACAATCGGAATGGGGACGAAGGCAGGGGCATTAATATCCAAATAGACCCTTGCCTCGCCTATGGAGGGGACAGAAACAAAGGAAAAGAAAAAAAGGATCCAGACAAAGCTTCTCTTCATTATTTATTCTGGGTAAAACCGGATTCCAATTTCCAAAGTATTTTCACTCAACCCTTTCGGAATGGGAGGGAGGGGATCTGCCTTCTTAATGGCCCTTACGACAGATTGGTCATAAAGGTCATTCCCAGACTTTTTCTCAAACCACCATTTTTGGATCTTCCCATCCCGTCCTATTATTAAGACAATAATTGTCTCCAAGTCAACCATTTCCTTAATGAGATTTTCAGGAATGGTCCAGCTCTCTTTGATCTTTAGCCAGATCAACCCATAATATTCGTTTAATTCCGATTCTGATAATAAAGATTGTTTTGTAGAGGAGATAAGTATCTTCGAAGGGGATGTCTCATTTCTTTCCCTTCGGGCAATCCTCTTTTGAATTTCGTCCAGTGCTGCTTTTTTTCTGATTTCTTCAAGGGCCTCGTGGAGCCTATGAAGGTCTCTTTTGGGAGGAGGCTTTTTTACTTTTTCAACAATATCATTTTTTTTGGGTTTTTCGATAGGTTTGGGCAGTTCTTCCCTCATCACCGATAAGGGTTCCGGAATGGAGACCGGCATCAGGGTGACGGTATAGGCCTTGGGTTGGACTTTAAGAAAATTCGGCCAAGGGAAAAGTGTGAGGAGAACAACCAGGAGGATATGGAGAGCTAAAGAGAATACTCCCATCTTTAATAGAATAGATTTTTTTGGTCGTCTCAAGGGTTTCACGTTTAATCGTTTTCCATCCTGTTTCTTCTAAGAAATTTAAGAAATTCCATTCCGATGGGGGAAGGCGTTCTCCCCCGATGTTGGACAATGTAGATCTGACGAAAGATTGGCTCAATCCCCTCTACTTCTATTTGGGAAAGAATTCCCTGTTTCAATTCTTCTCTAACTGCTTTTTTAGAGACAAAGGCCATTCCCAATCCTGCCTTCACTCCTTCCTTCAAAGAAGAGGTACTTCCCATCTCCGTGACCACATTAAATTGTTTCAGACTGAGCCCACCCTTTCTTAGAGCCTTTTCCACAGCCATCTGAGTCCCAGAACCTTCCTCACGAATGATCCAGGGTTCTTTGGTCAACGTTTCCAGATTCATCTTTTTCTTATGAAGACGGAAAGGGCCAGAGGAAGCAATCACAATAATTTCATCCTTTTCAAACTTCTCATAGGAAAGAGAGGGATGGTTCAGTTTCGCCCCGATTATCCCGAATTCTACCTGGCCTTGTAACACATATTGAAGGACCTCCTGGGTATCAGCAATTTTGAGGGATAGGGTAAAAAAGGGATGTTCTCTCTTGAACTCCCCCATCAATTTAGGAAGGATATATTCCCCTGGGATTGTGCTGGCACCCAGAGAGAGTTCCCCTCGGATCCCCTCAGAGAATTCACTTAATGCATTCAGTAATTCTTTTCGAAGGGAAAGGATTTTTTCTGCATATTGGAGTAAGACTTGCCCCGCCTTGGTTAACCGAACCTCTCTCCCGGTTCGATCAAAAAGGCGCAGAGAGAGGGATTGTTCGAGAGAGAGGATATGGCCACTGATGGTGGGCTGGGTGAGGCAAAGATCCTCGGCTGCCTTTGTAAAGCTCTTTAATTCTGCCACCCGACAAAAGGTTTCAAGATGCCTTAAATCGATTGGGTAGGAGCTTCCTTTCACTTCAAAAATTATATTAGTCCCCTTACAGATAAATTTCAAGAAGAAAAAATTTCATCATAAAAAGTAAAAGTTAAGATAATTAAACCAATTTCCCAAAAAAGAGGACTCAATGATCAAGTTTTCCGAAATTTGAGGTGAAATAAAAAGCCCGGGGAAATAAATTATTATAGTTCCCCAGGCTTCCTACTGGATGATCCAAAATGTTGTCCAACTTTTTAATACATATCACCCATTCCACCCATTCCTCCACCAGGAGGCATTCCTGGATAGGGAGGCTTCTTCTCAGGTTTTTCTGCCACAAGCGCTTCGGTCGTAATCATCAATGAAGCCACGGATGCAGCATTCTGGAGGGCCAGCCTGACTACTTTGGTGGGATCAATAATCCCTGCTTTAATCATATCGGTATATTCGTCTTTGGCTGCATCGAACCCAAAGGCCCCTTTCTCAGATTTTACCTTCTCACAGACCACAGAGCCTTCTTGTCCCGCATTGTTAGCGATCTGGCGGATGGGTTCCTCAAGAGCCCTCTTCACAATGTCTACACCGATCTTTCTGTCTCCCTCCACTTTTAATTTCTCTAATGCAGAAAGACAACGGAGATAGGCAACCCCACCTCCAGGGACAATCCCTTCCTCAACTGCCGCCCGGGTTGCATTGAGGGCATCTTCGACCCGGGCCTTCTTCTCCTTCATTTCGGTCTCTGTAGCTGCCCCTACATTAATCACCGCTACTCCCCCAATGATTTTGGCTAACCGCTCCTGTAATTTCTCACGGTCATAATCCGAAGTGGTTTCTTCGATCTGAACACGGATCTGTTTGACCCTTGCCTCAATATCCTCTTTATCTCCAGCCCCATCGACGATGGTTGTGTTATCTTTGTCAACCGTTATTCTTTTCGCCCTTCCCAAATCGTTCAATTTCACATTTTCCAATTTAATTCCGAGGTCTTCAGAGATAACCTTCCCTCCTGTAAGAATGGCAATATCTTCCAGCATGGCCTTTCTTCGATCCCCAAAGCCAGGGGCTTTCACTGCGCAGCATTTCAGAGTTCCCCGAAGCTTATTGACCACCAAGGTGGCGAGGGCTTCTCCTTCCACATCTTCTGCAACAACCAAAAGAGGTTTCCCCATTTTGGCAATCTGCTCTAAGATGGGAAGCATATCCTTCATATTGGAGATTTTCTTTTCGCAAAGAAGGAGATAGGGATCTTCAAGAACAGCCTCCATTTTTTCAGGATCTGTCACAAAGTAAGGAGAAAGATAACCCCGGTCGAATTGCATTCCTTCCACCACATCCAGAGTCGTTTCCATTCCCTTTGCTTCTTCGACCGTAATCACCCCTTCTTTTCCCACTTTGTTCATGGCCTCGGCAATAATATTCCCAATCGTCTCATCATTGTTAGCAGAAATGGTTCCAACCTGAGAAATCTCCTTCTGATCCTTTGTTGGTTTGCTCAGTTTCTTTAATTCCTTAACGACTTCTTCCACCGCAAGGTCAATGCCCCGTTTCACGTCCATTGGATTGGCCCCTGCAGCGACCACCTTCGAGCCTTCCCTGTAAATGGCTTGGGCTAAAACAGTGGCTGTAGTCGTTCCATCTCCAGCCGTATCAGAGGTCTTGCTGGCTACCTCTCTTACCATTTGGGCACCCATGTTCTCAAACTTATCTTCTAACTCGATCTCTTTTGCCACCGTGACGCCATCTTTCGTGACAGTCGGCGAGCCAAAAGACTTTTCTAAAATCACATTTCTACCTTTCGGGCCAAGGGTCACCTTGACAGCGTCGGCTAAAATATTGACTCCCCGTAATATGGCATTACGGGCTTCCTGATCAAACCTAAGTTCCTTTGCCATTGTCATCTACCTCCATTTCATTAGAGTTGGTTTTTATTTTCCTTCAATCACACCTAAAATATCTTCTTCTCTCATAATGAGGTGTTCCTCCCCCTCAATCTTCACCTCCGTCCCTGCATATTTTGCAAAGAGGATTCTATCCCCAACCTTCACATCGAGGGGGATCACTTTACCATCTTCTGTGATCTTTCCCTTTCCAACAGCGATGACCTTTCCTTCTTGAGGTTTTTCCTTCGCAGTATCAGGGATGATGATTCCACCCTTCGTCTTTTCTTCCTCTTCCAATCTCTTGACGATAACCCTATCCTGTAATGGCCTGATCTTCATCTTTTGCATCTCCTTTCTTAAGAAATATGGGAATTGAAAAAATCAAAATCATCTGAATTTTAACACATCACCTCCTTAAAATCAAAAATATTATAAAAATTAAATGGTTACCTTTTCATTGGAAGGCCAAAGGATGATAAGATATGGTCGTTTAATTAAAATTTGGAAAAAAAATAATCATCCATCCCTCCCTTGTCAAGGTCTGTTATTGAGAGGATCTGAAAATTTCATTTTTTATATGGGAGGATAAGGTTCCAAAACCCTTCGAATGCGGACATTGATTATTTTAATTTGTTAACCATTGTTTTAAAAAAATTTGTAGGATAATCCCTTGTGGCTTACCGCTTTTCAGTAAGGGATAAACCCTTACCCTACAATTATTCATAAATAATCCTTCGCCCGATACGGGCAGGAAGGTTTTTTCACCCAACCCTCCCATACTCAATAGAATCAAGGGGAGATACCATATTGAAAAATCTAATGAGGTTTGACATAATAGGGTAAATTTTTGGAGATAAGAAAGCGATGAATAATAAAATCCTAAGAAACATTTTATTTTTACCTATCCTATTGACTACCCTTACCACTCTCGGTTCATCTGAAGGGGCTCCTCTTAGGAAACCACTTACCTTTCAACATTTTACCCCTAAAGAGGGGTTATCCGGCGAGATGGTCTATGCCATAGTTGTTCAGGGTGATGAATTATGGTTTGGAACCTATGCAGGAGGAGCGACCTTTTATAATCGATCAAAAAGAGTGATCAAAGCCTATACCACCAAAGGCGAACCCATGGATTCGGTGGATGATGGCGTGAGCATTAATTGGAAAAATCTCCTCCCTTATAATCATGTCACGGTCATTCTTCCTGATGTAGACCGAATCTGGTTTGGCACTCACTTTTATGGGTTTAAGGGAGGAGGAATCTCATATTACCAGCCTCAGAGACAACCCCCCTGGAAGGTTTTTAATACCAATAATGGTCGTGCTAAAAAGATCGTCTCTATGGCCTTGGATGGAGAAACCTTATGGGTGGGTTCGGAGAAGGGGCTCAATTCCCTGGATAAGAAGAGTGAAACATGGAGAGAATTCTATTCGATTCAGGAAGGCCTTTCAGGTAATTTTATCAATACCATCTTGGTTCAATCCGACTCTCTCTGGATTGGAACCAATGGGGGAATCAGTCGCCTTCAAAAGGGGAAAAAGATATGGAGGAACTATTCTCAAAAAGAGGGGCTGAGCGAGACAGAGATCAAATCATTGATTCGGGTTGAGGATCGAATCTGGGCGGGTGAAAGTGGAGGAGGTCTCTTCGAGTATGAACCTTCGAGTGATCGCTGGAAGAGGTTTGAATCCAAAGATCCTTTAAAAAATGGAGGGATTAACTCCATGGCGATCATGAAAGGAAGGGTCTGGATCTGTCGTGAAAATGGAATAAGTCTTTTTGATCTTCAGACCAAACAGTGGGAATCCCTAACGAAGACAGAAGACAGAGGGGCTCCTAAGTAACATGGTTCTTTGTGCAGCCGAGGATAGGGATGGAATCTGGTTTGGAACAGATCGAGGAGCTTCTAAATTAATTTTAAGCCCTTAAGGTGAAGGGAAAGGAGATCAATCCATGGACTTATTTAAGAAAAAGCTTAATCGGAGAGAATTTATTAAGGGAGCCGCTTGGGGCGTGACCCTTCCTTTGATGGCAAACCAATTTCCCTTCTACGGAACACTGGCCCGGGCAGGGGAGGAGCCCACTCTTGTCATTGCAAAGAATGGAACGCCCGCACAGCTTCTTCAGGCTGCCATGACCCCCTTAGGAGGAATGACCCATTTTGTAAAAAAAGGACAGAAAGTGGTTATTAAAGCCAATATAGCCTGGGCGAGAACTCCTGAACAGGCCTGTACGAATAATCCTGATCTCCTCTATGCCTTAGTCAAGATGTGTTATGAAGCAGGGGCTTCGCGTGTGGCCGTTTGGGATCATACTTGCGATAATCATCAATTCACCTTTGTTCGAACTGGCCTTAAAGAGGCAGGGCAGAAAGCAGGAGCAGAAGTCCTTTCTGGTCACGGAAGGAATGTTTACAAAAAAGTGATGGTCCCAAAAGGAAAGAAACTCAAAACCGCTGAGGTCCTCAAAGAGGTTCTTGAGGCCGATGTCTTTATCAACTTCCCCATTCCAAAACACCATTTTGCCTCGGAGCTGACCCTCGGGATGAAGAACCTGATTGGAATTGTCTGGGATATGGAGTTACTCCATAAGATTGACCTTCACCAATCGATTGCGGATCTTAATACCCTCCGAAAACCAGCTCTGGTGGTGATGGATGCCATTAAAATTCTGACCACCAATGGTCCCAAAGGACCAGGAAAGGTGGAATCCCCGGGAGAGGTGATTGCCTCTACGGATATTGTCGCCGTGGATGCCTATGCTGCCGGTTTCTTTAAAAATCCAAAAACCGGAAAACCCTTCCGCCCTGAGGAGATTCGATTTATCAAACATGCCTATGATCTTGGACTTGGGGAGATTAATCTCAGCAAGGTCCGCCTCAAAAAGGTCAGCGCCACCTGATTGAAAATTGTTTCTTCTTTTCTCTCTAAACTTTTTTATTTTAAAATAAATTTAATGAGCAGATTTAAATTGGTCTCTGAATATAGGCCGAAGGGTGACCAACCAAAGGCCATTGAGGCATTGAGTGAAGGGGTTTTAAAAGGGATTCCCCACCAGGTCCTCTTAGGGGTGACTGGCTCGGGGAAGACCTTTACCATGGCCAATGTGATTGAGAGGGTCCAAAAACCCACCCTGGTCATTTCCCACAATAAAACCCTGGCTGCCCAACTCTACGAAGAATTTAAAGAACTCTTTCCGGAGAATGCGGTCGAATTCTTTGTCAGTTACTACGACTATTATCAACCTGAGGCCTATATCCCGTCGACGGATACCTATATTGAAAAGGACACCCAGATCAATGACAACATTGATAAGATGAGGCATTCTGCCACCCGTTCCCTCCTCGAGAGAAACGATGTCGTCATCGTAGCCAGTGTCTCCTGTATCTATGGCCTGGGCTCTCCTGAGGCCTACCATGGGATGCTTCTCTATCTCGAAAAGGGAATGGAGATTTCGAGGGAAGAAATCCTTTCAAAACTTGTTGAGATTCAGTATGAACGGAACGACATCGACTTTCATCGAGGGACGTTTCGGGTTAGGGGGGATGTGGTTGAAGTCTTTCCTGCCCATGAGGAGAACCGCGCCATTCGCATTCAGCTCTTTGGAGATGAGATCGAAGCAATTAATGAAATTGATCCACTAAGAGGGAAAGTCCTTCAATCCTTAGAAAAAGTCCCTATTTATCCGAATAGTCATTATGTAACATTCCCTGAACGGATGGAGATAGCTATTCAGAATATTCGGGAGGAGTTGAAGGAAAGGGTTCAGTGGTTTAAATCCCAGGGTCGCCTGCTTGAAGCCCAGCGACTTGAACAAAGGACAAACTTTGATTTGGAGATGCTTCAAGAACTTGGTTATTGTCAGGGAATTGAAAACTACTCAAGGCACCTAACAGGAAGAAGGCCTGGGGAGCCCCCTCCTGTCCTCTTAGATTATTATCCCAAGGATTACCTTCTCTTTATTGATGAAAGCCACGTCACGATTCCTCAACTGATAGGGATGTATCGAGGGGATCGCTCACGAAAAGAGACGCTTGTGGAATATGGGTTTCGCCTTCCCTCCGCCTTAGATAACCGACCTCTCATGTTTGAGGAATTTGAACAACGGGTTCATCAGGTCATCTACGTTTCGGCCACCCCTGGAGAATATGAAATAGAAAAGAGCAGGGGGAGAGTAGTTGAACAGATTATTCGTCCCACTGGATTGAGTGATCCTCTCCTCGAGGTGAAACCTGCAACGAACCAGGTGGATGACCTCTTAGGCGAGATCCAGAAACGGGTGAAACGAAAAGAAAGGGTCTTGGTGACTACCTTGACTAAACGAATGGCTGAGGATTTAACAGAATACTATTCTGATCTTGGGATAAGAGTTAAATATCTCCATTCCGATATCGATACTCTCGATCGAGTGGAGATCCTTCGGGATCTCCGATTAGGGAAGTTTGATGTTTTGATTGGTATTAATCTCTTAAGAGAAGGGTTGGACCTTCCGGAGGTCTCTTTGGTTGCCATTTTAGATGCAGATAAGGAAGGATTTCTTCGTTCAGAGAAATCCCTCATCCAGACCTTTGGTCGAGCAGCCAGAAATGTAAATGGGCAGGTTCTTCTGTATGCAGATAAAATGACAGGGGCGATGAACCAGGCAATTCTGGAGACAAACCGCAGAAGAAAAATTCAAGAAGAATATAACAAAAAACATCGAATCACCCCCCAGAGCATTAAGAAATCGATTCGGAATATCCTATCCTCAATCTATGAAGCCGACTACTATACTGTTCCCGAAGTTTCAGAGTTGAAAGAAGAATATGGTTCGATTAAAGATATTTCAAAGGTCATTCAGGAATTGACAGCGGAAATGAAGGAGGCTGCCCGCAGGTTAGAGTTTGAACGAGCTGCTGAACTAAGAGACAGAATTCTTAAACTCCAAGAGATGGAATTAAAGGTAAGGTAGTTTCCTTTACTGAAGGTATTTCTTGATATTAGAACGAGAATGAATCCATTAGAGCAAAAGATCGAACATCTCCCCACCAGCCCAGGGGTCTACCTTTTTAAAGATAGGATGGGGAAGATTCTTTATGTGGGTAAAGCAGGAAATCTCAAACACCGGGTATCCTCTTATTTTCAGAAGACGGAGGAGAAAGGAACAAAGACCCTTGCACTTTTAGAAAAGGTTGTCGACATTGAGACGATCCTAACCCATACGGATAAGGAGGCTCTCATCCTTGAAAATAATTTAATCAAGGCACACCGCCCTCGGTATAATGTAAAATTGAGGGATGATAAAAACTATCCCTATCTCAAACTGTCCATGGAACAGGAGTTTCCTACCCTTTCGATGGTGAGGCAGATCAAAAAAGACCACTCTCTCTATTTTGGTCCTTACACATCTTCTACCTCTCTAAAAGAGACTTTGAGAATTATCAGGAAGCACTTTCCCATAAGGACATGCCTTGAGGCAAAATTTTCCAGTCGCTTAAGGCCGTGCATCAATTATGAGATGGGTCGCTGTCTTGGGCCATGCTGTGGAAAGGTTGATCCTCAACAATACCGCAAGGTAGTCCAACAAGTCAGGATGTTTCTTGAAGGGAGGGATAAAGATCTAATCGAGGGTCTGAGGAAGAGAATGGAGGAGGAATCTGAACAACTTCACTTTGAAAAAGCAGCAACGATTCGGGATCAAATTGCTTCTCTCGAACATGTGATTGAAAAACAGAAGATTGTCTCCCCTGACCTTATTGATCAAGATGTAATCGGTTTTTATCGAAAGGATAACACAATGGTCATCCATCCCCTTTTCGTCAGGGGAGGTAAACTTCTTGGGGGTAGAGGATTTCATTTTTCCTCTTATGAGATTCCCGATGAAGAGGCCCTCTCATCCTTCATCCGTCAGTTTTATAGGGAGGGAAAGTTTATTCCGGAAAGGATTCTCATTCCCATGGAGATTCCTGAGCGTTCATGGATTGAGCAATGGCTCACCGAACTGAAGGGGGAAAAGGTTCAGATATTCGTCCCATTAAAAGGGGACAAAAGAGAACTGGTAAGGATGGCCTCTGAAAACGCTGAGAAATTTTTACTTCGGGAAAGTGAAATTGAAAAGGATCAAGAGAGAGTCCTTGAGATCTTAAAAGAGAGGCTTCATTTAAGGAAGATTCCAAGGACTATCGAGGCCTTTGATATATCCAATCTTCAGGGGGGTTATGCTGTTGGATCGATGGTCTGTTTTGAAAATTTGAAACCTGCTAAAGATAGATACCGCCATTTTAAGATTCGGACCATTGAAGGGGTTAACGACTATGGGATGATGTATGAAGTCCTTTCACGACGTTATGGAAAGGGGGGCGATCTTCCGGATCTGGTTTTGATTGATGGAGGGAAGGGGCAGTTGAATATTGCGAAGGAGGTATTGAAGGAGCTCCAGATAGAAGGGGTGGATATTCTTAGTATTGCCAAAGAGAAGGCTAAAAAGATAGGACCCCCTTTGAGGGTTGAAAAAACCAAAGAAAAAATTTTTCATCCTCAATTCAAAGAGCCTTTTATTTTTGGGAAGGGATCTTCCATCCTCCATTTTCTTGACCGAATTAGGGATGAGACCCATAGATTTGCGATCACCTATCATAAAAAGGTGAGAAGGAGGGAGACAATAAAATCTGAGTTAGAGGAGATCCCAGGGATTGGGGAAAAGAGGCGAAAGGAGCTTTTGAGATATTTTGGAAGCGTTGAAAATATAAAGAGGGCCCCTCTTGAAGTCCTATCCCATGCACCCAAAATAAATAAAAGACTTGCCCAGGAGATTTATACGTTTTTCCATAAGGGGGAGGGGGAAGCCTGAATCGTTTCAGGTCTCCCCCTTTTTATTAGAAATCTTTAACCCATTAGAATTTAAATCTTACCCGATTCACACCGAAACCAAGCGGAGTATGTGACATTAAATCCTGCCTTCTTAAAATCCTTTACAATGGGATCAGGATCTGTCGTCTTTAACCTCAGCACAATCATCCAATCCTTCTTTTCTGGTCTGGGCAGGGAAATCATACTTAAGACAATCGTATTATGTTGGCTTGCAATGGAAATAATCTTTTCAAGGTCCCCTAACTTTCCACCCAATCCTTCGATGGTAATTCTTGAACCTTCCTCTCTAATCCCCAAGACACGGGACATAAACCTGACAATGTCCGATTCAGTGACAATCCCAACCAACTTACCATTCTCCAAGACCGGGAAAGCCCCCACCTTTTTTTCTTGGCCAATCCTCAGGGCCTCTTCAAAAGGGGTATCTGGGCTGATGGTAATGGGGTTCTTCCTCATGATCTCCTTCACCTTCATTTTTGAAAGGAGATAATTCAACTCGTGGATGCTTAAGGAGGTGGCCGGTGAGGGCGAGGCTTCAAGGAGGTCATGCTTGGTCACAATGCCTACCAGCTTCCCTTTGTCCACGATGGGAAGCCTTCGAATATTATTCTCTTTCATAATCCTTTGGGCATCCACAACAAGGGTTTCACTATCGATGGTAATGGGGTTTTTCGTCATCACATCTCTAATTCTCATTTTTGTTCCTCCCTTTGTTTTTATTTGGTCAGAAAGACCATCATTCCTCCCATCAAAAAGCAATAATAAGAGAAGTTCTTGATAGATCCAAGTCTAATGATTTTCATCAAGAAGGTCAAGGAAAAAATCCCCACTCCAAAGGCAACGATCATTCCCACAACTGCCATCAAAGGGGAAGAGATGGTTTCAAGGTGACGGGATTCTAAGAGGGTGGCTCCTAAGATGGCTGGAATGGAAAGAAGGAATGAAAACTTACCAGAGAGTTCCCGGTCCAAACCACAAAAAAGCCCTATAGAGATGGTCGCCCCTGATCGGGAAATGCCAGGGATGATGGCAAATCCTTGAGAAATTCCAATGAGAAGGGAATCCCACCATTTCATCTGACCCAACCCTCTTCCTTCCTTTTTAGTATATCTTGTGAACCAGAGAATCATTCCTGTTAAGAGAAGCATGATCCCAACCCGTTTAGGTTTAACAAATAAAGATTCAAACCAATCATGGAGAAAAACACCCATTAGTCCTGTAGGAAGGGTGGCCAGGACGATCCAGAGAAGAAGTTTTGCTCCATCCCCCATCGTTTCTCTTCCATTCAAGGCTTTCTTGACATCTTTAAGGATCCTCTTTATATCGGCCCTAAAAAAGAAAATGACCGCCAAGAGGGTTCCCAAATGAAGAGTCACGTCGAAAAAGAGTTGGGGTTTTTCCATTCCCCAAAGGGATTGGAAAAAGACCAGATGGCCAGAACTGCTAATGGGAAGAAATTCCGTTAGACCCTGGACGACTGCGAGAGAGATGACCTGAGGTAAGTTCATTAAGTTTATTTCAAACATGAGGAATTGAGAAATTTTAAAATTTAGGAATCCTCATGATTACAATCCTTCATTCATCCATTCCCCAATTCTTCGATAACCCTTTGGACTTTATCTTCAACTAATTTCTTAATTTCTTTAAGACGATTCTCGGTGGATGCTTCAAACCTAAGGACCAGAGCGGGTTGAGTGTTGGAGGCTCTTACGAGACCCCACCCATCCCCAAATTGAATCCTTACTCCATCGATATCAATGGTGGGATAACCCTTTTTAAATTCTTCCTTTACCCTTTGGACAACTTTAAATTTGATTTCGTCTGGACAATCCACCCGAATTTCAGGGGTGTTAAAGGTCTTAGGCACATCCCGAAGGAGTTGAGAGAGTTTCTCCTCTGTTTTTGAAAGGAGCTCAATGAGGCGGCAGGAGGCGTAGATGGCATCATCATAGCCAAAATATCGGTCTGCAAAAAATAGGTGACCACTCATTTCTCCACCGAGGACGGCATTCTCCTCTCGGATCTTCTCTTTGATCAGCGAATGCCCGGTCTTCCACATAATGGCCCTTCCGCCATGCCTTTCGATCTCCGTAAAAAGATTTTGAGAACACTTCACTTCCCCGACAAACGTTGCCCCTTTCCTTTCCTTTAAGATGTCTCTTGAAAAGAGGATCATCAATTGATCCCCCCAGATAATATTTCCTTGGTCATCCACCACACCAATCCGATCTCCATCTCCATCGTAACCAATGCCTAAGTCTGCACGAAGAGCTTTCACACGATCCATCAGGTCCTTCAAATTTTCAGGAATGGTTGGATCTGGAAAATGGTTTGGAAATCTCCCATCGATTTCACAATAAAGCTCTTCCACTTCACAACCCATCTCTCTGAGAAGTGGCCCGGCCACCACCCCTGCTGTCCCATTTCCTGCGTCGATCACCACTTTTATCTTTCTTTTTATTCGAATGTTTTCCTTAATATAATGTTGATAGGCGGAGATCACTTCTTCCTGAGAAAGATTTCCCCTCCCAAGGATAAACTCCCCCTTCTCAATCAGTCGCCTTAAGTTCTGAATTTCCTCTCCAAAGATTGTGCTTTTACCTACGGATACCTTCAGCCCGTTAAATTCAGGGGGATTATGGCTTCCGGTGACCATCATTCCACCTTCTTGATTGAGGTGATAGATAGAGAAATAGTAAATAGGAGTTGGGCACACTTGAATATCTACCACATGACACCCTGTAGAAATCAAACCCTGAATCAAGGCCTCACTAAGAGATTTCGAGCTAAGCCTTCCGTCTCGGCCTACTACTAAATCCTGATAACCCAAGTTCCTCATATAGGTACCAAACCCCTGTCCCAATCTCCTCATGATCTCTTGGGTAAGATCTTTATCCACTATCCCTCGAATGTCATACTCCCTGAAGATTTGTGGATTAATTTTCATAACCCTCCCTTGGATTAAAAAAGAGTATCGTTTTTTTGACCTTAATATTTATATTTAATCTATACTCTCACAAGAATCAATGACCCTATTTTGACATTTTAAAAGGGATAAGATAAATTACTGAAACATAGGGGACAAAGGTATGAAGATCAAGGCCATCCGTGGCTTCAATGACATCCTTCCTGATGAAATGGGGAAATGGCAATTTGTTGAGAAAAAGGCACGGGAGATATTTGAAGGGTTCGGGTTTTCGGAGATTCGAATTCCTGTCATCGAACGGACAGAACTTTTTGCTCGTGGCATTGGTGAGTCCACAGACATCGTTGAGAAGGAGATGTACACCTTTGTTGACCGGAGTGGAAATTCCTTAACCCTTCGGCCTGAGGCCACTGCTTCCATGGCGAGGGCCTATTTAGAACACCAACTCTACGCCTTTGACCCTGTGGCCAAGCTCTATTTCATTGGACCGATGTTCCGTTATGAAAGACCTCAGAAAGGTCGATATCGACAGTTTTACCAGATCGATGCAGAGGTTTTCGGGGTTGAGAATCCCGTGGTGGATGCTGAAGTCATCACGATGCTCATGCATTTTTTAAAAGAGGTTGGACTTGAGAAACTTGAACTTCAAATCAACTCCTTAGGTTGCCGGAATTGCCGGCCTCGATATCGAGAGGCATTGAAAGATTACATAGAGAAGAGATCTTTTCAATTCTGTGAGGACTGTCAAAGGAGGTTTTCAACCAATCCTCTCCGGGTGTTTGACTGCAAGATCGAAACCTGTCGGGAAGCCCTTGGAGAGGCGCCAAAGGTAATAAGATATCTTTGTCCTGAATGTCAGGACCATTTTGAGAAGGTTAAGACATACCTTGAGATGGCAGACCTCCATTTCATTTTGAATCCGGCAATGGTCAGGGGTTTGGACTATTATACAAGGACCGCTTTTGAGGTAGTCTCATACCAACTGGGGTCCCAAAACGCTGTGACGGGCGGAGGTCGATATGATAATCTCTTTCAGGAGATCGGAGGGATCGATATTCCAGGAATTGGATTTGCCATAGGCATGGAGAGATTGATTTCCCTATTACCTAAGGAGAAAGGGTTGAAACCCCATTTGCCTCTCTTCATCGCTGCTTTGGGGGAAAGGGCGTCTCAAGAAGCCTATCAATTGGTCAATCAACTCCATCTTCAAGCGGTTCGAGTGGAGTTAGATTATGAAGGGAAGAGTCTAAAAAGCCAGATGCGAAGGGCTGATAAACTGAAGGCTCGTTATGTCCTCATTCTCGGAGAGGAAGAGCTAAATCGGGGGAAGGCAGTTTTAAGAAATATGGAGAACAAAACCCAGGAAGAAATCCCTCTTCAAAATATTGTGAATATACTGAAGGAAAAAATCCTTCTGGATTGATAATCAAGTGCCTTTTAGGATATATTTAAAATAATACTTTCTCTATACTATACGTTTTTTGGATTGGGGGATCGTTCAATGGTAGGACAACGGACTCTGACTCCGTGAATTGAGGTTCGAATCCTCATCCCCCAGCCAATTTTCTTAATAGATAAAGGCCTCTTAGGGAAACCAAAAACTGAGTTGTTCCTCTTTTTTCAATATCTCTTGTGTCAGAAAGGGCTAAATCAGATTTATCCTTCAGGCAAAGAGAAACTAATTCTTCTGTCGATCCAACACCTTGGCCCAGGAATCCCGTAGGGTCACAATCCGATTAAATACTAATTTGCCCGGAGAAGAATCTCTGGAGTCGACACAGAAATAGCCAAGCCTTTCAAACTGATATCTACTGCCCGGTGATGCGTTTGCCAGGGAAGGCTCAACCCTGCAAGAGGTCAGTATTTCTAAGGAGTTGGGGTTTAGGTATTTTATAAAGTCTTCCTCTGAAGAAGGATCAGGAGTTGTGAAAAGCCGATCATATAATCTTACCTCAGCAGGTACCGAATAATCCGCTGAGACCCAATGAATCACTCCCCCCACCTTCTGGCCCCCAGAAGGAGGTCCATTTCGTGATTCTGGATCATAGGCACAATGGACCTCAGAGATTTTTCCCATTCCATCCTTGACCATGCTAACATATCTGATCACATAGGAATATCGGAGGCGAACTTCTCGCCCAGGACCAAGGCGATTATATTTTGGGGGTGGGTTTTCCTGAAAGTCGTCTTGTTCGATGTATAGCACTTTGGAAAAAGGGACTTTCCGCGATCCCATACTTGGGTTCTGGGGATGATTGGGACATTCAAACTCCTCCACTTTTCCCTCAGGATAATTGTCAATCACCAATCGGAGTGGACGCAAGACCCCCATGACCCGTGGGGCTCGTTCATTTAGTTCTTCACGCACGCAGTGTTCAAGAAGAGAAAAGTCGACAAGGTTCTGTGTCTTAGCCACTCCAATCCTTGTACAGAAATTCTGAATTGCCTCCGGGGGATACCCCCTTCTCCTCATTCCAGCGATCGTAGGCATTCTGGGATCATCCCAACCTGTCACAAACCCTTTGTTTACCAGTTCAATAAGCCTCCTTTTGCTGAGGATGGTATAACTCAGATTCAGACGCGCAAACTCAATCTGTTGAGGGTGACAGTCCACCTCCAATTGGTCAAGGATCCAGTCATAGAGAGGACGGTTATTTTCAAATTCCAGAGTACATATAGAATGCGTAATCTTCTCAATGGAGTCAGAAAGGCAATGGGCAAAGTCATACATGGGATAGATACACCATTGATTTCCTGTGCGGTAGTGAGGGACTCGCTTGATTCGATAAAGGACAGGATCTCGCATCAGGAGGTTGGGAGAGGACATATCGATTTTGGCACGGAGGACATGGGCCCCCTCCTCGAATTCTCCTGCCCTCATTCGTTTAAATAGATCGAGGTTCTCCTCAATGGACCGATTTCGATAGGGGCTTTCTTTTCCTGGCTCCTTTAGGGTGCCCCGGGAATCTCTGATTTCGTCTGGACTTAGACTACATACATAGGCTTTGCCTCTCTTGATCAACTGAATGGCATACTGGTAAAGTTGTTCAAAATAATCCGAAGCAAAGAATAGTCTATCTCCCCAGTCAAATCCCAACCAACGGACATCCTCTATAATCGAGTTGACGTATTCAAGGGATTCACCACTCGGGTCAGTATCATCCATTCGGAGATTACAGGTTCCATTATACTGGGAGGCGATTCCGAAATTAAGACAGATCGATTTCGCATGCCCGATATGGAGATAGCCATTAGGTTCAGGGGGGAAACGTGTAGCCACACGCCCCCCGTATTTTTTTCTTCTCAAATCCTCATCGATGATTTCGCGAATAAAATCTGTTGAAGATGATTTCTCAGAGATAAACATTCTTTTTTATTCTTACCATAAGGCTTCTTTTCTTTCAATACACAGATCCTCCATAGGTTTTTAATCCCTTCAAATTTCATCGGGGAAGGGAATCCTTTGCGAACCTAAAAGAAATTGAGGAGTTTCATGGAATGTGTTATATTTTTTGAAATGAGATAGGAATGAGGAGGTTAGTATGGCCAAAAAACTCATAGGCCATGTTGGAGCAGGAATTGTGTTATTTCTGATTTTGAGCGGGGGATTTGCACTTGCTAACAAATCGGCAGTCTCTATTGAGGCTCCTCCAAGTGTACCGAAAGGATCTGAGATCACCCTTCGAGTAACAGTGACCCATAAAGGGAATAATTTTCTCCATTATACAAAATGGGTCCAGATCACCATCAATGGTAAAGAGGTTGCAAGATGGGATTATACCTCAGGTAACAGGCCTGAGGCAGCTACCTTTACCAAAGAGATCAAGTATGTGGTGAATGAAGAGGTAGAGATTAGAGCGGAGGCACATTGTAACATTCATGGAAGCGCGGGACCTGCGATCGTAAAGGTTTTAGTAAAAGATTAGAGGAGGAGAGAGAGGATGGTGGATTTTCCGATTGTTCTAATTCTTGGTATATTCAATTTCCTATTAATCCTTTTTCAACTCAGTACGGGAATGCGATGGTTCAAGGTTTCGTTTCAAACCCACAGGAAAACCGGAATCATTCTGCTGACCTCTGCCCTCATTCATGCTCTTTTAGGAATTCTATCCTAATCCATTCCTTACAAAAATCCATTGCATTTTTATTTTAATTTTCTAAAATGGAATTACAAGGGGGTGAAGGGATGGAACTTTCAGAAGAGATCAAGAAACATTTTTATCACCCTCAAAATGTCGGAGAGATCGAAAACCCCGATGGTTCTGGGAGTATTCATAACCCAGTCTGTGGAGATACAACCAAACTCTATCTCCGGATTAAAGATGGGGTGATTGAAGATGCAAAATTTTTATCCTTTGGATGTGCCGTGACCATTGCCTCTGCCTCAGTATTCACTCAGCAGATTAAAGGGAGACAGATTTCCCAACTCCTCACTGGAAGCGATGAGGAAGTTATTAAGAGGCTTATCCATCTCATTGAAAGCCACCTGGGAGAAATCCCTTCTTTAAAACTCCACTGCCCCCCTGCAACCGTCCAAGTTTTCCTCGAGGCCATTTCGGAGTATATGGAGAAAGAAAAGCAATTCGATATTAGCACGAGAATAAGAAAAATGATCCCATTAGTATTTGATTATTATAAAAGGGGAGAAAAGGAAGAGTCATCCCCTTAGGAGTAACAAAAATAAATCCAAACAAAGGAGAAGAAGATGAAAAAGGGTATGAGGATGATGGGGGCGATGGTGTTATTCTTTTTAATAGGGGTTCAAGGACTTTTGGCTCAAGTCGGAGGGGTTACAGAGAAATCACAAGTCGTTTTTCAGAAGGATGAGACAGGATACGTTTTTTTGGCACCAGGGATTGATCTTAAGGCCTTTGACACAGTGGTCATCGGTCCTTTTTCCATCGAAGGACTTCCAGATATTGGGCCGGGGAAAAAGGAGGAGTATCGGGAGGCTTATCGGAGCCAACTGAAGTCAAAGCTCTCCGCGGCTGGTATTTTTAAGGAAGTGACCGATGATCTTTCAAGGGCCTCCGGACCCAATTCCTTAATCATCTCAGGAGACTTTCTCGCCCTTCATCCAGGATCAGCGTCTGCTCGATTCTGGGTGGGTATGGGAGCCGGGAAGGCAGTGGTAGAGATAAAAACTTATGTGAGTAGCGCAGAGGAAAAGAAGATTCTATTGGCCCATCATCTTAGACCCACCAGTGGGGCTCGAGGCGGACTTTTAGGGGCTGGCAGTGGGTATGAATATTTACACAAAGGGGTAGATCGAATTTCCACTTTATGCGTGGAGTATATTAAGAGGGTCTACCAGACTGGACAAAAAGAGCTTAAGAAGTGATTGGACGATGATAGGACCACCTGAGTGGAGCACCCAAGATGATGGGATTGTAAAAATCTACTAAAATGAGTATGGGTGGATGGGGTGAAGGTGTGAAACAAAGGCTCTGTTTAATTGACGAACGCCCCTTCTCGATATTTCCAGACAATTAACTTCTCTTTTTTTAATTGTTGGAAAACGGTTCGAATGGTTTGCCTGCTCACATTAAACTGGAGAGCCAGTTTTTCCTGGACTAAGCGATCCCCCTTTTTCAACTTCCCAGAAAGAATCATCTTTTTAAGTTTATGGTAAACCTCGGAACTGAGGTAATCCCTCTTCAGTTTTTTTTGAAAAATTTCCTTCAAAACCTGCTCGGGTATTTTATTCTTCATCCAAAGCCCTTTCAAGGTTTTATAAAATTTCTAATTTTTAAAATCAACCCTTCATTAAACGCTTCTGTTTCTTTGCAGAGGCGGAGGACAGGGTCTCTAAGTTGGCCACAACCATTCTTGCATCCACTGCCATCAACCTATCCTTATAGACAAAAACAGGATTTAATTCCAATTCTTCAATCTCTGGATTTCTTTCTATCAGTTGAGATATCTTGAGAAGAAGGTTAACCAGGATAGAAAGTTTTACTGGTTCTTTATCCCGATATCCTTGAAGCAGGGGATAGCCTTTGATCTCCTGAATCATCTCGAGCGCATCCCTTCGATCTAAGGGGATAATTCTGAAAGAAACATCCTTGAGGATTTCTACCAAAATGCCTCCAAGGCCAAACATGATGATGGGTCCAAATTGGGGATCCTTACTCGTACCCACAATGACCTCAATTCCTGGCTCTGCCATTTTTTGTACCGTAACGCCCTGAAGGACAGCCCTTGGATATTGACGGCGGATATTCCTTAACATTTCATCGTAAGCCTTCTTAACCTCATCTGGATTTTTCAAGCCTAATTTCACCCCTCCCGAATCACTCTTATGAATGATATTGGGGGAGGCTATTTTTAAGACAACAGGGAACCCAAGCCTTTTACTGATGGAGACCGCTTCTCCTTTGTCCTTAGCCAAGTGGGTTTCTACTACCGGAATACCAGCCTCCTTAAGGATTTCTTTGGACTCATACTCGGTCAAGAAAACTCTTCCTTTCTCCTTCACCTTATTTAATATTGGAAGCTTCTCCATCAACTCCTCTCCTTCCTAAGGGAGTATTGATAAGCGATGCCTAGCGCCTTAACAGCCGTCTCAATATCTGAGAATACCGGAAAACCTAAATCCTCTAAGCCATTGGCCAACTGATGGATAAGGGAAATGCTTGGCCCATAAATCCAAGTGGCGATCGTCTTCCGGTAGGTTCCCTTCAATTCGTGATAGAATCTTAGATATTCTTCCACAAATTCTTTAAATGGGCTTGCCCAGATGATATTGAGAATACAATCGATGCGATTATCCTTTAGGACCGTTTTAATCACATCAGCATAGATAGTGATATAATTATTCACAGCCATCGGGGGACCAAGATCCACGATCGTTTTACCCAAACCTGGAAAGATCCCATTTAACTTCCTAAGGGTTTTAGAAGATAGGTTGACCAGTGGGAGCCCATACTTTTTGGATTCATCAATTGCCAAAACCCCAACCCCTCCAGTAAAGGATACTATCCCTAACCGATTTCCTCTGGGAAGGGGTTGGAGTGAAAAAATTTTTGGAAGTTCAAAAAGTTCACTAAATCTTTCCAGACGGATAATGCCTGCTTGTTTACAGGCAGCGCTAAAAATTTGGTCATTCATGGCCATAGCCCCTGTGTGGGATGCTGAGACCCTTGCCCCTTCCTGGGTTCGGCCAGATTTTAAAATCAGTACAGGCTTTTTAAGTGTCACCCTTTTTGAAGTTTCGAGAAACCTCTTCCCATCCCGGATGCTCTCCAGATACATTGTGATCACACGGGTGGCAGGGTCATGTTCAAGGTATTCCAGAAGGTCTACTTCATCCACATCGCATTTATTGCCAAAATCACATATTTTACTCAGCCCATAGGAAAGATCCGAATAGGGAAAGGCCTGGGGATTGATCATCCCGGTCTGGGCACAGATCGCAATGGATCCTGGTTTTATTTTTCTATAACCTGGCTCATAAGGGATGGGCATCAGTCCATTGGCTGTATTGACAATCCCTGCGGTATTTGGGCCAATGATGCGAATGCCTGCCCCTCGTGCGATGGTGACTATCTCCTCCTGGAGCTTAACTCCCTCCTCATCCCTTTCAGCAAAACCATCTGCAACGACGATCACTCTCTTAATCCCTTTCATTGCGCATTCTCTCAGGATGTTGGGGACAGACCGCCGATTGATGATAATAAGAACCAGATCAATTTTTTCTGGGATCTCTTTAATTGAAGGATAAACTTTTATACCCAAGACTTCATTATAGGAGGGATTGACAGGGAAGATTTTCCCTGAAAAGCCTGCATTCAATAGAGTTTTGATGACCACATAACCGCCGAAGTAACCTTCTCTTAATGATCCCACCACTCCAATGCTTCGAGGTTCAAAGAAAAGGGAAATACTCTCTTTTTTCTTTTGATGAGGATTCATTTTCTATGACCATCCTCTTAAATTAAATTAGCCCTTTGCTTTAGTTCCATCCCAAAATTGAACGAAATAAGGTTAACAAGTTTATTCATCGATTTCAACTCGATTCTTCGTATGATGGTAATCCTTTACTGAACGCCCCTGTCGGTCCTTTTTCCTACGGAAGACTGAAAGATTTGGTTTGATTTCTCTTTAATAATTTCTTAAATAGTAGATGAAAACGCCCCATGGATAAGTCTCATCCTACAGAGTTCGGTTGGTTTATTGTCGGGTTCAGTTTTGTTACGCTCGCATTGGTCTATGGAATCTATTACTCTTTTTCTGTCTTTTTTGTTGCTCTCCTGAAGGAGTTCAGTTGGAATCGGGCCACCGGGGCTGGAGCCTTCTCCCTATTTATGATTGTCAACAGTCTGATCGCCCCTTTTATTGGAAAGATGGTTTCATCTACTCATCCCAAAAGGGTGATGATCGGAGGAATGGTCATCTTAGGGATGGGGCTTACCCTATCGAGCCTAACCCAAACGTGGTGGCAATTTTATCTCTTCTTTAGTTTCGTCACTGCCATAGGGCTGGGGGCAACGGGCTGGTTACCCAATGTAGTCATTGTTCAAAATTGGTTTCAAGAGAGGAGAGGATTGGCCATTGGGATTATCTCAGCAGGAGTGGGAATTGGGATTCTCATATGTGTGCCATCTGCTCAATATCTCATCCTTCAATTTGGGTGGCGGATCACCTATAGGATCATGGCCATTTTTATTCCTCTGGTTGTGATTTCAATGGCAATCATCCTTCTCAGAAACCCCCCACCCCATCCTTTCCCAATATCCGAAAGGGAAATTTCTCATAAGATTCTAAAGGATCCTTCGAAAACCCTTGGGAAATGGTCCCCCCAACCTTGGACGGTGGCACAGGCTATTCGGACGAGAGTCTTCTGGCTACTTGGTTTCTCTTTCTTTTTAGCCAATCTTATTACCCAAGCCCTATTCACTCATCAAGTCGCTTTTTTTGTAGACTGCGGTTTAGAGGCCCTTTTGGCCTCTTATCTTGTTGGGATGATAGGAATCGTCAGCCTTGGGGGGAAGATCCTATGGGGAACCCTATCCGATAGAATTGGAAGAGAGATTACCTACACGATGGGCATTACCTGCACCATCCTGGGAATCTTATGTCTCATCCTCTTCAATTATTTCTCGTTGCCACTTCTTCCTTACCTTTATGCTTTCTTCTTTGGGATGGGATATGCTGTTCATGCAGCACTTCCTCCTCTCATCACCGCTGATTTTTTTGAAGGTCGGGGATATGGAGGAATCTTTGGACTTCATGTTTTTTTCATAGGAATAGGAGGAGCCTTTGGGGCATGGTTTGCGGGTCTTCTCCATGATAGGTTTGGAAGCTATCTTCTTGTTTTTTTCATTACCATCCTTTGCGCTTTTTTCTCTTGCTTAAATATCTGGTGGGCAGGCCCTAAGAAAATCAGGCTGGAAATAGAAAAAAAGGGAAGAACGATTTAACTTATTCCTAAATTGAGCGATTCAGTGTTATGAAGGAGAGCAGGAATGCTTCAAAGTCTTTTATATAAAACGGCATAATTTTTGACAATATTTATTTAATATGGCATACTACCTTCGATAGAGAGAAAAATATTCTCCAGGGGAGGTAGGTATGCTGATTAAACCAAGGTATAAGACCCTT
>Ga0315298_1001801_pt1 | contig 38172 bp, 33 predicted proteins | sample WHS_1_MG_FD_203077 | JGI IMG/M metagenome (GOLD analysis project Ga0315298, IMG submission 203077) | Extremophilic microbial mat communities from Washburn Hot Springs, YNP, Wyoming, USA - WHS_1_MG | ecosystem: Environmental > Aquatic > Thermal springs > Hot (42-90C) | place: USA: Wyoming...
TAAAAGCATTAACTTCGGAAGAGACCCCGCTGGGAGGAAAAGACTTCTGGAGTTGCTTATACGGCTTGGATAAGAGGGACTCTAACAGAGTACCGGGGGATGTGCTTTCGATTCAATCGAAGAGAAAGACGGTTAACCCTTCGGATATCGGGGTGAGAACCCCCGACCCACTTGCGATGACAGTTAACCAAGGGCCAACCCTTAGGGTTGGTCGGGACTGAAGACCCTGAAGGTGCTTGTATTGCATTTGATAGGGTTTGAGGGAACTGTGAGCAGAACATAGCGAATTGCCTCTGGCGAGAAACCAAGGCGAAGGATGTTGAATAAGAGTTCCTTATAAGTAAACCCACAACCCGTATCTACAAGGCACAGTTCCTCTTTCCCATCTATAAGATATACGCAGCAATCGTTTGGACTTGTGATATCTGGTCCACCTATCTGATAAATCCTGTCAAATATTTTTTCTGGCTTTCGACCTTTTTGCATTTTTTCACACCCCTTTGCAAATTCTATGTCATGAAGGCATGCTATGCCACAGCAATTTATTTGCGGTCTTGTTTGAATTTCAAGTGCAAGTCTTAAAAGCGCATTTTAAGGGTTGAGCGTGCAATAATATTTTTAGACGTACTCTGCTAAAATTCAGTTAGACCAAAAATTGTATTCAGGAATTTAAGGGGAAGGGATGGAAGTAGAAGTTGCGCGCCATAAGCTTGAGTTATTAAAAAGGAATGTCGAGAAGGTCATAAGGGGTAAGGATAAAACTGTTGAACTTGCTCTTCTTTGCCTTATCTGCAATGGCCAGTTGCTCATTGAGGATGTTCCAGGTGTTGGAAAGACAATGCTTGCAAGAGCGATTGCCCGCTCGATTGATGCGTCTTTCCACAGAATTCAGTTTACCCCCGATCTCCTTCCCTCTGACATAACCGGTGTTTCGGTTTACAACCAAAAGACTGGGGAATTTGAATTTCAGCCAGGACCGATTTTCGCTAACATCGTTCTCATAGACGAGATAAACAGAACTACTCCGAGGACACAGTCAAGCCTTCTTGAAGCTATGGAGGAGCGCCAGGTTACAGTTGACGGGAGAACTAAAGCACTCCCCGAGCCCTTTTTCGTTATGGCAACGCAAAATCCTATAGAGTTCTATGGAACCTACCCACTACCTGAGGGCCAGAGGGATAGATTCTTGATGGCTGTTGGTCTTGGATATCCATCTTTCGAAACCGAAAAAGAAATTGCGAAGGATCAGATGATTCGCCATCCAATAGAGGACCTTGAGCCCGTTCTTAGTGTAGAAGAGGTGAGAGCACTACAGGAGGTTGTGAAAAGAATCCACGTTGATGCTTCTGTTTTGGAATATGCAGTTTCAATTGTTCACGCAACTCGCAACCATCCTTCTCTTCTTCTTGGTGCATCTCCTCGTGGAAGCCTTGCTCTTATACGAACATCGCAGGCCCTTGCGCTTTCAAAGGGGCGAGATTATGTAATTCCAGATGATGTTAAGAGTATGGCGTATTGGGTCATCCCTCACAGATTTATAACGAGGGATAGGTCTCGAATGAGCGTGACGGATTCTACTAAGATCATCGAGGCTGTTCTCGAAGAGGTTCCAGTTCCGATAGAAGGAAACAGGCGGGGCGAGGAAGGTTGAATCGAAGGGCTATTATAATAGTCCTTGTTGCAATTGCATTGCTTTTGATCGCAACGACAATCAAGTCAGGCTGGCTTTATCTTGTTTCAAGTTCGCTCTTTGCACTTTTAATTGCAAGTGCTATTGTCTCGAGAATGACGATAAGTAACATTGAACTCGAGCGCTCGTGCGCGCCTGAGGTTTTTGAAGGAGAGCCATTCAAAGTATCTTTAAGGATTCGCTCGAAGGGGCACCTTCCAAGATATCTCCTTAAAGTAAGCGACCTTCAGTTTAGTAAACGCGGTAAGAAAAATGCTTTCGAATTGATTAGGAAAAGCAGAGGATTGTTGGAGTTATTCCCGCAAGATGAGACAAGGAATGGCGAAGAGGGAGCTATGGAGGAGTTTTCGGGAAGCGTAACGGTTGAAAGGATAGAGCCGCGTGGTTTTGTTGATGTAGATTACAGGCTTGTTGCGCTAAAAAGAGGTGTCTTCAAGAGGGCGAATATTGAGATTTCCTCAATGGGTTTCACGGGTGCGTGGCACTCGAAAAGAGTCCTGGATTTAGAATCTCCAATAACTGTATTCCCGAGGATCTACGAGGTTTCATCTTTTCCGTTTGAGCCAATAGCAACATATTCTCCTGTTGAGTCTTATGAATGGCCTCGAAAGGGAGCGGGGCAGGACTACTTTGGGATCAGGGAATATGTTAGAGGAGATAGCCTGAGGCATATCCACTGGAAGGCAAGTGCGCACCAGGGAAAGCTCGTAGTTAAGGAATTTCAGCAGGAGTTCAGACCATCTGCCGCTATTGTACTTGCTCTGGGAAAACCCCGCTTTGGCCGGGAGAACATTAACAGTCTCGAAGACGGTCTTCGCGCAGCCGCATCGATTGCTGCCTATTATTGTTCGCTCGGAAGTCTTCCAAGAATTATTAACGGAGCAACGGAGACCCCTGAGGCTTGCGACTTGAGAGGTTGCCTGAGAATTTTTGCGTCTTTTGAGCCACAGGAGACAATAGAGCGAAAGGAACCCCTTTCTCGTTTGATTAAATCTTCCATTGAAATCCTCGAACAAGGCTCTGCAATCTCCTTAATCACAAATGCGGATGCGAAAGATTTCCTGGAAGTGATAGGCGAAACTCCAGTAACCCTTCAAGGCTTTGCTTTTGTTCTTATAAACGAGGCATCCTATTTAGCCAAACGCAGAGATTTTACCGAAGAGGAGATTATCCAGAGAATTGCTGATGAAATTGCAATGAGGGGTGCACATCTTTATGTTGTCAGGCACCGGGAGGATATTGCCAGATGCTTGAGCGAGCCATACATTACTACAAACTCATAAACAGGCCGGGCAAGGCTGAAGATTCAAAAAGTTTCAGAGTGGCAGTGCTCATTGCGGTTCTTATATCTGTTTTTGCTGCGGTTAGTAACGAGGCGGTCGGGATCGGTGTTGGGATTCCCGTTATGGCTGGGGTTATCTTGGGTTCATATTTTTCCTGGAAATATCGAAGGCGACCCAATCTTCTCCTTAAGTTCTTTCTGACCATTTTACTTCTTGTAGTTTTTGCGTTTTTCTGGACAGAGCTTTCGAGTTCCATTTTCGATGTAAGGTATCCTCTTGTTAGACTATTCCTTTGGCTACAGGTTCTCCACTCATTTGACCTCCCCACAAGAAGGGACCTCGATTTCTCATTGATAAGCGCAACTATACTCATGGCTTTCGCTGGCTCCTTGAGCACATCCACTTCCTTCATCTATTTACTTGTCTCTTTCTTTGTGGTTTCACTTTTTGCCCTTTGCTCTGGGCACATCTCGTACCTTAGATCTTCTGTTCAGGTTTTCGCTCAATCAAAGGGAAGAACAAAAACAAAAGCAGTAGCATTCTTAAGCATTCTTATGATTCCTATTGCCCTTGCATTCTTTGTGACTCTTCCAAGGCTTCCCGGGTTTTCGGGCTATCTTCCATTTTCATACCTTAAGGGAAAACCCGGCTCGTTTGAAGGTCTTATAAGGAACCCGGGCTACAGTAGAATTCCAGAGGGATTCCCGTCGAAGCCCCTTCCCTTCAACCCGAAGCAATACGCGGGATTCTCAAGGTTTCTCGATTTGAGAATGAGAGGCGTACCGGATGATGTGATACTCATGAAGGTGAGGAGCGATCATCCTTCGTACTGGAGAGGGACTGCCTTCGATAAATTTATTGGTAAGGGCTGGATAAACACGGAAACAAAGTATGAGGACGTTTATTCAAACGAGCTTCCAATCACTGTGACATATCCGGCTGAGAGAGAACGATATCCGGTGAGGGAACTTGTCCAGACCTTTTTCATAGAACGCAAGATGCCCAACATGATATTTGCTGCTTACTTTCCGCGCGATATATTTTTCCCAACGCGGATTGTTAAAGTTGATTCTTTAATGACCGTTTTGACTCCCGACATCCTTAGCCCCGGCCTGATTTACACTGTTGTCTCAGAGGTGTCATCTGCAACGCCTGAAATGCTTCGCTCGGCTGGGAAGATTGCAACCCATAAGTTGCCTGAAGATATCAAAAAACGCTACTTGCAATTGCCTCAAATTTCGCCTGAAATTATTAAACTTGCAAATGAAATAGTTAAGGACGTATTCAGCGACTATGACAGGCTTATTAGACTTTCCACTTATCTTAAGGATAACTATTCCTATGAACTTGTGCCTCCTCGCCAGGGCAACGAGGAGAACTCCCTTGAATTTTTCCTATTTAGAGCAAAGCGCGGGAATTGTGAGCAGTTTGCAACGGCAATGGCAGTTATGGCAAGGGTCCTTGGGATACCATCGCGCGTTGCTGTGGGATTTGACACGGGCACATTTAATCCTCTCACGGGATATTACGAAGTAAGCGCAAGGGATGCACATGCCTGGGTTGAGGCTTACTTCCCGGTATACGGCTGGATTACCTTTGAACCAACCCCGGGCTGGTCGCGACCTGAAGCTTTTTCCGGCAGGACAAACACCTGGTCTGGTTTTGCTTTTTTCAAGTTTATCGGAAGAGCGCTTGGCAAGGTAATTCCTTCACGCTGGTTGCGAGGTTTCACCGGAGCCATTGGCGTATTGGGCAGAGCGATTGCTGAGGCAACAGGTGGAATTGCCGGTGTGATTCTTAAGCACTGGAAAGGAATTATCTTGGTCACCATAATTACATCTCTGCTGGGATTCTTTTTCTTGCTGAAGCGACTTAGGAGGAAAGAAGTAATCGAAATGGATGAACTATCGGTAATTTTTATGCGGCTTGTTAAAGCTCTTGAGGAGATTGGTTTCCCAAGAAAGCCCTCTCAAACAGCGCTGGAATTTACATCACTTGCCGGGGAGGCTTTTGAGATTAAAGAGATTCGAGAAGTAGGTGAGATATTTACAAGGGCGCGTTATTCAAAGGGTGAACCTTCATTAAGCGACACCGCTCGGCTTAAGAGAATTACAGATGAAGTCTACAATAAACTCAAAGGAGAACTACGGCATAAGCGCTTTGGCAAGACAAATAAACGATTTTCAGCAGGGGAAAATTGACTTGGAGGGCGCAAGCGTACCGTGCAGGATTTCTTAAACTTTAACCATTAAGCCAGGAGAAAAGTGCTTCGTTTGTCTCCGGGTGCGAAAGTTCTACTGTCTTTGTTAAGATGTCAGTATAAGTGTATGATACACGCTGAGAAGGAGCGGACTTTGCTTCAACCCTTACAACAAAAATATGAGGGTATGTTTCCTCAATAACTCCCATTTTCTCGATAACGACCTTCCGGCCCTTGTTTGCGCGAACGCGAAGTCTTGAGCCGATGCATTCACGAAGGTCCTCACGGATTCGCCTCATGACATCTACTTGCAGTGGTTCGGTGTTTCTCAAACTTTTCACCTCTTCTGAAAGATTGTGGAAACGGTTTTTATAGTATACTCAAATTACCAAAATTTGTCAACGAAATTATGGACTACCCCCATTTCGGGAAGTTCCCCATCTCCTTGGTGCCTCTTTGGCATTCGCACAAATTACGGAAACAGCGAGCATATTTCCTTATCTCAATGCTTCGGGCTTCATTAGAATCAAAATCCTTACAATCTTAAAAAATGTTTTTTCTTGCATTGGGTATTATTATTTGTTAATTTATGAAATGATGGCTTAGGAAGGTTTGGATTTTTACTAAAGGAGGGGAGATGGCTCTTAGAGTTACAGAGGAGATGCTCAAGGAAAGCCTGTCAAAAGAGCTTGAGCAGGGGGAAGAACTTCTTGAAGTTGGTTATGCGTACAGGGCAGGAACGAAATTCTTTTTCGTTGGGCTTACGTCTTCGAGGATCATACTTCAAAGCGTTACTGCCACGAACAAGGTAAAAGGAACTGAGTCTCTTCCTATATCAGAAATTGAAAGGGCTGAGCTCGAGAAAGGTTTTAAGTTTGCTCCTCTTCTTCGAAAAATTGCGTCTGAGAAGGTTGAGCATTCTATTGTAATCAAGATGAAAGATGGAACGAAGCATGTCCTGAGGTTCGGACCCATAATGGGAATGGACAACAAGCGTTGCCCCGATAGAATTCTCGAAAGGCTTCGAGGGCCGGAATAAGAAGCGGAGAATCGCGGAGTTTTTCATATTCTCACACTAATAGGCATTTGATGCTGCATTGAATTCTTCCATCCACTCGATTGCTTCATTTATTATTTCAACTGCTGATCGAGTGGATATTCCAAACTCTCGCATGGCCTTCGTCCCGGAGTAGAAGAGATCTGATGCTGCGATTGCAGCGATTTGTCTGCTAAGGGCTGGCTTGCGCATGAAGCGACTGGCAAGCAAGTGATAAAAGCTTCCAAAAGCAAGAATCCCGTGGCTTGCCTCTTTGCTTGGAGGCTCTTTTCCTTTAGTGCGCGCAATGATTGAAAAAATTTCACGGTAAGAAAGATTTTCTCCGGCAATTATGTAAGTTTCGCCCGTTTTCCCCTTTTCATACGCCTCTACTGCTGCGAATGCAACTTCCTTCGCACCGATCAGATTGATTCCTCCAGGCGGATAGCGTTTAGAAGTAGATGCTACATCAAGTAGAAACCAACCAGGACTTCCGGGTGAATCGTATTTCCCGCAAACAAGAGTTGGTGCAAGTATCGTTGCCTGAACGTTTCCCTCATCTGTATATCTCCTTACGAGCTCTGCAGCCCGTCTGATTGAGTCGAGGCTCGCAAGACCGAAACTGGACGCAGGCGAGGAACACTCGTCTCCAGGCTCTTTCAGCGTTCCGGACTCAAATGTGAATGCGCTGGAAATATGAACAAGGCGAGAAATACCGGAGCGCGACATCCCAATAAGCAAGTTCTTTGTGCCCTCGAGATTTAATAGGCATGATTCCTTTTGAAGTTCTTGCTCGCAGGTTATCTGTAAAGAGTGGAAGACGCAATGAATGCCCCTTAGCGCACTTAGGACATCCTCTAAGGAGAGAATATTTCCCTGAACGATTTCAACGGGAACTCCCTTGAGTGCCGGAGGATTCACACCCTCGCCAAGAACTCTTACGGAAACCCCTTTCCCAGCAAGAATCCGCACAAGGTTTCCGCCTATAGTTCCTTCGGCACCTGTGACTAAAGCCTTCATCTGCTTGCAGGGATCGATGGGGTCTCTGAAATCTGTCTAAAGTCTGGCACCGCATTCACCGCAGAATACCGCATCCGCTTCTGATTGTGCGCCGCATGAGGGGCATGTTTTCGGAGCGGTGGCAACCAAATTTTCTGCCGGTACTTGAGCTTTAGCATCTACTGGAGGCGGGGGAACAACAACTTGCTTTTCTGTAACGATTGCTGCACCGCAGTTGCTACAGAACCTATCACCTGCAGAATAAGGCGTTCCGCAGGAGGGACAGTTACTTCCAGCGGTTGGTTGAGGAGATATGAGTTCCTTCCCACAATTTCCGCAGAAACGCATTCCTGGAATTGTTGGCGTCTGACAAAATGGGCAAATGAAGGTTGCTGTCTGAGTGAAAGGTGCAGCCTTTGGCATAAGAATTTGCGCTTGCATTTCCTGGATGTAGGTGTTGCAATTTGAAATCTCGCTTTCAATTGACTCTATCTGAGAAAGAATTTCCGATAGAGAATTTTCGCTCAAATTCCCTTCTTTGTAAGTCTCCCACGCTTTTATTCCGAGAGCATGAATCAGTTTATCTTTCTCTTTTTCCAACTTTTTAATTCTTGCCTTCGACCTTGTGATTTCTCTTTTTGGATTTATCCTGTTTCCATCCATTTGCGTATTCCTTTCCCGTAATTTTCCTGTCTAAGCTACTTTAAAAATTTTAACATGATCTCGAGGATTAGGACTAAAAATTTAGATATCCTGGCACGAAACCAAACATCCTACTAAATCGCTCAGAAGGTGCACGTGAAATTGCCGATGCTGCCATTTGCCATAGAGCCTTTCGGAAAATTATTGGCGCTTTATCAAGCATTCTTTTTGCAAGAAGACTTTTTCTAAAAAAAGAGGTAAGCCTTAAGAATTCCTCGTATGCCTTGCCCCTATCGGTGACTGCTATCGCCGCTATTTTCCCGCTTATCATTGCTCCAAGCATGCCGAAGTTCATAAGTGGTTCCATCACTCCAGCAAGTGTCCCTGCTACAATCATGTTATTCTTGAAAAGAACGGGGTTTGTTAGGGTTCGATGAGGTGCTGCTCCACCAAAGAGATCCTTCCATCCTTTCAGTTCAACTCCATCCTCGTATACTTTCTTTTCAAATTTTTCCTTGTCCTCTCTTCTAAGGGGTTTCTCGCGCTGGAATAAAAGGGGAAATAACACCCCGTTAATGAGTGTGGTGAAGCCATAATCAACTGTGAAATCATCTATGTATGCCCAGGCAAGCGTCCTTTTGTCATCGGAGGTCCCTTTTGCGAACCATCCCCAAAAAGGAACATAAGGTATACCCATTGCCTCAAATCCCTGAACGTCAAGACCTGTAGCAATAATAGAGCCTTCGGGAAGTCCGGAAACATCAGATGGGCTTTTTATGGCAAATCCCCACTCGAATTTCACACCACTTTCTTTTGCCATATTCAAAAGAAAAGTGTCAAGGCTTCCCGAACGCGGTCCCCTTTCTACCATGTACATTTGTGCTTCCTGCGGATATGTCATTTCTATTCTTTTCCCGAAAACCGAAAAAGTCATGCTTTCGATTGGTTTGCAGACAGGCATTATATCAATCCCTGTATAGGCCTGGAGTGCTTGAAAATCAAAAGGGCTTGCTGCCCCATCAGGTCTGAATTCAGCCCTTCCACCATGTCGTTTTTCCTTATCGAGAACTAAGACTTCATAACCTTGGCGAGAAAGGTTTATAGCAGCCGTTAGCCCTGCAAGACCTGCCCCAACAATTGTTACAGATTTCTTTCCCATCCAACCACCGGAAATCAAATTTCGAACTATCAAGCGGTATTATTTTCTCACAAATAACCCCCCATAGAAAAGCAATTGTCCGCTGCGCCGTTTTAATTTGCAAAAAATCTTTAGAGCACGAATTCAAAGCGATGCGTGTTTGGGGAAATAGCCGCAGGAAGCGCTGATTTTCAACAAACGCTCAAGCAGAAGCGCGTAGAACGAAGATAAGAGGTCGTTGCTCTCAAGGGGCATAAAGGGTAACTTTATCTATGTCTTCGAATGTTTGAGCGATCCCATTTTCAGGAGAAAGAATGCAAAAGAACTGGCCAAGTGAAGAGTCTCGTGAAAGGTTCATTAAGTTTCTTGAACTTGAGTTGAGAATCATGCAGTGCGCTTCCCGAAAAGAGAAGGACATTTCAACTATTCGTGAGTTCAACGAACTCTTGGAGGAGCACTTTCCAAAGACAAAAATCTATCTTGAAGGAAAAAGTCCCGATGACATTGCTGAAATTTTCTCAGGTGCCTTAAGACTTATTGCTTGGGCTGAGGCGAGAGCAGTTGAAACAGAAGATGGCACCTCGAAAGTTGATGGTATATGGAGCAAGGACGATATAGAACGTGATATAAACGAGTGCTTTTCGGAGGCGAGGAAGCGCGTCGGTCTTTAGAATTCAGTGCTAACCATTTCAGCCGAAACGCTTGCTTGACTTCATACCTTGAACAATCCTTGATATAATAGGCGAGGTGGTGCGCAAATGGTAGGCGATCATGCTCCGCTGATATTAATGATAGAGGATGATAGAGACACTTCCCGAATGCTTTCCACATTCCTGAAGATGGATGGGTTCAGGGTTGAGCAAGCATACGATGGCAAGGAAGGGTTGGAGAAGGCAGAAGAGGTAAATCCTGACTTGATTGTTCTCGATATTATAATGCCCGGTATGGGTGGCCTTGAGGTGATGAATGAAATGCGCTCAAATCCAAAAACATCATCCATACCGATAATTTTTCTTTCTGGCGTTGGAGATGAGTCAGTGATTGTTCAGTGTTTGAAGGGTGCAGACGACTATGTTACAAAGCCTTTCAGGCCACTTGAACTTGAGGAAAGGATAAAGAAAGTCCTGGAAAGAAAGAAAGCGGAAGGAGAAATGCCAGGCACAGCAACACTTTCCGAGGAGAGGCTTGCCGTTGAGATAGGAAATGATACTTTTTTGGTTCCACTTGAGGATGTGCTTTACTTTGAGGCCCAAAGAAAATATTGCTTTGTCTATACGAATGCGAGGCGTTACCTTATTGGAAAGTCAATTTCCGAACTTGAAAGTAAACTTTCTTCAAGCCCTTGGTTTTTGAGAGTTCACCGCTCTTATATTGTTAATCTTAATCATGTAATTAAGCTTACGAGAACAAAGGAAGGAAATGCTATCCTTCACGTAGGTGGAGAAGGTGCACATGCAATTGCGGTAAGCAAGTCATATTATCCGCAGGTCAAAGAGAGACTTGGATTGTAAATTCGCAAGTTGTGAGAAACTTAGATGAGTGGAGCACGCTATAGATTTTTTTCAATAGAAAAAACGTCAAGCGCTAACAGGTGAGGCAGAAGGAATTCGAGTAATCGATTTTCGATTTTATATCCGCTTCACTTAATAAAATCCTTATTACTTCCTCTTAAAAGCCATTTCCACAAGGGAATGAACTTAATTTTCTTTCCCCGAGCCTCTTCTTCACCCTCAAAATCCCAAGTTATTATCAGTAAATTCCTGCAGTCTAACTCACCACTTGCTTTTAATAAACCCTTTGTTTCTCTCTCTCTTGTTCTGTAATCTTCTATGTCATGGCAGACTTGAATTAATTGTTGGACTTTCAAACCTTCTTTTATTACAAAATCAACCTCATTTTGCTGATGGTCTCTCCAGTAATAAATCTCCCACTTTTTTGACCGGTAACTTTTCCTTCTCAAAAGTTCTATAGCAACAAGATTTTCTATTTTTCTTCCTTTATTTTCACTGAACTTAAAACCAATTGCATTTGCTAAACCAGTATCTATGCAATAGATTTTTCTTGGGGCGATTGCCTGTTCCTTGAGTTTGAAAGAGAATCTTTCTAAGACAAAGACAAGATAAGCATTTTCTATGAGGGAAAGCCAATTTTTTAAGGTATGTACATCTTTAATATCAAAGACATTTTTCAATTTACTAAATGAGAATTCGAAAGGGGAATTAGAAATGAGGTATTTGCTAAATTCCTTGAAAGTAATTTTCCTCTTTACATTGCACCTCTTTAAGATATCCTTCTCTATTATGTCTCCATAGATTCTAACTAAAATTTCTCTTCCAAAAAGATAGCCTTCAGGGAAACCACCGATTTTTAGATAGTCTTCAAGCATCTTCTTAAGAAGCCCTATCTGTTTTGTAGAATAAAAGTTCTGACTTTTAAAGGGGAAATCATTGATTTCGAGGAATTCGCGAAAACTAAAAGGGAAAAGGACGAAATCTATATATCTTCCCGTCAAATGAGTGGAGAGCTCGCCCGATAGCATCTTGGAATTGGAGCCAGTAATAATAACCCTTTTTGTTCTCCTTAGTCTGTTTACGAAGAGTTCCCAGTTTTCTATATTATGTGGCTCATCCAGGACTATATATTCGAAATCTCCGTAGAGTTCATAGAATGCTTGCAGGAGTTTATCAAAATCCTCTGTCTTAAATTCTACTAACCTTTCATCATCGAAGTTGATATAAGGCAAGACGTTTCTATCTAAGATTTGCCAGGAAAGGACAGATTTTCCGCATCTTCTAATACCAAGGATTGCGAGGATATTTGGGGAGGAGATATGTTTTCTCAATAAAGAAAAATCGCATTCCCGTTGAATTATATTTTCCCTTCTGAACTTCTCATCTATCTCTTCCTTTTGAGCAACAATTACTCTTTTAAGGACTTCGAGTTTCCCGCTGTTACGCATTTCTTTATCCTCTTTCTTGCACGAAACTTTTACACCCGCAAGATGAAGTTAAGATATAACTGACGTTATTTTCACAAACATTTAATAAAAGTATGTTGTTTTAATTATAGAACTACCCTCTTGCAATAATCAAGCTTGCGAGAACTAAATAGAGTGCCCAACTTCACGTAGGTGGAGAAGGTGCACATGGAATTGCAGTAAGCAAGTCATATTATACGTAGGTCAAAGAGAGACTTGGATTGTAAATTCGCTTTCTTTTAAAAATATTTCGTTCCCGATATTTGTCAGTTTGTTCCAAATCGCTATACACTCGTTCCTTTCTCTTCCGAAAAACTTTACTTTTAAGAAATAGTGCCGTTATATTTAGCGTAGGTTCAACCGAGCTGGGTGGTGAATATGCGGATTTATCTTAAGTCATTAAATTCATCCCCGGCTCAAAGTAAGATGGAGGTGGTTTTATGAAAAGGAAGTTGGTCTTAGCAGGGTCGGTGGTGGTTGGTGCATTCATGTTATTCATGTGTGCGGGCTCACTTGCCAAAATCCCCACAAACGTTACGGTTTCTGCTCAAGTTCCTGCAACTATCCAGCTTGACATGCCGACAACCACTGTGAACTGGGATGGAAAATCTCTTGAGCCAGGTGGGACTTATACGCAAACGATATCCGCAACGATAAATTCAAACAAAGGATGGACATTGAGCGTGTATAAGGATCATGACCTTACTGGCACGGGTGGAACACCAGAGACTATCCCTTCTGCAGACCTTACATATACTTCTGCCTCATCAGACACGAGAGTGACAAGCAAGCGGACAGAAGCAATAGAATTTCCAGTACAAGAATATGAAACATGGGTAGTCAAAGGAACAAGAGGCTCAGGCATAACAAGCACAATAACTTACAGCCTCACCGTTCCCTGGGATCTTGCGCCGGATACTTACACGGCGACGCACACCTATACTGCCACCCAGCCGTAACCCAAGCAATATTAGGTGTGAAACAACTCCAGGGTAAAAGTGGGGCATATGAAATCAAGGGGTGATGAGCCCCTTGGTTTCTTTTATATAATGATTTGCGATGAGAAAATTTATATTGTTTGCAATAGTCTTAACCTTTGTTTTTTGCCTGATTCCTTTTGATGCATTTGCTCAGGAATTTAATGTTACCCTTTTTCCTGCAAAACTTGAGATTACAGGCGAACCAGGTTCTGTTCACGATTTCGAAATAAACCTTCACAACCACGGAAGAGAAGAACAGCACATGTGGGTTTATTTTAATGATTATTACATAAGGCCTGATAACAGGTTTGTCTTTGCCTCTCCAGGTCATTACTCATACTCCTGCTCAAGATGGCTTCAGATGCTTGAAGGTCCAGATATGACCGTCCCTGCTGGAACGATAGGAAAGAAAAGATTCAGGGCTGTAATTCCCAAGAATGCTGAACCTGGTGGCCACTATGGAGTTATATTTTTCGAACGCCTCCCTCTCCCGGGCAAGCCCCCTGTTACTGCAACTCCACGGCTTGGGGCAATCATAATGATAACTGTGCCCGGGCAGATAGTGCGAGAGGGAAGGATCAAATCCGTTAGTGTAAAGAGCTCCTTCTTCTGGCCAACGAGGAAGTTTCCATTCCTCCCAAGGTCAAATCTTGATGTGAGAGTTGTTTTTGAAAATGTGGGAAATGTCCATCTTACTATCCGCGGGAAACTCATATTTAAACCTTCGTTTGGCTGGGGCTCAGGCGTCGTTGATTTAGGCGAGATAACAGTTCTTCCAAAGACGATAAGGTACCTTGATGCAACTATTGGAGAGGAGAAGAAAAATCCCTCAAACACATCAAAGGCAAAAAAGAATAAGGAGAAGATAAACCCACCTCTTGTTGGTTCATACAGGGTAAAGGTAGAGATAGAGTATGGCCCATCTCTTGATGTATTTGACACAAAGAAGACTGCGACTGCCTCTTTTTCGGTTTATCCTTTCTCTGCCTTTGTCTTGATTGTTGCTTTAATTGCAATTCTTTATGCAGTTCTCTGGATTTTTAGAAGAAAAAAAGTTGAAAGCGCGGGAGAGGTCGAGAAATCCGAGGAGAAGGAAGCGGAAATCTCATTAGAAGTTGGTCCTGCGGTGGCAAGAAAAAAGTTCCTTTCTTTTGGAAGGAGGAAGGCATCTGAACCTGAGGTTGACTTAATGAAAGGCGAGGAGGATGAGGAGGGCAAAGCGGAAGAAGGGGATAAGTCCGAATTGGCTAAAGGCGATGAGGGTGGAGATTACAAGGAGCAAGAAAAAGGAGATACGAAGGTCTCAAAAGGAGAAAGTATCAGGAAGAGAATTCTCAGTGTTCTCAAACGTTTTAGGGGGAGACAAAAGTTATGATTCTTCCGTTTTGCTGGGTGGTAACGCCTGCGTTTGAATATGCAAAATTCCCACTAACGCTAATTACCCTTGCGACCCTTGCACAGACAGTAACAACTCCAGGGGAGTCTGCAACTACCTCTGGGGTAATGAAAAAGGTCGCAAGGAGAAGCACACATATTCCAATCACCAAAAGAACTACACGGCGACGCATCCTTCTCACGACCTTTCCACCACCAGCCACTTATTTAGTCGGCAAGAAAGGCCGTTTTCTTGTGATGAAGGAGGGCGAATTAAAACCAGAAAAAAGGGTGAAAAACTTTGTAAATCTGGTTATGTGAGTGTGAAACAAAAGGGTTATTAATAAAAGCCGAATGGGTGAGATGCATGGGCTTCTTTCAAGAGCTCATCCTTAGGGCGGGACGAAAAATTTGTAACGAAAGTTACCTTTTCCTGAATAAGCGTTTAATTATAAACGGAGGGAGTGGTTGAGATGAAATTGCGCATTTATATTTCATTTCTTTTGTGTTTGTTGATTCTTTCTGCCTTTTCCATTATCTATCTGCCGGGGATTTCACATGCTTCAAGCGGTGGTTCATACACATGGGTCTGGCAGAATCCACTTCCCTTGGGTCACGTTATGTACTCCACATCATCGATTCCAACAGCAAATCGGGTGTGGTCAGTTGGAGAGTATGGAGTAATTCTTTACTGGAATGGCTCAACCCTTACAGAGCAGTCAAGTGGGACAACGAATAACCTTTATGGCGTTTGTGCACTTGATGCAAGCCATGTCTGGGCTGTTGGTGAGGCAGGAACAATCCTTTTCTATGATGGAGTTAGTTGGACTGCTCAAACAAGCCCGGTGAAGGTTGATCTTTTCTCCGTTAGTGCGGCGGATTCGACACATGTATGGGCAGTTGGAAGTTACGATGGATTCAGGAATATAAATATCCTATTTTTCGACGGCTTATCCTGGAGCGTCCAGTACCATGAAGATTATAACCCTGCTGGTGGATTCATGGATGTATTTGCATTGAATTCAACAAACGTCTGGGCAGTTGGAAGGAGCACTTATTTCTATGATGGGTCTGCCTGGACAGAAATTAACACGGACTATGCGCCAATGGCTATCCATGCTTCAGCACCGAACAATGTCTGGGCAGTTGACTGGGATGGAACTGTTTTAAGTTCAAATGATGGAGGAAGAACATGGACTGCTCGGTTCACTGATTACTGGCCTGCAAGCGTTGCAACTCGTGGTACGAATTATGTATGGGTTGTTGGATGGGATGGAAAGATCAGGTTCTGGGATGGCTCTTCGTGGGCATACCAGACCTCAAATACGACTCGAGATATCTATGATGTTGCGGCAAGAACAACGACTGCTATTTTTTCTGCTGGGAACTGGTATTTTGGAACTTCTACAGGTGGAACAACCTGGACTTCGATGAATGGCGGAACAACAGCAACCCTGCGAGGAGTTTCTTCGATCAATCAGGACAGGGTCTGGGCAGTTGGGACATCAGGAACAATTGTTTATAGCGCTGATGGCGGAAACGTATGGACTGCCCAGAATAGCGCAACCACAAATGATCTTTATGGAGTTTCAGCACTTGATGCAACTCACGTATGGGCAGTTGGAGCAAAGGGAACAATAAGTTTTTATAATGGCTCCTCATGGGGCGGGCAGACAAGCGGAATAACATCTGCTCTTTATGGAGTTTCAGCGCTTGATGCAACTCACGTGTGGGCAGTTGGCGCATCTGGAAGAATAAGGTTTTATAATGGCTCCTCATGGGGCGCTCAATATAGCGGAATAACATCTGCTCTTTATGGAGTTTCAGCACTTGATGCAACTCACGTATGGGCAGTTGGCGCATCTGGAAGAATTATGTTTTATAACGGCTCCAAATGGGGCGCTCAATATACCATAATTACATATCCTCTCTATGGGGTTTCTGCTCTTGACGATAAGCACGTGTGGGCAGTTGGTGCGGGGGGCACAATAATGTTTTATGATGGCTCCTCATGGGGCGTGCAGACAAGCCCAACAGGTCAAACTCTTTATGGGGTAACTGCGGTAGATGCAACTCACGTATGGGCAGTTGGTACAAATGGAACAATTCTTTTCTTTGATGGCTCAAGATGGACGCAGCAGGCGTCCGACATGACAACGAACGCCCTTTACGGCGTATATGGGTACGATGCAAACAACGTCTGGGCTGTTGGAGCATCAGGAACAATTCTTTTTGCTGATCCTCCTTACATAAAGGTTGTAGCGCCGAAATATGGAAAGCCTAACTCGACCACGAGTGTAGAGGTGGTTGGTGGATACACTCATTTTGACTCCACAAGCAAAATAGGGGCAGGAGATGGAGTAAGCGTTGTTCCTGGAACTATGCAGGTTATTGACAACACCCATATTCTTGTTGATTTCGAGATTCAAGCAAATGCAAGATTGGGACCGAGAGATGTAAATGTCGTAACGGGTGATGAAATTCCAATACCTCTTAGTGGTGGGTTTGTTGTTGGAGAGGAGCCTCAAATAGCAAGCGTAAGTCCTGTTTCTGCCCCAAGGGGATGGAAAGGAGATGTGAAGATTGAGGGGAGCAATACAAACTTTTCATCAAAAAGCGTTGCATCATTTGGTGATGGAATAAGCATAAATGGGACTGTTAGCGTATCTGCAGAAGAAATGATAGTTAATATAAGCGTGGCGGAGAATGCAGCATGCGGCGCAAGAAGCGTTAACGTTACAACTGATGGGGAGAAGCCAAAGCCCCTCTCAAATGGTTTTACAGTACTTTACCCTCCAAACGTGAGCTCGGTTTCTCCGGAAAGAGGAACTACTGGTTCGATTGTAACCATAAAGGGGGAAAACTTTGGTTCATGCCGTGGAAACGGGGATGGCAAGCCTGCCTCAACTGTTGAGTTCAGTGGTGTTCCGGTTGTGAACTATATTGAATGGTCGGATGCTGAGATTAAATGTGAGGTACCCGGAGGAATTGATATAGGTCCAGTTGTTGTGAGAACTCTTAATGGCTCTTCAAACGAGGATATTATCTTCTCGCCTCTTTCTACTGTATGGTACCTCGCGGAGGGTTCGGAAGGATGGGGCTTTGATACTGAGATTTCCATCATAAATCCAAATAGCAAACCTGCTAAGGTTCTTATAACTTACATGACGCCTGAAGGCAGCGTAAATAGACCTTACATGGATATTTCCCCGATGGCGAGAGTTACGCTTGATCCAGCATCAGATGGAATGGCTGGTAAAGATTTTTCTACAAAGGTTGAGTGCGTAAACGGTCTTGAGATTGCAGCCTCAAGAACTATGTTCTGGAAAAGAGATTCTTCCCGGTATGAGGGACATTCTTCGATTGGAGTTGTCTCTCCTGCAAGGACATGGTATCTACCGGAAGGCTCAAGTTCGTGGGGGTTTGAGTGCTGGCTCTTAGTTCAAAACCCGAATGATGAACCTGCTTCAATATCTATTACTTACATGATAGAAGGAGCATCCCCGGTTACGGTTAATAAACAGGTGAATGGTAAGAGCAGAGCAACTTTCAATATGGCTTCGGACATCGGTTCTGCTGATGCATCAATCCTTGTTGAATCCAATATTCCCGTTGTTGCTGAGAGGGCAATGTATCGTTATTCAAGGAGTGAGGGTCATTCATCCGTTGGTGTAACCTCTCCATCTAAGGATTTCTACCTTGCCGAAGGTTGCACGGGATGGGGATTCAAAACATATATACTTATTCAGAATCCACAGGGAGAGAAGAACGAAGCCCAGATTACATTCCAGACGCAGGGGGGAGAAGTGAAGCATGCTCCCCTAACTCTTGAACCACTTTCTCGAAAGACGATATGTGTAAATGATATCTTGCCCGATTCCGATTTCTCCACTCATGTAACTTCGAACTTGCCAATTGTAGCAGAGCGAGCGATGTACTGGATTGGAGAGGCCGGCGAGTCATGCCATGATTCAATTGGCATGTCTTCTTCTTTCAGGGTATTTTATCTACCTGCTGGCGAAAGCGGTGAGATTCTCGGGAAAAAATTCGAGACCTGGACACTCGTCTCAAATCCAGAAGAGGTTCCCGTTGATGTAAAAGTCTCATATCTTACCTGCGAAGGACTTAAGAATAAGTCTTTTACCGTAAGAATTCCAGCTGGCACGAGGTACTCATTTCCCATGGGTGAATATATTAAGGATGATTACGCTGGCGTGGTCGTTGAGTGTCTTACCGGCGGAAGGAAGATTGTAGCCGAGAGTTCGACCTACTGGGATGGACGTTCCGGTGGCATATCATCAATTGGGGGTTATGCGAATTAGATTAAGGGTTAGCAGGATTTTCAGGGCTTTCCTTTGCCTCGCGTATGAAGTATTCCTTGATATGCTCTTTTTTCTCGCCAAGAGGAATAATTGAGACGGAGGCAATCAAAACGCCTGCGATAAAAAGCGAAAGGGCGACCCCATGGATGTGATATGTAATTCCCAAAACCCGAAGCTTTCGTACTCCAACAAGTCCTGCTATTCCTCCGGCCAAGCCCGCGCCAAGCACAAGGAAAATCCTTGATATTGCGTGGAAAGCAGCGAATGCCTTGCCCCTGTCCTCATCTGCAAATCGCTCCTGGACGAGAGTTACAGCGACTACGAAAAGTATTCCAAAGGATGCTCCAAAGAATCCTGCAAGAAGATATGCAAGCGGTAGAAACTTAACAATTGCCATTCCAATAAGTATTCCGCCTGTTGTAAGGAGCGAAATACGAAGCATCCATGGTTTTTCCTCAGTTTTGACGAGAATCTCAAGTGCAATTATTCCCGCAAGCATTCCGGCTCCGAAGAGAGCCATTAAGAATCCAAAGGCAACATCTCCTGCGCCAAGAACCTCTTTTACGTACCCAATTCCTACTGCATAAAGACTCCCTCCGCCCACACATCCCATTGCAGCACCTGCAAGAAGGGATCTGGCGAATGGATTTTTGAATGTGAAAGTTACGGATTCAATGAACCCCTCCGCAGAAATCGTGGTTTCCTTTGCTTTTGGCGATTTGAGTGACATCCTTGAAAAGAATGATGCGGATATAAAGAAGGTTGCTGAATCTGCAAAGAATGCGAGGATGGTAGGGTGTTTTGCAAGGAATCCGCCGTGGGCGAAGTGCCTTGTTATTGGAGATGGAATCATAAGAAGTGAATAGGCTATTGCAGCAAAGGGAATTATTCCATAGGTTGTTGCCATGGAAAGGGAATTAGCAGCAGTTAGCTCTTCACTTTTGACTATATTTGGAATGCTTGCATCTCTTGCGGCAAGCCAGATTATCGATATTCCTTCAAGGAAGAATAGGAGAACATAAAGCCCCCAGAGTTTTGTCATAAGAGGAGCTCCAAGAATTATTACACCGCGTGATATGTCGCATGAAATAAGCAGTTTTTTTCTGTCGATTTTGTCGCTTATAAAGGCGGCTACGGGCCCGGAAAACATTGCTGGAACAATTCTGAACGCAAGCATTCCGCCAACGGCGAGAGATGAGCGAGTGAGTTGCCATACAAAGGTCATCAGGGCAAGAGTTGCTATCCAGTCTCCTGCACTTGATATCAGTTGTCCCCAGAAAAGCCTTGCAAAGTTTCTGTTTTTAAAAAGGCCAAGAAAATCTTCCTTCGCAACTCTTATGCCCTGTGTAATCTTTTCTTTACTTGCTTCGCTCAATATGCCCCCGCCTGATAACTTTCGAGATTGTTCTTAGACCAAGCATTTGAGGCGCATCCGCGTTTTGGATAACATTTCAATTACAATTCTAACTTTAAGTTTCAATATATCCGACAAACTATGACAATCCTAATTTATCATATTCAATCTTCTCATGCTTGATGTATCATTTTAGACTGGGAAGATTTAAAGTTGGCTTATGATAGTTCCTTGCGAAAGGAGAGGTGATGATAGACCCTGAGAGACTTACGCTTAAGGCTGAGCAGGCAATTGGACAGGCGCAGGCTATTGCTCGAGAATTAGGGCAACAGGAGATAGACGTTGAGCATTTATTGCTTGCACTTCTTGAGCAGCAAGACGGGGTTGTGGCTTCCATCCTTCAAAAAATTGGTGCAAGGCCGGCTGCGGTTGAGGAAGCTTTGCGCCTTGAGATTTCAAAGAGGCCTAAGGTAGAGGGAGCGGCTGCAAGGCAGTACGCATCAGGTAGGCTTGAAAAGCTTCTCGATTCAGCCTGGAAAATTGCTCAAAACCTTAAGGACGAATACCTAAGCTGCGAGCACTTACTGCTTGCCACCTTCGAGTCCGGTGGTCCTGCTCAGTCTATTTTGCGAGAGCAAGGGGTTACAAAGGACGATGTTCTCAGGGCACTCGCGGAAATCAGGGGTTCGCAGAGGGTAACGGATCAAACTCCGGAGGAGAAATATCAGGTTCTTGAACGGTTCGCAAGAGACTTAACGGCGGAGGCAAGGAAGGGGAAATTGGATCCTGTTATCGGTCGGGATGATGAAATCAGAAGGGTAATTCAGGTTCTCTCAAGGCGGACGAAAAACAATCCTGTTCTTATAGGAGACCCCGGAGTTGGAAAGACTGCGATTGTGGAGGGACTTGCAAGGAGAATCGTTGATGGTGATGTGCCGGAAGGTTTGAAGAATAAGAGAATATTAGCGCTTGACATCGGTGCGCTTGTTGCTGGCTCGAAGTATCGCGGGGAATTTGAGGACAGGCTAAAGGCTGTCCTCAAGGAGATTCGCAGTGCCGAAGGGGAAATAATACTTTTCATTGATGAACTTCATACACTTGTTGGTGCTGGAGCCGCTGAAGGGGCAGTTGATGCATCGAATATGCTTAAACCAGCACTTGCTCGCGGTGAACTGCACTGTATAGGCGCAACAACACTTGATGAGTACAGGAAGCATATAGAAAAAGATGCGGCGCTGGAGAGGAGATTCCAGCCTGTAATGGTAGAAGAACCCTCTGTTGAAGATACGATATCAATTCTTCGCGGTCTGAAGGAAAGATATGAGGTTCATCATGGTGTAAGGATTAAAGATTCTGCGCTTGTTGCCGCTGCTGTTCTATCAGATCGATATATTTCCGACAGGTTCTTGCCCGACAAAGCAATTGATCTCATTGATGAGGCTGCAAGCAGGCTAAGGATAGAAATAGACAGCATGCCGACCGAGGTGGATGAGGTACAGAGAAGAATAAAGCAACTTGAAATTGAAAGGGAGGCACTTAAGAAAGAGAAGGATGAAGCGTCAAAAGAAAGGCTCGAAAAATTAGAGAAGGAACTTGCGGGGTTGAAAGAAGAGAGTGCGGGACTCATGGCACATTGGAATAATGAAAAAGAGCGAATTGCGAGGATTCGCGAGTTGAAGGAAAAAATCGAGAATTTGAAGGTTGAAGAGCAGGAGGCCGAACGAGTTGGGGATCTCGAGAAGGCTGCGGAAATAAGGTACGGAACTTTGATCGAGGCTGAGAAAGAACTTGCGGCTGAGAATGAAAGGCTTCGCGAACTTCAGAAGGAAAGAAAAATGCTCAAGGAAGAAGTAGACGAGGAGGATGTTGCCGAGGTTGTCGCTAAGTGGACTGGGATTCCGGTTTCGAGACTCATGGAAGGAGAGGTTGAGAAACTTGTTACGATGGAGGATAGGCTCAAAAAAAGAGTGGTTGGTCAGGACGAGGCGATTGAGGCTGTTTCTAATGCTATAAGAAGGGCGCGAGCAGGACTTCAGGATCCAACAAGACCCATTGGTTCGTTCATATTCCTTGGACCTACAGGTGTGGGTAAAACAGAGCTTGCGAGGGCTCTCGCAGAATTCCTTTTTGATGATGAGCGTGCGATGGTGCGAATAGACATGAGCGAGTACATGGAGAAACATACAGTTTCAAGACTCATTGGTGCGCCACCGGGATATGTAGGTTACGAAGAAGGCGGGCAGCTTACCGAGGCTGTAAGGCGAAGACCGTATACGGTTGTTCTTCTTGATGAGATCGAGAAGGCTCACGACGATGTATTCAACATACTCCTTCAGATTATGGATGACGGAAGGCTTACCGATGGGCATGGAAGAACAGTTGACTTTAAGAATTCGCTTGTAATTATGACCTCAAACATAGGAAGCCAGTCGCTTGCTTCTGCGGGAGAAAGGGACAGGGATGAGATTGAAAGAAGGGTGAAGGAGGCTTTAAGGGAGAGATTCAGGCCTGAGTTTTTGAACAGGGTTGATGAAGTCCTTATATTTAATCCTTTGACGAAGGAGGACATTAGAAAAATTGTTGAAATCCAGCTCGAATTACTTCGCAAGCGCCTTGAGGATAAAAAGATAAGGATTACCCTTACGGAGGAGGCCAAGGAATTGCTTGCCGAAAGGGGTTTCGACCCAACCTATGGCGCAAGGCCTTTGAAGCGTGTTATACAGCGAGACATACAAAATCCTCTTGCCATGAAGATTCTCTCGGGTGAGGTGCGCGAAGGGGATTCAATTGAGGTGGTTGTGAGAAACGGGGAGATAGATTTTGCTGTACTCGAAAGAGCTTCTGCCTAACGGTAACGCTCGTATCCAGGAAGAAGAATAGCAGCAAAAATGTAAAGGGCAAGGATAATCAGGAAAACCACGTGAATTGGTATTACCCAGCGTAGCCCAGGGATTAGTGTAAGGATTCCAGTTCCAAGTGTAATTACAAGCAGGATTAAGGTTATCCGCTTTCTCCTCGCAATCATTTCAGCGCGGGCACGATTCCTCGGATAAGGGATGATTTCATCCTTCTCGTATTCGAATTCATCATCATCGTAAAGGTATTCATTTCTTCTCACGTAGGGCTCGGGTTCACTTACCCTTGTGTTGCGTGTTGTTACCTGCGGCCTTAAGTTGTGAGTTCCAATTGCGAGTGCCATCATTCCCCTTTTGAACTCGGATACGGTTTCGAGTGGTGAGTCAAGCGCGCGATCCTTAAGTATGTCGGGAAGGTAAAGCACACCCGCACTCACCACCAGTAGAACTAATAACAAAATCTCCAATGTTCTGCCCCTAAAGGCCCCCTAATTTACCACTACATGTTGAGGCTGGACGAATATTAGCACACTAAATAAGGTAATGCAAGAGGTTTTTAAGAATATTTTGTGGCAGGAGTTCATAGATGAAGTCTTGGGAGGCTCAATTTTTGCGATGTTAAAAGGATAAATTAAAGTTTTTGATGTTGTTAAATGTGCCTAAATTTTTTTTTGATTTTTTTGTTTTTTAGAGTAAAAATTGTGATTTTTCTATATTTTTGTGGTTTATGTGGCGAATGCTTTGAATCGAAGCCAATACTTCCATTATTCTGTTTAAAGGTTTTTCAAGTTCTTTCTCTGTATAATTTTGTAGAGACTTGGGAAAGAAGTATTTGTTGGCATGTTTCAAATTTTGATACTTGCAGAATAGTAATCTGTTGATTAGGTCTGTGCTTTGCCGCTTGAGCCGTATAAATTCAATGCAAGCAACTTGCGGATTTGATATCTTCAGAGCGAATGATTTATATTATCAATACTAATGTACTTAAAATTTTTAATCTATGGGTAAACATTCAGATAAAACGCGAATTTCATACTGGGAGGCAAGGAGGCGAAAGAAAGATTTAAGGACGCGCTCCAAGCCACCTAAGCGATACTCGGCCATGAAAAAGAGATGGTTAGTTCTTGCCTTCATCATTGGTTTTCTCGCTGGGGGTGCGCTCGGTGTTTATCATAAACCAATTTTGAAGTTTGGTGCCCGTCTTTACCTTTCCATAAAGCAGCACCAGTGGCAGCCAAAGGGAAAGGAAAAGAAAGAGGTGGAAAAGGCTTTAAGCACGGTTTCTAATGATCCGAACGAAAGCGTTAATACGCTAATAATTGGAAGTGATAAGGGGAGCAACAAAGGGGAGAGCGGTTGGTGCCGAAGCGATGTTATGATGCTTGTCTGCCTAAAGGAAAGGGATAAGAAGGCTGTAGTTCTTTCCATTCCGAGGGATACAAGGGTAAACATCCCGGGTCATGGCATAAACAAGATCAACGCTGCACACGCTTTTGGTGGACCATCCTCTGCAATTGATATCGTCCAGCAATTTACCGGAATTAAAGTCCACCACTACATCAGTATGGATTTCGATGGCTTTGCAAGAATTGTGAATGCAATTGGTGGAGTCCCAATTCACTTGAGCAAGCCAATAAATGACCCGCACGCGGGATATCTCCCTGCCGGAGATCAGGTTTTAGATGGATGGCAGGCTCTGGTTTTGGTTAGAAGCAGAAAACTTCCGGGTGGTGATGTAGATAGGATAAAAAGTCAGCAGGCTTTTTTGAGGGCGCTGATAAACAAAGCCTACAAGATGAGGAGCGTGTGGAAAGCAAAGCAACTGGTTGATATTATTTCCTCAACATGCCAGATGGACTATTCCGCAAGTGAGCTTACTACCCTTGCAGAGGAGTTAAGGAATTTTCCAATTACGAATGTCCAGTTCGTAACCGTTCCCGGCGATGCAAAGATGATAGGAGGGGTTAGTTATTTTATTCCGAACGAGCAGTTATTCGCGCAGATGGCTGCAGAGATAAGGGAAAACACGGAGATTTCAGCAGATATTCTTGCAAAACTTCAAAGTTACGAGACCTCAACTCAGGGGAGAGTTGAGGAAGTCTTCGGCCCTGATGCGGATGTAATAACCGTACTTGCGGGCTCAAGAAATGTAACTGGTGCTGTCCCTGTTATTGCTGAGGAATTGCGTTTGCTTGGCCATGACAAGGTATTTGAGGGTCAGGCAAAGCAGGTTCACGATAGAACGACAATTATTTTTCGCCCTGAGGCTCGGAAAAACGCTGAAAAATTGAGGAGTACAGTTCCCGAGCTTGCGGGTGCTGATCTTGCGGAGAACGCTGATATTAGCAAGCAGTACAATTCACCGGTTGTGGTTGTTCTTGGGAAAGGATTCTCTGCCCCCCCTCTTGTCTCGATATATGGAAGGGTTATTAGCCCTGCTTTGAATATTGAGAAACTTGGGAGCAAGGTAAACTCATTTATTTAATCTTGTTGAGCCTCTTAAGGATTAAGAGGGCAAAGAACGACCGAGACTCTGCCCTCTACTTCTGACTGTGCAAGGAGTTCAGCCTCCTGAGGGGTAACAAGAAGTGTTAATTGGAGTATCCCGGCTTCTTCAATGGAAGAGTTCTTGCCTTTTCCGCCAATTGAGATCACAAGCCTGTTTTTCGCAATTGACTTTGAGGTTGATGTGTCAATTGATGTTGCGATTACATCAACGCGGTCCCCAACCTTTATCTCTCCTTCAGCACCTCGCTTTCCCTCTATAGTTAATGGGTATGCACGAAAGCCTTGAGGAATTCTTGTGGCAAGCGAGCCGGTTGAACTTGAGGAAATGGAGGTTTCCGTGAATGGCTCTCCCTTACCCATGAACCTTAGAGTTCTGTTTCCAATGATTTTTCCCTTGTCTCTTACGGTCCCGGGAACAACATAGCGTTCTGGTATTTCGACTGTTGAAATTTCGCCCGCAGTAATGGTTGAGCCCATTTCTATGTCGCAAGAAGCTACAGGGATTTTCACAACCGGACCTGCTGCTCGACCTTTAAGAAGAGTAGCAAGAGAGCCAACGAGAAGGAGCCCGGCGATTATTGATAGAGAGATTCCAATTGCCGTGTTCAGTCCTGGGCTGGTTCTAAATGTGCTTTTGAATTTCATTTTCATGTCCAATCTCAAAGCAATACAGTCAAAATATTAAGCAGTTCAAGCAAAAAAGTCAAGAGGGTAGCATCGAAATCAGACGGTAAGGAGTGTCAAAAAGATGTCACAGGTAGGTATTATCATGTGAACTATGAAAGGAATAATGAGACTTGGATGGATAATGTTGTTTGTTTCAATCGGAGCGCTTGATTCACATGGCGTTTGGGCAATCATTGCTTATGCGCTTGCGGTTACCTCGATTTCCCTGTTATTTGTGGCATCATTCAAGTCGGGTTTTTTGAACTGCGGCTTTACAGTTCGACGAAATCGATTGTCCAGTTTTCGATGTCGAGAAAGAGCATCCTTCCTCGGAGAGTGTCGCCCAGGCCGGTGATGACTTTTATTGCCTCCTGAACTTGAATGGCGGCTGCAAGTGCAGGAGTTGTCGCTGGATTTCCCGTCTCGACCTCGATTCCCCTCACTTTGGTGCCATTTTCTCTGGGCGAAGTTGCGCTTTGCGGAACAAGGGAGCGTAGTCCGGAATCTCCCGGGTATATGGTTGTAACCTGAACGCACGATCCTGCAATCGCCCCATGAACCATTACCACACCTGCATTCCGACAAGCATCCTGAAGCATTAATCTATCGGAAAGAGTATCGAGGGCGTCAATTACCACGTCAGCATCTTTTAAAAGCGAAGGGAGATTTTTGCTATCTGCCTCGAGTTTCCTTGTGACAATCTCTACATCGCTGTTTACCTTTGAGAGAAGAGAAAGTGCTACATCAACCTTAGATTGACCGAGTACTTCTTCTGTTGCGAAGCATTGCCTGTTTAAGTTTGTCTCGTCGAAGATATCCTTATCTACAATTACTATTTGGCCGGTTCCCATTCTTGCAAGTAACATACAGACGTGACCACCAATTCCACCAGCACCAAGAACGGTCACTTTTGAGCGAAGAAGTTTTTCCTGTCCGCCAAGTCCGAGGGTTCCAATATTCTTTGCGTATTTTAAGGGGAGGAATCCATTCTCAAGGGCGAGAATTGAAACTTCTCTTGTTGTAACTCCAAATTTTTTCGCACAGGACTCGGTTGCTTCAAGAGATATCGAACGGTACGTTCTACCTCCCTCGATTCTTTCAAAGGATAGTTTTTCCAGTTCGGCGATGATGTTCTCTTTCATTTTCAACCTCCAGAGATGGCAGGAATGATTGCTATTGTGTCACCCTCTGAGAGAACATGGTCAGGAGATTTGCGCCTCTTGTTGACCGTTATTGAACCAACCAGGTTCTTTGGAATTCCAAGTTTCTCAACAAGACTTGCGACATCGCAAGGGCCATCGAGATTCAGGCTGAATTCGCTTTTAGGAAGTGGCGGATTGGCCTTCTTCAAAAGTACCGTTGCAACCTTTACATGGATCAACATATTCTCTACCTGTCTTATTGAATTCCGGTGAAAACCATTTTCAGCAAATAATAAACGATATCTCACTTTGGATAAAGCCATAGTCATTTCTTGATTTTCTGCCGAAGCGTCTAATTTTTTGTTGCAATTTAGATTGCTTCGGTAAAGTTTTTGTAGAAAATTGTTTGAATTTTGGCTCTACCTATTTTCCCCTTAAGAGCTTCATTTTGACTTCAAGGAATCTCATGAGTTCCTCGCGGGTGAGCATCCCAAGAAGTTCCCCTTCTTTGGCAACAAGCATAAAGGTCACATCTTTTAGAAGAGGCTTTAGCACTTCTTTGAGGGAAGTATCCGGACTTACTACGGTGAAAGCGGAAATTGGTTTTGAAATTCGATCTGTAGTGACTATTCTCCATTCGATTGGCGATATCTTTGTTAGATCTTCGAATGTTACTATGCCTGTTATTTTTCCTGCTTCGTCTTCAACGGGAAGTGCAGGGAGGCGCCAGTTTGCAAAGTAATAGTCTTTCAATGCTGAGAGCGGAGTCTCCCCCTTCACGACTGGAATTTGCGTAAACATAATGGATCCAACTTGAGTTGTTGAAGCGGCAAGACCCATGAGGGTTTGGCTATAACTTGCCTTTGCAAGTCTAAAAATAAAAATCCCTATTAAGATGAGCCACATGCCAGCAAACCAGGATTGTGAAAAAATAAGAAGCAAACCACCGCATACGCAAAGTATTAACCCTACTGCCTGCCCTGCCCTGCTTGCAAACCTTGTCGCCTTTTCTAAATCTCCTGTGCGCCACCACAGGATTGAACGAAGGACTCTCCCTCCATCTAATGGGAAGCCTGGTAGAAGGTTAAAAGAACCAATGAAGAGGCTAAACCAGAAGATTGATGAAAGGGGCTCAAGCAGGACTGGACCAGCTCCCGAGTGGTCTGCAAGGAGGTAAAGGAAGTAAAATAATGCGGCAAAGAACAATGTCACCATTGGTCCTGCTATTGCCATTTTGAACTCGGCACTCGCGCTATCTACGTCTTCTCGCATCTCTGCTACTCCGCCGAAGAGAAATAGAGTTATTCGGCTTATTTGAACCCCGTTACGTTTTGCAACGAAACTGTGTGCAAGCTCGTGGGCAAGGAGTGTGAAAAAAAGGAATAGAGTAGTCAGGAGTCCGATAATCCACGGCCATACTCCACCGGGGAAGGATTTCCCATTTGCACCTTTTGCCCCGGAGAACTCTATCTCAAGGGAAATGGTGAAGAGTGCGAGGATAAGAGCCCAGGAAGCATGTATGTAAATATCAATTCCTAAGACTCGACCAATTCTTAATCCTGAAGAGGAAAACATGGTTTTTCTATTCCCCGAATCTGGTGACTTCGCGAAGCATGTTGTACCGCTCCTCAATATCTGAATTCTTCAGGTTGAGCATTCCTTCAACGCTGAACTTCTCGACGCAAAATGATGCCATGACTGTCCCGTAGATTACCGCTTCGCGAAGATTTTTTTCTGAGGTTTCACGAATTTTTGCGAGGTATCCCATGAAACCACCTGCGAAGGAATCGCCTGCTCCGGTTGGATCGAAAACATCTTCAACGGGAAATGCTGGGGCGCTAAACATGGAATTTTCCGTAAACATTAGAGCACCGTGCTCCCCTTTCTTGACAACGAGAATCCTTGGACCAAATGAGAGTATCCTGCGAGCTGCTTTTACAATGTTGTGAGTTCCTGCAAGTTGTCTGCATTCACCGTCGTTCATTATGAGTGCGTCCACGCATCCAATTGCTCTTATGAGTTCCTCACGTTTCCCCTCTATCCAGAAGTTCATTGTATCGAGAGCGGTAAGCCGTGGTGATTCAACCTGCTGAAGAACAGAGTATTGGAGCTCAGGATCAATGTTTGCAAGGAAAAGGTATTCTGTCCTGCGATGTTCCTCGGATAGAATGGGCTTGAATTCTTTGAAAACGTTAAGGCGGGTTTCAATGGTGTCACGTTCATTCAAATCGTAGCCGTAAGCACCTGCCCACCTGAATGTGCTTCCGTCTCTTGCCTCTAAGCCCTTGGTGTTTATTCCGAGATTTTCAAATAAGCGAATATGCTCCTTGGGGAAGTCTTTTCCAACAACTGCAATAATCGATACTTCCGTGAAGTATGAAGCAGCAACTGAGAAGAAAGTCGCTGAGCCACCAAGAACGTCCCTTACCTGTGCAAAGGGAGTCATGATGCTATCAAGCGCGACGGAGCCAACGGTTAAAACTCCCAAGTTTAGTCAACCTCCGGGGGCATATATTTTCCGATGAGCAGTGAGAGCTTGCGCTGCGTCTCAATTGGTATGAGCGATGGATCTGTGACGATTGCGTTTGATAATGCTTCCCTGCAGGTGCAAGTTTCTTCTGCTTCTTCTACGCGTGGGATTGCCGCAAAGATAATTTCCTTTGCTTTCTCAACCCCGACTTGCATGTTTTGTAGTATTACCTCAACGGATACCTCATCTTCTGCTTCCTTCCAGACGTCGTAGTCTGTGACGATTGACAATGAGGCATAGCAAACTTCAGCCTCGCGTGCGAGTTTTGCCTCGGTTGCAGATGTCATCCCGATTACATCTACTCCCCAGGTTCGGTAAAGGTTTGACTCGGCCCTTGTTGAAAAGGCCGGGCCATCGATGCAGAGTGAAATTCCTCCGTTGTGAATTCGTGCCCCTGTTGTTTTTCCAGCACTGTATAGTGTTTTCCTTAAAACGGGGCAAACTGGTTCTGCAAGTTCAACGTGGACAGCGATATCATCAAAGAAGGTGCTCTTTCTTCCTTTTGTGATGTCAATAAACTGGTCTGGAATTACGATCTCTGCGGGATGATATTCTTCCTTCATGCTTCCAACTGCGTTAACGGATATGAGGGTGTCCACGCCAATTTCTTTCATGCCGTATATGTTTGCCCTGAAATTTACGAAAGGGGCGGGATATACATGACCCCGTCCGTGGCGAGAAAGAAAGATAACTTCGGTATCTTCGATCTTTACGCGAAAAAACTTGTCGGAGGGTTTGCCGAACGGAGTATCTATGTCAAATTCCTCAAGTATTTCAAATCCCGGAAGTTCGTAAAGACCCGAGCCTCCCATTATCCCTATTCTTCTAATTGCCATACGCGCCTCCTTCTCGCTTGAAAAAGTTCGAATTTTCTAAGGGGCAATACATGAATATAGCATAAAGCTAAAATCAAAAATCAAATTGTAGTAGCAATGAGGTCCTTCTTTGCACGAGAAAAGAATGCTCATATTTGATGAATACGAGGGGATAGCGATTGTAATAAGTTTTATCACTAATTTTGCGTGCTGATAAATTCAGTTGTGTTTGTCCTTGTCGCCTATTTTCCCCTTCGAGTCGCCGTTGTCGCTTGCCTTGGAGTCTTTCCCATTGGGCCCTGAACTGCTTGTAAACGTTTCGCGTGCAGTGGCGTTTGTGTGCCTGTTATGGTCGGTGGAGTAAAAACCGCTTCCCTTAAAAACGATCCCAACTGGATGGAAAACTCTCCTTAGTTCTCCACCGCATGTTGAGCACTTATCTAACGACTCGTTGATACCATGTACCACTTCGAATACACTTTCGCACTTTTTACATTTGTACTCGTACCTTGGCATGATGACCCCTAAGGCATAAACGTACTTTTTTGTGACTGCGAAATCGAGACACGAATAACCGGCCCATCCTTTAAAGTCGAGTCGGTCTAATAAAAGTATACGATAAATTATGAAAATCTTCAAGCGTTCTAACGCTTTCGTTACTCTATATACGTATTTACTTCATCGGTGCGAAACGAAATTTAACAAGAACAATCTTACTGTGGTTAAGAATTGTTTTCCTTTTTTCGATAAAATAAAGAAAACAAGCCGAGAATCTGGAGGATTTGATGGTGCAGGGAAATATTCTTCTTGCGGATGATAATAAACTTGTTGTTAAGATTACCTCTGCAATTCTTAACGATGCAGGCTACGAGGTAGATGTTGCCTGGGATGGCCTTGAGGCTATAAACAAAGTTTACACCGGAATGCCGGATCTTGTTATCCTCGATATCGAGATGCCGAAGATAAACGGTTATCAGGTCTGCAGGCTTTTGAAGGACGACGAGTTCACACGCGATATTCCAATTGTAATGCTTACTGGGCGAGATCAACAAACGGACCTTTTCTGGGGGATGAAGACAGGGGCTGATGCCTATATAACTAAGGGATTCAAGCCCGAGCAACTTCTCAAGGTGATTGCAGAACAGATGGAGAGAAGCCGTGAGAGAAGTGGGGAAGTGAAGAGAAAGGGGGCTCCAGGGAAGGCTCTTGATGAGGCGGGCGTTTTCTCCCGTGTCATTGATCTTCTTGATTCAAAACTCTTTTCTTCGACAATCCTCAATGAACTTGGGGCACTCGCAGGACTATCTCAGGATTTCCGGGAGACAATAAACTCAGTCCTTGAAATACTTGAACGTGTTGTAGGAAATGAGATCGGCGTTGTTCTACTTTTTGAAGAAGAAAAGGCTGTTGTCCGACTTGCGGCAGATATAAGTGAGGAGGAACTCGAGGAGATAAAAAGAAAGTCAATTGAAGCGGCTCATGACTATGGTCATGAAATAAAGAATGCTGAGAGAATTGAATTTATCGTTTATGGGAAAGGAAGTGTTATTTCTGATACAGCAAAAGAAAAAAGGACATTTGCAATTGCCAATATTCCATTGACTGCTCAAAAGAAGGTAATTGGAATTCTGCTATTAGGAAGTCCGGCGTCTCCTGTTTTCTTGCGCCATGCGCAAAGGATTTTGGGAATTGTCCAGAATCAAGTGACAATTGTGATAGACAATGCAAGGCTTTATGAGGCGGCAAGGCAACTTGCTATAACGGATGGACTCACCAAGATCTATAATCACAGGTTTTTCCAGGAACTTTTTGAGAAGGAGTTCAAGCGTTCGGATAGATACAACACAATATTCAGCCTCATAATGCTCGATATAGACCATTTCAAAAGGATAAATGACACTTATGGACACCTCTGCGGAGACGAGATTCTGAAAGGGCTTGCAAGTATTGTAAAAGGCTGCTTAAGGTCAATGGATATTGTTGCTCGCTACGGTGGTGAGGAATTTGCAATTCTTCTCCCTGAGACAAATGGGGGGGAGGCAGTGCAAACGGCTGAGCGCATAAGGCGAACCGTTGAGTCAAATACGTTCATGGGAACAGAGAAAGGCCTTCACATAACTGTTAGCCAGGGGGTAGCGACATACCCGAGCCCTGGAATTCATGCGCGCTCTGATCTCATTGCAAAGGCAGACAAGGCTCTGTATGAAGCAAAAGAGAGCGGCAGAAACAAGGTTGTATTCTTAGAATAGAAACGGCATTCTAACATCGCGGATTAATCAAAAGAGAGAAGATAGATAAATGGAGGGAACATTTGCCTGTAGACCATACACAGGGTTTGAATTGATTTTGATATTCAATAGGGAAATTTCCGAAGAGTGTTTAAGGGGTATTAGCAGGCTGAATAAATGCTCAGTCTTAATTTTGCCTGTATTGCTTCATTGCCCGAAGGAAATCTATTAGTACTTCAGTAGAGTCAAGCACCTGTGGGATTTCAACTTGATTTTCGTTCTGGCCGGATTCAATTTCAATGGTTCCAGGTGAGAGAATGCCATCTATCAACTTCACCTTTGAAACAATCTTTTGGCCGAAAAGTTCCGGCTTTCTAAGGAAGACTGCAGCAACGAGGTCCCACGGTACAAAGCCGCCTTTCCATGGAAGAATTGGAAGAACCTGATTCAACTTTAACCATGGCTCAATTCTTCTTGCAAGATATGTTGATACCCTGTTTTCCATCAAATACAAAGAAGAAAGTTCGCGACGCGTAAAAATTACCTGCCTGCAGAGTTCGGAGGTGATTAGTATTTTCTTGCATTGGCTCTTAAGGACTTGTCCTGCTGAGGTCTTGTCTCGTGCGAAATTAAACTCGAGCTGCGGGAAGGCCTTTCTTTCTTGGGATTCATAGATTGAGCCACCCATGATAATCAGGCTTTCAAGTTTTGAGTAAAAGTTGGGGTCAAGTAGTCCTGCCGTAGAAATATTAGTAAGCGGGGCAAGCGCAAGTATAGTAATTTCGCCTGGATTCATAGAAACTGCATCAATTAAATATCTGGAAGCTTCGCTTTCTTTTCCGCGCTCGCGCGCACAAGATGCTCCTTTGTAAACTCCAATTCCTTTAATTCCCGAAACGGTGAGAATTTCCTGTGCTTTTACCGTTGTCCGCTTAACGGATGTATTTCCAAAGACGGTTGTTATCCCGAGGACTTCGAATTCCTCCGGGAAGGCAAGTAAATAAAGAATTGCAAGACCGTCGTCAACATCCCTTAATGGATACCCTGTTGCAGGGTCGGTGTCTATTATTATCTTTTTCGCCATAAACTTCCCTTCAGAGTGATTCTCAACAACATTAGGTTTAACGCTTGGTATTTTTGTAAGATTATATCCTTGAAGGAGGGTTTGTGGTTGAATTTTTTAATCTTTGGCTGCGCGCTGGATGTGCTTGATCCCCTGAAAAAGTTGCAATGAAGAAAGCCTATATGGAGGCTTCGCAGAAGGGACTTCTTCCGGACGATATTGCGAAAGACCCATATGATCTCGTTATGCCCCGTCTATTGGGTCCACATGTTGAGCCAGCGGGTAAGGTAATGCTTGAGGGACATCTTACTTCCCGACCAGATATCTCCTTTTACGATTTGGTTCGACAGGAGGTTTTAGAGATTCTCTTGATTAAGATGGTTCCATGGAAATCGCAATGAGAGTTAGAGATTTTGTTGTGAAAAAAATACTTCAAGAAAAACTTTTATGGGTTGGTGTTGATATTCTCTCACATGCAGGGCCCTTAAGGCTATTTCCGGTTTCTGGGAGAGAGAAATCTTACTCATCGTGTTCGATAGTCATTTTGATGCCATACCTTACAGTATAAGGATGAATGCGGTGAAAGTGGCTGGAGAATCAAAAATCGATGCGCCCAAGATTTTTTCAGGGATTGAAGGCACTCAAGAAAGTTATACGTGTGGCAGCTTGCTTGCACGGTTGGTTGAACGGGGGATAAATAAACCATCAAATATTATTCTCGTTGGGGTGTAGGATTATCCTGAGAGTATCGGGAAGATGGATGAAACTGAAGGTTTTAAGGCATGCAAAAGGAATATCTTGCTTTTGAGGGTCCAGGCGCATCATTCATTATTAGGGGTTACTAAGAAAGATTGTGTGGAAGAAGACGAATCGCGGACATTTGAGGGACGCGAAGATGCAATTGTATATGTTTCAATTGATACTTATGTTTTTTGTGGCAGGGAGGCAAATGCTGTTAGATTCTTGGACACAATTGGCTTTACGAGGGATGAGGTCAGTGGTCTTGTGCGCAAGATAGGTAACTGGCTTTACACATCGCGCTCGAATCCTGCTGGGCTTGATATTATGAAGATTGGCATGCACCTTGCTGACATCCCTCGCTCGAAAGATAAAACAGTCGGGATAAGTTCTGAATTGATCTCTTCTTTCATTGATGGCTTCGTGGAGTAAGCCTCAAAACTGTGACATAATATCAGTTTGGTTTTATGGACTTTTTATAAGAGCAGTAAGGCACGAAATAAATGGGGAAAAGTGAGGTTTTGACACTCGATTGTGGCACTCTGAGAGTGGATTTTGCCCATGAAGTTGGAACATTCACTCTTAGTTTTGATGGTAAACCCTTTTTCTCAAATTCTCACGGATTAATTGTTTTTCGCCACGCTCGCGGCACTATAGAATGGAAATCGCACGGACCCTGGGAAGAAATTGAATCTGGTGATTCTCTTCTACTTTCACAAGAGACTGATTGGGGAAAGGCTCTTTGGAGGTTTATCCCACTTGAGAATTCTGTCCGAATAGAACTCGGGCTTCTCTGGGATGGGAGAGGAGACCCGCCCTTGGTTGAATCAATTGCGCCGCTTCGTGTTCCTGAAGGTGGGTTATGGAAAGGATTAAAGAATTCCCGGCACTTGCGTTTTTACTCCCATGGTTGGCAATGCTGGTCTCCGACTGGCATTCTCAAACGTTCGAATCCTGGTGATCACCTTCTACCTCTTTTCCTTCCGGAGAAGCTGAAGGCCATGGTGGTAAATCCGAGGACTCAGATAAAAGCCGAGCGAGGAGTATTTACAAGCGAATGGTTTGCGGGAATTGCCCGACTGGATGAGGGTGAAAGCGTCGTCTTAGGGTTTACGAAAGTTGCCCGTGCCTTTTCACAAGTTTACGCAAGGCTTGAAAGGAATCCTTCACGTTCTGAAATTCGCGCTGAATGTGATTTTGAAGGAAAGAAGTTGGAGGCCGGGAAGGAATTCTACTGCGAGCCACTGGTTGTGATTCCAGGGGATCTAAGCGGGAGAAACTTTGAAGCTTATGCTGAAAATCTTGCATCAGATATGGGGGTAACGAAGGTGAGAAGACTTCCAGTTGGCTGGTGTTCGTGGTACCAGTACTACACGGGGATAACTGCTTCCGAGATCAGGAAAAATTTGTTTACTTTGTCGGAGAACTTTCGAGAATTTGAAATAGAGGTTGTGCAGCTTGATGATGGGTACCAGAAAGCAGTTGGAGACTGGCTTCGACCGAATGAGAAATTCTCAGACGGACTTTCAAGTTTAGCAAAAGAGATTGAGAATGAAAGGAAGATACCGGGAATCTGGCTTGCCCCTTTCACCGTTCAAAGGAAGTCAAAAATCTTTAAGGAGAAAAAGGACTGGCTTGTGAAAAGCAAGAGTGGAAAACCAGTTCTTGCAGGGATTAATCCTTTGTGGGGCGGCAGATACTATGGGCTTGACCTTACGAACGAGGAGGTTCTGTCCTGGCTTCGTGATGTCTTTGAGGCCTTGCATTCATACGGCTTCAGATTTTTCAAGCTCGATTTCCTTGCAAGTGCGATGGTAGAAGGAGAAAGGAAGGATAATAACTTTACGAGAGTAGAGGCAGGTCGCAGGGCACTTGAAGTAATTAGAGAAGCGGTGGGAAATGACTCCTACATCTTAGGTGGCGGAGGGCCGATACTTCTTGGGGTGGGAATTTTCGATGCGCAAAGAATCGGCGGGGACGTTGCACATTTCTGGAAGGCTCCATGGCAGACCATATTGCGTGATCGCTCATCTGTCGGCCTTAGAAATTCTCTCTTATGGCTTTTCACACGGTTCTTCTTGAATGGAAGGGTTTTTGATGGAGACCCTGACTGCGTGATGGTAAGGGGAAAAAAGACAAGACTTAAACTTTTTGAAAGGCAAACACTTGCAAGTGCTGTCGGGATCTTCGGCGGAGCAATCCTGTTTTCGGATGATCTTTCCCTCTGGGATGATGAAGCAAGAGAAATGGCGGCAAGGCTTCTCCCTCACGAACGGGTCAATTCGCATTCACCATATCTATGGCAGTGCGAAATGCCAAATGTTCTCGTTTCCGATTTCAGAGATAATCAAGGAGAATACAAAGTTGTTTTGATTGTGAATTTTTCCCAAAGGAAGCGCTCTTTTTCATTGAATCTTAATGAGCTTGGACTTTCGCCTGACAGATACCATGCCTTTGAGTACTGGGGCGAGAAGTATCTTGGGATAGTAGAAAACTCCTTAAAAATCGATGGACTTGAAGCACACGCTTCTGCCTGTGTAAGGCTTACCCCGAACTCCGATGAAGTGCGCTTGATTGGCACAAATATAAACATTTCACAGGGTTCAGAGGTCACTCGTTTTGAATGCGGTGACGATTTTCTCTCACTTCGGGTAAAAGCTCCTTGCAAAAGAAGGGTTTTTGTTCTTGTATTCATTCCTTTCCGCGTGAGTTTTGGGCAAGCTTTGGGTGTGGCCATAACGGGCGTTGGAGATGGCGTCTGGCGAGTTGAATTTGAACTTGAAGGGGAAAGGGAAGTTATCATTCCTATCAGGAGGGATTTGTCGTAGAAAGGAGGTCAATATGCCTTTCCAAGAGATCGAGGGAACAAAGATTTATTATGAGGTAAAGGGAGATGGTCGGCCAATTGTCTTCCTTCACTGCTGGACGGGAAATAGGAGGTTTTTCTACAAGCAAGTCGAGCGCTTCTCGAAGGATTATTGCTGCATAACCCCCGATTTTCCCGGGCATGGAGATTCGGATGAGTGCGATGAGTATTCGATTGAAAAATTTAGCAGGCTTACTTTAGGTCTTCTTGAAAAGTTGGGAATTGAACGTGCAGTTTTCGCGGGACACAGTCTCGGCGGAATGGTTTGCTTAAGCATTGCAATAGAAAGGCCGCAAATTGTGGAAGGGCTTATTCTGCTTGATACTACCCCTCATCTTTCTGGCTGGTTTCCTCAAAATGTTGTTGCTGAAGTTGCGGTGAAGCTTGGAAGGTTTGGATTCCGTGCTGGTAAGGCATTAGTTGCAAGTGCAGCAGCCACTCATCCTTTTGCTTCGCTTGAGTCTCGGATTTTAACTGCTCGAGAGTGTTCGAAAGTTAGAAATAAGCCGCTTGTAAAGACGCTTGATACCGTGAGGAAATTTGATGCTACCTCGCATCTTTCAGAAATAAGGCAGCCTGCTCTGATTGTAGTCGGGACAATTGATATGCTTGCAGATATTCGTCATGCGAGAAAGATGGCTAAAGATATGCCAGATGCTACGCTGAAGATCGTGAGAGGCGCAGGACACATGGCGCTTTTTGAGAAACCCGAAGTTGTGAACAAAGCAATCGCTGAGTTCCTCGAGCGCTTCTATCCTTCCGGCGA
>Ga0315298_1001802_pt1 | contig 38163 bp, 37 predicted proteins | sample WHS_1_MG_FD_203077 | JGI IMG/M metagenome (GOLD analysis project Ga0315298, IMG submission 203077) | Extremophilic microbial mat communities from Washburn Hot Springs, YNP, Wyoming, USA - WHS_1_MG | ecosystem: Environmental > Aquatic > Thermal springs > Hot (42-90C) | place: USA: Wyoming...
GTTTTGTCACCACCCAGGTTGAACAGTTATGGCGGAGAAGTTATCTGTCCTTAAGTTTGGGGGTAGTCTAATAGACTTCACTGGAACAAACATCCCACTCATAATCAGGCGGATCCTAGACTATAGGGGGGCTGGGAGGAAAGGCCCTGTCGCTGTCTTCTCAGCGCCTAAAGGGGTGACTGACAGATTGTTGGCTGTGGGAGAGGCAAGGGCCCATGGCAGAAGCTACGACATAGATGAAATATTTCGATCATACCAGGACCTCGCATTCAAATATGTTGATAGCAGATTTATTCCAGAGTTTCAGCAGGAGCTGGCTGAGTATAGGAGTGAGGTTGAGGAGACTCTCCTCAAGGTCGATAGAAGATTCGTCGGCTCAGAGAAGGCGAGGGTCCTCACGAGCGGTGGGGAGCTCCCGACAGCCTCCCTAATGAAGTATATCTTGAAGTCGCGGTCTGAAGAGTCTGCCTGCCCATCAAAGTCTGAGTGGCCCATTGTGACCGATGATAACTTTGACAATGCAACCCCCGACTTCGAACTCAGTAGAAGAAAAGTTTCCAAGCTCTTCAAGCTCATCAATGAAGGCTTGATAATCTCTATCGGAGGGTTCTTGGGCGTCACGCATGACGGCCTCGAAACGCTCTTGGGAAGAGGTGGATCAGACCAGACAGCTGTATTCTTGGCGTGCCTATTTAGAGAGTGTTATGACGTGGAGACTGTTCTCATGAAGGAGACGCCTGTCCATAGCGCCGATCCGGCCACCGTTAAAGGTGAAGGTCTAAGGAGGGTACCTGTCATGACTTACAATGAGGCTTCGAAAGCAACCGTTTCAGGGATGACGATCATACAGAATGCGGCCGTGAGACTTGCGATGCGACATAGGCTCCCAGTCACGGTCGCTCCCCTAAAGAACCCCGAACTAAAAACGTTGATTCAATCTGACGATCCGACTGGGAGGATAGTCAAGTGCGTGACTGGGTTGAGGGGTTGCGCAATAGTAACCATGAGGAGTGAGGGGAGCAGATCCCTTGAAGACTGCCTCAGACTCTGGGAGGGATACGACAATTTCATAGATCTGGGAACTGAAGTTGTGGAGACTGGAGAGGTGATAAGAGACTTCCTGATATATGATGCTGAGTTTGTTAAGAAGCATGAGGAGCAACTGAAATCTTTCGATAGAATGATGCATGTTGAGTATGGGGTCGGCCTAGTCACTTTGATAGGTGACAGGATGAAGGATTCCCCGGGCGTCGCATCAATCGCCATAGGAGCTATTCCAAATATCAACATCAAAAGAGGTATCTTCGCACCCCACACATCCCAAATAATCCTAGTAATGAAGGATGAGGATGTTCCGGAGGCTGTGAGACGGATCCATTCTCAAATCGACAGGATCAATGAGGGGAAGTCTTTGGAGTGACGCCCTTCCACAGCTTCAGCTGTGGGCTTCACGCTTCAACATCTCTACTTACCATTCCTCTTAGGGAATGATGTGGGCTCAGACTCTGCGGGTGTCTCCACCCACCGTCCATGGGCATAGTCAAGCTTGTAGGCTAGAAGCATCTCAACCATCAATATGTTGGAAAAAATTTAAACATCCGGCGTCTCACTCTGGAATACAATTCATCTCATGGTTGAGACCGCGGGTTTTCTCGCGAACTCTTGATAAAATACGGATCATCTAAGAGTTGACTAGTTTTTAACGATCCGGCCGCATGTGGTATATTTTCCATATCTCCTAGCCTCATCAACCATCACCACAATATTCTCAGTCTTGACATTGCTGTGTAGGGAGTTGCTGTCTGAAAGGATGAATCCCCCATTCTCAGCAGCTGCATCTACGCATCTCCTGACATCACATCTAACCTGTTTCTCAGAGCCGTATGGGAGTATGTAGGCGCAGTCCACGTTACCCCTTAGAAATATGCGGTCTCCATATGTGACCTTGACCTTCGCCAGATCCATAACACTGGGCTCGATTGGATGTAGTCCATCTATGCCCAGGCTTATCAGGTCCTCAAGTATAGGATACAAGTTTCCATCTGAATGCTTCATCACAGGTATATTGTGGGATTTACACTCCTCAACCATTCTTTTAATGTATGGAAAGAAATATTCCCTGAGAAGTTTTGGTGAGAACATCGGGCCTTTGGAGTCGGCTAAGTCGTCACCCTCAACTATCAGGTCTACACCGACATCGATTATTCTTCTCAATAGGCCGAGCTGAAATTTGAAGACCGAATCGATCAGCCTTCTTGCGAAGTCTGGTCTCCTGTAAAGATCCAGAACCAGCTTATCTATTCCTCCCCTCATCTCAAACGGTCCGGTCACAACTGAGTGGCACCAGCAACATACAGGATACTCGCCTCCAGCCATAGCCACAGTATCTTCTAAAATGTCTAGACTGATCTCCTCAGGATCAGGAATATTGAGTCGATCCAAGTCTTCAGGTGACTTTACAACTCCATCGATCCAGTAGGTTGTCTTGACATCAGGCTTAACCTTGAAGACTCTTCCAAGATGGTCGATGAATGTATGGTTGTCTATGAATTTGGGCCTGTAATCTTGGGGGTACATGTTCCAGTCGTTGACCATTAAGGCGTCGAAGCCGAGCTTTATGCAGGCCTCATTCACCAGTCTCTGATTATGCTTGGCTACATAGTTCATGTCAAACCCAGGCCTGTCGGCTTGAGATTGGATGTGGAGGATGCTCATAGGCGACTCTCCAAGGATCCTTTTGGCATGGATAGGATCGAGGTTGGTTCCATCAACCGGAACCATGTCAGGAACCTCCATATGGACCGCCCTCATGTAACGCTCCTTATGATCCAATAGTCCCAACCCATACTCTTTATAATGGCACGGAGTCAAAAGCCTTCCTTCAACCGACATTTGATAGTCAAATCTTATTACTACCCATCAACAGTTCAACATCTGATGACCATGATCTCTGATAGAGTGAGAGGTATCTCTCCAAGTCTGACCCTTGGAATAACCGCCAAGGCCAAGGAGCTCAAGAAGAGAGGTGTAGACGTTACGAATCTGGGCGCTGGGGAACCTGACTTTCCAACACCCAACAATATCAGAGAGGCGGCGAAGAGGGCGATCGACAACAGCTTCACCTATTACACTCCAACCTCAGGCATCGAAGAGTTGAGGGAGGCGATAGCTGAGAAGCTCAAGAGATTCAACAGGGTCGAGTACCAGCCTCAAGAGATAGTTCTCTCATGCGGTGGGAAACATAGCCTGTACAATATTATGCAGGTTCTACTGAATCCTGGGGATGAGGCTCTGCTGCCTATACCGTACTGGGTCAGCTACTTGGAACAGGTGAAGCTCGCAGGTGCAAGACCGGTCCTGATACCTACAGGTGAGAAAGGTAGAATCAATATTGATGCTATGAGGGAGGCTGTCAATGAGAAGACAAGGATGATTATCTTGAATACACCATCAAACCCCGATGGGAAGGTGTTGAGCAGGAGGGAGTTGGAGGCTATAGCCGATCTTGCTTTGGAGTACGGCTTATGGATAGTTTCAGACGAGGTATATGAGGCCTTCGTCTATGACGGTCTAGAACATGTCAGCATCGCCTCTTTGAGTGAGGAGGTTAGGGGTAGGACTGTGATCTCAAACTCTTTCTCCAAAACCTATTCGATGACAGGCTGGAGGATAGGCTACACGGCTGGGCCGGTTGAGGTGGCTTCGGCGATAGGTAGGCTCCAAGACCATATGACGAGCAACCCAACAAGCATATCGCAGATAGCTGCCCTAGAAGCCTTGAGGGGCCCCCAAGACTCTGTCAAAAGAATGGTTCAAGAGTTCAGCAATAGGAGGAGGTTGATGGTGTCTAGGCTCAGTAATATGGAGAATGTTGAGTGTGAGATGCCTCAAGGAGCATTCTACGCATTTCCAAAAATAAAGGTTCCAGGCTTGTCATCTATGGAGTTTGCTGAGAGACTCCTAAACGAGGCGAAGGTTGCAGTTATCCCTGGAATAGCCTTCGGCAAAGATGAATACTTGAGGCTGAGCTACGCAACATCTATTCAGGAGATAGAGAAGGGTATGGATAGGATGGCGGATTTTTGTAGAAGACTACATTGACGTTCTATCATTTGACTACCTGCTAGCACTCCAAATTTTGTTGAACTCACCCTCATAGGTTGAGGCGACTTCCACAGACTTTAAGATAACCATATTTTCATTATTCTTTTCCTCGGCACTTCTACTCCAGTTGTAACTCCCAGTTATCGTGATCAAACCGTCTATTATAGCTACTTTATTGTGCATGAGTGCTGGGTTTGTGTCAACTCTAACTTGAACACCAGCATCTTTGAGCTTACCGTACTCACTATACTCGCTCAGCTCCTCCTTCTCAAAGACAACCTTAACATCTACCCCACGCCTCCTCGCATATATCAGAGCGTCGCCTACATCGTCCAGTGTGAAGCTGGTGATCATTATATGTATTGTATTGTTGGCTCTACCCAACCAGTGGAGAAGTATGGACTTGCAACCCCCTCCAGGCGAGAAACATACCTCGCAACTTATACACGGTGCCAACTGGGAAGGTGGGGACGCAGGTCTAGCGTCAAACATTTCCCCAGGGCAGACTAGAAATCTTGTTAGGATAACACCGGAGGACACTCCAAGGATGAACGTAGCCACGATGATGTTGAAGATTTTTTTACTTAACATTCCCTGAATCAACCTTCCATAAAATCTTTGATGTAGCGGACTTATAGGGTCAACGCCATATCCTCTACTAACAGGTGAGTGTTGAAAATCTCTCATCATCTCACCAGCAGGGCGAGAAGTGATGTTCAGATATTCAATATCGCCATAATTTTCTTCATGGTACTCTTCATACATATGCGGAGTTTGATGGTTAGACTATGAGCGTGGCCTAAGCGCTCCCAGCGTTCATGACCAGGTGTGAGAGCAGTATGGTAACCAATATGTGGATAGATTTTCTGGAAACGCTGTACAGCTGTTTTCGTCTATCCTAACAGAGTTCATTTCACTCACCCTTACAAGGCGAGAACGATTTTTATTGATTCTAAGCATCGCCAATCCTGAATGGTTAAGGTATTGATGGTTCGGCCCCTTACTGAGTAGGCTCCACCTCAAGATTTCGTCTGTGTCTTCACATCGTCCTCTTCGAGAGTACGGTTGCGATTGGTAGAAGTATGATGGTACTGATTGAGAGGATTAGGAGGTGGGATGAGACTGCTTCAAGGCCTAGGCCGAGATATATTATCTTTCTGAGGGCGATGTTGCCGTATGTCCAAGGCAGCATTTTCGATATGGCTTTACCTCCGGGGGCGAGAAACTCCGGCGAAGAAAACGATCCAGCCAACTGGAATAGGGGGAATGTCAACGCTATCTCCAGAATGGTTAATGTTGAGGAGCTCCTGATCCTTGATGAGAGTGTCAAGCCTACTGCCAACGTGAACATCGCCATCAATGATGTTGTCAAGTACACCATGAGGATGTTCCCCCTTATCACCAGGCCTGTGAGAGCGAATATGATTATCATTAGGGTTGTGCGGGCGCCGTTCAGCAGTAGTGTAGCAAACATCTTCCCAGCATATATTGAGAATACGTTTACAGGTGTGAGGATCAGTCTGGGGAATGTACCCCTCTCACGCTCTCTAGTTATCGCGTTCACGGCGTCGTCGAATGCTCCAAGTATTGTGATCATTCCCAACATGCCCGGTAGGATAGGGTCGCCGCTGAGGGGTCTACCTGAGATTGGCCTTGATATTACTTCTAGGGAGGCTGCTCCACCTTGGAGTTGATTCCCATAGTCTGAGGTCAGCTCACGTGTCTTGGTGATTGCAGCGCTATATACTAGTAACGGCGTCAAGGTCTTGGAGTTGTCTGTCTGAACAATTATGTAAGCCTCCCGACCACTCAGCAAGGTTTCCTCGAAGCCTTTGGGGATAATTATGGCGCCGACAGCTTCGCCTGACTCCACAGCACGTATTGCTTGACCATCATCATAGAAGATCTGGGTAACTTTAATGTCAGGTGAGGCTGTGAGTCCGTCGAGAAGCCGGCTGGATGAGGCTGATCCGTCTAGATCGGCTATCACTACAGGAATATCGTAGCTCGTTGCGCTGAATGATGAGACTATGGCGACGAATATGGTCACAAGAAGTATTGGGAACATTATGGTGAGGGCTAGTGAGACAGGGTCTCGAGTCAGCTCCCTCACCTCCTTCAAGGCTACTGTTGAAGAGTCTTGGAGTAGTCGGCTCATGTGACAAGCCTCTCCCTTGAAACCTTAAGGAGAAAATAGGATATTAGGTAGAACAGGATTGTTGAGGATGCGATGATAGAGAGGTGGATGGGCATACTCAGTAGGGGCTGTCCTGCAAGGACTGTTCTTTTGAACATCTCGATGCCGTAGGCCCAAGGCAGCATGATGGATATGATTCTGGACATTCCCTGCAACATCTCCTTGTCAATTATGAACCCGCTGAAGGCGAATAGGAACAGAATGAGGAAGAATTCAATTATAATAACAGCTCTAACAGTCAGACCGAAGGAGGATACTATGAATCCGAATCCTATGGTGAGGAGAGATATCAGGAGGGATATTGTGAGGAGAGTTAAAATCTCCGCTCTGGGTTGAGCGCCATAAACATATACGGCTAAGCCTAGGACAGTAAATGTTCGAATAACATTGAGAAAGAGGATGTGTATGGTCTTCCCTAACATCAAGGCTCCTAGGCTCAGAGGGGTTACTGATAGACGGGCGTAGGTCCCCTCCTCATATTCTCTGGACATTCCACCGGCGACCTCGTAGAATGTTGCAAATACAACGACTAGACTCAATATTATCGTCAGGCCTATTGAGAAGCCTCCAAAGACTCTACCTTTTCTAATTATCTGAATCTGCCCTGGCTGCATGTTCTGGGTCTGCGGTGTTCCCAAATATGTTCTTAAGTTTGTTAAACTGTTTGTTAGGGCTGAGGTTAAGCGTTGGCTTATGAATGGTTCCGAATCATCCATATAAATTATCAATCTTCCAGTCTGATTTCTGATTAGACTATCTTGGAATCCTTTCGGCACAACTATGGCTGCATAGATTCTTCCTGTGCCGAGTGATGCTAGGGCGGTGTCAACCCTGAACCCGTCCAACAGATTGTCGAAGTCTCCAGATCGAGCCAAAACCTCCCTCAATAAGGTCGATGTCCATGTCATGTCTTCGTCTATGAAGGCTATTGCAACCTTCGCTGTTGGGGAGAATCGGCTCGTCGCACTGCCGCTGGCTCCTCCCAAGGACGATGTGAAGAATAGCGGTAAGACCACGAGGGAGATCAGCATAGCAGTTCGGCTACGTCTGAACTGTCTGAACTCATTGGCTGCAACAGCCAAGACATCTCTGAGAGGTGTAAAACCCAAAACATATCCTCCGAGATAATGGTTGCGAGTAGGTTAGTTGAGCTGGTAGATGCGACATTATCTTTTTGAAGACATCTCGAGGAAACGGTCGATCTCCTCTTCACCCCCAGTCAAGGAGACGAAGGCCTCCTCGAGCGTAGGCTCAACCGGCCGCACACTCCTAACCCTCGCGCCTGAGTTTATGAGGAGCTTAACTATTTCTTCAGAAATGTCTCCACCCCGAAGACATGAGATGCGGAGGATAGGATCCTCATAAGTGACTTTAGACACATCGTTGTAGGTCTTTATCTTATCTATAAGGTCAGACTGCAGGTTTGGTGTCTCAACCTCTATGACTGAGAGTTCAGAGATACTGCGGGTTAGGTCACTCGGCCTCCCTATCTGGATCAGCCTACCCTCATAGATTATCCCTACTCGGTCACATATCTTCTCAGGCTCCTCCATGATGTGGGTTGTCCAGACTACTGTCACACCTTGGTCGCATAATTTTCTTGTGAACTCACGGAGGGCGATCGCTGTCTGGGGATCGAGTCCCGAGGTGACCTCGTCGAGAAAGAGAACCTTTGGAGTATGTATAAGGGCTGCAACGATCATCGACTTCTTGAACCATCCTGAGGAGAGGGCCTTGACCTGCCTCTTAGCCTTTTCATTGAATTTGAATAGTTCGAATAGCTCTCTCATCCTATCCTCAGCCTTGGCCTTTGGGAGACCATACAACTTGGCAAGTAGCTTCAGGTTCTCCTCAACCGTCAAGTCCTTATACAGCAGGACCCCATCTGAGACTACACCTATATTCCTCCTCACCTTTGCAGGCTCAGTCGCAACATCGTAGCCTGCGACTTTAGCTTGGCCTCTAGTCGGCTCTATCAGTGTGCAGAGCATACGGACAGTCGTGGTCTTACCTGCACCGTTCGGCCCGAGTAGGCCGAAGAGTTCACCGACCTCAACTTCCAAGTTGAGGTTGTCGACGGCTGTGAAGTGGCCGAAGACCTTAGTCAAACCTCTGGTCACTATGTCGAATTCAGACATTTGGTAGGCCTCTCAAACATCGACTTCATAGAGTATCATTTTCATAAGAACTGTCTGGTTTAGATTTTTCTGAGGCTACTATTGAATAGATTATATTAAAGAGTATGGATAACTTTTTTATCTTCCTTACTATTGCAGAGTTGGTCTGGGATTACTATGTTGAGGGCCCGTACATATCTGTATATTGCGATAGCTCTAACCTTGACCCTCTCGACCCCTCTAGAAAAGCAAACCAATCCTGTTGGCGCCGTCGGATATGCGAATGTTGTTGCAACATCAGTTTACTGGGGGTCCAACCCTCTCAATCCTTCGAATGTTCATCCAGGAGACACGAACGTTCGACTCTCAATTGTCCTTGCGAATGTTGGGGATGATGTTGCTCGTGGTGTGAATGCAACCCTATTCATCGGTCCACCCCTGACATATACTTACTATCAGGATGGTGTTCAATATTCGGCGTCGACGGTCTCTAAGATGGCTGGTGACATCGGTCCTGGCTCAAGTTTCACATTGGGGTTCACTGTGAATATTGATCCGAATGCGAAGGAGGGGATCTACAGGTACAATTTGGAAGTCTCATATAGGTCTGCGCGGGAGTTGCAGGAGGTTAAGAATGTGATGGTGATAGATGTTCCCGTCTGGAGGGCTGAAATCCGGGTGCAGAGCGTCCTCACCGTGCCGACAAAGATCTATCCAGGCAGCAGGCAGGTTCAGGTGAGGGTTGTGATTGTAAATTCAGGCCAGGGTGCGGCGAGAGACCTGCAGCTTCGAATGGATTTGAAGCCCCCGTTCAAGGCCTCATCCAGCGGGTCGGATAGATATTTTCTTGGGAATCTGCCGGCTGGGCAATCTTCATCTGTAAACTTCATAGTCGATGTTGATGAGGATGCTAAGTTCGGGAAGTATTTTGTAGACATGCTTATGGAGGGCGGTGGATCTTCGGTCTCGATAGGGGCTGTTCCAATAGATGTGAATGAGAAGGTGAGGTTTGAGGTTTTGAGTGTGACTCCGACAACATTTCAGGCTGGGGACACTGGTAAGGTTATAAGGGTGGAGTTGAAGAATTCAGGTTCGGTAAAGGCTGAGTCTGTCAGGGTTCAGTTGAGGGTCGGCAACTTCTTCGCCGGAACTTTGACAGATTTTCTGGGCACTATGCTCTCAGGTGAGGTGAAGGTCGCCTTCTTCACGGTCGATGTTGACTCGAAAGCGAAGTCTGGAGATTACAGTTTCGACCTGAAGATAGACTGGACGCAGGACAGCAATCCACTAGACGATACTCTGAGACTCTCATTCAACGTTCAACCTTCAGGGCCACCTGTCATTCCCATTGGTTTGGCGGCGGTCGGCCTAGCCTCTGCAGTTGCCTACTTAACATTTAAGAGACGCAGGGCCAAGACCGGCCAGGCTTGACATGGCGCTGAACCCCACCTGGCCTGCCAGAGATGGAGGGAGAGGCCATGTCTGAGAGGATGCTCATACCAATCCTAATAATTCTCTACATGAATAGTTTATTCATTCCGGTTTACGGCCATACGACTATTGGAAGATTGAACGGTTACCCCCCATACTACAGGTCGAACGACCATGAGCTCAACCCAACAAACAGTTTCGGGGCGGCACATGTTCCTGGACCTCTCGGCCACGTCTGGCCTGGTTCAGGCTACCATTCTCCATTCCAAAATTTTGAGGAGCCGTTGCAGGTTGCTGGAAACTCATATTCACCTGTAGGCGCCATACTGACCTCGACGCCACGCCAAGACAATGTTGGAGACCTCATATTTGCCATAAACTTCTCCCAGCCCAGAGCCTACGTAACAAAGGATAATCCTAAACCAACCTTCAAGTACAACAATATTACGCTGTATATTCCGGCACCTATCGTCGATAAGCACGGCCGACTATCCCAAGACGGTTTCGAGCCTGCCGGTGGAATAAACTGGGTAGGTGGGGATACGTCGAACATTATCACAACCCTGACAGCCGACTATGGAAGAATATTTGTGGGTAAGACGAACCTGAATGACCCTTTCGCCCCAGGATGGTGGGTCATCAGGATTATACCCTCAGGGAATGGAATAGTCTTCACTCCAGAGAGGAATTGGGGGGAATGGTATTACATCAGGATCAACCAGTTGAGGGCACCAGACATTGCTGGAAGATATATTTTCAAGATCTTTCTAGGCGACAGTTACCCAGTGAAAGGTCAGGCCTCACCATTGATATGGACAGCTATGCCTGTTGAGAATTGGCCTGTCCTCCTGGTTAAGGGTGAGGTTGACCCAGCCATCATATATGGAACTGTAAAGTATGGTGAGGGTGCTGGGCCAGACCTGTATGGTAAGCCTGTAAAGTTGCCTGGGAGGGTTAGGGCTGTAGGGGTTGCCTGCGACCCCCTCACCGGTAGACCGACAGGTAGGGCTGTGGAGGCTAGGGGATACTTCAACGCCTCAGCTGAGGGTCACTATGAGGTTGAGGGTCTGGCCCCTGGAATATACGACATTTACGCGAGTGCGGCTGGCCTCCCAGAGAGGAAGGTTGCCGGAAATATTCAGGTTCGCAGGGGGCAGTCGTTGAGCCTAGACATTCAACTAGACCCTGGACCCCAGGTCAAGGGTGAGGTCCACTCAAAGAGCTGCTGGGGGCCTATACCTTGGCGGGGTGAGCTACCTATAACCATAGTCATCTATGACAGCGACAACTATGTTGAGGAGAATGTTGTATGCCAGTCACCGATAAACCTCACACATGCTCCATACTCATCATATGTCTCAGGTAACACGGTGTTCGGCACGGCAGGTTTGGCGGCCCCCAACTCTCCGAAGATGGTTGCGTTCCCATGGGAGGGGCCGATAAGCTACTACCCATATACTGCTCCTGCGCCGTTCAATGATCCTTTCGGGGTCTATAATGGGGTTGGGCCGGCGCAGGTTTGGTGGGTCAACCCTACAGGTAGCCTCGACCCAATGACAGGATTGGGTTCAGACTCCTCAACCTTCAGGTTCCAGTTTGGAGCCCAACGGTACTATGGCGCCCCAAAACATTTCAGCGGTATGATCCCACAGGTCTTCGGGACATGGATAGACGGTTTGGAGCCTGGAACATATTTTGTTAGGGCTTACGTGAATGGATATGTTCAGACAGACATCTCAGGCTCAAGATTCAAAGACTACCATTTCACAGTTGAACCTCACACCCTTAATGTGGAATTCTTCATCGACCTATACGTCTCCGGAACGTTGAATCTGACAGTTCATTTCCATGACGGACCTTCAGGGATGCAGACCCAACCTGTCGGCGGACCTGATCCTGGAAGATTCCTGATAGCTGAGGCTTTAGACTACAGAGGTTCACTTGCAGCCTTCAACTTCACATATGTCACAGCACAATCCACATCCGCAGTGATCACTCTCAACGGTTTAGGGATGGCTGGGGTTATCCCGCCCCCTGACCCTAGGTCCGGGGTCAAGTATTCCCTGTATAGGTATAGGGGGCTGAGAGATTATGGAATACATCCAGGAACATATTTCATCCACATTTACATGAGAGGCTACATCCAAGCCTCAGCCCCTGAATTCAGCCTGAGCGGACTCGACCAGCCGACAGCGGCATCGATATCCAACTGTGGAGCCTCGACGCTGGTCAGCACACATATGGTGAGGGGTGGGGGGATAAACGTCACAGTCTACTCGGTTGACTGGCAGGATCCATCAGCCCAACTAAATTGGAGATGGAGAGATACACCCGCATATATTCTAGTATATGATATGGCAACCCGAACATTTATCGACGTCATATACTTCTGGACTCAGGCTGGAGGCTGGAGCCTACCGAAGGCAGACTCAGACTACTCAACCCTACCACACCACGATTGGAGGATTAAGTATGGCAGTAAAGCGAGTATGCTAGTAACGAACGGTTCGACGGTTTTAGAGAGGCTGGGACCTGACCTACCGAACATACCCTCACCATACCCCACGCAGGCTATGGTGAGTACAGTATTCATGCAATCCTCGACGCATATTGGTTTCCTATACAGTTCACTATCATATAGAGGTTTAAACTACAAATCTTCTGTGGCGATATATCCTGGCCAGTACGCTGTGACATGTTGGACGTATGGATATGTTCAGGATGGTGTGGTCAGGCTAGGCGATCTGGGTAGATGCGGGGTCGCCGTAGGTCTAGGGATGGTTGGAGACTCATCCATCAAACTCATCAATGGCGTTGAATTCAGCATCTCAATCATATTCAGAAGCGAAGGTTTACCGACGAGCCTCCCATCAAACATGTCTATGAGGATAAGAGTGTATGACGAGAGGGATATGCTTGTTGCAGCGGCTTCAACATCGATTGACATAGGTATGGTCGATGAGTCGTCCAGTTTCGGATTCTTCGCCGACGGCAAGAAGATATGTGACGCTGGATGCACCAAACCTCCGATACCTGCTGGAACATTGAAGGTTGAGTATAAGGGGTTGGCAGGTTTATTCGGGTACGTCGACCCAATAGCTGGAACTGAAGCTGTTAGGAGAATGACCCTGTTCTCAGCCGACAGCGGGGTCTGGGGTGGATCAGCCGCTCCAATCTCAGGAGCATACAATGGAGGATGGCAGATCATTGTTGAGATGGTTCCATGGTATAACCAAGATTCATTTTATCCCCCGCCTGCAGGTCTGCTTCAGGGTGAGGTGCATCAGACCAGGTTCAAGCCTATCCTACCATACAATCACCTTGGACCATTCGAGTTGAGGGAAGCTCTCAGACTGCCCAATGTGAAGCTGGGAGGCCGAATCTCAGCAACAGTCACACTCGACATGAGAGGCCTAATCACAGGGAGAACCTTCTTTAATAATATGTTGGGAGACCAGAGGAGCCTGAGTTGGGCGACACTGACCTTTGTGGGACCAACCAGGCAAGTAACATATAGCTTGGACGGTTTCTATGAGGCGTATCTGCCCCGAGGCGCCTACACGGTGACGGTGAGTGAGCCTGGCATGAAGACTCAAAATCTGTCCATAACAATAACAGACGGTGGAGTGGCCAGCTTGAATATCTATCTGAAAACAAGCGGATTACCCATACCTGAGTATCAAGATGCGGAAAGAATTTTAGCTCTGACCTCAGCGATTCTAACCTTCGAACTGATCTTATATAAAAGGAGACCAAAAAGAATAAGGATGTATGGGCCTACAGAATCTGCGGGCTCGTAGCTCAGCCTGGACATGTTAAAAGCCAGAGAGAGCATCGGCCCTCTAAACAGAAAATATGTGAGGTGAGCCGGGGGTCGTGGGTTCAAATCCCACCGGGCCCGCCAAAACCCCTATGCGAAACCTTACTTTCGACATAATCACAGCATCTCCACTCGACACGATTCCTTGAGCAACATACTCTGCTCCCCCCTTAACTCCTACTGACATAGAATTATTATCACTGAATAATTTTCATAAACCGTAATAATGGATGCTGTCCACTGTCCCTCACAGAACAAGAATGAGGAGACTCTTCCAGTCTATTGGTTTCACATCTTCACTTGACTGCTAGGATGATAGACGCAACCCAACCGACCCGCCAAAGGAAGGTGGGGCGCAAGAATCGGAGACATATTTGTTTGCAGTATGTAGCCGCCGACCAGTATGAACGTGGGATCGACGGCGGCAGCTCAACCTATGCGCGGTGCATGTACAGATCAGTTTCAGGCGTGAGCTAACGAATAGACAGGTAAAGGATTCCCGGTGAGGGTGATCTCAATATTGGGGCATTATAGGTAGACCTCTATACAACTGCTGGTAACCAGTAAGCGCTGGATAGAATGGGTATGGGCTCTGCTCATACTGCATCCTCATAAAGTCATAGATCTGGCTGAGAGGGTAGGGGTACTGGTAGTAGGGTTGTGGCACATATCCGTATCCGAAGCCGCCGTACCAACTGTAGGGATATGGGTAACTATATGTCTGCGGGTAATTGTAGCCGTAATATGTTCCGAACATAAACCATGGATAGTAGTTTATGTATCCAAACGGGTAGTATGGGTAGTATGACAGGATCTCACCTCCTTAACCTTTGATGGAAGCAGTCTAAACTAAACCTTTGGGTCTAGCCTGGACTTTAAGTAACCTGTTATTGCCAATTCTATTCGTTTCACTCTAACATAATAGACTCCTCAGGTTAACAGGAGCACACTTTATCTTGCTTTTGACAGCCTGGTCCTATTACTTTGCCTTCGATAGTTGGTAGGAACGGAAATGAGATCGGAGTCTATGCACTCTCTCATTGAGAATAGATATAGGACGGTTGATGGTATTTAAAAACCAAAAAGGTTATACAACGATTGCTCACATTTAATATGTTGTGAGGTTTCATGTTCTGGATCATGCCTTTCAGGTATCCCTTGTTCTACCATTCAATATTCTGGCCGTGGTTTCCATTCCCGGTGGTCACAACCCTCCCACCAAACCTCTACTGGAGGACACCATGGTATGCCCAGGAGATAGGTGTCACCACCTGGACTCCTAGGGAATATTGGTATTGGTGAAGGCGAGTATCATCTAGAGTTCAGGTATCTTAGGGCGTCCATCGCTGCTTTGCATCCTGACCCAGCTGCTACTACCGCTTGCCTGTAAACCTTGTCTGCCACATCTCCAGCCGCGAATACTCCAGGTCTGCTCGTCGATGAGTCTGACGCGGTCTTCACGTATCCTTCCCCATCGAGCTCCAGGTGGCCCCTGAATATCTCAGTGTTCGGGGTCTGGCCTATAGCTATGAATACTCCGTCACACCTGTATTCTTGGGTTTGGCCTGTCAGAACGTTTCTGACCTTGACACCTTCGACATGGTCTTCTCCAAGAATATCCTCGACGACGCAGCTCCATAGGAAGCTTATTTTACTGTTTCTCATCGCCTTCTCCTGAATTTTCTTTGCAGCCCTCAACCTATCCCTCCTATGGATCAGAGTCACTCTGCTGGCGATCTTTGATAGGAATATTGCGTCCTCGACGGCTGTGTCTCCTCCGCCGACCACCACCACATCCTTATCCTTGAAGAAGTGGCCGTCGCATATTGCGCATGATGAGACACCTCTACCTATGAGTCTCCTCTCAGATTCGAGGCCCAACCATCTAGGGGATGAGCCTGTAGCAACTATGATCGAAGCCGCCTCATACAGGTTACCATCAACCTCAACCTTGAAAGGTGGCCCGGTGAAGTCGACCCTCTCAACAACTCCAGGTATGAAGTCTACCCCGAAACGTTCAGCCTGCTTCCTCATCAAACAGGCGAGCTCTGGGCCTGATATTGGGTCTGGGAATCCTGGATAGTTCTCAACCTCCAGAGCAAAGTTCAACTGTCCACCAGGCATGTTGCCTTCAACAACCTTCGTCTCGACACCCCCCCTCGCGGCGTAGATGGAGGCTGTTAAACCGGCGGGGCCTGACCCTATAATTATAAGACTCAAGTTCAAACACCTAAATGGTTGGATGGCGCGTTGAGGTTGAGTTGCCCAATGGTGGGGTCAACCTCTCGTCTACCGGTTGGATGGATTTTCGGTTTGGGTTCAAAAATGTTTAGGCCTCATATGTTCGGGATCTCTAGGTCTCTGACTCTTCCTTTGAGGGCCTCTATCTCTGTGAGTATGAGGTCCAGCCTCTTATTGATCTCTTCAAGCCTCTGTTCGAGCTCAGACTTCTGGACTGTTCTTGAGATCTTGGCCTCGACGCTTCTCAGATCAGCCTCCAACCTAGGGATGGATTCATATATTCTGGAGTGGAGGTCGCTAATCCTAGACTCCAATTCCATTCTGCTGATGGTGCCTGACAACCTCTCCTCCAGAATCCTCATATTATCCTGCATCTTAGATTCTAGAGTCTTCAGATTCTCAGCTAGAATCTTCAGCTCAGCCGGTTTCCTCTGTTTAGTCAGCCTCCGAGTCTTGACTCCAGGTCTCCTCAAAACCTTCTTCGGCACACCGTAAACCTCCATATAGATGTATCTTCAAATATTCTATATACTGGTTAATCAATATGTTGAGTCTCCTCCTTTTGGGAGGTGGCTTCGAGAAATATTGTCTGGTTGGTGTGAATGTTTGAGGGGTAAGAGGGTGAGTCTGAGGGAGGCTTGCGAGAGCATATCTGATGGGGATTTCCTGGCGATCGGAGGTTTGACAATCCATAGGAAGCCTATGAGCATGTTGCATGAGTTGATCAGGCTGGGTAGGAGGAGTTTGAGGCTTCTCGTATTCGGCGGTGGACCTGACGTCGACCTTCTGATAGCTTCAGGTATGGTTGAGAGTCTGGATGCGGCTTATGTTGGTTTCGAGATCCTTGGTTTCGCACCGAACTTCAGGTCGGCTGTGGAGCGTGGGGAGATCAGGTTCACTGAGCACACGGAATATTCTATCATGGCTGGTTTGCAGGCTAACCTCTTGAACGCCGAATTCATACCTAGCAGACTCCTTCTGGGAACAGATGTCTTGAAGGGTTTGGGTTACAAGACTTTCAGAAGCCCCCTCACAGGTGAGGTTCTCGTCGCTTACCCGAGGATAACCGCTGACGTGGCTCTCCTGCACGTTCAGAGGTGTGACGAGTATGGGAACGCTAGGGTCGACGGTGTCTTGGCTGTAGATCTTCTTCTGGCGAAGTCTTCTAGGAGGGTTATAGTCACAGCTGAGAAGATAGTCTCTGCGGGGGATTTTGCAGGTTCACCTGCCGAGATCAATCTTCCATCGACGTTTGTAGATATGGTTGTCGAGTCCCCCCTCGGAGCACATCCGACGAGCTGCTACCCATACTACACATATGACCTGTGGCATATGATATCTTACCTAGAATATTGCAGGAGAGGTATGGTGGACGATTACCTGCGGAAGTATGTTACTGGTGTGGAGTCTTTCGAGTCTTACCTGGATTTGGTTGGGGAGGATTCTCTGAGCAGGATCATGGTTGAGGGTGGGTGAGGGTTTTGGCTTCTTGGACGACGGATGAGTTGATGATAGTATGTATGGCGAGGGAGGTTGGGAGTAAGGATATTATGGCTCAGGGCCTCACAACACCTATGGCTATAATCGCCTACTACTTGGCGAAGGCCACCCATGCGCCTGAAGCGTCGATAATGCAGCTTGCAGGGAATATTATGGTATATTTCGATGAGCCTCCACAAGCCTCGATCCTATACAATGAGTATAGGGCTATGGAGCATGCGGTTCACATATGTGGCCAGAATGAGGTTTACGAGACCATCTTCAAGAGGGCTGGATCGATAGTTGAGTTCTTCAGGCCCGGCCAGATCGATAAGTTTGGAAACACGAACAACTCAATAGTCAAGACTGAGAGGACGGTCAGACTCCCAGGAGGCTTCGGAATCCCAGACGCGTCGCCCCTGTACAGGAAGACCCTGATCTACTGTCCAAGACATGATAGGAGAGTCTTCGTAGAGAAGGTGGATCACATAGGAGGTTTGGGGTTGAATTCAGGTGGAGCCGAATCGGCTGGGAGGGAGATCCGCATAATATCAGAGTTAGGAGTATTCAGGGTTGACGGGGGGTCTGAGGGGATGAGGTTGATGAGCCTCCATCCAGGGGTTGACGTTGAGAGCCTCGTCTCAAACACTGGATTCGAGTTGTCGATTCCAGAGAATATTCCTGAGACACCTCCACCCACAGGTTTGGAGTTGAGACTCATCAGGGAGAAGATAGATCCACTGAACATCAGAAGGTTAGAGTTTCTCTCTGGAGACGATAGGTTGGAGGCCCTCAAGAAGATGTTGGATGAGGAGCTGCAAATGTGGAGGTCTTCGAGAGTCAAGCAGCCTAAGATTTAGTAGATGCTGAAGTCTCTTAGTGGGGATGCTAATAGTTTCTGGGAGGTTTGGTTTTGAAGGCTGGAGCTAGGGTTGCCTTAATCAGGGGGCCGAGGAGCCTAGAGACAGTCAGGAAGGCCCTCGAGACGGTTGAGGCTGAGAAGATACTCTCAGGCAGGCCTGTCCTGGTAAAGGTAAACTTCATCACGACCAAGAGGTGGGATACAGGGGCTACCACAGACCCCATCATCGTCGAGGCCCTCATCCAAAAGGTCAGGGAGATCGGTGGCAGAGTCTATGTCGTCGAGTCTGACGCAACAACCACCAGGGCTGACAGGGCTGCTGAAGCCACTGGGATGCTCAGCCTCTGCGAGAGTTATGGGGTCGACTTCATAAACCTGAGCAAGGTTGATGATAAGGTTAAGATCAAGATTCCAGACCATGAGACGTTGGGTGAGATAACTGTTCCGAAGATTGTTTTGGAGAGCCACATAGTCAGCGCGGCTAAGATGAAGACACATAGCGAGACGACGGTGACGCTTGGCCTGAAGAACATGTTCGGCCTCCTACCTGACAGGCTCAAGGGGAAGTACCATCTGAAAGGAATCTCCAAGGTCATAGTAGACATAAACACTGTATTGAAGCCGGCTCTGACCGTGATAGATGGATTCGTCGGGATGGAGGGGCCGGGACCTGTAAGCGGATACCCTGTAAGGATGGACCTTACTCTGGCGGGCCGAGACCCTGTGGCGACCGACGCAACAGCAGCCAGAGTGATGGGCTTCGACCCACATAGAATCCACCATATCCGAAGATGTTTCGAGAAGGGTTTGGGAGAGATCGATCGGATACAGGTATTGGGTGAGAGGATCCAAGATGTTCAGAGGAGGTTCAGGCCCCCATAAGATTCGGAAGACCCGGAGGCCCAGACATTCTCCGGGTGTAACATAGGGACCTCTATATTGGTATGGAGGGTAACCCACCTGGTCTGGCTGGTTGGAGACCAATCACTCCGGATGAGGGTATGTGAGTTGGGCAGACACCCCCCCACCCCCCCTAGGGGGGTTGGACATCGATATGCCCCGTACCCTCCCTCCATGGCTGTATTGGAAGATTCAAGCATGCCCAGTATGTTACATATTGAGCCTTTAATGTTGAAGCTCAGGGGCTAAGTGGTTAGGTATGAGTGCAACCGCCCTCACAGGGGAGCCTGACCCACCCCTTATCTTCAAGGGAAAAGCAATTAGATAGCTTCCGTTTGGAGGGAGCATCTCAAGGTTTCTCAAACCTTCCAGAACAGGTATACCGTACTCCACAAGAAGCTTATGGTGGCAGGGTTCAACCATCCCCTTACTGTGGGCCTCCTCAAATGCTGGTGCGGTGTCTATTGTGGGTGTGTCAGACCCAACCATCCTGACACCTCTACGGGCAAGATGCTCAGCAGCCTCAACCGATAATCCTGGGAAGTCCATTAGGAAGATGTTCGCCTCCCCACCTGAACCAGACTTGGCCCTCACCCCCCACCTTCGGTCCCAACCATATCTGATGACAGCTATCTCACCCCTCTCGATCAAGCCGTGAGTCTCCTCCCAACATCGAATATCATCGGTTGAGACAGCCTCCCTCAAACCCTTGGTATGCATATCTATCACCCTACATGGGCCATGCCACCTCCCAAGCTCGATCTCCTCGAGAGACTTGGCGCCGCCGGCGTGGAATGGTGCGTCGACATGGGTTCCGTGATGTTCAAAGACCTGAAGGAGATAGGCGTTGTAACTGTCACCCATACTCCTGGAGATTCTCGGCAGATGGTAGAACTCATAGAATCCAGGCGTACCCTCCTCCAACGTGTGGGTTAGATCAACCATAACCCAGCCCGAGAAAATTTTAGAAGCCTCCAAAGAAAACACCATATACAAACATAAACAGCAACTTCAATGAAAAACTTAACTCTGGAGAGACATCATCTTCACATCGGGAGATCTCAGTAATGCTCCCTAAACTTGAGGAGATAGAGAAGAGGAGGAAGAGTCTAGGTCTGAGGCAGAAGGAGCTGGCCAGGATGGTTGGGATAAGCCAGTCGATGATAGCCAAGATCGAGAGCGGCAGAATAAACCCCTCATACATAAAGACCAAAGCCATATTCGACATGCTCGAGAGCCTCGAGAAGAAGAGGGAGACGAGGGTGAAGGAGATTATTCAGGGAAAGGTTGTTGGAATACAGAAGGGAGAGACAGTATCGAAGGCAACGAAGATAATGCATGAGTCAGGATACTCCCAGCTACCAGTCTTCGACGGTGTGAGGCCTATAGGAAGCATAAGCGAGAGAACAGTCCTCAACCAGATCCTGTCGGGGAAGGATCCGAAGATCCTCTCAAAGACCCCTGTCGAGAATGTTATGGACGAGGCCTTCCCAACAGTCGACGAGGAGACACCGATAACGGTGATATCTACCCTCCTACAGTACAGTCAAGCCGTCCTAGTGACCAAGAGGGGTGAGATAAAGGGCATAGTGACCAAGGCTGACCTCCTGAAGGTCGTCCCAACCTACTGACGAAACTACTTCTTCCTAGCCGCCGAGACTATGCTTATCACATCCCTATCCTTGAGAACATAGTCTGTTGGAAGCCTCAGACCCGTCCTAGCATCCACACCGTAGAGGATCGTCTTCGCAAGTTCACTATGGATCTCCTGAGCCAGATCCTTAACTGTAGCCGTGTAAGGTATGAGGAAGACGTCGGGGAGAATCCTCCCAGCATGGTCTGAGAGCCTCTTCGGATCCTCAACAGGATAAACAGTGTTCATACCAAGAAGTTTGAAGACAACCATGTTTATCGCAAACTGCACACCCGTATTCACCCACCTCGCGAAGACCCTCTCCTGAACATAGTTTAGAGCCCACCTCTGCTCATGTGTGAGTTTAGCCTCATCCAGAACCTTGAACTTCTCCTCCCCAGGAACATACTTTATGAAACCCCTCTCCTCAGCCCTCCTCAAGGCGAGCTCAGCCTCACTGCAAGCCGGGACGACGAAAGAATCTTTGAACTCCTCAACGATCCTTGAATAGTTCTCACTCGCCTTAGCGATATCCATCTTGTTCGCTATAATCACCGTAGGCTTCGAGAGCCTCCTTATCTCCTTGGCGAAGGCCCTCACATCCTTCTCACCCCACCTCTTCACACCCTTACCCTCCAAGCCGGAATACTCCAAGGCCCTCTCGATATGTTCAAGCCTAACCTTCAAACCAGCCAAGGAGCGTAGGAGAGAATCCTCCAGACTCCCACCTGCCTCAACCCTCCTAGAAACCCTCTTCAGACTCCTCTGAATAGACTTCGCAAACCATGAGACAATCTCCTCCTCAATATCGTAAATATCCATGACAGGGTTTCCCATACCAGGCTTAGTCAGCCTACCCTCAGCATCCACACTCCCCGAGGCGTCGACGACATGGATCAGAGCATCTGCTTGTGAGGCTACGCTGAGAAACTGGTTGCCTAAACCCTTACCGGCCCATGAACCCTTTATCAACCCAGGCAGATCAGCGAGCTCCACAGGGATGAAACGCCAACCGTCTATACAGGTTGAGTTTCTAGGCTCATCCCTCACACCCAACTCCCTACAGACACATATAGTTCTAACATAGGCTTTCCCAACGTTGGGCTGCTTGGTTGTGAAAGGGTAGGTTGAAACCTCAGCGGAGAGTAAGGTCGCAGCGTTGAAGAAAGTCGTCTTACCAGTATTCGTCTTCCCTATAATCCCTATTCGAATCATCACAGACCTGAATGATTTTAATATCGAACCGAACTAATATGGTTATCTAAAGGTGGGAAGCCACATAGGCATATCATGGAGCTACTGAATGTTGATGGGGTAGACCAAGTGTCTGAGTTTCTCGAGAAGTATTTGGAGGCCGGTAGAATAGCGGCGAAACTGAAGGATGAGGCGAAGAGAATAGTCAAGGTCGATACACCCCTACTAGAGATATGTGAGAGACTGGAAGAATCGACCTTCAAACTGGGCGGGGAACCTGCCTTCCCAGTGAACATAGGAGTCGACGACGTCACAGCCCACTACACATCACCCCCGGAGGATGGGGGCAAGATCCCTGAAGGCTCGATTGTTAAGGTTGATCTTGGAATTCACATTCAAGGCTACATAGCAGACACAGCCGTCACAATCACATTCAACCCGAACCTTGAGGACCTAGCAGCCTCGACGGAGGAGGCCCTCGGAGCCGCCTTAGAAGCCATAAAGCCAGGTGCGAGAGCATCCCAGATCGGAGCAGTCATAGAGAAGACTATAAACAGGTTCGGATACAAGCCGATAAGAAACTTGATGGGACACAGAATAGAGAGGTACAGCCTCCACACTGGAAAGAGTATCCCAAACGTCTCAGGGATTGAGGCTGGAACAGTCCTGGAGGGTGAGGTCTACGCCGTCGAACCCTTCGCAACATTGCAGGACGCAGCTGGACTGGTGAGAGACTCACCACAAAGATACATATTCAGATATGTGAAGGAGAGAAGGTTGAAGTCTAAAGATGCGAGGGCCATACTGGAACATGTGAGGAACAGTTACAGAACCCTACCGTTCGCCTCACGCTGGCTAGCAGCCAGATTCCCCAGAGACGTCGTCGAGAGATCCTTCAAGGAGATGATAGAATCAAGATGCATACACTCCTACAATGTTCTGGTTGAGGCAAGCGGTAAACCAGTAGCCCAAGCTGAGCATACAGTCATAGTTGAGAGGGACGGCTGCAGGGTAATAACCTAGAACCCCTCCCTCCTCAAAGGTTCAGAGTATATCATCTCTATGAGAAGCTCACCGCTACACTGTCTACATGGACCCAACCTCTTATGAACATAATCTCCAACCCTAAACTCCCTCACACTCTTGAAGCCACACTTCTCACAAAACTCAACAGTAAACGTTCTGGTCGACTGGGCCCTAGCAGCTTGGATCCTCCTCCTCATCGTCGTCAAGGAGGATAAGGCCAGAAGAACACCCATCACACCAAGGGCCAGATTGTATAAACTCTCAGCCTTACCCTTATCGTAGGACGATGCGGCACCATATATCAGCCAAGCCGAGTAAGCCAGAACAGCCAGACTGAACATCAGGGCCATGTAAAAGTATAGACCACGCTTAGCCTGCTCCGTCCCTCAACACCTACTGTCCAATACCTATCGTGTTACCTATTCCAGCAACGATCACCGTATCAGCGTCCTTCGTCCTCTCCTTTATGATAGTCTTTATTCTTGATATGACCTTATCAGCCGCCTCAGCTATCTCCTTCCTCATAGGCATTATAGCCTCCTGAATACTCTCCTTCACTATGAGAGCATACAACGGTATCTTAAACTTTGAAACCTCCTCCTCAATCTTGAAACGTTCAGTCCCTATACCACCTATAGCGGCACCTATACCCTCACTGATATCCCCTGTCTTCTCACCCTCAAACTTCACCGCAGCATCTATCATCAAGACCATGGAGACCTGGCCGCTCCTCTCCTCAATGAGTTGCCTGATAGCATCCCCAGGCTTACCGACATTCCCACCTGGACCCTCAGCCTTCAAGGCTAAAACCCTCCTACCCTCAATCTCAACCTCAGAGACCACCATATCCTTCTCAACCTTCCTCTTCTCACTATTCCTCATCAGTTTAGAAGCTACTAGGGGACCTATACCGTCTCCTATAGGTTGACCTTGAGCGAAAGCCTTAGTCGCACCGACAAGAGCCTCAGCCTCCTGCATCACCAATGGAAGGATCATCTGCAGCTGGAGGATGAGGTAGAAGCTCTGAGTCTTCTTACCTAGAAGGTAGTAGTGTCTGACAACCCTATATATCGTGTTCAAAGCCAAGGCGCCTTCGACGAGGTTCTCAAGATTATTCACCTGAACCTCATCAGCCTCAGGCGCAAGCATCCTGACATCATCCTTAAACTTCGAATCCCTAACATCCAGGAGATGGTCGAACTTCCATACTATTCCAGCAGGATCCATATCTACTGGAGATATTAGGAAGTGTTCGAGAAGAATATTCAGCCTAGGAGCAAGATCCTCCTTTGGCTTACCTATCTCCTTCAGAGTCTTGACAGTCAAGGCCCTGGCCTCGCTACTCATAAACTCGAGCTTCTTCAGGGCCCCACTCATATTCCACAACATCGTCCAGAGCTGAATCTTCTGGCCGAACAGAATGAAGAGGATGAATGAGAGGTACATGAGGGTTGAGATCAGAGTTCCTATTGAACTATCTGAAGCCCCCGAATCGAAGAGGAAGAGAAACGTGGCCAATAACATGTTCCCCAGACTGAATTGTTCATTACAAGCATTCGGAGATTGTTATAAATCTTTCATGTAGACACGTTCGAGTCAACCAGTGGAGTTGGCAGCTGTCCAGGCTTCGCGTAGGCTTTCGCACAACACTACAGCCTGGATCGCTTGGGGGATTCACTTCCGTGTTCGGAATGGGTACGGGTCCTTGCCCCCAACTATGGCCGCCAACTCCGCCGACTAATTCTGAATCTTCAAACTTTTAAACACTCCTATTCCGGACCAACCATTCATAAGCCCAATCAATCATATAACCATATTCAGCCACCCTATTCCAAATATGGGATGTTGAGAGCAAGTCGCCGTAAAATAAAAATATTGAGCTGAACATGCAAGGTCAACCCAGATAAAATTTAATGAATCTAATTTACCCATTACCCAGGGTCCTCCTGAAAAATAGAGGTTGAACCCGACCTGACACGTATCGTTGAAGACCCTTCACTGAGATCCGAGATCCACATATTCAGGGATAGATGTGAGGCCGGCAGTCTCCTCGCCGACATGATAGGGAAGAGAGATGATAAAACAATAGTCCTAGCCATCCCTTCAGGAGGTGTTCCAGTAGGATACTGCCTCTCAAAGAGGCTCGAAGCCCCCCTGGAAATAATCCTCGTACGCAAGATCCCTATCCCAGGAAATCCTGAGGCTGGATTCGGCGCGGTAGCCCTGGACGGCACAATAGTCCTGAACACCATACTCGTCCAAGAACTGGGCCTGACAAAGAAGATGATCAACCTTCTAGCAGAGGATAGGTTGAAGGAGATCAGGATAAGAGCTGAAAAGTTTAATGCCGGTAGACCCCCACCAGACCTGACGGGAAAGGAGATAATCCTCGTAGACGACGGCCTAGCCTCAGGCTACACGATGCTTGCAGCCATCAACTCAGTGAAGAAGCAGAATCCCAAGCATGTTACGGTCGCGGTTCCAACAGCACACGATGAGGCTCTTAAACTCGTATCACCGCATGTAGATGAAGTTTACTGCCTGAACATCAGAACAGGCCCATTCTACGCTGTTGCAGACGCCTATAAGAGATGGTATGACCTAGACGATGGTGAGGTTAGGAAGTATTTAACTGAAGCCTGGAGGATTGAGCGTCGAAATAAATAAATTATCAAAGGAAAACCTAAAGATGAGGTTAAAAACCTTAAAATCTAATGATTATGCTCGATTCAGGTTTCGGACTGAAGATTCCGATAGAACACGGTAGGTACCGGTAAGCCTATAATAGGCCACATAAATTCTAGAATATTGAGGGGCCAGGCGTCGCCTATAAACCTCCACAGCAAACAATACTTACATGGTGGGTTTCTAAACAGACTTGAATTGAGAAGGAAAGCGACAAACAAACGCAACACAAAAACAATTCAGAAACACATGAAAGAGCCTGATGAAGACCCTCAGAACCTTTGGGTGAACCATGAATGGAATCCGGATCGAAAGGTCAAAGGTCGAGAACAGGTGGGGGAGAGACGTCCACCTACATGGAACATAAGATAGAGAGTCTAGAAGAGTTGGCGACCCTAATGGAGGCGATGGATCATGATGAAGGCATAAGGGTCAGAGGCAACGTCGAGGGTCTGGAGGGTGGAGGCTTCATATTCATATCGAAATCGAATGGAAGATACGTCTTCAACCTATGCGACAGAATATATGATCCTAAGGTAGGAGCCTACATGCCTGGAGGCAATGACCGGTGGCTATATTTTGACGGTTTCGAGGAGGCTTGGAAGACCCTGATGACCATTATACACAACCCCCTAGAGGCCTACTCGTATTGAGCGGGGCTGGCTGAGGTGAACCTTAGCCTAGGGGTCACAACAAGCATATCAACAGGCATGGTCAAGTGGCTCACAGATAGACTCGACCGGCTTGGAGTATATGGTGTATGGGTAGGCGAAGACATAGGTAAGCTCCAAGACATCTTCACCCTCACAGGCATAATGCTCCTTGAGACAGATAGAGTCATTGTGGGGATAGGTATCACAAGCCCCCTCATAAGAAACCCAACAACCATAGCGAGGGCAGCTGCAACCCTGATGGAGATATCTCCAAGATTCAGGTTAGGTCTAGGCGTAGGGGGCATACAAGATTTGGCCCTGATGGGGTTGAAGGTTGAGAAGCCGACTAAATTTATGGAGGAAAACATCAATCTCCTGAGGGCGATCTGGAAAAGCAGAGGAGGAGTTACCGACCTCAGGCTTGGCATCACAGATTACAGGCCAGCATACCATGTCGACGGTGAGATACCGATATATTTAGGTGCGAGAGGACCTAGAATGCTTAGGCTCGGGGCAGACCTTGCTGACGGCATCATCTTGAGCGGACCTAAAAAATATATCGAGGACACCGTGAGAACCGTCTCCGGAAGATTGGCCAAACGAAGAGTCAGACTCACATTCGTACTATGGCTTCCAACCATAATGGTCCAGAGTAAGGGCGACCTCGAACTTGCCAAGAAGACAGTTGCAATAGTTGCAGCCGACACACCAGACACAGTCCTCGAGCAGGCAGGAATACAGAAAGGAATGGTGGAAGAGATAAGGGGTAGGTTAGCGACATCAGGGGTTGAGGCTGCCGCAGAACATGTACCAGAAGCGTTGATAGAGCAACTTTGCATAAGCGGATCCGCCGATGAGATATGTGAAAGATTTATAGAGTATTCGAGGTTTGGTGTCGACGAGGTTGTCTTCGGCCCACCATACGGCAGAAACCCCAGAGAAGCTGTAGAGAAGGTGGCAGAAGCTTGGAGGGTGGCCTCTGAAGTTTGGAATCAGCATAAATTTTGAGGATAGACTCGATACAGCCGTCGCCAAGAGCGTCGCAGCTGAAGCTTCAAAACTGGACTACCTGTGGATACCGGACCTTCCAAACCAGAGGTACCCACCCGCAATAGCGGCGGCAGCCGCATCTAGAACGAGCAGGATACGAATAGGCCTAGGACTGATCAGCCCCATACTCCACCGTCCAATACAGATAGCAAGCTCCCTCAGGACCCTCATAGAATATTATGGAGAACGCTTCGAACTATGCATAGGTCCAGGAGACAGAGGCAACCTGCGCAGAGTAGGTATAGACCTGGAGAGGGTCAGAGGAATTCCAAAGATTATGTTGGAGGCAAAGAACGAAATATTTGAACATCTCGAAAGATGCGGGTTGAAGTGTAGGATCTGGCTCGGCGCCCAAGGACCTGAAATGCTCAAGGCAGCCTCAAGATTCGACGGTGCCTTACTCAACTATTCAGACCCTGAAATGTTGGCCTGGGCTCTGAAGAAGATCAGCACAACGAATGAGACACATAAATGGGTAGCAGGCATATTCGCACCTACATACATATACAGAGAATTCAAACCTGAAATTTACAGAGTTTTGAGGCTCGCCTCAGCGACGGTGGCCCTAGGCACATCAGACCATGTTCTGAAGAGGTTCGGATTGAAAGATTCGATCACACCGATCCGTAGAGATCATGGTTCGAAAAACCTCAGCACATCAATCTTAGAGATGGTTCCGCCGACAGTCACGGATAGGTTCTGCATCCTCAAAAACAAGAATGATCTACCAGACTACATCAGAACCCTGGAGAGTCTTGGGATCGAGCAAGTCGTCTTCGCATATCCCCAAGCCATATCGCTCGAGACCATCAGAGAGTTGGGTGAGATACTAGAGGCTACTTCAAAAGAGTAATTAACATCAAACCATCACCACTTTAAGAAGAGGTGGAGTCGGTTGAGCATACTGGTCACAGGTGGAACAGGCTTCATAGGATGGAATATTACAAAAAGACTTGTAGAGAAGGGTGAGGAAGTAATTTTATTCGATATAGCCCCACCCAAGAGAGGCCAAAATATTGAGGAGCTGGCCCCGAAGGTCAAGTTTAGGAGGGGAGACCTATCCTCTTGGCCTGAGGTGTTGGATGTTGTGAAGAGAAACAATGTCAGAGAGATATTCCATACAGGGGCGATGCTTTCAGAGGCTTGCGAGGAGAACCCCCTAGCGGCATACATGGTGAACATCAACGGAACATTCAACCTCCTCGAGGCATCGGTCCTATTCGAAGTTGAGAAGATGACTTTCATCAGCTCAGTAGCATCATACAGCCTCGGCGAGGCAGAGGTCATATCGTCCAAGTCACCCCAGAGGCCACATTCAATGTATGGGGTGAGTAAGGTCTGCGGTGAACTATTAGGCGAATATTTCAACAGGAGGTTCGGACTCGACTTCAGATGCGTCAGACTCCCATCGATCATAGGACCAGGACGTGGAGGGGGAGGCCTCTCATCATACACAACCCTGATGATCCAGGAGCCTGCCCTCGGAAGACCATACGAAGCCTATGTGACAGAGGACACCAGATGCCCAATCCTATACTATAAGGACGCTGTGAATTGTCTACTCAAACTACATGAGGCCCCCGCTGAGAGGGTGAAGACCAGATCATACTGCATTGCAGGATACAATCCAACAGCAGGGGAGATAGCTGGAATGGTTCGAGAGAAGATCCCTGGTGCAAAGATAACCTTCAGGCCAGACCCTGAAAAGACGAGGATAGTGAAGAGCTGGGCCCAGAAGATAGATGAGTCTGAGGCGACTGTTGAGTGGGGGTGGAGAAGAGAATATACTCTTGAGGAGTCTATAGAAGACTTCATAGAAGAGGTTAGGAAGAATCCTGAACGTTACATTTAGATCTTGAAGGTTAAGCTGAACCTGAGACTTCGATTCGAAGACATTGGGATGGTTGAGGACGCTGCCTAATGTAGACCTCCATGTGAATGGTTTAGCTGACTCAACAGAGAGAAAGGCTGTTCTACTGCTCACAACCTTGGGATCCTTCATCACACCATTCATGTCCTCATCAATCAACATCGCCCTCCCATCGATAGGCTCGGATCTTGGGGCAGACATCATATCGATGGGATGGATCGCCACATCATACCTCCTCGCCCTAGCAATATCCCTAGTGCCTTTCGGAAGACTCTCAGATATACATGGCCGAAAGAGAATCTTCAAGTACGGTTTAGCAGCATACACATTCTCCTCAATATTATGCGCCGCCTCAGACTCAGCGACGAGCCTGATCATGCTGAGAATATTGCAGGGGGTCGGTTCAGCAATGATCTCATGCTCAGCCGTGGCGATCCTCACATCAGTCTACCCTGCAGGGTTGAGAGGTAGGGTTCTAGGTGTGAATGTGGCAGCTGTATACTCAGGATTATCCCTCGGACCATTCATCGGCGGGCTGTTGACCCAGAACCTAGGTTGGAGGAGCATATTCACCCTGAATGCTCTGTTAGGCATCATCCTCCTCACATCTCTCATTTGGAAACTCAGAGGTGAATGGGTTGAGGCTGAAGGTGAGAGATTCGACTCAGTAGGCTCAATCATTTGGGCTGCATCCCTGGCAGGTTTGATGTACGGATTCTCCACATTACCGACAGCCCAAGCTATAGCGGTAGTCCTCACTGGAGTTGTCGGCATATGCATATTCATTCTTTGGGAGTTGAAGGTTGAAACACCTCTTCTCGAGATGGATATGTTCAGAAGGAGCAGGGTCTTCACCTTCTCTAACATAGCCGCCCTGATAAACTACAGCGCAACCTTCGCAGTAGGTTTCCTACTCAGCCTATACCTGCAATATGTCAAGGGCCTAGACCCACAGAGCGCGGGGCTCATCCTAATATTCCAACCCATCGTCCAAGCATTATTCTCACCAATCGCAGGAAGAGCCTCAGACAGAATCGAGCCTAGGATCGTTGCTTCGGCTGGAATGGCTTTGACAGCCCTTGGGCTGGCTATATTCACAATCTTGAATGAGGATACTGCTCTTCATCTTGTTGCAGCCAACCTATCAATTCTAGGTTTCGGATTCGCCCTCTTCTCCTCACCAAACACCAACGCCGTGATGAGCTCCGTAGATAGAAGATTTTATGGAGTAGCGTCGGCAACCCTTGGAACCATGAGGTTTCTAGGTCAAATGTTGAGTATGGGAGTCACCATGATCATGTTCGCAATCTATCTGGATGGGGTACAGGTTTCGACGAGCCCAAGCATGTTCTTGAAGAGCAGCCAACTCTCATTTACAATATTTACTCTTATGTGTTGTTTAGGGGTTTTCGCATCGCTTGTGAGAGGCCGAGTAGAAAAATAGATATTTTAAAGAAGTATTGCACTCTCCCAAAGATCATCGTCTAAAAACTGTCTTCGAAACAACGGTTGTCACAGGAGTCAGGCCTTCCATGCTGAGCCTAATACGTTGATATTCTTGTTCTTTATCATTTCAATAAGTTCCCTCCTAGCCTCACCCAGATATTTCCTCGGATCGAACTCCTCAGGATTCTCTGCAAGATATTTCCTAACCATCGCTGTGAATGCCAGCCGACCATCAGTATCAATATTTATCTTGCATACAGCAGACCTGGCAGCCCTTCTAAGCTGGTCTTCAGGTATCCCAACGGCACCCTTGATGGATCCCCCGTACTTATTGATAAGTTCAACATATCTCTGCGGTACCGAGGAGGCCCCATGCAGGACTATTGGAAAGCCTGGCAGCCTATCAGCAACCTCCTCGAGTATGTCGAACCTCAGGGTTGGAGGTGGCTCCCCAGGCCTCAACTTAAACTTGTAAGCTCCATGAGATGTCCCTATGGATATTGCTAGACTGTCGACACCTGTCTTCTCAACGAAGTCTTCCACATCATTCGGATTCGTGTAGTGAGCCCCCCTCGAACCTACCTCATCCTCTATACCAGCAAGCACGCCGAGCTCACCCTCGACGCTGACGTCGAAGGTGTGAGCGTATTCCACAACCCTCCTCGTCAAAGCCACATTCTCATCATAAGGTAGGAATGAGCCGTCTATCATTATAGAAGAGAAGCCGTCATCCACACAGGCCTTACATAGTTCGAAGGAGTCGCCGTGATCCAGATGTAAAGCTACAGGGATCGATTCAGAGAAATCCTTTACCATCTGGACCGCGCCCATAGCCATATATCTGAGGAGGGTTCTATTCGCATATTTCCTCGCGCCCTTAGAGACTTGGAGGATGACTGGGGAACGTGTCTCAGCACATGCCTGAATTATAGCCTGCAACTGCTCCATATTGTTAAAATTGTAACCTGGAACAGCGTAGCCGCCACTGTAGGCTCTACTCAACATCTCTCTCGTGTTGCTCAATCCAAGGTCCATGTAAAGCCTTCTGGACATAATTAAACACCAGAATCTCGTATTATTGGATGATGTTCCAGCCTTAAAAATACTCCACATCGGAGGCAACATGTTTAAGATGTGGAGTCTATATCTTGAAGGTTCAATGTTGAATAGTGAGTTGATATCTATCCGTGTCCTGGTCATGGATCTCTAAGATCATTGAAAGGAAGCTTCTGGAGGAGGTTAAGAAGCAACTCAACATAGACGTTTCGAAGGTCGAGGCTGTAGATGTGAAAAATCTCAGGCAGTGTCGATTCTGCCACTCCACCATATCTGCAGGGAATGTTTTCTGTCCAAGCTGCGGCAGGTCACTTGAATAGCCGATGAAAAAGCCGATTCAGATTCTAGTGTAGGCAGAGCATGTATAGATGTTAAACTCTGCCCCAAATCTCCTCTAGACTCTTCCTGCTGTATAATGCGTAGTTCCTGTCTGGGGAGAATATCTCCAACGTTATTGTTCCATCATAATATCTCTTCAAGCATCTCAATGTTTCACACCAATCTATATTGCCGCATCCTATTGGGAGATGCAGATCCCCTGAACCATCATTATCGCTCAGATGCACATGCATTATCCTATCGTTGAATCTCTCAATGAACTCCACAGGTCTATTGCTGTTAAGGTTTGCATGGCCTATGTCGAGGAGCAGCATCAACCTCGGCATAACATCAAGAATCCTCCTAACATTCTCAACCCTATTCTCCTTTGATATTGTGGGCTCGTAGAGCAAGGTTATGCCATATTTCTCAGCCTCATCAACCAAGAAGTTCAGTGATTCTATCTGAAACCTTAAGCCATCATCTACCGTGAAGAGTCCACTAGGCCAGTCGGCGTGGACTGCAGCAAACCTCACGTCCAGAAGCCTGAAGACATCGAAGCAACGGGTCGCCTCCTGAACCGCAACCGACCTCAAAGGTTTTGAAGGTGAGCCTATGGGCAGGTAGTAGGGGGTGTGGCCGACAGCATGCAACCCATAATGGTTGAGGAGCTTCTTGACCTCACCTAGATCGATGGAGTCAGGGGTAGCCTTATCTTCTTCAAGGAATAAATCCACAAATTCGAATCTGCTCCCACCGATCCATCTGACCTCTTCAATCAGATCTTTCCTAGGATTATTGGGAAAACCTACTATCATAGACTTGGTTTTCATCCATGCCTTATTTGAACATGCTGGATTCAAGAAATGAAATTTGTGGATTAGACACATGTTAACAGTTTAGAGTGAAATATTGAATAGTTCCACAGAGCGTATAATTCTTTGTTCAACCGGTGGAAGGTTATCTATGATAGATATGTATGAGTTCGGTGTCATAGTGGTTGATGGTAGAAAGTACACTAGGGACCTGATAATTCTTCCAACGAAGGTTATGGAAGGCTGGTGGAGGAGGGAGGGGCACAACCTGACTCTCGAAGATTTGAAGGAGCTGCTCGATCTGGATGCTTCTCTTGAGGTGCTCGTTATTGGCACAGGTTATTCAGGCATGATGAATGTCCCAGAGGATGTTGAGGAAAGTCTGAAGGAGAGGGGTATAGAGGTCATAGTCGAGCCTACAAGGAATGCCTGTCAGACATTCAACACTCTACTGGGAGAGGGGAGGAGAGTAGCAGCAGCCATACACCTGACATGCTGAATATTAAAAAATAGAGTCAGAGATATGGAAACAATCATAATAAGGTTCAAACACTTTCATTGGGGTATCGGCCTTAAATATTCGAGTTCCATCTCAAACATGTACAGAGGCTGAAATATTGACTTTGAAGGTTTGGGAGTGCGACTGTGGGAATAGGGTTCAGGCGAAGTTCATAGTTGCCTCAGACGGCGAGTTTGTCTGCGGCAGATGCGGTGCGGTTCTAGGAAGAGTCTTTAGGCCTGTCGAGGATGAGGAGAAAGGAGAATATTGAATGTTGGGATGGTGAAATGGATCAGTGTAGAAATCTTCTTGAGAAACATGTTGGTGAGAAAGGTTGGGAGTGGTAGAGGATTATAAACTTGAGTGTCTCGACGACAACCATTTTCGATACGATAAGATGATGTATGTTTATGTTAGTCTCGATGAGGCAATGATGTGAAATGTTGGATTACGAGTACTTCAACAGGTGGGACATCGTCGCTGTTGACATCATCATATTCTCAGTATTTCTCTTCTCCTTATCTTTCAGGGATAGATATGTTAGGAGGGTTGGAGGCCTATATCTTGGTTTCATAACATCTCTGTTTTTTGAGATGTACGGTATCCCCCTGACAATCTACATGTTATCCGCCTATTTTGGAGGGTTACCTTACACATACTGGAGGGGGCACTTGTTAGGAATCCCAGGCCTCACATTAGGTTTCGCTATTCTGGCTTTCGGATTATATCTGATCATCGCAGGATGGAAGGCTATATATTCGGCTCGGGGGAGGCTTGTTGAGTCAGGGGTCTACGGTTGGGTCAGGCATCCCCAGTACTTGGGGTTCATACTGGTGACGTTTGGGTGGCTGATCCATTGGCCAACCCTTATCACAACCTTGATCTGGCCTATCTTGACATTCTCATATTATAGGTTGGCCAGGGAGGAGGAAAATTCGTTGGAGGCTACATTTAAGGCCGAATATAGGGAGTATGCTAGAAAGGTTCCTATGTTCGTACCCAAAATGTTCAGGGTGGATGGAATCATCAAGAAACTTTATGCGGCTTGCCATGTATCCAAGAATTAATCATATAGTTGCTGTATGCGATTTGAAATCGATCTCGGTGCGTCTCAACAATAATTTTAAAAAGAAGGTGGGATGACTGCTCCTGTCCCAGCAGGAGAACCTACTTGATTTTTATGGGGGAGTCACCTTGATCGCTTTGGTTGGACACTGCATCTCGCAGGCCATACACTGTATGCAGGCTGATTCATTTATTGGATCCGACTTCTTCTCTGAGAGGGGGTGGCCTGGAGTATCGGTCCACTCGAAAACAGATACAGGGCAGACCGATATGCAGACACCATCACCATTGCAGGAGTCGAAGTCGACAGCCACATTCGTTCCATGTATACCGAGCTTCTCAGGTGGCTTCACATCACCCCAGACCTTATGACCTGAATGTTCTCCTGTAGGTTTCAACTTCTTTTGAAAGTCTGGATCTATAGGCAAAAATATTAACCTCCAGCTTTTATGAATAATAATAATATTTTGACTCCCATATTATTATTTCTCCCATTGACTGAATAGTGGAATTCAAAATGTGTTGGTTTGGTCATCAAGTTTACATAGGTTAAACAACTATATTTTGGATGGTGAATTGCATGGAACCTCTTGGAAAACTGATCTATACTCCTGAGTCAGCCGCCGGCGAGGCTATAAGTAAGGTTGAGTCGCACACGCCCAAAATAGATTTACCCGACACGGTCAATTCAGGTAAGCCTTTCGAGGTCAGGGTAACTGTAGGGCCACACCCAAACACTGTCGAACATTCGATAAGGAGGATCGAGGTTTACTTCTATGAGGACGGTAGAGCCTTCAATCCAATGCTATTGGCAAGTATTGATCTTGCTCCACTCTACAGTGAGCCTGAGGTCAGGTTGACTTTGAAGCTCAGTAAGGGTGGAACATTGTATGCGGTGGAATACTGCAACTTGCACGGGTTATGGGAGGGGAGGAGAGAAGTCAAAATCTCCACCTAAATTTTTTCATTAATTTGCGTCTATAGATCATATCTTATACGCATCCATGTATGGGTTCCTGTGTGAATATAGATTAGGTCAGTAGGCAGATCGTTCTTGGCGGATAATTTACCAGTAATCGTCTGGATTATAGATCAACGGTTTCTTATCAGCCTTAATATTTGCGTCAACTATTCTACCTGTGAATAGGGTGTGGTCTCCAACAGGAATGGCCCCCTCAACCTCACAGTCAAGGTAGGCTAGGCAATCTTTGAGTATAGGTGCGCCAGTGACTTTTGTCTCATATGGAATGGTGGCGAACTTGTCTATGTTCCTCCCAGATTGTAGGCCGAAGAGCCTAGCGACATCAACCTGCCCTTCATGCAAGATATTCACAGCGAATATCCTGGAGCTCCGTATCATGTCATGCGTATATCTCGTCTTTCCAACACTTACAGCTACTAACGGAGGTTGGAAGGATACTTGGGTAGCCCAAGCTACGGTCAAACCGTTTATCTTACCACCTGCCTTGGAGGTTACGACTGTTACCCCATTAAGTATCTTCTCAAGCACATTCTGAGCATCCAACTCTACTCTCTCCACAGTAAATCTACGTTGCGATGGATTTAGTTTTTACTTAGATCTAGCTTCTATGCATGCCTTGGCGCCGTCATCTTTCTCGAATATCATATTCAACATGTTGGAACTCAAAACCCCAGTCGGCAAGATTCTTCAGAAAAATCGGTGGTAAACCTTCAGGGGGATAGACGCCAGGCTCAATTTCACCCTTGATCAGCATGAGGGTGACTGCGGCGACAGGACGGAGACATCAGCCCACCTGACACCATACTTCTCAACATTCTCTGAAGCACTGGTCGACCTGTAAACCTTATGTAAGATTCTAACACCTCCCCTCTCGCCTTCAACCTCACCCAGATAACATACATGAACATTGGGGTGAATGTTGCTGATTTCGTGACGTCCTCCCACAGCTTTATCTGTGGGCTTTCCGCTTCAACATCTTCGCTTACCATTCCTCTTAGGGATGGTTTAGGCTCAGACTCTGCGGGTGTGTTCACCCACCGTCCGTGGGCATAGTCAAGCTTGAAGCTTGACAGACCTATCTTCTTGATTAGTTTTGCTGAGTTCTCGTCTCTCGGAAGCGACTCACCACAATTCGGGCAGATATGCTCTCTCACCCAGATTTTTCAGTACCCATGTTAAACATTTATGGCAGAATTGTGTTGTTCCCCATGGGTCTATTGGCATGAACCATTTACCAAGTATATCTGCTTTGGACTGTGCCTTGCGGAGGAACTTTCCAGGTGATGTGTCTTGGAGGCTCTTGGCTAGATGATGGTTCTTCATCATGTTGATTACAGATAGTTTTTTCTAGGAATAGAATGTCATTGGCTTTGTATAGTGTTGCTAGCGTCTTGTTTTGATGGTTGTCTCTCTGACAGGCTACATGGTGATGTTGCTTTGCCAACCTCAAGGCTAACTTTCTACTATTTCTTGAACCCTTCTTTGCTCTCGACATTACTCGCTGTAGCCTCTTGATCTCTTCCTCAGACTTTCTCAGAAAATTTGGTGTCTCCACCGTGGTTCCGTCTGAGAGTGTTAGAAACTTAGTCAGCCCCATGTCTCCGCCTTTGATCCGTTCGTCTGGAATCTGCTCTATGGGGGTTTTTCTCTCGGTCTGGTATCTTGCAGATGAATACTGCATACCACTCTCCAGCATTGTACTTTACAGTCAATGTCTTGACTTGGCCTTCCATCGGTCTATGCATGAAGATTCGGACATGTCCAACTCCTGAAAGGTACAGCTTATTGTTGCATAATTTGAAGCCTGACTGCGGGTAGGTGAAGAAGAGATATCTCTTCGAATGTTTATGCTGGGGAATCTTGCTCTGCCCTCAAAGTAGTTCTTGAACGACCTCGCAATCCTTGCGGCGACGCTCTGGACAACCTGACTATGTATCTCCTGAAGTCCCTTGTCTTGCCGTCTAAGCTCCAGCGCCTTCAGTCTCAAGTCGGTTCCGCTCAGGCTGATATGCTCCTGCCTAAGTACTGATCTTCAGATCCCTGAGCGTGTTGTATAGCTCACACAATGTGGACAGGTGGCTTCTCATCAGCCTTCCCTGCCACACCTTAGGGTAGATACGGTACTTGTAGGCTAGCAACTTCAACCATCAACAAAATATATGTTGAACAAAAATTTAAACATCTGGCGTCTCACTCTGGAACGCAATTCATCCCACAGTTGAAAACGCGGGTTTTCTTGCGAACTCCTGATAAAACTTTTAATTAAGTAGAAACCGCATTTTATTTTATGTCTTTACAGTACCATCATATTTTAAAATACCTAGGCTTATCGCTCAACGCAAAGCCTGATCGTGTAGGGAAAATTTTGAGTGACAACTTCACAAGCTGAACTTCATGAGGTACTTAAATACATTATTGATAGAAAAGTATATACATATATACTTTTATATACTAACATGTGATGATGTGTGAAAACTTTAACCGTGAAAGTGGATGAAGAACTCCGTGAACGCATGAAAAGGTTAAAACATGTAAACTGGAGTGGAGTGATAAGAGAGTCTATTAGAAAGAAGATTGAGGAGGAAAATGGTCGCAACATTGCAGAGGCGGTTCTACTCAATGAAAGACTTAGAAAAGCAGCCCCTGATGGATGGGATAGTGCCGAGGTTGTCAGGGAGTGGCGCTTGAAAAGATAGTCCTAGACGCCAGCGTAATAGCAA
>Ga0315298_1001803_pt1 | contig 38160 bp, 37 predicted proteins | sample WHS_1_MG_FD_203077 | JGI IMG/M metagenome (GOLD analysis project Ga0315298, IMG submission 203077) | Extremophilic microbial mat communities from Washburn Hot Springs, YNP, Wyoming, USA - WHS_1_MG | ecosystem: Environmental > Aquatic > Thermal springs > Hot (42-90C) | place: USA: Wyoming...
CCAGTTCCCGCAACCGGCGGTCTCCGGGGAAGAATCCTGTTTGCCCTACCAGTCCTGCCATGGTTGCTCTCCCTTCCAATCGGCTCCCTACATTTTACTGGAAATGAGGAGTTTTTCGAACTTCCCGACAGACGAGATACCGGGGTTATTCACAGCTGGGAGGGCGCCAGTGCTTTGGGGTTGCCGTTGGGCTAAACTGGACGCATGAACGCCGCGAATAAGATCATCAGCCCAAGGCGGTGCCCGTCTGCAGACCATTGCGTATGCCTACGGCTCCCAATGAACAGAAGACACAATGATACAAAAGGTCTTGTCACTAGAAATCCAGCAACTAGCTTGGCTTCAAGCTGGTCATCATCGATATGACAGATATAAGCGAGATTCTAGCATGTGATTGGGGAATAAATATTATTGGCGTGGCCAGCTTACTTGGAGCATGAAATATGTTGATAGCGATTTTTGCCCTACTAGGCGGATGTGTAGGGTATCTACTCCGTCCAGCAATCCCATTCATAGGGCAACTACCTTTCTATGATGTTATAACTGACGGACAAAATCTTCACGGTATTGAGCGTCTCGCACAATCTTATGCACAGCAATCATTAGAGTATTTGATCGCTGGCGTTGTCATTGGCGGCATGATCGGACTAATTGCTTCATACCTCTATTCTCTGACCAAAGACAATAGGTATGATGATGACAAGCCTCATCGCACTCCACCAAGGCCATAATTATGATTAATTGTATACAATAAAGAAGGTATCGTGACACATGGACTGATAGGCTTCCAACGCCCGAATGCCATCCTGCCCGAACGCTCCCCGCTGTTCTTCTCGCTCCACAAACTGGCGGATCGCTTCTTTCATCATCCAGTGCATGGAACGGTGGCGCGCGTTTCCCAGGGGGCTGGTACGCACTTAGCGTACCAGTCCTATTATCACCCCCACCACCCGGATCCATAGAGCCAAAGTGTCATCAAGCTCCTTCGCCGACCAACGCAACATGCCGAATACGCAATTGCAGGGTCGTCGTATCCCGGAACGTATTCACATCCAACTCATAAGCCATGAGCACCGTCTGCCCCACTCCCACCGGGCAGATGCCATTTTCCACGGCGCCGAACCAGATGGCGTCGTAATCCGTCGAGTCCATTTTCACGACCAATTTCAGATGTCTGCCGTCTCCTACCGGGCGGACCTGTTCAATATGACCGTGGCTTCTGAAAACGGGGTGCTCCCATTGGCGACCAAAGGGTTCCAGGGCCGCCAGTTCTTCCACAAGGGCGAAACTGGGCGGCACCGCAAGTTCGCCGTCGGTGACCACCTCCGGACCGAGACAATGATCATCCAGCGCGCACGCCGCAATACTTGCCCACGCCGCTGCAAAGCGCTGCAGCCCATCGCGCTTCAAGGTCACCCCGCCAGCGCCCGCATGGCCACCCCAGGCGGTAAAATCATCGGGATAACGGCCGGCTATCTCCGCCAGGGCGTCCCGCACATGAAAGCCGTGCACGGTTCTCAGAGAGGCGGTGATATGCTCGCCCTCGGCTTTCGGCGAGAAATAAGCGACCGGTCTACCGAAAGACTCCGCCAGTCGCGCCGCACAAATGCCGTGGACACCCGCGTGGCCTTTCGGGTCGAATATCGTAATCGCCGCGGCGCCATCCCGTACCTGCTGTGCCGCCTGTTTTGTGCTTCTTTCTAGCATGTTCGACTGGACCGCCTTACGTTCGGTGTTGTGCTCCACGAAATGCTGCGCCAGTTCTTCCGCAGCCGGAGCGTTATCACTCATCAACAGATCAACACTGCCCAGAGCGGAATCCAGGCGTCCGCGGGCGTTGATGACGGGCGCGAAATGAAAGGCCAGGGTGGCCGCGGTAATGGACCCTTTGCAATGGGTGGCTACGTACAGTGCCTGCCAGGCGGGCCGCGCCACCGACGAGTTCATGATCGCCAGACCGCGGGCGATAATCGCCTTGTTATTGGTGGACCGCGCCAGATTGACGCAATCGGCCATGGTTCCCAGGGCAACCAGGTCCAAAAGACCGCCGAGCTTGGGTGCATCGGCGGGCAGGGCACCGTTCCTGATCAGTCGCTGGCGAACCGCACAGCACAGCAGCCACGCCACATGCACGCCAGCGATGTAAGGATCGGGAAACGCCGAATCCTCGCGCACCGGGTTGACACAAGCCATGGCCGCAGGGGGCGGCCCGGATGCAGGCACGCCGTGATGATCCGTGACGACGACGATAAAACCGTGATCCCGCAGCCGGGCGATCCGCGCATGATCGGTGCTCCCCTGATCCGCCGTAATGATCAAGGCGGGACGCGGCGCTTCCGCAATAATACGGTCCGTCAGCGTTTCGGTGACACCGTAGCCATCCCGCAGGCGATGGCCGATATAACTGTGAATCCGCTGTTCCGGAACGCCGAAATAGTCCCTGAACGCAAACTTCAGCACCGCGTGGGCCGAGGCGCCATCGGCATCGAAGTCGGAAATCAGGAGGACGGGCAGCCCTTGTTTTATGGCGGAGACAACGCATTCAGAAGCGATGTCGATATCGGGGAGCAAGTCGGGCGGGGTGAGGCCACTCAACTGAAGACTCAACAATGCCGGCAGCTTCGCCACCTCCGCATCACTCAGTCGCCCGGCAATGATCCGGGCTTGGAGCGGGGTGTATCCGAGGCTCAAAGCCGCGCGCAATATCGCCGCTGCCACAGGACGGTCGACAATACGAACGGCTTCAGACACCTACCAGGCCCCCGGCAGCGCATGGCCCGGCAGGGCGGGGCTGCGCCAGAAGCGCCAGCGATCCGCACGGCGAACCGTTAGGCGCTCTATACCACCGCTGGCGAGCACACCCGTCAAACACTCCAGACGCCCGCCGCTCCGCCACAAGGATTGCAGGGCCGGGACCAGCGCCGCGAAAGACTTTGCCGCATCGGGATAGAGCCAGGCCCCGGACCAGACCCAGAGCAGGTTATCGGGCAGCTTCGTCGCGGCCTGCAGCGCTTTGGGATAGGACAGAGGCAGGCCGAGCCAGCGGGCCGCGGCCTGCAGGTAGTCAGCCTCCGCCGCCACGGTCTGCCACTTCGGAATGGGCCGCACAGAAGGTAATCGGCCCTCCCCCCAGGCCCAGAACAGACACCAGGGTTCCTGACCGCTGGCATCGACATCCTGATTGACGGGATGCGCGGCGAGGAGCATCTGCAACTCATTGAGGAAGGCATTCCAGCGCCGGGCATCGGCACCGGTGGCTTGCAGCGCCAGCGGCTCGCGGCCCCAGACTTGTTCTGGATCGGGACAGTGCAGGTCGGGTGTGTCGGTGGCCAGCACATACCAGCGCCGGGCGCCGCGCCGCAGCACCCAGGGCGCATCCGCCATGTGCTCTACAGCAGACGTAAACAGTGCCGTAGCGGCGGTTTCCTCCAGGCCGGGCAGAGGCTGTAACACCGCCCGCCCCGCCTGGCCGCGAAACGCCACGGGCTCCAGGGCGATGACCCAGTGCCCTTCGGTCGCTATACCTTCAGACTCCGCCAATAGTGCCGCCGCCGGCAGCAAGCCGTTGAAACCCAGCAAACGCCCTGCCGCCTCCAGAGAGGAACCAGCCGTTAACCGCTCCGCCCGCCCACGCCCCCAGTAACGCGGCAACACCGCTCCCAGGTCGTCCTCCGGCACGCCGCGCAACCCCGACAGCCAGAGGCAAAGATCGGCCATCAGCGGTCCAGGATGGCGCGCTGCACGGCCTCCAGACTGGCATCCACAGTGAGCACTTCGCCACCTTGGGCGATGGCGGTATCGGGATCTTTGAGGCCATGCCCAGTGAGAGTACAGACCACCGTCGCGCCCGCTTCAATTTTTCCGGCGCGAGCCGCAGCCACCACCCCCGCCACCGAGGTCGCCGAGGCCGGTTCGCAGAAAACGCCCTCATATTGCGCCAGCCAGCGCTGCGCTTCCAGAATCTCGGCATCGCTATGACCGCCAAACCAGCCGCCGCTTTCCGCCTGTACCTTGTGCGCCTGATCCCAGGACATGGGATGACCGATACGGATGGCCGTGGCGATGGTCTCGGGGTCTTTCACATAGTGGCCGACGATGAAAGGGGCACTGCCTGCCGCCTGAAAGCCCAGCATCTTCGGTCGTTTGCCCGCCTTACCGTGACCATAGGCGCAGGCGCCATTGCAGAATTTGCAGGCCGCGGTTAATAGTTGCGACTTATCGCTCCGCGCATCCGTCGCTTCGCAGTAACCCATCCAGTGGGCGGTGATATTGCCGGCATTACCCACGGGCAGGGCGTGATAATCGGGTGCTTCACCCAGTGCTTCGATAATCTCGAAGGCCGCCGTCTTCTGGCCCTGCAGGCGGTAAGGGTTAACCGAGTTCACCAGGGTGATCGGCGCATTGGCGGCCACTTCCTGGACGATCTGCATGCCCGCATCGAAGTTGCCGCGAATCTGCAACACCATGGCACCATGCATCATCGCCTGAGAGAGCTTGCCGAGGGCAATCTTGCCTTCCGGGATCACCACGAAAGCGCGCATTCCCGCCCGCGCCGCGTAGGCCGCCGCTGCCGCCGAAGTGTTGCCGGTAGAGGCGCAGATCACCATCTCGCTGCCTTCTTCCTTGGCCTTGGTCACCGCCATGGTCATACCACGGTCCTTGAAGGAGCCGGTGGGATTCAGGCCCTCAAATTTGAGGAAAAGGCGGATATCGAGGCCGAGCTGGCGGGGCATATTGATGCATTCGATCAGCGGCGTATTGCCCTCACCCAGGCTCACCGCCTGAGTCTCGGGAGCCAGGGGCAGAAAGGCGCGGTAATGGTCGATTATACCGGTATAACGGGTCATGAAGTTATCCTGATTTAAGATGAAATGCCAAAATTCAGTGTGGCGGATGGATCACCCTTCCGCCAAACTCTCGACGCGCAGGCGCAATACGGGCTGAACGACCACTGGCAGGGCTTCAATGCGGGCGATGACCTGCTCCAGGTCACCTTCCCGGCAGCGGTGCAGCAGCAGGACGATGGGCACGCTGTCTGCCTCCGGTGTCTCTTTCTGCACCAGCGCTTCGATGGAAATCTCATACTCCGCCAGCATCGTCGCCACCTGCGCCAGCACACCGGGGCGGTTGTGGGCGTGGATGCGCAGATAGTAAGCGCTCTCCACCTCGGCCATGGGCAGCAGCGGCAAGGCGCTCATGGCATCGGGCTGGAAGGCGAGATGGGGCACCCGGTTGCTGGGATCGGCGGTCATGGTCCGCGCCACATCCACCAGGTCCGCCACCACGGCGCTAGCCGTGGGATCGCCGCCCGCACCGCGTCCATAATACAGGCTCTGCCCCGCCGCATCGCTCTCCACCAGAATTGCGTTGAAGGGTCCCTCCACATTGGCCAGCAGATGACTATGGGGAATCAGGGTCGGATGTACCCGCAACTCGACGCCATCCGCGCGGCGCCGCGCAATACCCAGCAACTTGATGCGATAACCCAGCTCGGCGGCATAGACCACATCGATCCGTTCCAGCGCACGGATGCCTTCCACATGACAATGGGCGAAATCCACCGGAATACCGAAAGCAATAGACGCCATCAGGGTAATCTTGTGCGCGGCATCGCCGCCATCCACATCCAGCCCCGGATCGGCCTCGGCATAACCCAGGCGCTGCGCCTCAGCCAGGGCCTGCTGAAAATCCCGGCCCGCGCGGAACATCTGGGAGAGGATATAGTTGCTGGTGCCGTTGATAATGCCCGCCAGCCACTGAATCTGGTTGCCCGCCAGCCCCTCGCGGATCGCCTTGATGATGGGAATGGCACCCGCCACCGCCGCCTCGAAGGCGACCATCACCCCCTGCGCCTGCGCCGCCGCGAAAATCTCGTTGCCATGCTCGGCCAGCAGCGCCTTGTTGGCGGTCACCACATGCTTACCCGCCGCGATAGCGGCCATCAGCAGGTCCAGGGCGGGCTCCTGACCACCCATCACCTCGACGACCACGTCTACCTCGGGATCGCACACCACCGCCCAGGGATCGCTACTGATCCGCGCATCCAGCCCCAATCCTTCCAGACGCGCCGGATTACGCACCGCCGCATGGACCACCCGTAGCTCCCGCCCGACCCGACGGGTGATCTCTTCCGCATTGCGCTCCAGCACCCGCACCGTCCCCTGGCCGACAGTGCCCATGCCAAGAATACCGATCCGTACTGGTTCCATATCGTCCGCCATTACAGATCCTCACGAAACATGTGTTTAATGCCGCGGATAGCCTGACGGGTGCGATGCTCATTCTCCACCAGCCCGAAACGCACATATTCGTCGCCCAACTCGCCAAAGCCGATACCTGGGCTGACCGCCACCTTGGCGCGGTCCAGTACCAGCTTGGAGAATTCCAGCGAGCCCATCTTGCGCAATGCTTCGGGAATTTTTGCCCAGACAAACATGGTCGCCTTGGGCTTATCGACCACCCAACCCGCCGCGTCCAGCCCCTCGCAGAGCACGTCGCGGCGCTGCTCATACATCAGCCGGATATCTTCCACGCAATCCTGCGGCCCTTCCAGCGCGGTGATGGCCGCCACCTGAATCGGGGTAAAGGTGCCGTAATCCAGATAGCTCTTCATCCGCGCCAGCGCGCCCACCAGTTTCGGGTTCCCCACCGCAAAACCCACCCGCCAGCCGGGCATGTTGTAGCTCTTGGATAGGGTGAAGAACTCGACGCCCACGTCCTTGGCCCCTGGCACCTGCAAAAAGCTCGGCGCCTTATAGCCATCAAAGACGATATCCGCATAAGCCAGATCATGCACCACCCAAATACGGTGTTCCTTGGCAAACGCGACAATCCGCTCGAAAAAGTCCAGCTCCACGACCGCCGCCGTCGGGTTGTGGGGGAAGTTGATCACCAGCATCTTCGGCTTCGGCCAAGCGGCCTTGACGGCCTTTTCCAGTTCCTCGAAGAAATCCACCCCCGGCAGCATCGGCACATGGCGCACGTCGGCCCCCGAGATGACAAAGCCGTAGGGATGGATGGGATAAGTCGGGCTCGGCACCAACACCGTATCGCCGGGACCCATGGTCGCCAGCGCCAGATGGGCAATGCCCTCTTTCGAGCCGATGGTGACAATGGCTTCAGACTCGGGATCAAGCTGCACGCCATAGCGGCGCTCATACCAGGTCGTGATGGCGCGACGCAGGCGGGGGATGCCGCGCGACACGCTGTAGCGATGGGTATCGCCGCGCTGGGCCGTTTCACAGAGTTTGTCGACAATATACTGGGGCGTGGGCTGATCAGGATTACCCATGCCAAAGTCGATGATATCCTCGCCCCGCTTGCGGGCCTGATTCTTCAGGTCCGTAACGATGTTAAATACGTAAGGGGGGAGACGACGGATACGTTCAAAGTCACTGTTCATGTGGCGCGGGCCTTCAGGGTTGTAGCGAATGCCGAAATCGAAGAACAATAGAGAGGCAAAGCAGGCCTGTCAATCCGCATGAGGGACATTCAACATGAAATTACACCTACAACACCTCGGTCACCACAATGTCGTCCACGCCTACGGGCCACAGGGCATCGTCATTCACGGCAAGCGCCACACGCAGGGCCTGCTGGTCGGTGCCGACTGGCTGCACAGCCCCTGGGGACCGGAGCATGCCAACGCACTCCAGCTCTCGCACTTTGCCGAAGTGCTAGCGCGCAAACCCGACATCGTGCTGCTGGGCACCGGCAAGTGCCAGCATTTTCCTCTGGAACTCATGCGTGCCCTGGGCGCCGCTGAACTCGCCGTAGAGGTGATGGACACCAGCGCCGCCTGTCGCACCTACAACATTCTGCTGGCCGAAGATCGCGTGGTCGTCGCCGCCCTGCTGCCGCCCGAGGCCTGAACACACCGGCACCCGCCGCCGTCAGCCGAAGAGGCTCTCCGGTGTCAGCCCTTCCCTTTCAATGCGACGGCGCAACACCAGCAATGCCTCTACCTGAATCTGCCGCACCCGCTCCCGGGTAACTCCAAGACGGGAGCCGACCTCTTCCAGCGTCGCCCCGTCGGTACCATCCAGACCGAAACGCCAGAGCAGCACCAGCCGGTGCTTCTCGGTCATCGTCGCAATCCATTGCTGCATCTGCTGGGAGAGATTCCGGTCGGCCAGGCCGTCTTCCAAGCTCACCGCATCAGCATCGGCAACAATATCCGCAAGAGGGCGATCCGACTCCCGGCCATGGGGCACATCCAGGCTCGTCACCCGGCCATCCATTTCCAGACAATCGCGCACTCCTTCTACCGGGCGGTCCAAAGCTTCTGCCACCTCTTCCGGCGTCGGCTCCCGCTGCAGGGTTTGCCCGAGACAGCGAACCGCGCGCAGCACGGTACTGAGTTCCTTCATCACGTGAATGGGCAGGCGGATGGTGCGGGTCTGATTCATCAGCGCCCGCTCGATATTCTGGCGAATCCACCAAGTCGCATAGGTAGAGAAGCGAAAGCCGCGCTCCGGATCAAATTTCTCCACCGCTCGGATCAGCCCGAGATTGCCTTCTTCGATCAGGTCCAGGAGCGGCAACCCCCGGTTGATATAGCGCCGCGCCACCTTTACCACCAGGCGCAGGTTACTCTCTATCATGGTGCAGCGTGCCGCCTGGTCCCCCGCCTGAACCCGGCGCCCCAGGGTGACCTCCTGTTCTGCCGTCAGCAGCGGACTATGACCGATCTCCCGAAGATAACAGCGGGTGGCATCCCAGTCGTGTGCCTCACCAAAATCTTCTGCCCCATCGGCTTTTTCCGGAACATCCTCTTCCTTCTCTGAGGCTCCTGCCTGAACGTCCTCTTCCTCGTCTCTGCTCGCGCTTTTCATCCGACACACTCTCCAGAGGCCACCGAAACCGTTCCCGCCAGCAAGGGGACAAAATGGCAGGTGCCCAGCGGAATCACCTGCGCCGCGCCGCCATCCCAATGACTGACTTGCAAATGCTGCCTGCCGCCTTCTTCCACCGGCATCACCAGACGTCCCCCGGCCCGCAACTGGCGATAAAGGGGTGCTAGGGCGCAGGGCACGGCAGCCGTAATGACCATCGCATCAAAGGGCGCTTTTTCCGGCCAGCCGCCACTACCATCGCCGTGATGCAGATGCACCTGACGATAGCCTAGCCGCCCCAGCAACGCCTCCGCCATCTCCTGAAGCGGACCGATACGCTCAATGCTGAAGACCTCCGCCCCCAGCTCTGCCAACACTGCCGTCTGGTAGGCAGAACCGGTACCAATCTCCAGCACCCGCTGCGGCATTCCTCTGTCCTCCAGGATCGCCTCCGTCATCCGCGCCACGGTCCAGGGCTGGGAGATGGTCTGTCCATAACCGATGGGCAGAGACACCGGCTCATAGGCACGTCCCGCCAGCGCCTGCGCGACAAAGCGATGACGCGGAACCCGATTCATCGCGTCCAGCACCCGCTCGTCACGGATGCCTTCCGCGCGCAGACGGAGCACCATCCGCCCCCTGGTGCGCGGGGAGATCATGCCGACTTCAGGACTCAAGGCTAGCAACGAAGCAGCCATTGACTCAAACCATCCAGAAAATTGTAGCGGGTCATATCCAGATCGAGCGGCGTAATGGAGACGTAACCGCGGCGCACCGCGTCAAAGTCGGTACCGGGACCGGCATCGGCCTCCCGCCCGGAAGGGCCAATCCAGTAAACGGGATCACCGCGAGGATCCGCCGCCGGTATCACCATGTCGCTCTTGTGGCGACGCCCCAGACGCGTCACTTCAAATCCGCGGATTTCATGGTAAGGCAAATCCGGCACGTTCACGTTGAGAATGGTATCGGCAGGCAGCGCATGCCTCAGCACCCCGGTCACCAACTTGGCGGCCACCCGCGCCGCGGTCGAAAAGTGGGTGCAATCGCGTCCGGCCAGGGAAACCGCGATGGCAGGCAAACCGAGAAAACGTCCCTCGGTAGCTGCGGCCACGGTGCCTGAGTAGAGCACATCGTCCCCCATGTTGGCCCCCCGATTGATACCGGAGACCACCATATCAGGCGTTTCCGCGAAGATGCCGGTGACAGCGAGATGGACGCAGTCCGTGGGCGTGCCGCCGACCAGATAGTGAAATCCATTGAGCCCAGTACGCATCCGCAGCGGCCGGTCCAAGGTGAGGGAGTTGCTGGCGCCGCTACGATCCTGCTCCGGCGCCAGCACTTCCAAATCGCCTAAAGGCCTTATTGCTTCAGCGAGTGCCGCCAGTCCCGGTGCCAGATAACCATCATCGTTACTGAGCAAGAAACGCGGCATTAGGTCTCCCAAAGGCGTGCAGTGGCTATCTTACGGTCTATGGTAAGCTACGAAGCGCCCTCGGGTCTATGCCTCGGACACGCGCCGCACCCGGCAACCTAATGCGCCGCGCGCCCTGGAGCCGTCGGCGCCGGACCTTCGTTCTGCACCTGTTGGATCTGTCGCTGGAGCAACAGCGCGCGCAATTGCGCCGCATCCATCGCCTGTTTCAGGCCGTTTACGCGATCCAGATAGCGGGCATAATTGCGCTCGTTGCCGGTGCGTATAACCTTGCCCTGCTCATAATTTTTGGTCGCCTGAATCAGCGCCAGACGCGCCGCGAGCAGTTCTGCCTGCATGCGCTTCAATGCCGGGTTAGCGGCAGGCCCGGTGGGCGCTGACGCAGGCCGTTCTGACGGCGGGGTGACGCTGTCACTGGGCGCAGACACAGGCGTGCTGGTCGCGCCCTGCGGCACCCCGGAGATCTGCTCGACGCCTTTGGCGCCCGCAGGCGGGGTTTCGCCATAGCTGACTACTCCACCGCCACCCACCCAGCGATAAATGGTTGATGCATCCACGGAAGTGTTGATCAGAAAGGCCGACAGGAGAATACACGCTCCTGCCGTTATTGCACGCTTTGATTCACCTTTACCAGACGTAAGAGGGGATTTCCTGTACTTCATCAGCCTGTTCTCCTGACCAGCGCGGCATTTCTGTATATGGTCGCCAAGCCCCGTATTGTCAAGGCAGCAGCCACAAAAAAGCCCCGCGTAAAACACGGGGCTGATGGCGCCGGGGAAAGCCCGCGGCGGCGGGCTGTACCCGGTCTCAGAGGCTGTAATACATCTGGAACTCCACCGGATGGGTGGTCATGCGCAGGGTCTGCACTTCGGCCCACTTCACATCCAGATAACCTTCCAGCCAGCTCTCGGAAAACACGCCACCCTTCATGAGGAAGTCATGGTCGGCTTCCAGAGCGCGCAGGGCTTCTTCCAGCGACGCCGCCACACCGGGGATGTTGGCCTGCTCTTCCGCGGGCAGATCATAGAGATTCTTGTCCATGGCGTCGCCGGGATGGATCTTGTTCTGAATACCGTCCAGACCCGCCATCAGCATGGCAGAAAACGCCAGGTAGGGGTTGGCAGTGGAGTCCGGGAAACGTATTTCGATGCGCCGGGCCTTCGGGCTGTTGACGAAAGGAATACGGATGGAGGCCGAACGGTTCTTGGCGGAGTAAGCCAGCAGCACCGGGGCCTCATAATGGGGCACCAAACGCTTGTAGCTGTTGGTGCTGGGGTTGGTCAGCGCGTTGATCGCCTTGGCATGCTTGATGATACCGCCGATGTAGTACAGCGCGACCTCCGACAGCCCGCCATACAAATCACCCGCAAAGATGTTCTTGCCATCCTTGCCGAGGGACTGGTGGACGTGCATGCCGCTGCCGTTGTCACCGACGATGGGCTTGGGCATGAAAGTGGCTGTCTGACCATAAGCCGCCGCTACGTTGTGGACGACATATTTGAGGATCTGCACCTCGTCCGCCTTGCGGGTCAGCGTATTAAAACCGACGCCGATTTCGTGCTGCCCGGCCGTGGCCACCTCATGGTGATGCACTTCCACCTTCAAACCCATCTCTTCCATGGCCAGGCACATGGCGGAGCGCAGGTCCTGGGCGGAGTCCACTGGCGGGACCGGAAAATAACCGCCCTTCACGCCGGGGCGATGGCCCATATTGCCGGATTCATATTCCTTGCCGGAATTCCAGGCGGCCTCTTCGGCATCCACCTTGTAAGCGCAGCCGCTCATGTCGATGTTCCAGGTCACGGAATCGAAAACGAAGAATTCATTTTCGGGACCAAAGTAGGACGTGTCGGCGATGCCCGTGCTCTTCAGGTAGATCTCGGCACGCTTGGCGACGGAGCGGGGATCGCGCTCATAACCCTGACCGGTGGCGGGCTCAATGACGTCGCAGCGGATAATGAGGGTGGTTTCATCCGTAAAAGGATCGAGAACGGCAGAGTCGGCCTCGGGCAGGAGAATCATGTCGGACTCGTTGATGCCCTTCCAGCCGGTGATGGAGGAGCCATCAAAAGCCTTGCCATCGACGAAGGTATCTTTTTCGATGGTGTGGCCGGGGACGGAGACGTGCTGCTCCTTACCCTTGGTATCGGTAAAGCGGAAATCGATAAACTTGATGTCTTTTTCTTTAATCAACTTGACCACATCACTGGGGCTATAACCCATTTGCTTCTCCTCCAATCAAGAAATATTCACGACCTTAAACGAACGATACCTACAAAATTCATACCAGGCCAAAACCACCCTGTTGATAATAATCCAGACCCCATATGCACCAATATGGTGCCCACTTTTGGGGCAATCCAAAAATGTGCACTACTATAGGGCAGGCGGTGTCTTTGGCAATTGTCCGGTCAATTGCCAGACCACATCCACCTGTTGCAAGCCAGGCACCCGCCCCTTCAAGGCATCCTGAAGCTGTGCTTCCATATCCTGCAGGCTAGCGAATGTTTCCGCTGGCGGCAAGTGATAACGCATGCAGATCACGACGCCATCCTTGAGGTAATGCAAGGTCATCTGCTCCGCTAAAGGCAAGTTCCGCGCCAGCAGGCGCTCGCACACCACCTTTTCAATCTCGCTACGCGGTGGCAGGACCACGCCGCCATCCTCATCATTTTCGCTGTCGATGTGGATGGTGGCATCGGCCAGATCATCCACTTGCCGCAACAAGGTTATCCGCACCCGTTCGGCAATCTGGTGCCCCTCGGAGACACTCAGGGTTGACGCCACCTGCAGATGCACCTCGGCCAGGGCCTGATGACCGATCTTACGGGTCTTGAGCAGGTGCAAATCGCGCACCCCTTCACAGCCGAGAATCACTTCGCGGATATGGGCCAGCGCTTCATCACCGAGGCCACGATCCGCCAACTCCTGCACCGCTTCCCAGCCCGTGACCAGGCCGATCCGCAGCACCATCAGGGCGACGATGAGCGCGACGACCGAATCCAGATAAGGCGCACCCAGCAAACTGCCGCCAATACCGATAAACACGATGACACTGGAAATGGCATCGGTGCGATGGTCCCAGGCATTAACGCGCAGCGCTGCGGAGCGGGTTCGCCGCGCTACCCGGATGGTGATCTGGTAGAGGGTTTCTTTGGCGACAATCGCGAAGGCGGCAATATAAAGGGTCCAGAAATCCGGCATGTCGTAATGGCCGATAATGAGCCGCTGGACCGCCTCATAGCCGATGCCGGCACCATTGACGGCCAGCAGGGTGCCCGTGGCCAGCGCCGCCAGTGTCTCAAAACGCTCATGACCGTAGGGGTGCTCCTGATCCGGCGGCTGGCTGCTAAAGCGCATGGCGAACACCAGCCCGAGGTCAGACAGCAGGTCGGAAAGGGAATGGATGGCGTCCGCCACCAGCGCACTAGAGTGCCCGAAAATACCCCCCGCCAGCTTGACGAAAAAAAGCACCACGTTGGTGCCCGCCCCCATCACGGTCACCCGCATGTTCTGCTTGCCGCGTTCCGTGCGACTGATGCTTTCTGCCACTACTCAGGGCCTCTCAAGGTTTGTCAGTCTTCCGTAAAGTCGGCAACCGGTGCGGGTTTGAAACGATCCAGGGCGATCAGGCAGGATCAGCGCGAACCAGGTCAGCAGAGCGAGTACTGCCGCCAGCGCAACTTTAGTTTTCATTACCCGCCTGCAAACTGCCAAGAGTTGATAAGGAGCCGACTCATGACCGTGGCTCGGGTTATCTGTCTGGATATTTGGTCGGACAATCGTCAATTCGCTGGCGATTGTCAAGACAATGCCCACAGATGAAACTCACCGATCTGCGCGATTTCATCACCTGCTACCATCCCGAGAACCGCCATGCGCGGCAGGAAAGCGAGCGCTTCAAGTGCTATCGTTACGAAGACTTGGTCGCCCGCGACAAGACCAGTCTAAATATTTTCTGGCGGCGGGCTTGCCGAAGAGCGGGGATATGCACAGTATATGCGCAGATGCTGTTTGATCATCCAGGCATCTACACCGATTTACAGGACGAGGTGAACACTATGAATACCGAAGCGATTTTGCAGAAGGCGCAGGAACGGGCCAGGGCCGCCGGCAAACGCCATGCCGGGGACCTCACGCCGGAAGAAGCCCATGCCGTGTTACACAAGCATCCTAAAGCGATTCTGGTCGATGTGCGCTCTCATCCGGAACTGGATTTCTCGGGTTTCGTGGAGGGCTGCTGCCATGTGCCGTGGCAACAGTATCCGGGTATGACTCCCAACGTCGACTTTGACGCAGAACTGCGGAAGAAGGCCCAACCCGGCGATTTACTGCTGCTGCTGTGCCGAACGGGTGGCCGCTCTCTGGCTGCCGCCGAACATCTGGCCGACTTGGGTTATGGCCATTGCTACAACATCCTCGGTGGCCTTGAGGGCAAACCCGACACCCACGGCCAGCGCGGCAAGGTAGAAGGCTGGAAGGCCAGCGGTTTACCCTGGAAGCATAAGTAGGTGCGGCCTTGATTAAGACTGGCAGGCCGGGCAGAGCAGCGCGTTTTTACCCCCCACCGAAAGGGTCTCCAGCGCGCCGCCGCAGCTCGGACAGTGCCCGTCTTCCCGATGGCGGGTGAGGAAGGTCTTGGGCAGCAGGTTGGTCTTCGCCTGACAACGCACGGCGCGATCCAGCACCTTGGGGATTTGCTCCAGGAAACGCTCGCGCTCTTCTTCGCTGAGACTGGTCGCGGTGCGATCCGGCCGCAGACGGGCCTGAAAAAGGATTTCATCCGCCCAGACACCGCCGATGCCCGGCGCGAAGGTATCATCGAGCAGGATGTTACGCAGGGCGCTGCGGCGACGGCTCAGGGCTTCGCGCAATACGCCAAGCCCTTCCCCATGCACCATCAGCGGATCAGGGCCGAGCTTGGTCAGGAAGTCCACATCGCTGTTTTCATCCAGCATGCGCAGGCGGTTACCCAACTGAGTGCCCTGAAAACGCAGGCGCTGCTGACCGTTGATCTGAATCTCCAATGCCGCACGAGGCTCTTCCCCGCCTTCCGCATGAGCAGGGCCGCGTTCGAGTTCGCCGCTCAGCTCACCACCCAACTGCAGGGCGAGGATGTCTTTGCGATCCAGTTCCAGGAAAAGGTATTGACCGTAGCGATGCAGGTCAGTGATGGCTTTGCCTTGGAGTGCGGCGTCTTCCATCCCGGCGCCATCTGTCAGCGGCTCGCCTTTGGCATTCTGCATCTGCATGATACCGACCCGCTTGTGCAGGATATTGCGCCGCAGCTTTTGTCTGAGCAGTTCTATTTCTGGCAACTCGGCCATGTTTTTCTCCGGAACAATGTTATGAGACCCGTGATAAGCGCCCTAGTCTAACCTGTGGGCGCTGGCGCGCCAATGGCGGCAGAGGCTGGGAGGCAAACCAGTTTGATTATAAATCAGGCTTCTGGTACGGTATTTAGCCATTAAGCCAATGAATCAGGTGCCATCCTCCGATGTGAGTTTCAACCCCATCCTTTATTGTGGTCACTGCTGACCGCACTCTGGCGAAGCTCTCGCCCTTCTCATTTTCGAACTCTACTGCTGCTTCCTGCTGCACTGCGGGCCTAAGCGCCCAACCCGGCATGGAGACGCATTTGCCTCAAGTGGAGCATTCCGATGCAAAGCCTGTCCCGATTTGAAGAAAACAAGATCAATATCCTCAGCGGCATTACCGTGGCGCTGGCGCTGGTGCCGGAAGCCATCGCCTTCGCCTTTGTCGCCCATGTCTCGCCGTTAACCGGCTTGTACGCGGCGGTTATCCTGGTGTTTATCACCTCGCTGTGGGGTGGGCGACCAGGTATGGTATCCGGCGCCAGCGGTGCTACGGCGGTGGTGATGGCGGCGTTGGTGGTTTCCCACGGGGCAGAATACCTGTTTGCTGCCGTCATCCTGATGGGCCTGCTGCAACTCTTCTTCGCGGCGGCGCGGCTGAGTAAATTCGTGCGACTGATTCCACACCCGGTCATGCTCGGTTTCATCAACGGCCTCGCTATCGTGATCTTCATGGCGCAACTGGAGCATTTCAAGGTCAAGGATGCCCAAGGCGCCACGGTCTGGATGCATGGCACGCCGCTTTATATCATGATCGGGCTAGTCGCCCTGACCATGGTGGCTATTTATCTGACGCCGCGCATCACCAAGGCGATCCCGGCAACGCTCGCAGGTGCGCTACTGACCACCCTCCTCGTGGTCGTCTTCAAGATTCCTACGGTGACCGTCGGCGATGTGGCATCGCTGGCCGGCGGCCTGCCCAGCTTTCATCTGCCGGAAGTGCCACTGAACTGGCACACGCTGGTCGTCATCTTCCCCTACGCCCTGGTTATGGCCGCCAACGGTTTGGTGGAAACCCTGCTGACCCTGAACCTGATCGACGAGATGACCGACACCCGCGGCAAGCCGAATCAGGAGTCCATGGCGCAGGGTCTTGCCAATGTGGTCAGCGGCTTTTTTGGCGCCATGGGCGGCTGCGCCATGCTGGGGGAGAGCATCATCAACGTCGGTAACGGCGCCATCAAGCGCCTGTCGGGCATTACCACGGCCCTCTTTTTGCTGTCCTTTATTGTGCTGGCCTCACACTGGATTCAGCAGGTGCCCATTGCCGCACTGGTCGGCGTGATGTTCGTGGTGGTAGAAAAGACCTTTGAATGGAGCAGTCTGCGCTTTTTCGGCAGGGTGCCGCGCACCGACATAGTCATCGGCATTCTGGTCGCCGCCATTACGGTGCTGGTCAATATTACCCTGGCGGTAGTGGCGGGAGTCATCATCGCGGCGCTGGCCTTTGCCTGGCAGCACGCCAAGCAGATTGAAGTCAAAACCAGCCTCAATACGGAGGGGCATAAGGTTTACACCCTGCACGGAACGCTGTTTTTTGCCTCGGTAAGCGCCTTCCGCAATCTTTTTACCCCGGCGGAAGATCCGGACGTGGTCATCATCGACTTCGGCGGGGCACGGATTGTCGATCATTCCGCCATCGAGGCTATTGATGCGCTGGCCGAGCGCTACGAGAAGCGGGGCAAGAAGCTGTATCTGCGCCATTTGAGCGGTGACTGCCGGGATTTGCTAGAGAAGGCAAAGGATCTGGTCGTCTTTAACGTGGCAGAAGACCCGCGTTATCATGTGGCGGATGATAAGATTAGCTGAGGATTCGTCCATACAGCGCGTGCTCTGCGCCCACCGCATGCGCCCACATCTGATCTCCGATGGAGAAGTGCCACCATTCCCCAACATGCCGCGCAAACCCCGCCTGGGTCATGACCGAGACCAGTAGCTCACGATTCTGATGATGGAGATACTCCGGCGTTCCGGGTAGGGCAGACGCGAAAAAATCCGGGATGGCGCGGTCGGTAAAATCATCGACAGGACCGCCCATGGGTACATCCCGACCTTCTCCATCCACCAGTTTACAGTCTATGGCGGCACCCGTGCTGTGGGGTGGCGGACAGCAGGGATCCGGGTCGGGAATCCCCCAAAAGCGGTACACTTTGGGGGCGAGCAGGGCATAGATTTCGGGATCCAGGCGCTCCAGCGCATCTGGCCCGGCGCAGGACGCGAGCCGGGTGAGACAGCCCACCGCCTGCGCCTCGCGCCGGAAGGCATCCCAGACCATGAAGTGCTGAACCGCCAGGGGGCGATAGGCGTCGAACAGCGCAATGCGCCATCCCAAGCGTCGGCCCGACAACAAGGATTGCACCCGATATAAGGCAGAAAGCGCCCCGGAGCGCAGCCGCCAGGGCGACCCGGTATAAGGTGCCCCCACTGCGAGGTAAGGATGCGGGGTCACCCGTGGGAAGGCGTTTTCAGGAATCTCCTGCAGCGGCTCACCGCAGTCCCGGATGGGTATGTTCAGATAATCAGTGCGCATCGCCTTATCCCGGTCGCGTTGAAGAAACAGATAATCATTTGCCTGGGGAGCAAGTCAAATGGGGGCGTTACGAATAGGGCCTGTCCGCATTAGGCGGTTAGTAGTAGCCATATATGCTCTCTCATGTTAGCCTACATTTATCCATGTTACACAGCACTATGGTGCTGTACAATTTACGTTAGCTGCAAAAGATGAAGATGAGCATCGAATATAAAATCAACGCTCCACTATCAACGGATCAATTCATTGAGTTACTGCGGGAATCGACACTTGGCGAACGCAGGCCAATTGAAGATCGTGAATGCATGGAAGGTATGGTCAAAAATAGCAATCTGATGGTTACTGCCTGGCATGGTGAAGAACTGGTAGGCATTGCACGTTCAATGACAGATTTTCATTATGTCTGCTACCTTTCTGATCTAGCAGTTCATAGGGAATATCAAAAAACTGGTATTGGGAAGAAACTGCAAGTCATCACTCAAGGGAAATTGGGGCCGAAATGCAAATTGATTCTGGTTGCAGCTCCCACTGCCAACTCGTATTACGAGCATATTGGATTTACAAACAATCAAAGGTGCTGGGTACTTGATCGTGAGCAAAGTATCAGCAGCTAACTCGGCATTCGTTCGGAACTGGCCTCAATAGTTTCGTTTTGACGCCACGATCAATGCCCGATCGCTAACCCTTCGGCCGAGGTTGCATTAAGGCGCTTACGCCTGGCGCCAAGCCACGCTACGACACAATGCTCAAGCTACTTCATGCTCTCGGTGTAAAGCTCTCCGCGTCGCCCGTTCACTCATGAGCAACTTGCGGTTCCTCATCGCAAGGCCCAACTTGAACGTTGCGGGGCGCACTGCATCTTCTACGGCTTTCACTACAAGCCTGACAGATGCGCCCGGTGTAGCCCTCGCATAGTCACTTGACAAGCGTACGCGAACACGTACCATAAAGGCTTCTTTGAAGGAGCACGAAATGAACACGCTTACCGCCAGCGAAGCTCGCGCAAATCTGTACCGGCTCATTGATCAAACAGCAGAGTCTCATGAGCCAATCATCATTTCCGGAAAACGGAGCAGTGCCGTGCTGCTCTCCGCGGAAGATTGGAGCGCAATTCAAGAAACCTTGTACCTTCTGGCCGTGCCTGGCATGCGCGAGTCCATCAAGGCGGGTATGGCTGAGCCCCTCCCAAAAAGCTCGAAGGAGCTTGAGTGGTGAATTGGGACGTTGTTTATTCCAAGCATGCAATGAAGGATGCAAAGAAGCTTGCTGCAAGTGGCCTTAAATCAAAGGCGCAAGAACTGCTCGCGGTTCTTGCCGACGATCCATTTCAAAATCCACCACCCTTTGAAAAGTTGGTCGGCGATCTAGCTGGCACATACGCTCGCCGCATCAATATTCAGCACCGTATCGTGTACGAAGTTTTCACGAAAGAGAAAATAGTTCGCGTCCTGCGGATGTGGACGCACTATGAATGATATGGAAGCCATTGCACGCGGTGAACAGGCGATCGCGGAAGGCCAGGTAGCCACCTATGCCCAAGCCAGAACCCGTCTTACCCCTTGCCCGATGGCTGAAATGGCGCCGTAAACCATTGCGCCACCCCGGTGCCTATGGCAACCTTTGTGCCACATTCGGTATCCGGCTCAAGATAAATTTATGGAAACTCCCGCCTACTCCCCGCAAGAGCTCGAAGCCGCCGTGCAGCAGCGCTGGCACGATCAGCAGACTTTCAAGGCCGCCGCGACGCCCTCGGGTGAAAAATTCTACGCCCTCGCCATGTTTCCCTACCCCTCCGGGCAATTGCACATGGGACATGTGCGCAACTACAGCATCGCCGACGCCATCGCCCGCTATCAGCGGATGCGGGGCAAGGAAGTCATGCAGCCCATGGGTTGGGATGCCTTCGGCCTGCCTGCGGAGAATGCGGCCCTCAAGCATGGTTTGGCACCGGCGCAGTGGACCATGGATAACATCGCCCACATGCGCGGCCAGTTGCAGCGGCTGGGCCTGTCTTACGACTGGTCACGGGAGTTCGCCACCTGCACGCCGGATTACTATCGCTGGGAGCAGTGGCTGTTCGTGAAGCTCTGGGAGAAAGGTCTGGTCTATCAGAAGCTGAGCACCGTCAACTGGGACCCTGTGGACCAGACCGTCCTCGCCAACGAGCAGGTGGTGGACGGCTGTGGATGGCGCTCCGGCGCGCCGGTCGAGCACAAGGAGATCGTGCAGTATTTCCTGCGCATCACCGCCTACGCCGAAGAACTGCTGAGCGGCCTCGACACCCTGAGCGAGGGCTGGCCGGAGCAGGTACTGACCATGCAACGCAACTGGATCGGTCGCTCGGAAGGCGCAGAGATTCATTTCCCGCTGGCCGCTGGCGACGGTGTCATCAAGGTCTTCACCACCCGTCCCGACACCCTGATGGGGGCGACCTATCTGGCGGTGGCCCCGGAACATCCCCTGGCCGTTCAGGCGGCGGAAAACAGCGCTGAACTCGCGGCCTTCCTCGAACGCTGCCGCCATGGGTCCGTTTCCGAAGCCAGCATCGAAACCCAGGAGAAGGAGGGACATCCCCTCGGCCTGAACGTGCGGCATCCGCTTACCAGCGTGGAGCTACCCGTCTGGACCGCCAATTTCGTGCTCATGGGTTACGGCGAAGGCGCGGTGATGAGTGTGCCCGCCCATGATCAGCGGGACTTTGAGTTCGCGCACAAATATGGTCTGCCCATTCGCGTGGTGGTTCAGGCCGAGGGTATTGTCACCGGCGGCGAAGCCATGACGGAGGCCTATACCGGCAGCGGCACCTTGCTCAACTCCGGGACTTTCGACGGCCTGGCCAATGAAGAGGCCAAGAGCCGCATCACCGCGGCCGTAGCCGCCAAGGGACTGGGACGGAAGACGGTCAACTTCCGTCTGCGCGACTGGGGCATCTCCCGCCAGCGCTACTGGGGCACGCCCATCCCCATGATCCACTGCCCCCATTGCGGCGTCGTGCCGGTGCCGGAACAGGATCTGCCGGTGATCCTGCCGATCCACTACCAGCTTAAAGACCCGCGTTCGCCGCTGCTGGACGACCCCGAGTTCACCCAGGTGGCCTGCCCGCAATGCGGCGCCGCAGCCCGGCGAGAAACCGACACCATGGACACCTTCGTGGAGAGCTCCTGGTATTACGCCCGCTTCGCCTGCCCCGATGCCGGGCAAATGCTCGACCAGCGCGCTGCCGACTGGCTGCCGGTGGATCAGTATGTGGGCGGTGTGGAACACGCGGTGCTGCATCTGCTCTACGCCCGCTTCTTCAACCGCCTGCTCCGCGATGTCGGCCTGCTGCCCGCCGACGGCGCCCACGATGAGCCCTTCCGCCATCTGCTGACTCAGGGCATGGTGCTCAAAGACGGCAGCAAGATGAGCAAATCCAAGGGCAATACGGTGGACCCGCAAGGCCTGATCGACCGCTACGGAGCTGATACCGCGCGCCTCTTCATCCTCTTCGCGGCGCCGCCGGAACAGCATCTGGAGTGGTCGGACAGCGCCGTGGAGGGGGCTTACCGCTTCCTCAACCGGTTCTGGCGCCTGGTCCATGAGTATGGTGCAACGCCCCCGGCACTGCCCGCAGAGCTCTCTGCCAAGGCGATGGACCTGCGCCGCGCGGTGCATCAGTGCATTGATCGGGTCAGCCGCAACATGGACGGGCGCTATCATTTCAACGTCGCCATCGCCGCCATCATGGAGCTGACCAACAGCCTGATGAAGGTCCCTGCGGATGCCCCGGCCGACTTACGGGCGGTACTGGGCGAAGGACTGCGCGCCCTGACCCTGCTGCTGGCCCCCTTTGCGCCCCATATCGCCGAAGTGCTTTGGGGGAAACTGGGACAGAGCGGCGTGATCAGCCATGCGTCCTGGCCCGTCGCTGATGCCGGGGCACTGCGTTGCGATACCGTGACACTGGTCATTCAGATCAACGGCAAGTTGCGAGAACGCATGGATTTTCCCGCTGATGCGGACCATGCCAGCGTCGAACAGACGGTACTGGCCCATCCGGCCATGCAGCGCCATCTGGAGGGTAAACGCGTGCGTAAAGTGATCATCGTACCCGGCCGTCTGGTCAACGTGGTGGCGGGATGAGCCGCACGCGGCAGTGGCGTCGCTGGTGGCTCGTGGCGGGGCTGGCTCTGCTGCTGGGCGGCTGCGGCTTTCATCTGCAAACCGGGGCCACCATTCCGCCCAAGCTGGCGGGGTTGCGCGTCGTCGGCAGCGGCCCCGCCGGAGGCAGCCTGGCCGAGGCCGTCCATCGCGAACTGCAGCGGGACGGCAACAAGGCAACGCCCGATGGCCCCCAGATCCAGATCGACAGTGCGTACGTCAGCCAGCGGATCATCAGCATGAGCCCGGGCAGCGGCGTCGCTCTGGAGTTTCTCAATACCCTGCACGCCGAATTCAGCGTTATCGGCAGCGACCAAAAGGTGCTCCTCGCTGCCCAGCCGCTGCTGATGGAGAACAGCTTCAGCTACAACAGCGCCAGCCCGCTGGGCACCAACGAGCAGCAGGTCACCGTGCAGCGCCTGCTGATGGAGCAGGGCGCACGGCAGATTCTGCGACAGGTGCTCAACAGCCCCAGCTTCCGCCAGCAGGCACCCTGAGATGCGGCTGAAGCCGGCGCAATGGGCCAGCCATTTACGCGGCCCCCTGGCATCAGTATATGGCCTCTTTTCCGATGAGCCCCTACTCTTGCAGGAGGCGGAAGATGCCCTGATCGCCGCTGCGGCACAGCATGGTTTCGGCCAGAAACAGCGCCTCGGCCAGCAAGGCGGTACGGTCTGGGATGCCTTGCGCGACGAGCGGGATGCGGGTTCGCTTTTCGCTGAACAACGCCTGCTCCTGCTGCGTCTGGATAGTCCCAAAGTCCCCAAAGAAGGCAGCGCCGCCCTGCAGTACTGGCTGGCCTCGCCACCTCCCGACGCCCTGCTGATGCTCAGTGGCCCCCGCCCCGACGCCAGCACGCAGAAAACCGCCTGGTTCAAGGGCATCGAGACCCACGGCCACACGCTCCTGCTGTACCGCCCGGAGGGGCAGGACTGGCCGCGCTGGGTGGAGCAGCGCCTGCGCGCCGCCGGAATGCAGGCCGACAGCGCCGCCGTCCAGTTGCTCACCGACCTCAGCGCCGGCAATCTCAGTGCCTGCCATCAGGCCATTCAGCGGCTGCAACAGGTCTATCCGGGGCGGAGCATTGATGTCACTGCTATCCGCGCGGTACTGGCGGACAGCAGCCAGTTCACCATTTACGATCTCGCCGACGCGGTCCTGCGCGGCGAGACGGAACAAATCCTGCGCATTCTCGACCGCCTGCGCAGTGGCGACGGTGAACCGGCGTTGTGCCTGTGGGTCCTGCACAAGGACCTGCGCCTACTGGCTGAATTGCGGGCTGGCGGCGTGGATGCCGATGCATTCTTCCACCAGAACCGTATTTTCCCGCCACGGCAGGGCTGGCTGCGCAGTGCCGCCCGGCGCCTGACCCGCCCGGGGCTGCAGGCGGGTATTGAAGACTGCCTCGCCATCGACGCCCGCATCAAGGGGCAAGACCCCACGCCAGTCTGGCCCGCACTGACCGATCTCTGCCTGCGGACATGCAAATGACGATGGATTTATTTAGTAACCTGACTCGCGCCATGAAGGCGCTCCATAAGGTTTAGCACCCATGCGCCAGGCTCTGCCATTCACCGTTCTCGTTCTCGGGTTGGTCAGTTTCTTCAATGATCTGGCCTCGGAAATGGTGGTTCCTCTCATCCCCGTCCTCCTGGCCACCATACTCGCTGCGGGTCCGGTGGCCCTGGGCCTGGTAGAAGGGGTGGCGGATACCGTAGCGAGCTTTCTCAAACTCTGGTCCGGCCGACATTCTGACCTCATCGGTGGGCGGCGCAAGGGGCTGACGGTAATCGGCTACACGGTTTCCAATCTGGCGCGGCCACTCATCGCTGTGGTGGGAAGCTGGCCCATGCTCTTGCTCGTGCGCAGCATCGACCGGATGGGAAAAGGTATTCGCACCGCACCAAGGGATGCCTTGCTGGCAGATTCCACGCCACCGCAACGCATCGGCTTTGGGTTTGGCTACCAAAGGGCCATGGACAATGGAGGCGCGGTGATGGGGGCTCTGGTGGCAGCGGCCGTTTTGCATTTTTCCGGAATTCCCTTGGAAGATGTTATCCTCCTGTCAGCCATTCCCGGCGCCATCGCCATTTTGCTCCTCGGTGGCGGTGTGCGTGAGGTACCACGTCCACTCAGTCACCGGACCCCAGCCCATATTTCCCTGAACCCGCACCACCTGTCACCTCACATCCGGCGTTATCTCCTTACGCTGAGCTTGTTCACCCTGGCCCGCGCCACCGAAACCTTCATTCTTCTGCGTGCTTATCAGCTCGGTATGGACGTCGTACAGGTACTTCTCCTCTGGGCTTCCATTTATGCGGCCAAGAGCAGCACGGGCATGGGCGGCGGAAGACTAGCCGATAAATTGGGACGGCGACCCGTTTTATTCATCGGCTGGGCGGCCTACGGCTGCAACTATGCCCTGTTCGCCATGGTGGAAAGCCTCCCGCTGTTGTGGGCAGTGGCCTTGTCCTATGGTTTGTTTTTTGGCTTCAGCGAAGGGGCCGAACGGGCCCAGATCAATGATCTGACCACCGGCGACGAGCGCGGCACGGCCTTTGGCTGGTACAACCTGGCCACCGGCATCAGCGCGATCCCTGCGGGATTATTGTTCGGCTGGATATGGGAAGAGGTCGGCGCCCCTTATGCCTTCGGCTTTTCCGCCTGCATCGCCATCGCCGCCACCACACTCCTCGCCACCTGGGTCTACCGCGGCACCCCTTGGCGGCCATCTTGAATGCCCGCAGTTTCTGCCTGCGGATTGCCGGAATGGCTCCGGAACGGCACAATACCAAAAATACCCGCGCGGGTTAGGCCACGCGGGCTGCCGTTTCCCGGCACGGATCAGCGGCGGGCTTTCCGTTGCCCTCACGTCCGGCCCGAGCCCAGCACAGGAGGCTCCATCTTGGATTTACGTAGCGAACTGGAAAAAATCGGTGAACGCGCCCGCAGCGCCCAGCGGCGGTTGCAAAGCGCGGACAGCGCCGCCAAAGACAGCGCCCTGCGCTCCATGGCGGAATTTTTGCGCCGCGACGCCGACAATCTGCAACGCGCCAACCGCAAAGATTTACGCAGCGCCGAAGAAGCGGGTAAAGATGATGCTTTCATTGATCGCTTGCGTCTGGACGAAGCCCGTATCGAAGCCATGGCCAAAGGCCTCGAAGAAATTGCCGCCCTGCCCGACCCCGTGGGCGAGATCACCGACCTGCGTTACCGCCCCAGCGGCATCCAGGTGGGACATATGCGTGCGCCTCTCGGCGTGATCGCCATGATCTACGAATCGCGCCCCAACGTCACCGCCGATGCCGCCGGCCTCTGCGTCAAATCGGGTAACGCCGTCATCCTGCGTGGTGGTTCCGAGTCCCTGCACAGCAACCTGGCCATCGCCGAGCGCCTGCGCGCTGCCCTCGGCAAGGCCAACCTGCCCCTGGATCTGGTGCAGTACGTCAACACCGCTGAGCGCGAAGCCGTGGGTATCCTGATCAGCATGGATCGCCATGTGGATGTGGTGATTCCCCGCGGTGGCAAGGGCCTTATCGCCCGCATCAAGGCCGAAGCCACCGTACCCGTGATCATGCATCTGGATGGCAACTGCCATGTGTATGTGGACGCCGACGCCGATCCCCGCAAGGCGCTCAAAGTGGTCGTCAATTCCAAAACCCAGCGGCTCGGCACCTGCAATACGGCAGAGAGCCTGCTCATTCATCAGGAACGGATGGATGACCTGCTTGGCCCCATCGCCGCGGCTTTGCAGGAGAAGGGGATCGAGATTCGCGCCTGCGAACGCGGCCTGCCCCGCATCCCCGGTGCCATCGCCGCCACCGCAGAGGACTATGGCACGGAGTACCTGGGGCCGATCATTTCCGTCAAAGTGGTGGACGATCTCGACGCCGCGATGGAACACATCAACCGTTATGGCTCCCAGCATACCGAGTCCATCATCACCGAAAATTACACCCACGCCCGCCGCTTTCTGCGCGAGGTGGATGCCAGTTCCGTCATGGTCAATGCCTCCACCCGCTTTGCCGACGGCTTTGAATACGGTCTGGGTGCAGAGATCGGCATCTCCACCAACCGCCTGCATGTACGCGGGCCGGTAGGACTGGAAGGCCTGACCCTGCAGAAATGGATCGTCCTGGGAGATGGCCATATCCGCTCCTGACGCGCCTTCGACGGCATTACAGGTCTTGTTGACGGCAGTGGCCGATGGATTGCCCCATGCCTGGCCTGCCGATAATTTAGATGAACTGCTCGCGGAGGCCGGCGAATGGGGCTTCCCCCTCTATGCACGGGATGGCAGCGTGCACCTGGAATATCCCGCCGCGCCCCTCTCCGGCCAGGAAATTGCCGCCGATGTCGGCATCGACCCGGCGCATATCCACCTGCCACTGTGCTGCGCCTCGACCAATACCGAAGTGTTGCAGGATACCCGCGTCGACGTCTGCCTGAGCGAGAGCCAGTGGGCCGGGCGCGGGCGGCGCGGGCGCCAGTGGTCTTCACCTTTCGGGCGCCATCTCTACCTGAGTTATGGTTGGACTCAGCACAGCCCGGTCAATGCGGCACTAACCATCGTTGCCGCCCTGTCCGTGTTCACCCTGCTGCAGGCGCGCCTGCCCGATCTCTGGGTCAAGTGGCCCAATGATCTTTGGGTGGGGGGGCGCAAGCTGGGGGGCATTCTGGTCGAAGCCCGCCCGCGCCGCCACGGAGAGACCCGGCTGGTGGTCGGTTTGGGACTCAACATCCACGATGATCCCGGTCTGCCCGCCACTGCCGTGAGCCTCGCCGATCTCGACATCAGGGTCACCCGCAGCACCCTCGCCGGTGCTATTCTCCGCCAATGGCGGGAAGACTTCGCGCGTTTTGCGGAGGAGGGCTTCACGCCCTTCCTGCCCCTGTGGAAGAAGGCGGATCGCCTGACCCGTCAGTCCGTTCAGATCAGCGACGCGCAGGGCGTGCGTGCGGCCCAGGTGCTGGGCCTCGGCCTCGACGGGCGCTTGCAGGTAACCTGTACGGATACAGGTACGGTCTGGTTGAGTGCCGGCGATGTCAGCCTGCGGCCCCAACATCCATGATCCTCATCGCCGTCGGTAATACTCGCACCCTGCTGGCGCGCACCCGCGATGGCGTGCATTTCGACAGCGTCAGCGTGGCCACTTCACTGCCACCCGCGGAAATCCTGCAGCAGCCCGGCTTACCATGGCCCCGCGCGCACAACCAAGAACCCGTCGCGCTGGGCGGTGTCGTGCCTGCGGCGCTTACCGCCTGGCGGGAAGCCTTATCCATAGCAGGTGTCCGCGAACCCGACCCCGGCTTTTTTCGCCGCATCGTGCCGCACGACTACCATCCGCCGGAAAGCCTCGGCTTTGACCGCCGCTGCTGCCTGCTCGCCGCCGCCATGGACTTCCCCGGACAAGACAGCATCGTCATCGACATGGGCACCGCCATCACTATCGACCTGCTGGCTGGCGGACATTTCAGGGGCGGACGTATCCTGCCGGGTATCGCCATGAGCCTGCGCGGTCTGCATGAAGGCACGGCACTCCTCCCCGAAGTCGTCCTGAACACCCCAGCGGAAATGCTGGGCAATGACACGAGCAGCGCCATTCAGGCCGGGGTCATCCATCTCTTTGCCGATGCCCTGCGCGGCGCCATTACCGACTATCGCCAGTACAGCCCCCAGGTACAGATACTGATCACCGGCGGTGATGCCGAACGTTGGCAACCCGGCATCCCCGGCAGCTTCTATCAGCCCCACCTGCTCTTGCGCGGCTTTTATTTGTGGATACAAGGTGACGCCTTGCCCTAAGATCGAAGCCACGCAAAAATGGCCGCAGCCCCTTGGCGCCAGCCCCGCCCCCATGTACGCTACCCCCATGACCAAACCCTTCCAGCGTGTCCTGCTCGTCAGCAAATACCGTGATCCCTCGGTTCTCCCCGGATTGCAACGGCTGCGGGATTTTTTGCTGGCACAAGACATCCCCACTTTTCTGGAAACCCAGTGCGCCGCGGATATTGGCGACAGCCTGGGCCTGCTGCTGCTCTCGTTCGCGGAAGCGAATGCAGATACCGACCTCGTCATCGCCCTCGGCGGCGACGGCACCCTGCTGGGGACGGCGCGACAGACTGCACAAAGTGGTATCCCCATCCTCGGCATCAATCAGGGGCGGCTCGGCTTTCTCGCCGACCTTTCCATCGACCAGGTCAGCGAAGCCCTGCCGCCCATTCTGGAAGGCCACTATCAGCAAGATCTGCGCAGCGTCCTCCATGCCGAACTGTGGCGTGGTGAGGAGTGTTTCCATGCCGGCCTTGCCATCAACGAAGTGCTCATCCACAAGGGCGACGGCGAAAGCATGATTGAACTGCAAGTGCAGATAGACGGCCGTTTCGTCTATACCCAGCGCGCTGACGGGCTCATCATCGCCACACCCACCGGCTCTACCGCCTACGCCATGTCGGCGGGCGGTCCCATCCTCACACCCACCCTCGCAGCGCTCCTCCTCGTCCTCATCTGCCCACATACCCTCACCGCCCGCCCCCTGGCAGTAGCCGACACCGTAGAAGTTCGCGCCCGCCTCACCGCCAGCCGCCAGTCGGCCGCGCTCAGTCTGGACAGCCACTACAGCGTCCCCCTGGAAATCGGCGACGAAATCGTCATCCGGCGTGCGCCCTGCTCCGCCCGTTTCATCCATCCCGAAGAGGAAAACTTCTTCCAGATTCTGCGCGGCAAACTGCACTGGGCCGAATCCCCCGGAGAAGACTGATGCTCCTCAACCTGCAAGTACGCGACTTTGCCCTGATCGACGCCGTCAGTGTCGATTTTGCCGCAGGACTGACGGTGCTCACCGGCGAAACCGGCGCGGGCAAGTCCATTCTGGTGGACGCCATCGCCCTGCTCCTCGGCGACAAAGGCCATGCCGAAGACATCCGCCATGGTGCCGAGCAAGCGGAAATCAGTGCCGAATACGGTCTCAGCCCGGAACACCCCGCGCGTCAGTGGCTGCGCGGACAGGAAATCGAGGACGAAGATGTCTGCCTCCTGCGCCGCATCATTCAGCGCAACGGCCGCAGCCGTGCCTTCATCAACGGTCGCAGTGTCACCAACAGCCAACTCAAGGAATTCGGTGAAACCCTGGTCGAACTCCTCGGCCAGCATGCCCACCAAAGCCTGCTTCAGCCGGAACGCCAACTGTTTCTACTGGATCGTTTCGCCGGATTGGAGGCCACCCTGAGCGCCGTTGCCGACCGCTACCGGCAATGGCGCCAAGCCACCCAGCGCTGCGCCGCGTTACAGGAACAGCAGGGCAGGCAACACGAGCAGGAAGACTGGCAGCGCTTTCTGCTCGCCGAGCTGGAAGCCGCCGACTTGCAGGCCGATGAATGGGAAAACCTGCGCGCTGAAGAACAGCGCCTCGGTGCCGTGGAAAAGCTGCGGGAAAACATACTGGCCGCCCTCGCCCGGCTGGATGGGGAAGACAGCGCTGCCGGCCGTGCCATCGCCGAAGCGCAACGGCATGTGAGTGCCGCCCGCGCCCACGATCCCCGCCTCGCGGACTGCGATGAACTGCTCAACTCGGCCATGATTCAGACCGAAGAAGCCATTACCGGCCTGCGCGCCTACGCCACTGACCTGGAGGCCGATCCGGAGCGGCTCGAAAGTATCGCCCAGCGCCTGCAACTCCTGCAGGATCTGCAACGCAAACACCACTGCGATATGGCCGGTCTGCTCGCCAGGCGGGAATCTCTGCGCCGGGAGTTGCTGGGCAACGAAGACCTTGCGGCGGCCCGCGGCGCCGCCGAACGCGAGTTGGCCCAGGCGCGGGCGGCCTACGTTGAGGACTGCGCTGCCCTCAGCGGCGCGCGCCAGCAACATCAGGACACACTGGCCCAGGCCATCATCGTGCAGATCCAGCAACTGGGCATGCCCCATGCCGCTATTGAGCTACGCCTGTACAGCCACCCCGAAGCCGAAAAACAATGGCGTGATACGGGCTGGGATCAGGTGGAAATCTGGATTACCGCCAATCCCGGCCATCCCGCTCAGCCCCTGGCCAAGGTCGCCTCCGGCGGCGAGCTGTCCCGCATCGGCCTCGCGCTGCAGGTCATCCTCGCCGCGCCGGAACGCGTCGACACCCTGATTTTCGACGAAGTAGATGTGGGCATCGGCGGTGCCGTCGCCGAACGGGTCGGTCGCCTGCTGCGCCGTCTCGGCGCCCGTCAGCAAGTCCTCTGCGTCACCCATCTGGCGCAGGTAGCCGCCCAGGGACATCAGCACCTGCGGGTGGAAAAACAGGTCATCAACGGCCAGACCCTCAGCGCGGTTCGCGCACTGAACAGCGCCGGGCGCCAGCAGGAAATCGCCCGCATGCTGGGCGGCATTGAAATCAGCGATGCCGTTACTCAGGCGGCAGCCGCCTTACTGGCCGGTGCTGAATCCTGAGTATAACGGCCTGGGTCGACACCATACCAAACCGCTCCATTCATAGGGATATTTAAGCGTAGCCAATGGTCTACACTAGGCCTTGACGCCTGAGTCGCTTACACTCTGGCTAGTGAGGGGATATTCTGGGCATGCCAATGCGCGTCCAGTGCCAAAGACCCGGAGAACCGATGGCGGCCGATTTAATGGAAGGACACAGCACAGACCGCGCGTCAGTCGTCCCGACGCGCGTAGAACATAACAGAGCCGACTCCATCCCGCGGCGGGTACTGGTGGTCGCTTTGGCGATACTGCTACTGGTGGGCGGTGTGGTCTACATCGCGGTTCGCTCCATTCACACCCTCGGCAACAGCAGCGACACCCTCGTTCAGGTCGGGTTACCCCTGCAAAAACAATTGCTAAAAATTAAAAACACCCAGCATCAGGCAGAATTTTTTCGTCAGCTTGCCCAAGTGCTGCCGCAGGCGGGTTATGAAAAGACCTTCATCCAACTGGTGACCAGTGAAGAGCATGACCTGCAAACACTACAACGCGCCACCCGCAATCACCCTGCTCTCACGATGGCCATGCAACAGTTGCAAGGCAGCCTGGCCACTTATGCGCAGACCGTTGGCAACAGCGCCACCGCGGAGTCCAGCAAAGCCGCCGTCGAAGAAAAATTTCAGGCCGTACATTTGGCGATGACGACGCTCCTCGCCCGGCAAGGCGCTGCGGCCGCTGCGGCGCGGACCCGTGCCGTGCAACTCCTCTATGCACTAGTATTCATCACCGCTTTGCTCAGCATACTCATTCCCTGGCGGGTAGCCACCGCCCTGACCCGACCCCTCAAGGATTTTCGTCGTGCCGTGGAGGATATTGGCGCGGGTAAACTGACGAATGTCGCCAGTGAAGGCCCCCAGGAGCTCCGCGATCTCGCCCGCAGCATTGAAAGCATGCAGGCGCGGCTGCGGGAAGAAGAACGTTTGCGACACGAATTCCTCAGCCAGGTGTCTCACGAGTTGATCACTCCGCTGGCCTCGGCGCGCTCTGGCAGCGAACTCCTGCTCAGTGAGCGCATCGGCCCGCTGTTACCGCGGCAGCACGAAGTGCTCGAAATCATCGTCCGTCAGGTCAAGGAGTTGTACGCCGCCATTCAGGAAATGCTGGACATGCACGCCCTGCAAGCGCGTTCCCTGGATTTTTCACCGCAGGATATCCCTATTACCGAAGTGCTGGTCGACCTGCAAAAACGTATGCAACCGCTGACCGATAAAAAAAATCAGATATTAGATTGTAACGGAGTGAAGGAACTCAGCGTCTATGCAGATCCCCAGAGACTGCGCCAGATTCTGACCAATCTGGTCAGTAACGCCCATAAATACAGTCCGGCGGGCGGCCGGATCGAGGTTCGCGCAACGGCACAACAAGGGGGCATTCTCTTTAGCGTTGGCGACAACGGTCCCGGCATCCCCGAGGCCCTGCTGGAACGGGTCTTTGAACGCTTTTATCAGGTGCCGGTCAGCAACAGTCTGCCCCGCGGCACGGGTCTGGGCCTTGCGATTACCCGCGAGCTGGTTGGCGCCCAAGGCGGCTGGATCCGGATGCACAATCGCTCCAGCGGTGGTCTCTGCGCCGAAATCTGGTTGCCCGCAGCGCGCAACGTCGGAGCCATTTGATGCGCTGGATCGCTCACGTCTTTCCGATCCTCGCCACGCTCGGTCTCTCCGCGACGCTGAGTGCCTGCGCACGACTCACGCCACAGACAGCCCCACCGCCCCCTCTGCCCAGCGCAACACGCAACACATTGCTCAGTGATCTCGCCCACTGTGGCGTGCCCACATCCGCCGCTTGCGCGCGCATCCATGTGGCGTTAGCCAATGGTTATCTGAGTGGCGGGCCGCTGAATGGTACGGCTTTGGGGAATGCGGCGAGAGAGTTGGGGCTCGCGGCCCAGAATAACGAAGTGGCGGCCGAAACTTTCCCTCTGCGTCGTGTTGTCCACGCTCTGCAAGAGCACACCGCCACCAAGGACGCATGTATAGCCAAACTCAGACTGGCCCAGGCACGATCCGCTACCGCACAAGCACAATCCGCTGACGCGCAAGCACGCCTGAATCGCCTGGAAAATCTCCTCCGCGAACATGCCGCAAAATCTCTTGACCACCACGTTCTCAAGCAGCCCTAAGATGCCCCAACCTACCCCCACTATACTCACTGTTGACGACGATCCCGACTTTCTGCGTCTGCTCGGCCTCTGGCTGGAAAGTGAGGGATACCATGTCCTGGCCAGCAGTGATCCCGCACAAGGCATGCAGATCTTGCACAAGGACAAGCCCGATCTGGTCATCACCGATCTGCGCATGCCGGGCATGGACGGGATGGCCGTGCTAGAGGCGGTGCAGGCGCTTGACCCTGATCTCCCCGTCATTCTGCTCACCGCCCACGGCAGCATCCCCAATGCGGTGGCAGCCATGCGTGCACAGGCGTTCGGGTATCTCAGCAAGCCCTTCAGTAATGAAGAGTTGCAGGAGTTGACCAAGGCCGCGCTCGCGCAGCGCCGCGCCGGGCAGGAAACCCGTAAGCTGCGGGCCGCATTGCGCGAACAAGCCGGACAAAGCATCCTTCACCGCAGTCCCATCATGGCCGCGCTGGTGGATGAACTGGCGCGCATTGCCAGCTCGAAGGCCAGCGTTTTCCTTTCCGGGGAAAGCGGCTCCGGCAAGGAACGTGTCGCCCGCGCCATCCACGACGCCAGCCCGCGCCGCGACGGCCCATTCGTTGCGGTCAATTGCGGTGCCATTCCCGCCGAACTGGCGGAGAGCGAACTCTTCGGTCATGTCAAAGGCGCCTTCACCGGCGCCACTCAAGACCATGCCGGATTGATCCGCAGCGCCAGCGGCGGCACCCTCTTCCTCGATGAAATCGCCGACCTGCCTCTCACCCTGCAGGTCAAGTTGCTCCGCGTCCTTCAGGAAGGCACTCTGCGTCCCGTCGGCGCAAAAATGGAGACGACTGTCGACTTGCGGGTCATCAGCGCCACCCATCAGGATATTCACACCCTTACCGCCGACGGTGCCTTCCGCGAGGACCTTTACTATCGTCTGCATGTCATCCCGCTGCGAGTCCCCAGCCTGAGTGAAAGGGCGGAAGACATCCTGCTGCTAGCCCAGTATTTTCTAGATCGGGAAAGTCAGCGCATGAACCGCGATATTCTGGGCTTCAGTCCCGAAGCCCTCGACAAATTGATGCAGCGATCCTGGCCCGGCAATGTCCGGGAGCTCGAGAATGCCGTCACCTTTGCCGCGGCGGTCACCGAAAAAGGCTGGGTCGCTGCCGATGCCATCCCCGACACCGGTCGCCAGGGCGGCCAGAGTGCCTTCCCTCCCCTGCAGGATGCCAAGGCCGCCTTTGAGCGTACCTATCTGGAAAATCTGCTGCGCGCCACGGATGGCAACATCTCCCGCGCCGCGCGCATAGCCGGCCGACACCGGACTGATCTTTACAAACTGATGCGTAAACATAGTCTGGCTCCACAGCTTTTCAAGGGCCTGGAGGAGCGGAATGAGGAATAGCGATGGTGCAGGTGCTTTGCCCCCATCACCGATCTTGCTATGCTGAGCCTACTTTGACTCCGTCAACGGCCCGATGACACTACCCGTTCCGATCGCGCAGAAATCACTCTTCCAGCGTATCCACCTCCGCCGCTGGTTCGCTCAGGGTTTGCTCATTTCGCTGCCCATTGGGCTGACGGTTTACGTGGTGTTGTGGATAGGCGGCTGGCTGAACAACCTATTTGAGGCACCGATCAGGGCGCTTTTTGGCGTCGACATCCCCGGCCTGGGCTTGTTGCTGACCTTGATGATTATTCTTGGTGTCGGTTTCCTCGCCTCCCATGTCCTGACCGCCTGGATTTTTGAGAAACTGAACACCGTACTCGGACGCATTCCCGTACTGCACAGCCTCTACAGCACTATTCACGAAACGGTAGGCTTGCTTTTTGGCGGAGCGGACCGTGGTTTCCGTAGTGCCGTACTGGTTCGCCAGGGCGGCGACATGGGTTATCTCATCGGCCTGGTTACGCGCGACACCCTCAGCGAACTGCCCCGGTTGCCCGAGGAATGTATCGCGGTGTTTATCCCCATGAGCTACGGCATCGGCGGCTTCACCTGCCTCGTGCCACGCGACAAAGTCATCCCCCTGCCCGACCTCACCCCGCAACAAGCGCTGCGCTTCGCCATGGCGGGCGGGGTGGGGGGAGGGAAGGCCATTCGTGATAAGCTGGGCGCCGGTACTGAATCAAGTAGAGAGACTGCACCGAGTCATTCCGACCCAAACCGGTGATAACTCCATTCCGTGGGCGCTTTGCGGCAAGCCCACAGTCTTCGTTATACTCACGTCACAACATAAGGAGATGAAGCATGGCTGAAGTCCGCAAGGCAGTCTTCCCCGTAGCCGGTCTGGGCACTCGTTTTCTCCCGGCCACCAAGGCCAGCGCCAAGGAAATGATGCCGGTCGTGGACAAGCCACTCATTCAGTATGCTGTGGAGGAAGCCATCGCCGCAGGCTGCGACCAACTCATTTTCATCAGCGGACGCGGCAAGCGTGCCATCGAAGACCACTTCGACGTTTCTTACGAACTGGAAATTGAGCTGGAAAAACGCGGCAAGGAGGCCCTGCTGAAACAAGTGCGGAGCATCCTGCCCAGCCATGTCAGCACCATTTTTCTGCGCCAGCCCTACCCTCTTGGACTCGGGCATGCCGTGCTTATGGCCCGCCCGGTGGTGGGTGACGAACCCTTCGCCGTGTTGCTGGCTGACGACCTCATGCTCGGCGAACCACCCGTGCTCGCGCAAATGGTGGAACAATACCGCCGCTATCAGGCGGGCATTCTCGGCGTTGAAGAAATTGCGCGGGAGCATTCCACCCGCTACGGCGTAGTCGACGCGCGGCCCTGGGATGATCGTATTTACCAGGTTAGCGATATCGTCGAAAAGCCCAAGCCCGAGAACGCGCCCTCTAATCTGGGCGTGGTGGGGCGCTACATCCTCCCCGCGCGGGTGTTTCACTTTCTGGAACAAACTCAACAAGGCGCGGGTGGCGAGATTCAACTGACGGATGCCATCGCCCACCTGTTGAAAGAGCGGCAGGTGCTGGCCTATCTTTTTTCCGGGCAGCGCTTTGATTGCGGCGACAAGCTTGGCTACCTGAAGGCGACCATCGCCTTTGGCAAGTTACACCCCGAGGTAGGTGCCGATTTCACCCGATACATGGACAGCCTCTGCGAACCCCAGGCCCCGGTTGAGGCATTTCCGTGACCCCCTTCATTCTCTCCGAAAGGGGCGCTATCATCGCCCGTTTCCCCGAAGAGCGCAGGCATCCATGATCATCATCGACGGAGTTACCGAAAGCGGTGGCAAATTCCGCCCATCCGCCTGGGCGGAGATGCTCATTGAAGGAGTCGGCCTCGCCCATTTCGGCGCCGACCACAAGATTCATTACCTACCCCTCATTGAACCCGCCACTATCAATGGCAACGCCGCCATTATCATAGACGAGAGCCTGGAAGAGATTCGCCCGGAGGCCTTTGCTGAAATCATGCGCTTCGCCGCCGAAAATCGCCTGCAGGTGCGGCATGAAGAAGGCAGCATCGCCGATCGCCGGGTACAGCAGCCCATCCGCCGCCGCCACCAGACCCAGCGCCCACGTTCCTGATGGCAGAACGTCCCTCCGCCTCCGCCCGTCTGCGTTTTACCTGGATACTCGGCATCGTCATTATTGTCTATGGCGCCCTGGCCATCGCCCTGAGCATCCACGTCATTGACCTGCAAAGCGGCGTACGTGCGGACCTCTATGTCGCCTTACAGAAGCTGGATCAACTGCATCGGGAAGCGTTGTCCCAGGCGACCAGTGCACAGGAACGCCAAACCATAGAAACCGCCTGGCGCAACGAACGCGCCTTCGCCGCAGTCTCATCGCAACAAGCCCGACACGTGGCAGGGACGCTGATATCGCGCCTGAATCAGGAATATCCCACCAATGCCTGCGGCCGCAGTGGCCCCTCTTTCATCGCCGCCAATGCGCTCCCCGCTCAGCATGCCTGTATGGTCGCCATAGGGAGCAAAGGTAATGACGTTCAGGCCACGGCCTATGACACGCAAGGCATTGCCATGGACAACTTTTATGAATACCTCTATGCCCCCACCGGTCGCTCAGGCTGAGGGTATAACACCGCCCCCATCCTGGGTACTGCCTGGGTCCACCGTAGTTACCGGGATTGGTTGAATTGCAGTATGCAGTCACATGGCTATCGCTTGCACGCTGAAATAGGGCTTCACGATCAGAGGTCACGAACCTTGGCATGGCTTGGCAAATCGACTCAACGACTGCCACAGACTGGAAGCGGACTTTCGGTTAACTCAGTAAGTGCCTGGAGCTGACTGATTGGCCCGTAGAGTTGTGGGAGGAAAAGCGCACGTGACCGTGCGACAGACCGAAAAATCTGCACGGTGGGCATAATTTTGCCAAATCTAGTAAACCAGGTCAATCCATGAATGTAATCACAAGCAGTGCTACACTTTTTTGTTCGAAGATATCCCATCAGGTTATCGATCCTATGGGCTATGCTAATCGCATAAAAATACAGACCGGAGGAGGCTTAGCGCGCGTTTCCGATCTGCCAGACTTGAAATCTCTATTTGCAACCCTTCACTTGGCTAACTCAACGGACTGCGTTTGTTTGAAATATCCGAGAGTGTTATTCTAAGAGAGGCACCTTTATCCATCAAATTTGCCCAGATTGCACATAAGGCCAAAGAACATATTCCAAATTGTACAAGGATCAGAATGCCATGATTTCTCTAAAGGACATGTTATTGTCCACCCTTGTTTTTTCTAGCGTGGTGGGTGGTGCTTCAGCGCAAGCTTCCCTTTCTGGTCTTTTCGGGATGTCCGGTTTTCACAGTACGGCCGGCCTGTATACCCAGTTTATTGCTGAGAATCTGCACAAAGCTTCCATTCCGGGTGCCGTCGTCGGTATCTGGCAATCGGGGCGCCCCACTTATTTACAATCTTTTGGGATGGCAGACCTGACTAAAAAATCATCCATGAGTACCCGGATGGCCATGCCGATCAGAAATATCACCACAGCATTTACTGTGAGAGCGCTCCTTGATCTCGCCAAAGCCGGCGAAATTCAGCTCAATGCGCCGGTATCCCAATATTTGAGCGACGTTCCGGAAGGGAGCACGATTACCGTCGCAGACCTCGCCCAGATGCGCAGCGGGTTGGTTGATTACCTCAGTGACCCCCCGAGTTCGACAGTTCGCTGGCAAAAATCGTCAATTTCGTAACGCCGCCCCAGCATTCATAGGGGTTTCAGCGCCTGTTTTCTAAAGCTTCTGTGGTGGCACGTTTTATCACTTATGCTCTTTTAT
>Ga0315298_1001805_pt1 | contig 38154 bp, 33 predicted proteins | sample WHS_1_MG_FD_203077 | JGI IMG/M metagenome (GOLD analysis project Ga0315298, IMG submission 203077) | Extremophilic microbial mat communities from Washburn Hot Springs, YNP, Wyoming, USA - WHS_1_MG | ecosystem: Environmental > Aquatic > Thermal springs > Hot (42-90C) | place: USA: Wyoming...
TAACCAGCGGGCAGGGCGGGGTGCGCAGAAAAGGTTTGGCTCCTCAGGCAGGACTCGAACCTGCAACCCTTCGGTTAACAGCCGAATGCTCTACCATTGAGCTACTGAGGAGCATCGCTCAACCATAGATATTACCTCAAACCACCTACGCGCTGTCAAATTCCAGTTGCGGCATACTGAAAGGAATCCTATGTCCAGTTTCCGTTGTGTCTCTTTGTTCCTCGCTTGCGCCGCTCTCGCGGCCGCCGAAAACAAACCGGAGCGCCTGGAGTGGTTTCGCGACCTCGGCTTTGGCATGTTCATCCACTGGGGCGTGGACAGCCAGCTTGGCTCCGTCATTAGCCACTCCATGGTGGCTGCGGATGATGCTTACCTGAAACGCTTCGTCGAGGAACTCCCTCGCACATTCAACCCGCGCAAATATAACCCCGAAGATTGGGCCGTATTAGCCAAACTCGCCGGGATGAAGTACGTGGTCTTCACCACCAAGCACCATTCCGGCTTCTGTATGTTCGATACCGCCACCACCGACTTCAACATTATGAAGACGCCCTTCCGGCGCGACATCACCGCCGAGCTGTTCGCAGCCCTCAGAAAGCACGGCCTGGCGGTGGGCGTGTATTTTTCACCGGACGATTTCTGGTGGTTGTATAAAAACGGAAAAACCATTCAGCGAGGCATTCCGGACGTACAACCCTCGCGAAACCCCGGCTTGATGGCGCACGACCAAGCGCAGGTTCGTGAACTGCTGACGAAGTACGGCCCCGTAGACGTAATCTTCTTTGACGGTGAAGCCGAGGGGCTGCGCGATCTGGCTTGGCGGCTTCAACCCAACATCGTGGTCACGCGCGGCGCAATACAGACCCCGGAGCAACACATTCCTGGCGTTCCGCTAGAAGGCGCTTGGGAATCCTGCATCACCATGGGAACGCAGTGGCAATATAAGCCCACCAACGAGTCGTATAAGTCGGGCGGGCAACTCCTATCTTTGCTCATTGAGACGCGCGCTAAAGGCGGCAACCTGCTCCTCAACGTCGGTCCGAAACCCGACGGCGAGCTGCCCATCGAACAAGAAGAGCGCTTGCGCGAAGTGGCTCTGTGGATGTTCATCAATGGCGAAGCTATCGACGCAGTGCGGCCCTGGGTCATCACCCATGAGGGAGATTACTGGTTCACCAAAAAGAAAGACGAAGACACCGTCTACGTGATGGTGAAAGAAAAGGAACGTTGGAAATATGGCGAGTGGAAAGACATTGTGCTGCGCTCCATCCGCGCTACCGAGGCGACTAAAGTCAGCGTGCTTGGCCAAAACGACAAAGTGCTCGAGTACCGTCCGGAAGTGATCCCGCAGACCACATGGAAGCAGGAGGGCGATGGCTTGCACATTCGCGCCATGCGCGCACAGCGCATCTACAACGACCGCAAGTGGCCGAATCCCGTCACGCTGAAGATTACGCATGCCCAGCCCGCGCTTACGCCGCCGAGGGCGGAAACGATCCGCGGAGTTTGGAATGCTGCCTCCCAAACGGCCACGTTCGAAGGAAACCTGCTCGACATGGGCGGCACAGGCGTCTTGGAGGTTGGCTTCGAATACCGGGACATTACGGGTCAAGATGTCAACGAGCGCATGGAAACCTGGAAGGGCGCTCCGTTTGCGCGCCGGGCAGCCACAGGGGTCTTCCGCGTTACCGTTTCCGGACTGGCGCCTCAGCGCACGTATGAATTCCGAGCCGTAGTGCGCCACCCGCTCCTGACGGTGTATGGAGGCGAGAAACGCCTTCTTACTCGATAAAGCCCGCCTGGCGGAAAGTTTGCTCCTGGCGCTCGTCAAAAATGGCGATGGCCGCTTTCTGGCGCCCGTTTTCGAGCAACACTCCGTAGGGAGGGTCTCCGAATTGAAACACTTTCCGCAGCGTCGCCACGTCTTCGCTGAGCCGCGCCGGGAATCCAGTGGCCTGCAAAAAGTCCGCTGCGAATTGGGGCATCCTTGTCGGAATGGCAACCAGCGTTACATTCTTCCAGTGATACCGGCCCATTTCACGCGCCGCTCTCTCGCAATGCGAACACTCCGGGTCGAAGAAATACAAGAAGACTTTGCCCTGATGCAGGGGGAACGCCTTACCCTCCACCAGAATGGTCGCCGGAGCTTGGACCCCTGTCTCCCGCACCGCCGCTACGCCGTAGCAAACGCCTGCAAACACAATCACTGCGCCGAGCGTGACCAGTGCGCCGCGCGGCGAGCGTGAGGGCTTGGCCCACCAGCCGGCAATCAACGCCATCACCAGCATTACGCCGTCGCTGAGAAAGAAAACCGGTCCCACCACGCGTTGAACCCACGGGAAACAACTGCAATCCTCGCCGCGCAAGACGTTGTAATACGCCCCCATGTAGGCTAAGAAAGCCACCAGCAACAGACTGCACAGCCACGCGCCCCAGCGGCGATACCGGGGCACCAATAATAGAATCCCGGTGAAGACCTCCGCGACTCCAAAGCCCAGGGCCGCCGCCAGACTGAGCGCAGCAGGCACCTGCGCTTGCGCCATGCGAGCCGCTGCGCCGATCGGGTCTGAGAGCTTCCATGTTCCCGAAATCAGAAACAGCAGCGCCAAAAGCGCGGCGCAAACGGCTGACAGAATGTTCTTCCATGCCGGGATTTCCAACTGGGCATCCGTGCCGCTTGGGTATGACATACTGTCTTGCATGTTCTTCATTTTAGCCCTCTTGGCCGCTCCGGCTGGGGGGCCCTTGCTGCTCACGGACGAGATTGTTGTGGTGCCGCCCTCGCAGTGGCGCGCCTTGGATGTAAGCTTGCGCCAGCGCCCTGCCGCCGTAGAATGCATATTCGATGTCGCCGGCGAGCATCCCGGGGTACGCGCCATTCTGTTGACTCAAAGCGACGCTGCGCGAATGCAGAAAGGCAAACGGCACGCCATCCTCGCTTCCACTGCGTACCAGCCCAAAGGCCGCTTTCGCGTAGCGCTCTCGCAGCCAGGCGACTACATGCTGGTGTTGGACAATCAGCTTGAAGGGCGTCGCCCCGCGCAAGTCCGCGTGCGAGTCTTGCTCGACTTTTTTCCGAATAGGCGCCCCGCCGTCCTCTACCCGTCGCGCGAGCGGCAATGGCTTTCCATATGGCTCGGTCTCGGGACCTTTTTTGCCGCTGCGGGTGTGGCTGGCTGGAAACTCAGAAACGCGTTTTCTGCTCAAAGAACTCCGCCGCCATCTCCGCCGTGCGCTTAATATCCGCTTCGGTGTGCGCAGTCGAAACAAAACCGGCTTCAAACTGTGACGGCGGGAAGTAGATGCCGCGATCCAACATCCAGTGGAAGAATTCGCGAAAAGCGGCCGTATCGCTTCGCTTGGCCATCTCGTAATCGGTCACCCCATGCGGCGTGAAGAAGACCGTAAACATGGAGCCCACGCGGTTCACAGTGACCCCCTGGGATGTTGCGGCGCACAGCGCTGCGCTCCGTTGCTCGAGCTGCGTGTAGAGTTCGGGATGGTTGCGAATATAGCGAAGCATGGCGAGTCCCGCCGCGACAGCCAGCGGGTTTCCGGACAGCGTGCCGGCTTGGTACACGGGGCCGGAAGGCGCCACCATCGACATAATATCCGCCCTTCCGCCATATGCCCCGGCGGGCAAACCGCCTCCGATAATCTTGCCGAGCGTCGTCAAATCCGGACGGATTCCATACAACTGCTGGGCGCCCCCACGCGCCACACGGAACCCCGTCATCACCTCGTCGAAAATCAGCAACGCGCCGTACTTTACCGTGAGTGCGCGAGCCGCCTCCAAAAAACCAGCTCGCGGCGGGACGCACCCCATATTGCCCGCCACCGGCTCCAGGATCACGGCGGCGATCTGGTTCCCGCGCGCGGCGAAGGCTTGCTCCAGAGCTTCGATGGAATTGTACGGTAACGCCATTGTGGTGGAGGCGAATTCCTCGGGCACCCCCGCCGTATCAGGGAGGCCAAGCGTAGCTACGCCGGACCCTGCTTTCACCAACAGCGAGTCTACATGTCCGTGGTAGCAGCCTTCGAACTTAACGACCAGCGTCCGGCGCGTGTAACCTCTCGCCAGCCGCAGGGCGCTCATCGTGGCTTCCGTTCCGGAGTTGACCAGCCGCACCATCTCCATGGAGGGAAACGCATCGCGGATCTCTTCCGCGAGTTCAACCTCCCATTCGGTGGGCGCGCCAAAGCTGGTGCCTCTCTCTAGCGCTTCCCGCAGCGCCTCTATAATGACCGGATGGCGGTGTCCCAGCAATAGCGGTCCCCATGAGCATACGTAATCGATATACTCATTGCCGTCGGCGTCATAAATTCGAGAACCCTCGCCACGCACCAGGAATGGGGGAGTGCCGCCGACGGCTCGAAAAGCCCGCACGGGAGAATTCACCCCTCCTGGAATAACCTTCAGCGCTCGTGACAGCAAGGCTTCGGATCGGTTGCGGTTCATAAGAGTAGAGTTAAGAGGCTTTTAATTTTCACCTGGCAGGATGCGATTCAGGAAAAATCCCAGAATCAGCTCCTGGAGCGTGCCGTTCAGACTCCGCAAGAGGCGGTTTTTCAACGTGAGGTAACTCTGCGTTCCCGCAAACAGGTCTTGCAAGAGGATTTGAAAGCGAGGGCTGCGCCGCGCGAACTGCACCATCCTAGCGGGAACCCGCTCAAACATGAAGCGCCCCAAAAACACACGCCGGGCGAAACTGGCGGCGAATTCAAGGTCGCGCCAAAAATCCATAATGAGCGCCTGGCGGTAGGCATGGGCGGCCTGCGATTGCGGGTTAGCGCTCGCCACCAGAGCTTGCGCGGCTAAATCCCCTGAGCGAATCGCGTAGTAGATGCCTTCACCCGTAATCGGGTCCACCAGCCCAGCGGCGTCGCCCACCGCCAGCCAGCCTTCGCCCGCCACGCGGTTCCGCCGCCAGGCCGACCATTCCAGCAGCGGCAAAACATGACCGTAAAACACGCCGTCCTTCCAAGGGATGCCGCGTTCGTCCATGTAACGCTGAAGCCTCTGCCGCAAGGACTGGGAGCTTTCTCCTTTGCCGCAGATCCCCACCGACAGATGCCCGCAGCGCGGAAAAACCCAGAGATAACCCTCCAGATTCGGCAAAAACTGAATGTCGATGTGCTCTTGTTCGGCAGGCACGAAGTAGCCCAGAGCGCAGGCGGAATCCTGGGCGGTAAGCCGCGTCCCTACTTCCCGAAATGGGTTGCGTGCGCCGGTCGCGATGATGCAGAAATCTGCTTCGATGGCGCCTGTGCGCGTCTGCAAGCGCCATTTATCGCCGACGCGGGCAATTTCACTCACCCGCGCTTTTTCGATTTGCGCGCCGGCTCTCTCGGCCCGCTCCAGCAGCATTCCGTTGAGATCGGTACGGGAATAGATGACCAAGGGGTGAACGAGCCGCATCTCCGCCGTGCCTGCTTTGGGCGCTGACATGCGCGTTGCGGTCACCAGTTTTTTGGGCACGTCGTTCTCAATCAGGAATGGATACCGGCTATACGCCTTGTATGTGACGCCCCCGCCGCATGGCTTTTCCCAAGCCAGCTTTTCATCGATGACCACGGTATCGACGCCGGCAGACGCGAGCCGCTGGGCGGCAACGGCTCCCGCGGGACCTCCTCCGAGAACCGCCACCCTCTTCATTTCTTTGCCTCACCTCCTGCGCCTGTGGGCGGATGGCCGGCGGGCAGTTCGCCGCCCGGGACGCTCATGCCGCTGCCGTGGGGCGCACCGCCTCCCGCGCCCGTTTTGCTTTTCACCACCCACTGATTGCCTTTGCGCTCAAGCGTGTATGCCATCTGCATGCCTGCCGCAGGATCAGACACGCCTTTCGGGCGGAACGACACGACAGCGTCGGCTTCGTTCTCGCGGAAGTTCACCGACGTAATGTCAATCTGCATGGCGTTCACATCCAGCCCCGAACGTTTCGAGAGGTGTTCGATAATCCCGCGACGGACCGCCTCTTGATTTTGGATGTTTCTATTACAGCCGCAGGCCAAAATGGCGGCGGCGCCCAGCACTGCCAATTTGCGTCTCACAGCCTTGATTATACCCAGGGGCTTGCGCTCTGCACAGCCGGTTCGTCGCAACCGCGTGGACGGCGCATACGTCCACCGCAGCAGGGCACGGTGGGTTGCTTGCTCGGGTGGCCCGACAACCGGTCCCGGGTGACTGCCAGCCTGTGGGCGTAGCTGTGGGGGCAACCGTCATTTGGGTAGCGTAGCGCCGTGCCCCGACCCCTGTGTTAGATTCGGTGTCAGGATGAAACCGCATCTGCCTGCCCTAGCTGCTCTTCTTGCTGTGGCCGCCCTTTCTGCCGAGATCCCTGCGGGGTCGAACCTGTCTATCCGGCTGAAATCTAAAGTCTCTACGCGGGACTCAAAGCCTAAGGACCCGGTCGAAGCCGTGGTCATTGCGCCGCTCCTTGTCGGGGATTCCGTGGCGGTTCACCAGGGAGTCCTGGTTCGCGGCGCCGTCAAGAGCGTTAAAAACTCTAGCGGTTTGGATGACCGCGCGGCGCTCGAAATCGAATTCATGGAAATGCGTGACGCCTCAGGAGCATCCGCGAAAATTGAGGCCCGCCTCACCGATGTCGACAATGCCCGGGAAAGCGTGGACGAAAAAGGCGTCATCATCGGCATCCTAGCCGGTCAAACGATCTCCGGGCGCCTCGATAAAGGCATCGAAAAAATGCAAAACCGCATAGCAGGTTTTGCGAAGCTCCTGAGTACGGTGAAGTCTGCGATGCTGAAAGAGGCTGATCCGGAAATCACCTTCGAGCCCGGCGTCGAAATGCAGATCACCCTTCTCAAGCCGGTTCGCTGGGCGGGCAAAACGCCCGGACCGAGCGTGGGGGCGGCGCCCGACCCGGACGAGTTATACCGGCTCGTGAACTCCCAGCCGCTTCAGACCCTGGCGCAGAGTCCTCCCAAGCCCTCTGATATCACCAATCTGATGTTTGTTGGGACGGCGGAGGAGATCAAAGCCGCCTTCCAAGCTGCTGGCTGGACGGAAGCCGCTCCTCTCAACGGAGTGACCAAGTACGAAACGTTTCGCGCCATTGCAGAGTCGCGCGGCTACAAGGAAGCGCCTATGTCGGTGTTGCTCCTGGAAGGGCAGAAACCCGACATGGACTTCGAGAAGCTGCTCAATACCTTCGCCATGCGGCACCACTTGCGTATCTGGAAACGCTCCGCTGCCTACGCCGGCAAACCGGTGTGGGTGTGCGCAGCCACGCACGATATCGGTATCGATCTTTCTCAGGAACAGCGCACATTCATCCACAAGATTGATTCTTACATCGACAAAGAACGCGCAAAGGTGGTGAGCGACCTCGTGTTCACAGGAAAGGTCAAAGCCGTCGCTCTCGTCGACCGCCCCCTTGCTCCCCGGGAGACCATGAACGCCACTGGCGATAAGGTGCTCACCGATGGCGCCATGGCGGTGGTGATGTTTTGAATCAGTTTCTTTCTACTTCTTCACGCCATTTGTGGGCCGCGGTGGAGAGTTCGTCCACCAGTTCCGGATGCTTCCTTCGCAGGTTCGTTCTCTCGCCCGGATCCGTTTCAAGATCCGACAAGAACAAAGCATCCTCCCCGGTCAGCGGTTTGCGTCCCTCTTCCGTACCATCGTATGGGATGCCATTGATGACGAGCTTCCATTTGCCCCGCCGCACCGCCAGTTGTTTGCCGTTGGCCCAGAAGATCTCTCCGTGCGGGGAGGCGGCGCGCGAGGCGGCGACGGCAAGCACGTTTCGTCCATCGATCGTGCGGTCAGCCGGAACGGGAACGCCCGCCACGTGGCAGACCGTGGGGAGGACATCTACGGTCATCACGAGTTCTCGAATGATTTGTTCTTTCGGGATGACTGCCGGCCAGCTCATAATCCCAGGCACGTGCATGCCTCCATCGAACAGGCTGAACTTATAACCGCGGAACACGCCGTTGCGTCCGGCCGAGGCTGGTTTCTGATTGAGTCCGGCGCGTGCTTCGGTCGTGGCGCCATTATCGCCGAGCACGAATATGAGCGTGTTTTCCCGCTGGCCAATCCGGTCCAGCGTGCGTAAAATTTCCCCCACGCCGTCGTCGGCCGCCGCTAGCATCGCGGCGTACATGCGGCGTTCCGGGTCGAGGTTCGGAAACCGCTCCACGTACTTTCGCGGCGCATGCATCGGGTAATGCACGGCGTTAAACGCCGTGTATACGAAAAAGGGCTGGGCTCGGTGAGCCTCTATGAACTGGCAAGTCTCCTGAGCAATCCGCTCGGTGAGATACTGTCCGTCTTCAAAGATCTCCTCCCGGTTGCGCCACAGGTCGTGGTAGTTTACCCGCCTCGGCTCTCCCCAGTAATAACGGTGTGAATAGTAATCCACGCACCCGGAATGAAATCCGTAAAAGTAATCGAATCCGCGCGCGTTGGGTGCGGTTTCCGGCGTCATGCCCAGATGCCATTTACCGATGCAGGCGGTCGCGTACCCAGCGGGTTTCAGCAGCTCTGGAATCAACTTTTCGCGTGCGGGGAGGTCGAGACCGTTGCTGGGCATGCCCGCACGTATGGGATAGCGTCCGGTCATGAGCGCAGCCCGCGCCGGCGCGCACACCGGAGCGTTGGAATACCAATTTTCAAACACGGCGCCCGCGCGAGCGATTCGATCGATATTCGGAGTCTTCAGGTCCGCCGCGCCATAAACGCCCAAGTCGCGGCAACCCAAATCGTCCATAAGTATGATCAGAATGTTCGGCTTCCGGCCGCGCTGCGCGGGGGCGTTTGCCGCCGCCGTCGGCGCAACCGTGAGAAATGTCCTTCGGGTCATAGCCACCATCCTACTCCAGGCTCAGAAGATGAGTTTCCAGGCGAAGGTCACCTGCCGCTGTCCGTGTCCTCGCTCCGCAGTGATCGTGCCAAAGGCGCTGCTGGATGGAGTTGTGTTGGGTGAGTCAAACTCGACGTGGTTTAAAGCGTTGTAGCTCTCCATGCGGAACTGCATGGTCCAGCGTTCGCGTAAGCGGAAGTTCTTGAACATCGACAAATCGAAGTTATTGATTCCGTCTCTTCGTATGCCGCTGAAGCGCGTTGGGAAATAACGAATATTCGAAGCCAGCTGACGTTGTGGATTCCGCTCAAAGCCGGCGTCTGTGTTGAACCAGCGTTCCGCGCGGCGCTGGCTGACGGGAAGCGGGATGTCGGATAGCTTTCCATTGAAAATGGCGTTGCCGAAACCGAGCGGCGCACCCGACTCCCCTTCATACCAGCCTTGTAATTGCCAGCCGCCCACAACCAAATTGAGTAGTCCGCCAGCTTTCGGCAGAACTGCCTTTCCGCGCCCAAACGGCAACTCATACAGTGCGCTGACAATCAGCCGATGCGTGAAGTCTAAATCGGACACTACCTTTTCCGGACGCACATCAGTATCGTTCAAGTAATTGCGCGCCTCCATGAATTTGGACCATGTCCAGCTTGACTGGAACATGAAGCCCCGGGCCATCCTCTTTTCCACCTCCACTTGGAGGGAATGATAATAGGAAAGCCCGGCGGGTAACGTAATCGTGATACCCGTAAAGTGCGGATAAGGCAGCAATAGCTGGCTGCGAGCTACGCGTTGGCCGGACAAACCGGTTCCTGCAAACTCGGGAATTCCAGCAAACGGGTTTGTTACCTGAGAGCTCAAAAAGTCGATCGTCGCTTGATCGCGCACCCTCAATGTCGAAAGGTACTGCGCCGGGACAGGGTCAAGCTGGGTCGCGATGCCTAACTTCGATCCCCGGTTTCCCACATAAGACGCCTGCGCTAGCACTCGTCCCGGAAGCTCGTGCTGAACCGAAAGCGACCAGCGCTGCATATAGGGATTCACGGCGCGCTCCGGAAACGCACTGATGCCACGTCCTAAGAATGTCGTCAAACCACCCTTGGCGCCGGGAGGACTCTGAATGCCGTCCGGAAATGGATTCGCCAGAGTAGCGCGAAATGTGAGACCGTTATCGAGACTTGGCACAATGTTGGTGGACTGGCTAAATCCGCCCTGGTTGACATCTTGGCGGTCGATGCCGGTCAGATCATAGAAAATGCCGTACCCAGACCGTAATACCGTCCGCTGCGCGAGCTGATAAGCCAACCCAATGCGCGGCGCAAAGTTGTTCCGGTCACTCGCCCACAAGGCGCGCGGCAGGCCGCCCACGCCAGCGAAGGTAAGTCCGCCCATCACCCGGAAAGCAGACACCGGCACCTCCGGAATCGGACTCTTTGCATAATTGGCTCGGGCCGCCGCTTCCACAGGATTCGGGGTAGCGGCATCGAATCCCCGAATGGAACGGTTGTACCGTTCTGTCGTTGGTGATTCATACTCATAACGTAAGCCGGCATTCACGGTGAGCTTGCTCGACACCCTCCAGTCGTCTTGAAAGAATAGCGAGAGAAAGCCCGATTGCTCCGCTTGCGATGCATTCACGTCTACGCGCCCGCCTGTGGGGATGCCGAACAGCATCGAAGCCAGCCCCTGACCGATTGGCGCTGCGGGCGAGTTGTCCAAGGGACCTCGCGTATACGCGGAAGCGAATTCGAATCGAGGGGCCACATTGCCAAAGTTATACGCGCTTTCGCGCAACAAGCGATATTCCGCCCCCATTCTCATGCTATGTGTTCCCGCGACCTTGGTCAGTGTGCCGCTCCAGGTTTGGTAAAAACCGGCGGAAGAATTTCCGCCGGATGCGCCCAAGTTGCTGAAGGCGCCCCCATCGATCACCACTTCTGGGAATGCAATACCCGCCGCGTTGTTCTTCGACAGTATTTCACGCACCAGCTTTTCGGAAATTCCGAGGGAAACCAAATCGATGCCCTGGCTGGTCCGGGCAGTGGATGGGTTTTGATAGGTGAACCCGTACCGCACGTTTAGCAGCAGTTGCGGGTTAAACACATAAACGTCGTCCAACACCAGCCCGTAGCCTGGTCGTTCATTCACGTTGCCGTCAGCGACCGTGGGCATGTTTTGGGTCTCCTGATGCCAGGTGTTAGCATTCAAGCGCACGAAAGCCCGGTGATTCTGAGAAAAGTTGTGGTCCAGCCGTCCCAAATAGGAGCCCCAAAGCCGGTTGTCCTTGGCGATCCGGAAGTAGTTTTGCCGTCCGTCAACGGTGCCGGGTGTGTTCGGGTCAGGGTAGTAGGACAGCAGCTTTTGTGCGATGGGATCCATCCTGCTTGCGGGAATGCGGTTCCCAGCCAGAGGCAACCGCTGAAAACGCCCGCCAGTCGCTGCTGGAGCGGTGGTGGCGGGATCGTAAATCTGATAAACCGCACCTAGCGCCAACAACGCCGAAAAATCCCCGCGCTTTTCATCGGGCGTAGGCACCGTGCCGGTAAATGTTGTCTCACGGCGTACTTTGACTCCCTCATACCCGAAACTCCAGAACGTGCGATTGCGCCCATCGTAAGCCTTCGGAATCACTACTGGGCCTGTGGCTGTGCCTCCCCAACGCATGTGCAGCCACCCCGGCGTCGCTTGCAGAATTTTCCGCTCGTCGATGGGTCCCGTATTGGGGTCGTACAACCACCGGTTCAAAAACCAGGGGCGCGCGCGGATCCATGAGTCGAACAGATAGCCCGTGCCGTGCAACTGATTCGTGCCCGAACGGATGCTTACGTTGATGATTGCCCCGGCGGCATGGCCCTGGCTGGCGTCATACGCGGCGGTGTTAATCTTGAACTCTTGCACCAAATCTTGCGGGGGGCCAAACGCTGCTTGATTGTTGTACATGTTTGGTGAGCCGTCCAGTGTGACCTCGTTTGAACCGCTCCGTGTGCCATTGACGACAATGGTTGTCGTGGCCGACCCTGCGTCAAAAGGGTTTTGTCCATTGCCGCGCTCAGGCGCCGCGACGCCGCCCGTCAAGCGGGCTAGATAAAACGGGTTACCTCCCATGACTGGCAGCTCGGAGGCTTGGCGCTGTCCAATGACGCGCCCGGCGGAGGCTGTAGTGACATCCAAAAGCGGCGCCTCGGCCGTCACACTTACCGATTCGTTGATGTCGCCCACTTCCAGCGTGAAATTTAGGGCAAGACGGTCAGACACACGCAGTTCCACACCCTCCCGAACCACGCTTTTAAAACCCTTTGCGTGCACCGCGACGCGATAGATTCCAGGCAGCAAATAAGGGACATCAAAACTCCCCGCATCGTTGGTCACTGAACGAATGCTCGCGCCTGTAGCGACGTTCGTTACCTCCACGCTAGCGCCGGGTATGGTGGCGCCGCTTGCATCTGTAACTCGCCCTGTGATCGAACCGCGCGTCTCCTGCGCCGCCGCCGGCGCAACAAGCGCCAGTAGGAGAAAAAGGAGGATCGGCTCCATTCGTTTCCACAACATAGTTGTTTTCTACCTCCTTGGCTCAACGTAACCACTCCACCCATCTTCCGGTCGCGGACCTTCCGAGGCAAGCCAATTCTATCTGAGTGGGAAACCGACGTCAACGGCTGCAACAACGGATTGAGACTCACACGTATGAAGTTCCGATTGCTGACTAACCGCGCGCCGACAGGGTTCGCTTGCCGGGAACGCGACATCCGTGGCGGACGATGCATCGCAAGTTGGAACGGAGCGCGCCACGGTCAAAGACTCTGGCGGGTGGGGCAACCACACGCGCAAGAACCAGGCGACCTTTAACCCTCCATCGAAACGGTCGCCCAGCCCGCGAAAGCGCCAAGCCATGGAGGCCGATACCCGCCGCTTGGCTGCGGGTTGAAAATCCGCGCGGCGGGCGCTTGTGAGCGATTTGCTGGAAGACGTACAATCATGTCGAGATGCAGCCGTTTACACGCCGCCAACTGCTTACACTGCCTGCCGCGCTAGCGAGTCGTAGCCGCTTGCAGGCGATACCGCTCCAACAGGTTCGACTCGGCGTCACTACCGACGAAATCGATGAGGACCTGGCGACCGCCATTCAGTTTCTCCAGGAATTCGGTCTGCGTTATGCCGAGATTCGGTCCATTTGGGGCAAGTACAACACCTCGCAGCCGCTCGAAAAAATCCGAGAAGCTCGGCGCTTGATGGACGCCCACCGAATCAAGACTTCCGTCCTAGGCACCGCTTTCTTTAAGATCCCGCTGCCCCCCGCCGGTGAGGAAGGTCAAAAGATCCTCGAATCGCAGTGGCGGTTGCTGGACAGCGCTATGGAGCGCGCTCAAATTTTCGGCACAGACATTCTTCGGATTTTCGCTTTTACTTACAAAGGCGATCGCCCGGATCCGAAGCATTACCCGCAAATTTATGAACTGCTCAGGGAGGCGGCCCGCCGGGCGAGAAAGAACCATATGCGGCTGGCGGTCGAGAATGTGGCGGGTAGTTACGTCTCCACAGGCGCCCAGGCCGCGGATATGTTGAAAGCCGTCGCCGAGCGAGAGATCGGTTTGACTTGGGACCCTAACAACGCCGCCATGGCCGGAGAACGCCCCTTCCCGGAGGGCTTCCGGCTTCTCGACCCCGCACGCATCATGCATGTACACTTGCGTGACTACAAGCACGCCGCCGACGGCAAAGTGGTGTGGTGCGCGGTGGGCGACGGAGAGTTCGATAACGTGGGCCAAATCCGGGCGTTGCTGAAAGCCGGTTATCAAGGAGCATTCACGCTGGAAACGCACTACCGCGCGCCGCAGGGAAAGGCTTTCGCCAGCCGCACCTCCTTGACCGGGCTTTTGAAAGTATTTGAACGGGTGTAGGGTTTACGCCAAGATCGCGGCTGGAGCGTCCGATCGCTTGTCGTGCGTCGCGCGTTTTTCCGCGCAAGACTCTTTTGTGGCTTGATTTCGCGTCTCGATCGTTGATACATTGCTGCACGGGTTTCCACCTCAGCAGGAGGAGATAAGCATGCCTCAAATAGACCGCCGCAAATTCGCCACTGGCGCAGCCGCCGCTGGATGGTTCACCATTGTTCCCCGGCACGTACTCGGCGGCGCCGGCTATGTGGCGCCCAGCCGTAAGATCACGCTTGCCCACATCGGCATGGGCACGCAGAGTTTTCGGGAACTGGGCGCATTGCTCGCACTGCCAGAAATCCAGATTGTGGCTGTCTGTGACCCGAACGCCAACAGCAGCGACTACATCGATTGGAGCCAAGGAGGAATCCGCAACACGATCCGTAAGCTCCTCGGCAATCCCACATGGCGGGAAAACGACGAGGGCTGTCCCGGGGGCAGGGAAGTGGGACAGGAGGTCATCAATGCCTACTACGCCAAACAGCGCGGCGTCGACAGATTCCAAGCTTGCGCAGGCTACGCTGACTTCCGCGAATTGCTCGAGAAAGAAAAGGATATCGACGCCGTCAAGATCATGACGCCAGACCACCTCCACGCCACCATCTCTATTGCCGCGATGAGGAAGGGCAAGCACGTCATTATGCATAAGCCGCTGGCCAACCGCCTTTATGAAGCCCGCTTGGTGATCGATACGGCCCGCCGCACCAAGGTAAAAACTCACTTGCTCGCGTGGGGCAGCGGAGCAGCCAACGCCCGGATTGCGGATGCTATCCAACAGGGCGTCATTGGCAGGTTGCGCGAGATCCACAACTGGTCGAACCGCCCCGTGTGGCCTCAGTATCCGGAGATTCCCAAAGACCGCCCGCCAGCGCCTAAAGGATTCGATTGGGATTTGTGGTTGGGACCATCTCTCGACCGTCCGTATCATCCTTACTACACACACACCACCTTCCGGGGTTGGTATGAATTCGGGGGCGGCTCCATCGCCGATATGGGCATTTACAGCCTCTGGCCCGTCTTTACCGCGCTGAACCTTGACTCTCCGGTGAGCGCCGAAGCTTGGGCTACCCATACCTGCACCGTTGTCGACCATGTGAGTCGACCGTTACAGAGCGACGTATCGTTTCCACACGCCTGCACGGTGCGCTTCCGGTTCGCCGCCCAGAAAGGTCAGCCGGGGCTCGAGTTGTGGTGGTATGACGGCGGCATGAAACCTCGGCCGCCGGAAGAACTGGACGCGGAAGAGCAGGCTCTCCCCATCGAGGGCATCCTGTTCGTTGGCGACGAAGGGAAGATCCTGGCCGGGTTCCGTGGCGAGCACGCAGAGCTCCTGAAAGGCGACCGGCGAACTCCGCTATTCCCGGATGGGCCGGCCGCGGAACAGCGCCGCCGCTCCGAAACCACGGAGCCGCCTCCTTGGCTTACGGCGATTCAGAGCGGTGCGGAATCCCCTGGCAGCTTTCTTCGCGCAGGTCCGATTCATGATGCGGTGAATCTGGCCGCCGTCGCCTTGCGCGCGCGGCGCAAAGTAGTGTTTGACAGCGCGAATATGAAGATCACAAATGCCCCCGAGGCGAACCGGTTTCTCTTTCGCGAGTACCGCAAGGGCTGGGAACTTTAACAGGAACGCTGGCGCATCTCATCACGCCGGCCGCGCCGCCTTGCAGGGTGAAGAAATCCACGGATTGAGAGACGCAGTCTTTGTGAGTAAGAAACGTCCGTCTTTCCAGTTTCATGGCCAACCTCGTGCAGCGTGTCAAAAACCGCGCCGGGCTGCAAGGTGGTAGGATATCGGCCATGACCAGGCGAGAATTCTGCGGTTCGGTCGCCATTCTCTCCTCACCCAGAGCTTCGACGTCCCGGTCGCCCAACGTTCTGTTCATTCTGGCTGATCAGTGGCGCGCGCAAGCTACAGGCTATGCCGGCGACCCGAACGCGCACACCCCAACTCTAGACCGCCTCGCTGCCGCAAGCGCTAACTTTGTCAACGCGGTGTCAGGTTGCCCCGTGTGTAGTCCTTATCGCGGTAGCCTCATGACCGGCCAGTACCCCCTCACACATGGCGTTTTCATCAACGACGTCGAGCTGAAGCCCAAAGGGCCCACCCTCGGGCAAGCTTTTCAGAACGCCGGATACCGCACTGGGTACATCGGCAAGTGGCACCTTTATGGAAGCCCCGACGGGCAGTACGGGCGTCGGCAGGCCTTCATCCCGAGGGAGAAACAGTTCGGTTTTGAATACTGGAAGGCCTTTGAATGCTCGCACAATTACAATAAATCCGGCTATTACGAAGGTGGCAGCCCAGCGCTGCATTACTGGGAAGGCTATGACGCCATCGCTCAAACCGCCGACGCATGCGCCTTCATCGAACGGTATGCCCCGTCCAGCGAACCATTCTTCTTGATGCTTTCTTTCGGTCCCCCGCACAATCCTTACGGAACCGCGCCGGAAGCCTACCGGCAGCTTTACGAAAAACGTGAAATCCAGTTGCGCCCCAACGTCCCCAAGGACCGGCGCAGCCGCGCCATAGAAGATCTGCGCGGCTATTACGCCCATATTGCTGCTCTCGATGATTGCGTGAAACGCCTGCTCGAAACCCTCGACAAGATGCGCATTGCTGAAAACACCATCGTGGTCTTCACTTCCGACCACGGTGATATGCTCGGATCCCAAGGCCTCCAATTCAAGCAACACCCGTGGGATGAATCCGTGCGAGTTCCGTTTCTCATCCGCTACCCGCGGCGCCTGGGCGCGAAAGGACGCAGCATCCGCCAGCCGCTCAACGCTCCCGATATCATGCCCACGCTCCTCTCGTTGGCCGGCATACCCATACCCGAAAGTGTCCAGGGCGCTGACTTATCCGCTTATGCCGGCGGAGAAAAGCCGGAAGACCCCGAAGCCGGCGCCTTGTTGAACCTGCCGGCCGCGTTCACTCAGGCGCGAGCCTGTGGTTTCGCCGAATACCGGGGCCTTCGCACCGCTTGTTACACTTACGTTCGCTCCATTGACGGACCCTGGCTGCTTTACGACAACCAAGCCGATCCTTACCAGATGCGGAATCTCTTGGGGCGCCCGGAAACCAGAGCGCTACAGGCGAAACTCGACCAAGCTCTCCAAGCCACGCTGCGAAGGTTGCATGATGACTTCCTCCCGGGCGAAACCTATCTTCGACGCGCCGGATTATTACACTACCGCGAAGTGCAGACCCCCGTCCGAGGTTGCTCCAGCCCTTGGAAGGATTGGGGACCGACGATGAAAGGCCCCTTCGAAAAATGAGAAAGGCCCCCAGCGCGGGTTTCGTACCGTCGCTGGAGGCCCAAGGTAGCCTCTGGAGCCTTGCGGCTCATGTCAGATCGCGCTGTGAAGTGACCGTTCCACCGGAGGAGCGGCCTCGCCACTGACACGAGACCTGAACTTTGGGAGCGGTCGATCTAAGAGTCGGCCACCTCACGCGTGAAATCCATGCTACTCGAACTACCATCCGAACTCATTTCTGCTGGACCACCTCCTTTCTCAGTGATACTCCGATCGTAAAACCGGCCCGGAATGTTGTCAAGGAAAAAGAAAGCGACACGCTGTCTGTTGTAGGCTCCGGCTTATGGCTACAATATGTTGGACAAAAAGCGGCACATGCCCAAACCGTCGATCCAGTTGAACGGGAAACGCCCGGTGGTGTAATGCGCGCAGGGAAGCCGGAGCGTTTGGTGAGGCAGTCCGCGCGTCCGGAACTCTTTTAGGACAGCCTTTGAGAATTCCGGCAGAAAAGTGGTGTCGTAGGGCGCCCAGACCAGTAAACTGGGCATCTGTCGTCCCTCTAGGCGGTGGATGTACGTGGCTGGGCTGATGATCGCCCACAATCGGCGTAATTCTTGCTGTGTGATCTGTCCTTCAAACCCCATGCGCACGTGCTTTGTAGAAACGCCCGTCCAAACCACATCCGAAAAATAGGTAGAAACGTGATTAAAAACCCCGGCTTGGACACGCTGGTCATGCGCTGCGGCGATGAAGGCAATACAGGATCCCAAGCTCGTCCCCAACACGCCCAACCTTCGATACCCCTGCTGTTCCAGCCAATCCAGACAGCTTCGAGCGTCGATGACCGACTGGCGGCAAGCGTGTATGGTGCGGCCTACGTTGCTAGACACATGGTAATCGGCTCGCTCCAATTCCGGCGGCATCCGGTAATCGTGGTACGCCAGGCTCATCCGGAGAGCCGAAATTCCAAAGAATCGTAACAACTTGCACAGGCCGATATGACTTTGCGCATCCGCGTTCCACTGCGGCAGCACCACCACGGCGCGGTCCTTCCGCCCGGAAACCGGGAAGTACTCCGCGTGAACTCGGTTGTTTTCGGGATAGGGCGAGGGTAAAGCGCTACTGAAAGTGAGGTGCGATCCTTCGAGCCGGAAGTCGGATGGCGTCTGATACCCAAAAAAGGCATCGGTGTCGCGTAGTGACGCCTCTACCCAGCGGAAAGCCTCGGCCCTGGGCTCTCCGGCTGGATTGGCTCCATCCATCCATTCGATCCCCCACTCGAACGGACGCACAACCCGATTTCTATCCCGGGTCGCCAGCTTGTTCTCCCACCGATCGATCCAGCGGGCATAAAGGCTTGCCATCTCCTACGAATCATTTAGTGTAGCAAGGGGGCGCGCCGCTTTTCCGGCGCGATCGGCCGCACGGCGAGCGAAAAAAGAAAAAGGCCCGGCTCAACACCGGGCCGGAATCTCGGGGGAGAAGCAACTCCGCACCGACGAAACAACCTCAGAACCCACCGCCCCTAGAGCAATCCGTATTCCTCTCCTGTTGCGCTTTATTTTCAATATGTTGTGAAAACAATGGATCCCGAATTTCATAGTCAGTTATTCCATCTGGAATCCGCGCGACCTTTCCAAGCGCCAGCGGGTTACAATACCAACGTGTCTGCGTCGCCACAGTTCGCTGCGGGCCCGCTTCCCAGCTACCCGCCGGCGGTAGCCCGGCGGGTGCTTGCAGGGGCTTTCCTCTCCGGACTGCTCCTCTCGTTTCTGGGAGCGGTCCTCCCAGCCTGGGGCTACCATCGTGTAGAAGATTACATTACTGTAGGCAACTATTTCATTTGTCTCAACTTAGGCATACTGCTCGGCAGCCGCTTGGCGTTCCCGTTCATGCGCCAGAAAGGCATACAAGCAGCGCTCGTCGTGGGTTCTGCCTTGCCCAGCGTAGGCATATTCGGGCTTGCCCTAGCCAGCCCCCCGGCTCCGTGGGCATTTCGAGGCTTGGGAATGCTGCTCATCGGCGCCGGCGCAGGCTTGCTCAACTGTGGGGTGCTTGAGGGCATCGGGCCAACATTCGACCGCGACCGCGCTACTACGGTGAACCTGCTCGGAACATTGTTTGGGTTAGGGTGCATGGCGACGTCGCTGATTGTGGCGGGAGCGTTCTACGTCTACACCGTGCCGAGCATCCTTTTTTTTCTGGCCGTGATTCCGGTTTTCTATATCGGGTTCTACACGCGCATGAAACCCCCGGCATTGCTTGCCGGTCATCAGCCACGTCTGGGCGAGGCGCTGGCCGAGCTTCGGAGCCCGGGGGTGGCGCTGTTCGCTCTGCTCTTGTTTTTTCAGTTCGGGAACGAATGGTCCCTGGCCGGGTGGCTTCCTCTCTTCCTGATTCAGCGCCTGGGTCTAAACCCCGAAACGGCTTTACACATGCTGTCCTTCTACTGGCTTTGCCTGCTGGTTGGGCGCTTGGCGGTGCAAGCTTTGCTTCCGCGTGTGCCGCACGGCCGGTTCTTGTTGGTGAGCGTACTGACGGCGATGTTCGGCTGCCTCATTTTGAGCTCGACGAACAACCGTTTTGGAGCCTGGAGTGGGCTACTGTTCGCCGGCTGTGGTTTCGCCGGCATCTACCCGCTAGTGCTCGAAAAAATCGGCTATCGCTTCCCCTCTTTCCGCCCCGCGCTGTTTAATGGCATCCTGGCGGTGGCTTTTACAGGAGGATTGCTGGCCAATGCTTCACTTGGGTACTTGGCGGCTTGGCTGGGTATTGGAGTCGTCATGTGGTTGCCCATGGCGGGAAGCGTGATGGTCTTTGTTTTGCTGCTTTTGATCTGGTTGGAAGCCAAATTGTCGGGCCACCCGGTCCAGGGCGCTTCAGCGCAGCTTTAGTGTCGCCGCGCCGGCCGGCGAGTCGAAGATCAGTTCTAACTTTTTGATTCTCGACACCTTGCCTTTCCACGGAAAGTAGAGGTATCCAGCCACCGGTAACCGCGTTTCTCCCTCGGGCAGCGCCGTTTCAACCGCCAGTTCCGGCGCGTCCAGCTCCTCGGGCTTCTCATATCCGCCCCGAGGAGGTTGCGTCGGCGCTCTCGGTGGCGCTGGCGGTTGCCGGTTACGGTTGTCGCCGGGAAACCTCCCTTGGGACGGCCGGGGCCCCAAAATGACGCCCACATCCCCGGCGCCCGCGCCAATGGTCGCCGCGGGGCGCTGCGTCCAGTCGGAATATTTCAGCGAAGCGGCGACGAACTGAGGGCCTTGGGCAAACACGCGTTCTTTTTTTCCATTCACCCGAAGACTGAACTGGCTGGCGGAAACCATCAGCGGCTTCTCCGGATAAATGGCTACCTCAACCACTAGATGATCCGGCGCCGTGTATGTGCGGTGGTAGCCGGAAAAACTGTGCACCATGAACTCTGCCCCTACCGCCAATCCCGGAAGCATCGCATGCACGGGATAATCTGCGGGCCTAGCCCGCTCCTTGACTCCCCCTGCCCAGGCGGCCCAGCCGGCCAGCACAGCAGCAGCCCAAACCATCTTCATGGCTGAAGTATAATCCGGATTCGATGAGAATCGCTGCTTTTGTTTTGATCGCCGTGTCCCTGTCGGCCGGCGCCGTTCCTTCTGCGCGGCGCCTGGACGGCATCCTAGCGTCGACGCCTGCCTCCCGGCGCGCTCACTGGGGCATTCTCGTGGTGGATGCGGCCACCGGCAAGACCGTATATTCTCACAATGCCTCCCACTATTTCGTTCCCGCGTCCAATACGAAGCTATTGACCACCGCCTTGGCTCTCGAACGCCTTGGTCCAACTCACCATATGACCACGCGGGTCGTAGCCTCTAGCCCACCCGATTCGGCCGGCGTTATCCACGGCGATTTGCGCTTGGTCGGGGGCGGGGATCCTAGCCTGTCCGGTCGCGCGTATCCATACCGGAAAGAGGCTCAGCCCGCTAACCCGCTGGCCGCCATCGAAGAATTTGCCGAGGCGGTGTATCGGCGCGGCGTGCGGCGCATCACGGGCGATGTAGTAGGCGATGACACGGCTTACGTCTGGGCCCCCTATCCGCCTGGCTGGGCCATGGATGACGCAGTGTGGGAATATGGCGCCCCAGTGAGCGCTTTAGCCGTAAACGATAATGCTGTCCGCTTGATTGTGGAACCGGGAGAGCGCGCCGGCGAGCCTGCCTATGTCTTCTTCGAGCCTCCTTTGGCTTATTACATCGTCGACAATCGAACTCGCACGGGTGAGGGCCCTCCCATCCGCGCCAGCCGGGCGACGGGCTCGCGCGAGCTGTTGCTCCGGGGGTCGGTTCCGCCCGGCGGTAGCCCGTACCGGGAGTGGTTAGCGGTGGATGATCCCGCCCGTTATGCCGCCTTCGCGCTTTACGACGCCCTGGCGCGCCGGGGCGTCAGTATCGATGGCCGTCCGGTCGCAGCGCACCGGTGGGCGGACTCTGTGGCAGACCTTCGCCGCGGCGCCCCGGAAAAAACCACGGAAGCCTGCGAACTGGCGCGCCGGGACTCACCTCCGCTAGTTGACCTGCTCAAGGTGGTCAATAAGGTGAGTCAGAACCTCCACGCCGAGCTGCTGTTACGGGAAACCGCACGCATGCGCCGGAATGTGGGCAGCCGCGAGGCGGGTTTGGAAGAACTTAAGTCCTTTCTGCACGAAGTGGGGGTGGACGAGCACGGCTACGCGGTTTATGACGGCTCAGGACTCTCGCGCCTGAACTTGTTAACGCCCGAAACGGTGGTAAGGCTGCTGCTGCATATGTACCGCTCGCCGCATCGCGAGGCCTGGATGGAAACCCTGCCGGTGGGCGGCGAAGATGGCACCTTGAGTTCACGTTTCCGTGGAGCTGCATGTAGTGGACGCGTGCGCGCCAAGACGGGCACGCTGACCCACGTCAGCGCGCTTTCCGGCTACCTGGAACGCTACGACAAGCGCCGCTGGGCTTTTGCAATCTTCGTAAACAATTACGAGGTGCCCTCTAGTTCGATTCGGGAGGTCATGGACCGGCTAGTGGCGGCGCTGCTGTGAACGGAATGTGCGTTCTTTTGCGAGGGGGCAAGCAGTCGCATTTGCGGGTAACAGCAAGAAAAAGCCCGAGGACTGGCGTTCCCTCTTGACGCGGCCGCACACTTGCGGGAGTATCATAAAGATTCCGGCTGTAGTGTAACCGGTTATAAGCCCGCGGCACAAAAAGGTATGGCGTCTACGGCACCAGCTCGGCATTTTGAGCCCGAACGGCTGAATTTGGCGCGACAAAGGGAGCAGAGCGGCATTTCGCTACGCGCCATCAGCGAGGCGACCAAAATCAGCATGCGGTTTTTGGAAGCCATTGAGGCGGAAGAGTTTGGGAAGTTGCCTGGGGGCGTATTCACCACCAGTTACTTGCGACAGTACGCACAAGCGATTGGGTTTCCGGTCGAAGACCTCCTCGCGCACTACCACCGGAAAATGGGCCTCGACAGCGAACCCCCTAGCCCGGGGACACGGCGCGAGACGGCGCGCGGGGGCCTTTTCCGCTCCTTGACGGGTTCTTCGCTTTTTTAACGGCCTGCCGCCGAGAAGTGGTCGGATTCTCCTATAAAGTTTTTCTCAAACGCGGCGATTGTGTGCCGATATGGGCAACGAGAGGTCGCTTTACCCAGGAGGGTGAAGTCATGAGCGCAATGAAAGTGAACGATCCGTCGATTACGAGCGGTTCGGCTTCGTATGGAGTTGGAAAAGCTCAAGGTGCGGGCAGAGCGGCGGAGCTGGCCCGTTTGAAGGGTCCCGTGGAAGAGTCCGCTCTCCGCAGTGACCGGGTGGAGATCTCATCGACGGCGAGTCTGTTGCAAGCGGATGCGGCGATGCGCGCCGAAAAGGTGGAGCACCTGAAAGATTTGGTTCAGACCGGCCGGTACCGTGTGGACCCGCTGGCCTTGAGCCGGCGCATCATCGAAGCCGAGATGCGCGTGAAGGGTCAGCCTCCCGTGGAGTGAGCATGGCGGCCGAGCTGGAGTTTGCGCTGGCGCGGATTACGCAATGGAAAACGGGGCTGCTCCAAGGTTTGCCGGATGCGCGCGCAACGGGCGAATGGGAGTTGGAGAGCGTGCGCCGGGCGCTGGAGCGCCTGGCGACCCGGTTGCAAACGGAAAATCTCAGTGATGCGGCACGGGCCGCGATGAGGCGGGCGCTGCGGGACTTCCAGCGCGAGTTACACGAAACCAAAGCGCTGTGGGCGCAGTGGCGGGATTTTGACGAGGCGTCGCTGGATTTGCTGCGGAACCAACCGGCCAGTTACGCCGCGGGAGGAGGTTACGCCGCAGATCCTTCCCTCAAACGTGGCAGCCGGGCGTGGGAGGGTTGACGCGGTGGGGAACTTATTCACAACCCTGGTGAATACGGCAGGCAGCATGCGCGTTTTCGAGCGCGCCTTGAGCGTGGTGGGCAACAATGTAGCGAACGTATCCACGCCTGGCTACGCTAAGCAAGACCTCACCCTCAGCGCCAAACCCTTCCAACCGAATATCGGCTTGGGTGGCGGGGTGGAGGCCGGCGACCTGATCAGTTTCCGGAACAGCTACGCGGAACAAGCTGTACGCCGTCGCCAGCAAAGCTGGGGGCGGTACGCGCAAACGACGGAGGACTTAACGCGCGTGGAGGCGGCGTTGCCTGTGGCCGAGGGCGCCGGCGTTCCCGCGGCCCTCAGCGCTTTCTTTCAAAGCGTCTCTGCGCTGGCCGTAGCTCCCAACGACATTTCCGCCCGCCAAGTGGTTCTCGACCGCGCTGCGGACGCCGCACGCAACTTCAATCAAACGGCGGCGCTGCTGAGCCAAGTTTCCACCGACGCGGGTAGGAGGTTGGACGGGCTCATCGATCAGATCAACCACTTAGCGGATACGATACGAACGGTAAACTGGGAACGCCGCCAGAATTTCGAAACTACCAAAGACGCCGGTTTGGACGCTCAGTTGCAAACGGCCCTCGAAGACCTTTCCGAGCTGGTGGACATAACGGCGCTCGACCAGCCGGATGGCACCGTCACGGTTCTGGTTGCCGGCCAGATTCCCCTGGTCATGGGCGATACGGTTCACCCCCTCTCGGTCGACGCCTCCGGCAGCGCGCCACGCGTGATCAACGATCTTGGCCACGACGTCGGCAGCGTCGTGACAGAGGGACGGCTCAGCGCTCTGCTCGACGCCACGACGCGCATTTTGCCGTCTTATCAAAGCGACCTCGATCATCTGGCGGCAACCTTCGCCGCCACGGTAAACGGAGTTCTCCAAGGCGGACTGGATGCAGCGGGCAATCCCCCGACAAAGGACTTGTTCGCGTTTGATCCTGCCGCCGCCGCCGCTACCCTACGCGTCACGGATCTTGCCCCCAGTGAGATCGCCGCCGCGGCGGCAGGCGCTCCAGGGGGCAATGGAAACGCTCTCGCGCTGGCGGCTCTGGCGACTGCGAAGACCGTAGACTCCGGGTACACATTCGCCGAATACTATGGCAAGATCTCCGGGCGGGCAGGTAGGGAACTTTCGGACGCTCGCGCCAACGAAAGCGTCAGCCAGCTTCTGCTGGCGCAAGCGCGAACGCTGCGCGGCGAAATTTCGGGCGTGAACTTGGACGAGGAAGCGGCGCGCTTGGTCGAACTCCAACGCTCCTACCAAGCAGCCGCCAAAATGTTTCAGGCCATTGACGAAATGACTCGCACAATTCTTGATCTCATCCGATAAGGGAAGCGAATGCTCATCGGACTGAGTCCATCCAACGAAAGCTTTCTGGTGGCGCTCAATCGCATCTCGGATCGCGCCGAAAGCGCCACCCGGCAGATCGCCACCGGCTACCGCATCAATAGCGCTTCCGATGCGCCGGATGAGATCAGCACCCTGCTTCAGGCGCGCGTCGAACTCGACCGAACCTCGCAAATCCGGACCAACCTCGGCAGAGTGAAAACGGAGGTGGACACCGCGGAGCAAACTGTGGCGTCCGCCGTAAGCCTCCTCGAGCGCGTGCGTGTGCTCGGAGCGCAAGGCGCCAGCAGCAACACCTCGTTGGACGCCCGCGCCGCCGCAGCCGCCGAAGTGGACGGAATCTTGCAACAGTTGGTCTCCCTCAGCGCTACGGTCGTGGACGGACGCTATATTTTCAGCGGGGACGCCGATATGCAACCGCCTTACTCGTGGGATCCCACGCAACCTTACCCCGTCGATGGCTACCATGGCGCCGCTTCCACCCGGCAAATTGAGCATCCTAGCGGGGTGGCGTTCCCCATAGCGCACACCGCTCAGGAGATTTTTGACGATCCCTCTCACAGCGTCTTCCAAGCCGTGCACAGCCTGGCGCTCGCTCTTTGGTCCAACGACACGAACGCTATCGAGGCTGCCCTCGCCCAGGTCACTGACGCCGGCGGCCACCTCAACCGCCAGCTCTCCTTTTATGGCTCCGTGCAGAACCGTGTGAACTCCGCAGTCGATGACGCCGCCAAAATGGAGTTGCGCTTGAAAACGGAAATCAGTCATCTCCAGGAGACCGACCTGACAGAAGCTATACTGCAACTGAACCAGGCGCGCTTTCATCAGCAGGCGGCTCTGGAATCCCGCGCCAAACTGCCCCAAACCAGCTTGTTTGATTTCTTACGGTGACCGCTCTCTACGGTCGCCAAGAGACGAGCTTCACTTCAGTCATCTCTTGAATGGCGTACTTGGGTCCTTCACGCCCCACTCCGCTCAGTTTGACGCCCCCGTAAGGCATGTGGTCCAAGCGATACTGAGGCACATCGTTGATCAGAAACCCGCCCACATGCACATGCTGTGCGGCATAGAAAGCTTTCTCCAAGTCCCGAGTATAAATGCCCGCTTGCAATCCGTAATCGGACGCGTTTACGCGCTCAATGGCCTCCTCCAGCGAGGAATAGGCGTTTACCACGACCACTGGCCCGAAGGCTTCACGGCAAGAGATCGCGGCGTTCTCCGGCGCTTCCGCCAGAACCGCGGGCTCGACGGTGGCTCGGGTTCGTTTCCCACCCGTGAGCAGCCTCGCGCCCCCAGCCACCGCCTCTGCAATCCAGCTCTCGATCCGCAACGCTTCCCGTTCCGTGATCAGGGAGCTGACTTCCGTCTCGGGATCGTGGGGATGACCCATCCGTAACCGCTTTGCCCGATCCACAAACTGCTCGAGAAACCTCTCGCAAATGCGCCTGTGCACATAAATGCGCTGCACGGAGATGCAGACTTGGCCGGAATGAGCGAAAGCGCCAGTGACGCAACGCGGAACCGCTTCGTCGAGATTGGCATCCTCCTCGAGAATCACTGCCGAATTGCTTCCCAGTTCGAGCGTCACCCGTTTCAGTCCGGCTAGTTCCCGAATACGCAGACCTACGTCCGGGCTTCCCGTAAAAGTCACCATTCGGACGCCGGGATGGGAACTCAGCCTGTCGCCAATCACGCTTCCCGGGCCTGTGACTACATTTAAGGCCCCCGGCGGCAGCCCGCACTCTGCGAATATCGCCGCCATTTTCAGAGCGCTCACCGGGGTGGCGGAGGCGGGCTTGTGGACCACGGCGTTGCCGGCGGCGATGGCCGGTCCGATCTTGTGCATCGCCAAATTAAGCGGGAAGTTGAAAGGCGTGATGGCGGCAATGACGCCCAAAGGCTCCCGCAGCGTCATCGCCCAACGACCTTTCCCCGCAGGGGCAGCCTCCATAGGCACCACCTCCCCGGCCAGTTGGTGGGCCTCCTCCGCAGAAAACATCAGTGTTTGGGCCGCACGTTCCACCTCGAGGCGGGCTTCCCGGAGGGGCTTGCCGCTCTCGGACGAGATCGTGAGCGCCATATCGTCCTTGGCGGCGAGCAGGCGGGCTTCAGCTTGCCGCAGAATCGAATGCCGCTCAGCTAGTGTGAGGCGCCGCATAGCCGGCGCAGCGCGCTGCGCAGCTTCCACTGCCGCGTCAACTTCTTCGATTCCACCTTCAAAGACCGTAGCAAAATAGGCGCCGTCAAAGGGGATGCGAATGTCGACGGCGCGGGGTGTTGTCAGATACCGGCCGCCGATGAACATCGGAAATTCCATAGCGCCATCATAGCGCCGGAGCGTATCCCGCTAAGCGGATGCAGTTATCCCAGACCTGCTGCCGGGTACGGGAAGCTCCGAGGTGGGGGCGCCTCTGGCAAGCAGTGCCGGCGCATAGCGGCGTCGCAGATGGCGTAGCCCCAGTTCACAATACGTTCCTGAACCACGCTGTCCAGGGCTTTCAACCTCGTCGGCGTGTTGGCGATAGCCAACGTCTTCGAGAACGGGCAGGGAAGAGCATCGGGCAGCGCGTAGTTTGCTATGTCGCTGCGTATGCCCCAGTATGCGCCTGTCCGCAATCCCAGCTTGTAGGAGCCAATCAGCATACGCTTACGAAGCGCGCCTACTTGGTTGTCCATGAGGCTAAGCACCCGGTAGACATGGCGCGGCCAGTCGGTGTGAGGCGTCGGTTCATCAGGCGTGCCTCCTCCGCCGTCGCTCACCAGAAGGGTTTGATAGCGCCTCCACGCCGTCTCGAGCCCAAGATTATCGTATACGCCTCCATCGGTCAGCACTGCGCGGCGAGTGTATGGCTCGGTCTGTAAGTCTTGTCCGCTGTTCGGGGTGAACCACGAGGGGTCCAAGTCCAGAACCACCGGCGAAAGAAACGGCGGGAAGGCGCTCGAGGCGCCCACCGCCAGCGCGAGACTCACCCTCGGATTCCGCACCTCCCCCACCCGGTAATCCCGCATGTACGGCTTTGAGAAGCGCCACAACGCTTTAGATTGAACGTTGGTCGCGTTGATGACAAACCTTGGACGGTCGGGGAGATCCTGAAGCGTAGCATCACCAAATAGGGTTTTGCGATACGCGCTTTGCACGCGTTCGGCGATGGTCCCAGGCAGCAGAACGCCGCCGACGATAGAGCTCGAATCGATGGTCTCACTGGCCATGCGGCGAACGGGCTCCATCAGGCACTCCTGAAACCGTAACGCTACGCCGGAAGCGTCAAACTGGAGCTTGCCCCAATTGAGCGCTAGCACCGCCGCTGTGATCGAGCCGCCAGATACGCTGGAAACACGGTCCAGCCGGGGCAAGTACCCAAGTTCGTTCAGCCGCCACAGTGCGCCTGCGTGGAAGAGCATAGCGCGATAGCCTCCGCCGGAAAGGCATAGCGCCGTACCCACTTCTGGCTTGCCGCTCCCGGGCTCCGGTGGGGACACCGGAGCGAATTCGTCGCTCCATGCTGGCATGTCCGGCATACCATCGCCTCCTAAAGATCGATCTCTAGCTCCAGGCTGAGACTGGTTTTGCCTTTGATGTCCTCTGTGGTGATGTACTCGCTCTCGCGTTTCAGCGCCTCAACCAGTTTCTTGCGCGGCACCTCAGTTCCATTGCGCGCATCGCCATGTATACCTGGCAAGGTCGAGTTCACCGTCTTCAAGCGCTCGATGGTAGGGCGTTCGGAGCGCAATCGGAACAGGTTCCACAACGACTTGGGCGTGGCGTTCAAGCTGCCATGATGACCCACCTTGTACAAATTCACGTCTTCGAGCAGCTTCCGTATCCCAGGTTTCGACAAAGCGTAGGACCAGTTTTCCATCTGCGCATCTCCCGGGAAGAGAAGCTTCTTAGACCCGCACTCAAACAGCAAAATGACGCTGGTGTTATTCATGGCGGCATCCAGCGCTCGTACGATGCCGAGCCACTCTTCGGTTTGAAGGCGCTGTACCTTTGTGATGAACCAGCGGGAGTCCGGAGGCAAAAAGGCGCGGCGATAAACCGGCGAGTCGGGAAACAGCCTCCCGCCTGCGTAGACGCGGTTGCGCTCCGCGCGCCCCAGCAAGTGCCAGTATTCGGCTGCGTCTTTGGCGCGCTGTCGCCGGATGGCGGTAGATTGCTCCAGGGTCGGTGGACCCAGCACGTGCACATGCACGCCCGGCAACACGGCTTCCAGTCCGCTGCGGCTGCCGAAGTTCACATAGAAATTTCGCCGCCCCATCGTTTGTAGATTCTGCACCGCCGCCCGGTTTTGCAGGTTCGTTTCCCCCAGAAACTGCAATTGCCTCAGACCGCTCCGGCTGATTTTCTCCCCTAAAGCGGGCAGACGCCGCAACAAATGTGCGCAAAACGCCTGCATGCCTGCCAGAGACGCAACGAACGCTCTTCGTTCCGATTCCAGCCTGCTCGCCTTAGGGGCGTCGAATGCCGCATCCGGGTCCTCGGTCCACGGTTGGACGACAACGTCGGGTTTCAAAGCGCGTATGATGTCGCCCGGACCATTGCCGCTCTTGGAAGTGGCGAAGCCGTTGATGTGGTCCCGGTGGCGGTGCGTCGCGACTACGGCGTGGAGCTTACCCCCGGTCACGGCGCGTATGTCCAAGGCAATTCGTCGCAATAAGGCGACGCCTCCATCCGCCCCCACGCCGCTGCTTCCAAAATCGATCAGGATGTGGCGCTTTAGGGACGGGTAATGGAAGCTCAGCAGGAAACAATCGCCGAAGCCGACGTTATAGGCGCGCAAGGTCAGGCGCGCGGGCTGCTCGGGACCTGGCACCGTTACGCCTCCATCTTTTCCATAGGGAGATCCATCATCCTGCGGCGGTGCAAAAAAGAAATCCGCCGCAGCGCCGTGTTTCCTTTGTCGAAATAGCCGTAATCCCACAAGTGCTTGAGTCGTCGCGACTGCTTGTCTGGATTCAAGATTTTGTTCCGTACATGGTATTTGAGGCGTCCGTATTCGTCGAAAATCAGAGCCCCGCCGCCATAAAGGGAAACGGCAGCGTCGCCGGGCATCCCGGGGGGCTTTTGAATACCCGTCCGTTTTAACTCGCGGGCCTCCACCTGCAAGACTTGGATGTACTCGGCGACTGTCTCCCGCAACAGAAACCCATCCGGAGCCACTCGTACGCAAGGCCGAACTGAGATGACCCGGCTGTAAGCGTCTTCACAAAGGCCCAGCGTCTTGCGGTTCTCCCACAAAAAACGGAAGACTTCGTCCGGGTCGCGCTGCATCGATTCGAAGTGCGTCAGATCGTACGCCAGAGGTCCTTCCGGGGGCTCCCAGGTCCCTTCCGGGCCGCGGGACGTGGGCACAATCCCATAGGCCTGGAAGGTCTCACGAAGCGCGCGGCGATATTCGTAACGAGAATCATCGGGCTGGATTTCGGCGTCGGCCGTTAGCAGAGCGCTCAGGTAGTCCTGGAACTCCAGGTCCGTGGGAGGTGAATAATCCAGGGCTCGAATGGCCATCGTCAACAAATGTTTTGCGGCGCTGGCGCCTTCTTCCGCTACCCGCTGCCGGTTGTAATAGCCCGGAGCGATTTGTCCGAGTCCCAGTAGCCGGTTGGTCCAAACTCTCAGAAAAGAATTCAACATAGCCGCGACAAAGACCTCACCCCGGCGGTGCGGCTCGAGAAATTCCTCGCTGGAGAGGTGCTTTGGGGACGGAGGCAGCATGGCCGATTGCCTCAGCGCGCCTCCCCGAAGAGCGGCTAATTCTCGTCCCATCTGCTCCGCCAGCCCGAACAGCGCAGACCGGCGCAGCCGCTCCGGCGTCAGAGCCGTAGCCGCCACACGGCTCGGGTCGCCATAGCGAAACCTTGCATCTAGCAGGTATTCGACAACCTCCGGCAACGAAAAGACGCTTAGCAAGGCGACCACATCGGAAAACCCTTCGTGGAATGCCGCCTGATCCGGAGAGGAGGGATCGCTGTAGCGTTCCCGCAAGCCGTCGACAAGTGCATGCGTGGTCTCGTGCGCCACCACATCGTGCGACAAGCAGGTAAAGACGACGCCCTTGGAACCGGGAAAATAACCGAACACTAAAGCTTGATGCTCCCGCGAATAAAAAGCGTTCGCGCTCAAAAACGCGTGCGGCGCGATTTGAAGCTGGTGGCTCGAAAAACTCCAGCCGATCCGCCGGCCTAAAGCATGTTCAAAACGCGCCAGCGTCCGCATCACAATGGCGTACACATTCTGGCGGTGGAAACCAGGGTCCGTCAGGAGCGTATCGTCCGAGGCGGTCAGGTAGGGGTCCTCGATGCGCTTCCAGATCGCCGGTTTATACAGCACTCCATGGGTGGCGTCATAATCGACCACTTGAACACGGTAACCGCGGGGGCCGGGTTGCAAGTCCTCCGCAGGAATTTCCACGGCGGCGGTCAGAATGCGCCCGTCACGCCCGCGCACTGCCGGATCTTGCGCAATGATGCGCAGCCGTCGTGTTCGTGGGCGGCGCCGGTCTCTTTTCATACAAAATGGCTTAAGTTTTTATCCCATATTTATAATACATGGTGCGAAAAAATCGGTTTGAAAAAATCACTTGACGATTTCTGACCACGCCCCGTCGACGTCGTCAATGCGCAGGCGGATCTGCTTGGGATTTTGAATCTTAGACTCCGGCGCATCAAAACGCGCTCCCAGCATACGGTCCCAGGTGGAATGAGGAGAAATCTTGTCGCGCACCAGTAAGGTGGGATTGTATTTCTGTCCTAAAATTTTGTAAAAATCGAAAATGCGCTGGGCGTCTATTTCTGCAATGTTGGTTCCCTCCAACCGATCGCCATCCCGCGTGATCAGCGTAAGCGTCACCTTTTTCACCACGAACGGATAATCTGCCGGATTGCTAAGCCGAAAATCAACAAACGCCAGCGAAGCGTTCTGCTCTACCGCCAGCGTGCGGTAGTTTTGAATCGCGCCTTCCAGACGGATGTGCGCTCCGCGGGTGAAATAAAGCGTCAGCCCAACGGCTATCGCCACCACCACAACGCCGATGAGAATGAAAAGCAGTGTCCGGTTACTCACTCCTACACAGTATCAGAACCGGAGCCCGACGCCCTTGGCGCGAAAGCGGGTTTGTACCAAAGTGGGGGGTGTAGCAGAGCAATACCCTCAAATGAGTCATGCTAATCCCCTCAGTTTGGGTTTGCCTATATTGTTGCCTCAGGTATAATGCTTATTTCCCCCGGAGAGAGGACCGTGGAAACGAGCGCAACATTGTCGGTGCTGAAAGACGATTGCCGGGAGGAGGGGTTGGAGTGCAGCGCCTGCGTCGCAACAGCGGCGCGGGACATGGCCATGGTCTGCCAGGAGCTTGATGACCGCGCAGCCGCTGCCTTATTTCTGCGCTTGTATACCCGACGTTCCTGCCGGAGCATGGTGAAAGAGTTTCAATTCGCCTATCGCCGGAACGTCGAGTGGATACGTATCGAAACCGCCCGCGAAGCCGCCTCTGAAGCCGCACAGTGCGCCTAGCCGGGCGGGAATGCCCTTTTTAACAGCCCTTCGCATGCAGCCGCATGGTTCTCCGGATCGAGCTGCGCCTCACCTGGCTTGAGTTTCCGGATCGAGCTGCGCCTCACCTGGCTTGAGTTAATGTTTCAAATAGGTTAGCGATCCGGATGATAGCCGGCCCCAGGGTAACCAAGATCACTGCGGGGAAAATGAGGAAAAAGACGGGGAAGACCAGCTTTACAGAGACTTTGCGCGCTGCCTCTTGCGCTTTTAATCGCGAGCGGATGCGTAGGAAGCGTGCATGGTTGCGAAGAGCGGGCGCCAAGCTAACGCCGAAGCGCTCGCCGTCCATGACCAGCTTGCATACTTTTTTGAGTTCCGGCTCACGATTTCGGGCGGCAAGAGCGTCAAGCGCCTCTGCGCGGCTCTTGCCCGCGCGGACTTCGTTAAGAACGAGGGTCAGCTCGGCGCTGAGCTCCGGGTATACCGAGCGAAGCTCGCGGCTCGAGTCTGCGATGGCGCCTTCTAGCGGCTGTCCGGCTTCTATGCCCAGCGCCCAGATGTCCAACGCCGCCGGCAGCGCTGCGCGTAGCCGGCTAGAACGCTGAGAGATGATCGCCGCGAGAACCCGCTCCGGGATGCTGTACCCTAGGATAGCGCCCACTAAAGTCGCCGTTACAATGCTGAACACGCCATGCAACCACCCCATAGCGCCCCAGAGGCTCAGCCCGGCGACAACCGTGAGGCTGGCGACGCGGGCGCCTTCAAAGACGCTCTCCGCAGCCGGGGATCGATACCCAGCGTAGAGGAGCAGCTTCCGCGTGGTGTCGGTTCGTAGGCGCCTGTGGAGCACTGTCCGCCCCAGATTTTCCAACATCCGAAACCATACATCTCGAAAACGCGGACGCCCGGCGCCTGGTTTGGATTCCGGCGATGTGCGTTTGGAGGTCCAAAAATACCCAACTATCGATACGCCGGCAAAGATAAAGGTGAAGTAGCCTGCCAGAAGGGTGACGGCGCCGGACGTCATGGCTTGATATCCAAAATCCTTCGCATGATGAAATGCGCGGCCACGATACAACCGATGGCTATCGCGATTAAGTCCTTGCCATAGGGGTGCTGGTACAGCACCTCGAGGTGGCGTGGGTTCACCAAGTTCATGACAAAAGCGATCAGCGCCGGGACCACCGTGAGGATGGCGGCGGTCATTTTTCCATGCGCAGCAACCGCCCGTATCTCGCCTTGCAGCGCGTTGGCTTCCCGCATGGATTCGGCCAGCGCGCTAAGCACTTCGCTAAGCTTTCCACCAGTGCGGCTATGGAGCTTCACAGCGGCAGCAAACAGGCTCACCTCCGGCGTCGGAACGCGGGAAGACAGGTTGGTCAACACCCTATCCCAAGAAGCGCCGAGTTTCCACTCTTCGTAAGTCTTGCGCATCTCGGTGGAAACCGGTGGGGGGCTTTCCAAAGCTAGCAGCTCAATGGCCGCCGACAGCGGGTGGCCGGCTTTCAGGGCCCGGGACATCGAATCCAGCGCCTCGGGGAATTCCTCGCTAAAGCGCGTCAGTCGGCGGCTACGGCGCTGCATCACATAAAGATAAGGCATTAGAGCGCCCAGGATGATTCCGCCTACGAGGGCGATCCCGGGCAGCCAGACCAGATGCCTCAAAATGGCGAAAGCGATGGCGCCCGACAGCAGCATCATAGCCGTGATGCGGCCGGCGGACCAGTTCAGTTGCGCCTCCTGGGAGTGTTTCTCAACGACATGAATGAAATCCAAACGCTTCAGAATCCGGTTCCAGAACGAGATGCTACTCAGAAACTCCTGGCGCAACAGGGGAGATCCGCTTCCGCCGTCGGCGCCCGTAACTCCCACGCATGCTGCTGTGCACCAGACCCTCAGCAACCACAACATGACGCCTGAGAACACGGCGACAAAGGCGGGGATGAGAGCTAGCCAGACCATCATTAGGTTCAGTCTCCGCTCAATGCCTGCCCGGTGATCCCCTAACAACTTCTGCCGCGGGGCGCTCGGTTGGGGCTGTGGCGGCGTGCGGCGCGTTGAGCATACTCGAGACGGTGACGGTCGGGCGCGATACTACGCTCTTATCTTTGGGATTCCTGAGCGCCAACCTCAGGCGCGCCGCCGAATCCGCAAGCCCGAGAAGTTCAGCTTCATCCGGGCGGGCTAGGACATTCACAGCGAGCCGTCCGTTCGACGGCGAAGGCACGTTGAATATCTCCACATTTTCCAGGACGGTTCGCAACCGAGCCTCCATCCCGCTTCCGGTCACCAATTGCACATCGACTCGCTGACCTGGGCGCAGCATGGCCACCAACCCGTCCGAATCCGTGACATGCAGCGTCAGTGCGCGCATGCCCACCGGCACGCCTCCCACCTCGGTGGTTCGTCCTGCTGCTGCCAGGTGCGTCTGGCGGAGCGGCTCTCCCGCCTGGACGGGTTCGACGACCGTGGCGCCGACGACCTCGCGCGGCTGCCTGAACCCTTCTTCCACGGAACTCGCGTCCGGCGCCGTAATGGTCTTCACATCCTCCGGCGCCAGCACATGGTTGCGTTCCAGGTTCCGTGCCGCTACGACGATGGTGGGTCCGGGCGGCGTCCCGGCAGACCCGCGAGCGGGGGCGATGAAAAGGCCGTAAAACATCCCCGTGGCTATCAAAGCCACCACAAAAGCGACTGCAAACAGGGAGACCAAGCTCTTCACGCCTCGGACTGGAGGTTGGGCATCTGGCTGTTCGGGCGCGTGAAGGTCTGTTGTCACTGATGATTCATCGGAAGCCGGAGCTAAATCCTTTAGGGAGATTCCGAACAGCCACGGATGCCGCTAGGATGGTCCTACACCAGCTCTACCCGATCCATGGCAAGAAATTCCTGGATGTGTGGGTGGGGGCATTGTTCGATCTCGTCAACCGGGCCAAAGTAGATTACGCTACCCTCATAGAGCGCGACCACCCGGTCGGCGACTCGCCGCATAAGGTCCAAATCGTGGGTGACCACGACAGAGGTCAACTGCAACTGCTTTTTCAGACGCAGCATGAGAGACACGAGGTGGTCGGACATGATCGGATCAACCATGGTTGTAGGCTCGTCATAGAGGATACATTCCGGTTGCGCCGCCAGAGCGCGGGCGATGGCCACGGCGCGCCTGTACCCGGTGGAAAGGTCGCCCGGGTAGGCGTCAGCATAGTCTTCCAAATCCACCATGCGGAGCAGTCCGCGCACCACTTCGTCCTTGTTCGTCTCGCTGTAATCCTCCCGTAACTCTAAGGAAAACAGAATGTTTTCGGCCACGGTTAAGGAGTCAAACAAAGCCCCGGATTGGAACACCATCGTGACGCGCTTGCGGATGGACCGCAACTGCGCCTCGCTAAAGTTGGTTATATCCTGATGAGCCACAATCACTTGGCCCTGATCCGGTTTCAGGAAGCCCATGATGTGCGCCAGAGAGACGGACTTACCTACCCCGGAACGCCCGATAATGGCTACCGTTTCGCCGGGGTCGACCCAAAAACTGGCGTCGACTAAAACCGGGTGGTCGAACGTCTTATAAACGTGGCGAAACTCAATATAGTGAGGAAACTGGCCGTTCATATTCCCGTGCGGGGCGCCATATGTTTGCAGTAGGCCTTCCACTCCTCTGGAGTGTTGATGTTCCTGAACCATTGTGGCTCACCCCCGGGGAATTCGACAACCCGGATTTCGGCCAGGGCGTCCGCCATCTTCCGCACTCCGCGCCGGAAAAGCGTCTCCAGTGCAGGCAGCGCCTCCCGGTTCCAGGCGGCGCACAGCGGTTCGAGGCGGCCTCCGGGCGGAAGCGGGACCAGACAGTCGCACTCGGTTTTTTCCGCTGCGTCCAGCAGGGTTTTGAGGAATTCGACAGGCGCCGCAGGCATGTCGCATGCAAGGATGAGATTCCAGCGCGAGCTAGAAGCCCGCAGAGCGGTGATCACTCCTCCCAGAGGTCCCTCGCCAGGGTGGAGATCCGAAACGGTGGGGAATCCAAGGGCCTCGTAGTGGGAGCCAGCGCCCACGAGCGCCACCGAGCCGGCGGCGCGGAAAACCGTGGCCGCGACTGCGGCGGCCATGGGAATCCCCGCAATGTCGAGCCAAGCTTTGTCCTGGCCCATTCGCGTGCTCTTCCCCCCTACCAGTACCCAGCCTGCTCGGGACATGCGAAAATGATACCATTGGCGTGGCTGACCAGAGCGAACACCAGCCCGCGCGGGCGTCGTAAGGCCTGCGGGGCGCGAAATGCAGTTATAATCAGTTGAAACAGAAAGATGCGTTCCTGTTTGATACATCTCGCGCTTGGGTGTGTTTTTGCAGCTTTCTTGTCTGCCTCGGACTCGGAGGAGGCGCATAAAGTCTCCAGTGTGATCCGGGTGGACCGTAAAACGGGCAAGCTGGTCCGAGGGACGGTGGTCACTCCTGTGGTGATCGCTCCCAAGGTGGTGGGAGAAGCCGCCGAGGCGCGGGCAGCGGGAAAACTTTCGGGGACGGGGGGAGCTCGGGCAGCGAGATTTGAAAAGTCAGGCCTGGAAGGCTTGCCTTTGGCGGAGGTGGTGGAGCAGACCGCCCGTAAGTATGACGTCGACCCTCTGCTCGTGCACGCCGTGATCCAAGTGGAAAGTGGATACAACCCCGTGGCGATTTCACCGGCTGGAGCGCGCGGGTTGATGCAACTGATTCCCTCCACCGCCAGGCGTTTCGGCGTGGGGAATGTCTTTAAAATTACGGAGAATTTGGAAGGGGGCGTGAGATACCTACGCTACTTGTTAGACCTGTTCGCGCCGGACGAGCGGCTCGCCATCGCCGCGTATAATGCGGGCGAAGCTGCGGTCATGAAGTACAACGGGATTCCTCCATTTCCGGAAACCATCAATTACGTCTACCAAGTGGGCAAGCGGTGGGGCGAAGCGCGGATGCGCGAAAAGCAGCGCCGCGCTGCGGAAAGCCCTTCCGCCCAGTTACAATCCCCCCAGCCGCAAGAGATCTACCGGCCCGTGCAATCCTATATCGATTCGGAAGGCAGGCTGTATTTAAGGACACAATAGGACCCCGGAATGGCGCGGGTTATCTCCGTTAGCCGCGTGTTTCGAAGCAGCGCCCGGCAGGCGCTCGGCGCAATGCTGTGCGGCATGACCCTGCCGGTGTGGGCCGCGCCGGTTCTCACTGTGAGCGCGGTGCGTTTCTGGTCGCTGGGCGATGTCACGCGCGTAGCTGTTGAAGTCAGCGGGGAGTTTCATTTTCAAAGCGGTAGGCTGACGGGCCCGGACCGGATCTTTTTCGACATCCACGATTCTCGCTCCGCCTTTCAGCGCTCGGTCGTTCACACCGTTCCCGTGGGCGACGGTTTGCTGAAACAGATCCGGGTGGCGCAAATGAAAGCCACGGTCACCCGTGTCGTGTTGGATGTGGAACCGGGCGTTGAGTATACCGCCTCCCAGCTTGCCAATCCATCGCGGCTGGTTGTGGAGCTGCGAAGAAAAGGCGGCGCTCCAACTACGCCTCCGGCGCCCGCTCCCGCCCGTGTTGCGCCCCTGGAACGCGGGACCGCCAAAACGCCGCCGCCTCCTCCTCTAATCACCGCCCCAGCACCCGCGTTGCGTCCACCGGCGAGTGTGCCCCGTGAGTCCGACTTGCCGATCTTTGCCCGCCTTTCCGTGCGGCCCGTTCCGAAACCCCCGCTAGAAAGCAAGGAAATCACGGAACTAAAGAAAACGCCCCCGGCCGCCTCCGCTCCCACTAGGCCCTCCCCGCCGCTTGTGGCCGAGCCGGCAAAACGAGATAGCCGTGGAGGGCGCTCCATGACGCGGGCGTTGGGCTTGAAGTTGACCAAGGTGGTGATTGATCCAGGACATGGCGGGCATGATACGGGAACCATCGGCCC
>Ga0315298_1001806_pt1 | contig 38149 bp, 38 predicted proteins | sample WHS_1_MG_FD_203077 | JGI IMG/M metagenome (GOLD analysis project Ga0315298, IMG submission 203077) | Extremophilic microbial mat communities from Washburn Hot Springs, YNP, Wyoming, USA - WHS_1_MG | ecosystem: Environmental > Aquatic > Thermal springs > Hot (42-90C) | place: USA: Wyoming...
CGAGTCACTTCAAAATTGACGCGCTCGCCTTCGGCCAGGGTCTTGAACCCCGTACCTTCAATAGCGGAATGATGCACGAATACATCTTCCTTGCCATCTTCCGGCGTAATGAACCCAAACCCCTTGCTGTCATTGAACCACTTCACTGTACCAACCGCCATTTTACACCCCAAATTAATCAAAGATGGCCCAACTGGCCGTCGCCAAGGATAACATATCTATAGTCCGATGCAAGTTTATATGCCTGACCAGATCTTTAGCATTCAGGTAATCAGTAAGGGGTCCACATCAAGCATCCAGCGCACATTTCTGGCGGAGTGAAGCTCGGCAAAGCGTGGCAGCCAGAGCTTAAGCGCTTTCTGCATTTGCGCCCGGCTTGGTGCTTGTATCCAAAGCTCTGCACGCTCGAAACCAGCACGACGCTCCATGAGCGACGGCGTCGGACCGCTGATCTCCACCGGGGTGGGCGGTGCGCATTGGCAGGCGGCCCTCAGGAATTCGTCTACCCGGCACCGTTGGTGCGCCTCGGCACGCAGCAGGGTGAGGGCTCCAAAGGGCGGTAGGCCCGCGGCCCGGCGTTCATCCAGGAGCGCCTGGGCCGGAGGGCGGTAGTCGCCCTGAGCGAGGCTTTGCAGTAAAGGATGTTCGGGCAGATGGGTCTGCAGTAGTACCTGGCCGGGTCGCTCTGCGCGGCCTGCGCGGCCCGCGACTTGCAGAACGGTCTGCAACAGTCGTTCAGGGGCGCGAAAATCAGCGCTGAACAGACCCTGATCCGTGTTGATAATGCCGACCAGGGTGACGGCCGGGAAGTGATGTCCCTTAGCCAGCATTTGGGTACCCACGAGGATGGCAGCACGATTCCGGCGAATATTGGCGACCACCGTAGCGAGGGCATCGCGACCATGCAGTGCGTCGCGGTCGATGCGCCAAATGGGGGTCTGAGGAAAGCGCTGGCGAAGTACCTCCTCCAGTTGCTCCGTACCTTGTCCGGCGGTAATCAGCGCCGCGCTGCGGCAGGCGGGGCAGACTTGTGGCCAGCGCGATTCGTGGCTGCAATGATGACAGCGGAGGCGTTCTTGCTGGCGATGCCAGGTCATGGGCGCACTGCAACGAGGGCACTGCACCACATGGCCACAATCGTGGCAGAGTACTGCCGGGGCGTAGCCCCGACGATTCAGGAACAGTAATACCTGATTGCCTGCCTCCAAGGTTTTCCTACACGCCGTTAGCAGGGTAGAGGAAATGCCACCCTGCAGATTCTCGCGACGCAGTGGGACGATGGTCATCTTCGGTAAATCGGCTGAAGTAGCGCGTTGACGCAGCTCTAAGAGTCGATAACGGCCCTTTTGCGCGTTATAGAGGCTTTCCAGAGAGGGTGTAGCAGAGCCGAGGACAATGGGAACGTTTTCCAGGCGCGCGCGTTGAATCGCGAGATCCCGTGCCGAATAGTGCCAGCCGTTCTGTTGCTTAAAAGAGGGATCATGTTCTTCATCGACAATAATCATGGCAAGACGGGGCAGGGGCACGAAAAGTGCCGAGCGGGTGCCAACGATGACCTGAATCTGTCCCGCCGCTGCCGCTGCCCAGATGCGTAAACGCTCGCCGTCACCCTGTGCAGAGTGCAGGGAGGCTACGCGATGCTCGCCAAAACGCGTTTGGCAGCGTTCTACGAGTTGGGGGGTGAGGCCGATCTCCGGGACCAGAATGAGGGCCTGGGCCCCAGATTCCAGATGCGGTCGGATTGCTTCCAGATACACTTCTGTTTTACCGCTGCCGGTAACCCCCTCCAGTAACCACGTGTTGAAGCCTCCGGCCATGCGTAATTGCGACACGGCGCTTTCTTGTTCTGCATTCAGGAGATGTGGAGAGGGTGCCGCCTGTTCTGGTGAGACGGTTCCCATCACCGTTTCTATCCAGCCACGCCGGATGGCCTGTCGTAAAATGTGGCGTAATTCTTTGGGAATTTCTGCTTCAGGCACAACACTTGTGGTGACGAGCAATTCCCGGAGCGCTTGTTGCAATTTTCCAGGCTGGCGCGGTGCCGTCTGGGCTTCGGTAGCACTGAGGCGGTAACCCCAGGGAGCCGGTTTTGGTAGCGGTCGTCCTTGGCGCAGCAGGGTCGGCAAGGCGGTGGCCCAGGCATCGCCGAGCGGGTGATGGTAGTATGCCGCCCCGAACTCTATCAAATGCTGCAAGGCAACGGGTAAAATGGGATGCGCATCCAGGACCTGCTCAATGGTCTTCAGAGTTACATCGGGCGGGCAACTGGCGTAACCGAGGACGATGCCTATCCGGCTGCCCTTGCCGAAAGGTACCCGCACCCGCATGCCAGGCTGTAGGTGGCCCTCCGGCGGCGGGGCGTAAGAAAAGATGCGGCGGAGCGGTATCATGACGGCGACCTGAATGCAGTTGGCTTCAGTGCTCATGAAGTTGCCCACAACTTCTGTGGATAAGTCTGTGTATGAACATCCTGAAAAGTCCTAGACCCCCTGTCCTTCAACGCGTTAGAGTGGTCGCCTAAAAAAGGTGCAAAATAAAAATTTAAAAAAAACAATATGTTACCAATTTACACCAAAGACGTGGTGGAATCGTCCAAAATTGTCTCGGTGTATGAGTAAACTGTGTATAAGTTTGTCAATGGTTGCTTTCAAAGCATTCTGGGCGGGCATGAACGGCCCAAAAATGGTCAAACTTCATAGGGCTCCCGGTATAATAGATGTCCCGCTTGGCGCCAGGCCAGCGACAATTCCCCAGAAGAGCAGCAGACCAATCCAATTATTATGCAGAAAGGCGCGGAAAGCCTGATCCCGGTCGCCGCTGAGCAGCATCTGCTCGTAGGCCGCGAGAACGGCAGCGCCTGCCAGCGCGATCCAATAAGGCCAATGCATGGCCTGCGTGACACCCATTCCGATGAAAATGACTAGCATCACTGCCTGCAGTCCGGCAATAGCATGACGATCATAACGTCCAAAAAGAATCGCCGTCGATTTGATTCCGGCTTTGAGGTCATCAGGACGGTCAGCCATGGCGTAGGCCGTATCGTAGGCAATGACCCAGCAGGCATTGGCCAGCATCAGCCACCAGGCGAGTGCCGGAACTCGCCCGAGGGTCGCGGCAAAAGCCATGGGTATGCCAAAGGAAAAGGCGATACCCAGATAGGCTTGTGGGAGATGGGTAAAACGCTTGAATAACGGGTATGTGACAGTAATGAGCACGGCGCCCCCTGCTAACCATATGGTCAGCCAGTTGAGAAAGGGCAAGAGGACTGCGGCCAGCAGGCACAGAATAACGAACAGGCGCAGTGCTGCCCGCGAGGTGATCAGGCCTGTCGCCAGGGGACGCTGACAGGTGCGGGCGACCTGCCGGTCGAAATCGCGGTCAAAATAATCGTTGATCACACAACCCGCCGAGCGCATCAGCCAGGTGCCCGCGGTGAAAATCACGAAGAGACCGAGTGACGGAGTGCCCCTAGCGGCTATCCAGAGTCCCCAGTAGGTGGGCCAGAGCAGGAGCAGGGTGCCAATAGGACGATCCATGCGCATCAGGGTCGCATAGGCGCGTAGGCGTTGGCGGAACGGCGCGGGAGTCGCTAGCATCAGCGTCGTCCTCGACCAGCCCAGCGTGGCAGGTCCGGCAGGAAATGCTCTTCCACCAGGACACCCGTGTCACCGCGACGCAATATGGACCGCCGCTGCCAGCGGCGGCGGCCGAATCGTGGTCGGCTCTCGGCTTGAATCGGGGAGCGCCGCAAACGGCGGTGACGGAATAGGGTGTTGCCGATGGGGCGCGTGCCATGGCGGGTAAGCGGTAACAAGCCGTGACGCAGTCCGCACAAAGGAATGGTCGTGCGCGCCCAGAGCGCCGGACGCATTGGGTCGCCACCATGCAAGAGGACCTCGCGCCAAAAAACCTGCTCTCCGCGGTGTAGGCGCAATACGCGGCGCTCAGTCGGCTTTGGATTCGCACGTCCGCTCCCCAGCAACAGCGCCCGCACCGCATGTGGCTTTCCGTAAGCCCGTTGCAGCGCTGCGGTGAGGGAGGCAGGCAAGGTTAGCCAAGGCCATAGCGTCCGAGAAGCATGGCGCAGGGGAGGCGGATTTTTGGTGATCATTTTGGAACAGGGCAGGGGCCCATTGTCTGACGCGGCACTCTGCGTCTTTCGGTCATGCCTCATCATTTTCGCCTTTTTTTTGTCAACGCGACCAAATCAGCGCTGCTGGGGTGCGTGATAAATGAAGGCGTCTACCCGTGCCGGTGGCACATTGCGCCAGACCACGGCGACGCGTCGGCGACGAAACTCCGATGGCAAGCCCTGGCAGGAACTGCGGAAGTGGTAGGTAAACTGGATGAAGACCGTACCGTGATGACTGATCCCCGGAAGTTGCTGAAAGATGCGCTCGACGATCGCTTTGGGAATGCTGCGCAGCGGCAGACTGGACACCACGGCGCGGATCGGACCGCGATGCGCCACCAAGTGTTGAATGTGCGCTGCGTCCCCTTCAATAACTTCCACCTCGGGATAATGCTGACGTAGGTGGCGGACCATGGCCGGCGCCTGTTCGACAAGAACCAAATCCTGCGGTGGTATGCCGCTTTCCAGTAAGGCCTTGGTTACCGGCCCCATGCCCGGCCCCAATTCGACCACCAGACCGGGGCTGTGGGGCACCATGGCGGCCATACGGCGGGCGAGGAAGGGGGAACTGGGCAGCACAGCCCCAATAGCATGAGGATCGCGTAAAAATTCGCGGGTAAAGTGCCAAGCCTGGGACATCGGCCCAGAAGATCGGGACATGGGCTTTCTCCACCGGTGGAGGCAAAACGCTGGTCATCGCGTCGCCGAATGAATGGCGCGCATTGTAGCACGGCGCTGCGGATGGCGTCATGCCGGACTACTTTTGGGTTATACTGGCGCCATGGGAGACTGAATCTTCCGGGTTTAATGAGGATGGATATGAATAAGCGATTGCTTCTGATCATCATGATGATGATGTCCCCGACCTTGCTCACCGCCTGTAGCACGGCGGACGGGGGCGGGCCGCTGGCTGCCGTCTATACGGGCCAGAGCACCCACTACTACCCGAGGGCATTTCAGCCCACCCTCGCGGCAACTACGCAGGTGCTGGGGCAGATGCATTGTGTCATCCTCAATACCGAAAGTGCGGGCACATCCTCCCAAGGCAGCGTTATTCATGCACGTAACGGGCACATGCTGGTGGATGTAACGATCACGCCGAAGGGTCCGCAGGTCACTGCGGTGGCCACTCGTTTTGGTCTGCTGGGCAGTGTCCAGGATGATCAGCACTTTCACTTCTTGCTGAAATCAGCGCTGGGTCTGGGGTGATTCCGTAATCGGCGGCCGCCCCTTGTCAATCCTTCGGGGTGGCCCTATCATCGTTCATAAGTCCTCACTTTTTCTGGGAATGCATTGCAGAACCTGTATATCAAGACTTACGGCTGTCAGATGAATGCGTATGACTCCGAGCGCATGGGTGATGTGCTTGCGGTCAGTCATGGATTGCATCTGGTGGACGATCCGGCGCTCGCCGATGTGCTCCTGCTCAACACCTGCTCCATCCGTGAAAAGGCCGAAGACAAGGTCTTTACTCAGCTCGGCTTTTGGCGCCCTTTCAAGGAACTGCGCCCTGAGGTGGTGATCGGTGTAGGGGGCTGTGTAGCCAGTCAGGAAGGAGAGCGGTTAAGGCGGCGCGCTCCTTACGTGGATCTGGTGTTCGGACCGCAGACGCTGCACCGTCTGCCGGATTTGCTGGATGCCTGTTTGGCCGAGCGCCGTCCGCAGGTGGACGTCGCCTTCCCGATGCTGGAAAAGTTTGATTATTTGCCGCAGCGACCGGGCCGCGACGGAGCCACCGCTTTTGTTACCATTCAGGAAGGCTGCGATAAATTCTGTACCTTCTGCGTGGTACCCCATACCCGGGGACGGGAATATAGCCGCACCATGCCCGATATCCTGCGTGAGGTGCGTGCGTTGGCAGAGCAGGGCGTGCGTGAGATCACCCTGCTGGGGCAGAACGTCAATGCCTATCGGGGCGCGACGGGGCTGGTGGGCGAGGGCGGCCTGGCCGACCTGCTGGAACGTCTGGCACGAATTCCCGGTTTACTGCGCCTGCGTTATACCACGTCCCATCCCAGTAACCTTGATGACGAATTGATTGCCGCGCATGGCAATATTGAAATGCTGGCACCCCACCTGCACTTGCCGGTACAAAGTGGTTCTGACCGTATTTTGCGGCGTATGCATCGCAAGCATACGGTTGAGCAGTATCTGGATAAGATCGATCGCCTGCGTGCCGCCCGTCCGGGTATCCAGATTTCTTCGGATTTCATCGTGGGGTTTCCGGGTGAAACCGATGCGGATTTTGCTGCGACCATGGAATTGATCGATGCAGTGCGCTTCGATCAGTCGTTTTCCTTCAAATACAGCCAGCGCCCCAATACGCCGGCACTGAAGCTGGAAGACAGTGTGCCAGAGGCCCTCAAGGATGAGCGTCTGGCGATATTACAGGGGCGCATCAACGGGCTGGCGCAGGGCTACGCGCAAGCCTTGGTGGGTACGCGGCAGGCGGTACTGATGACTGGACCGTCGCGCCGTGATCCGCAGCAACTGACGGGCAAGACCGCCTGCAATCGCTCAGTCAATATGGCGGGATCCATGGATTGGGTTGGACAGATGCTGGATGTCGAAATTACGGCAGCGCTGCCCAATAGTCTGCGCGGGCATGTGGCGCCGGCGAGCCAGCGCCTTGCCATATAATCCCATGGAGCCTCCCGGTAAGACGCAGAGTGTCAGTCACAGCGATTTTGTCGCTGAACATGCCAGTGCGGCGATGCTCTCCGAACTGTCCGGCGAGCTGGACAGCCATATCAAACAGATTGAGTCGCGCTTGGGAGTGGTTATCCTGCCCCGCGGCACACGCTTTCATATCACCGGGACAGCCGCTTCTGCGCAGGCAGCGCAGGAAGTGCTCTCCAAGTTGTATGCTCAAGTACGCCAGGGCCGATCCCTGTCCAGTCATTGGGTACATCACAGCATCCAGAATGTGCAACTGGAGGCGGAGGCTGGCGCTACGACGGTGGAGTCTGCCGGCGTACAGACCCTCAAAGGGATGATTCGTGGTCGCGGGCAACGGCAGCGCCATTATCTGGAGTCTATCCGCCATAATGATCTCACCTTCGGTATCGGCCCGGCTGGTACGGGCAAGACCTATCTGGCCGTTGCAGCGGCAGTGGAGCAGATGGATAGTAATCAAGTGCGGCGTCTGGTGCTGGTTCGTCCTGCCGTAGAAGCAGGCGAGCGTCTGGGCTTTCTGCCGGGGTCCCTGAGTGAAAAGGTCGACCCTTACCTCCGCCCGCTTTACGATGCACTTCATGAAATGCTGGGTTATGAGAAAGTGGCTAAGCTGATGGAACGGCAGGTGATTGAAGTGGCGCCCCTCGCCTACATGCGCGGACGCACCCTCAACGACGCCTTCATTATCCTCGATGAGGCGCAGAATACCACCCTGGAACAAATGAAAATGTTCCTGACCCGGATGGGTTTCGGTGCCAAAGTCGTGGTAACCGGCGATGTGACCCAGGTGGATCTGCCTCGCGGACAGCTTTCCGGGTTGGTGCAGGCCATGGATGTGCTGGGGAATATGCCGGGTATCGATATGGTGTTTTTTGAAAGCGCCGATGTGGTGCGTCATCCACTGGTGGCACGGATTGTGGAAGCCTATGACCGCTTCGGAGAAAAGGCATGAGCCGCCTTTATCTGCGCATGGCCGTGGATGATGCCGTCGCGGCCTTGCCGCTGCCGTCTCGCGCCGAGGCGCGCCGGTCGATTCTGCAAGCGCTCTCCATCCCTTCGGCACGGGCATCCGCCGATGACCGGATACGCGAGTTGTCCCTGACATTTGTAGACGATGCGGAAATAGCGGTACTGAATGCAGGGTATCGGGGTAAGGCAAAGCCGACCAACTGTCTGTCCTTTCCGCAGGATATGCTGCCGGCGATGTTCCGCCGTGATCTGCTGGGCGATATTGTTATCGCCCCGGCGGTGGTCATGCGCGAAGCCGCCGAGCAGGGCAAGCGCCTGCGTGATCATTATCGTCATCTGCTCATTCACAGTACCCTCCACCTCCTCGGTCACGACCATGAAGTGGCTGCCGAGGCGCAGGAGATGGAGGCGCTGGAAACCCGATTACTGGCTGAAATGGGTGTGGCCGACCCTTACCTGAATCAAATGCATGAGTGAAGATCGAAGTAGCCAGGAACGACCGCGGGGCTGGTGGGAACGTTTTACCCAGTCCTTGCGCGGCAATGTGGAAGATCAGGATACCCTGCTGGAACTGGTCCGTGAGGCGGGCGAGCGGCAGGTCATCGACGCCGAAGCGGCGCGGATGGTGGATGGGATCTTCCGCATGGGCGAGCTTACGGTGCGGGATGTGATGATTCCTCGGCCACAGATGGAAGTGATTGAATTGGATATGCCTTTACCGGAGATTATTGCCCGGGTGTCCGAGGTGGGGCACTCGCGCTTTCCGGTGGTGGGGGATGACCGCGATGATGTGCGCGGCATTCTCCTGGCCAAAGATCTGTTGCGAGGCTGTCGGGGTGACATTCCGACGCCGCGGCTGGCGGAATTGCTCCGCCCTGCGACCTTCATTCCCGAGAGTAAGCACCTGGATCACTTGCTCTACGAGTTCCGCACGGGTCGACATCACATGGCCGTGGTAGTAGATGAGTATGGCGGTGTCGCCGGCCTGATCACCATCGAGGACGTGCTGGAAATCATCGTCGGGGCAATCGAGGATGAATACGATATTGATGAGGATATGATGATCGCGCCGCGCGAGGATGGCGATTTTCTAGTGAATGCCCTGATTCCCCTGGAAGAATTTAACACGCATTTTGTGGCACACCTGGCGGATGGCCATGCCGACACGCTGGGTGGATGGGTGGCGACGCGCTTGGGGCATGTGCCGCGTATGGGTGAAGTCGTGGAGGAGGGGGATTTGCGGCTGGAAGTATTGCGGGCGGATCGTAAACGGGTGCAGATTTTGCGGGTGACGCCGCCGCGCAGTGCGTCCCTGCCGGAAACGGCGTCCCAGGGTAGCGCATGAAGGGTGATGCGCTGAAAAATACGTCCTTTCCCGTGCGGCTTCTGGCCGCATTAATTTTGGGTGCGGCCTGGCCTTTGGCCTTTGCGCCCTTTGCGTTGTGGCCGCTGGCCATCGTCCTGCTTTTTGGCCTGTTTTGGCTGGCGACCACAGAGGAGCGCCCGCGCCATGCGGCCGCTCTGGGCGCCGTTTTCGGTTTTGCGGCTTTTGCGGCGGGAACGAGCTGGATTGCCATTACCCTGCATAATTTTGCCAATATGGACTGGGTATTGGCGGGCGCCGCCGTCGCTTTGCTGGCTGCTTGCTGTTCCGTCTATGGGGCGCTGGCCTTATGGCTGGCTGGCCGTTTTTTTGTCGGAAATGCCCGGCTGCTGGCCCTGCCGGTATTGTGGATTTTGGGGGAGTGGGCGCGGGCACATTTCTTTACGGGCTTCCCCTGGCTGGCGACGGGATATACCCAGACCCATGCCTTCCTCGGCGGTTTCGCGCCCTGGCTGGGGCAGTACGGAGTGGGATTGGCGACCGCCGGTGTGGCGGCCATCCTGGTCTATATGCTGCAGCGGCGGCAGTCCCGTCATGTACTGATGGGGGGTGTCGCCTCGCTCCTCGTGATTTTCGGCGTGGCCATGGCGGCGGCTTCGGTGCCCTTCACCCATCCCGCAGGCAAACTGCTGCGGGTGACTTTGCTGCAGGGTAATATTCCCATCACTGAGAAGTGGAATGCTGGCAAAGTCAGTGCCATCCTGCATCACTACGTAAACCTGATTTTACAGACACCGCCCGATACCCAGTTGATCGTCCTGCCGGAGACCGCTTTCCCCATTTTTCAGACGGAGCTGCCCGGTCTGATTGAGCAGTTGCAGCAGTGGTCAGCGATGCACCATAAAATCCTGCTCATCGGTATTCCCGAGGAGGCCGGCCACAAATATTACAATGCGGCCATGGAAATCGACGGGAAGGCACCCTTGCGCTGGTATCAGAAAGAGCATCTGGTGCCCTTTGGGGAGTACATCCCTATGCCCAGCCTGTTCGGGCCGCTGGTGCATCATTTTTTACCGGGACTGGGAAGTTTCTCTTCCGGGCGTGGGCCTTATGCCCTGCCTGTAGATGGGCAGAAAGCCGGTATAACCATCTGCTATGAAGAGTCCTTTTCCCGGGATGTGCGCAAGGGCGTGGAGGAGGGGGCCACCTTTCTTTTGAATATCAGTGATTATGCCTGGTACGGCCACAGCATCGCCGCCGCACAGAGTCTGCAGATGGCGGCCATGCAGTCCCTGCAGGAGCAGAAGCCCGATGTTCGCGCGACCAATACGGGCATTACCGCCCTGATCTCACCGCATGGACGGGTGGTTTCGCAATTGCCCCAGTTTGTGGTGGGCACCCTGAACGGGGCCATACAGCCGATGGCCGGAGAAACACCCTTCGGACGCTGGGGCAGTCTCCCCTATCTGCTGTTGAGTTCGGTTCTTCTGCTGGTGGCCGTTGTCCTCAGTCGCCGGCAATCATCATCTCGTCGATGAGGATGGAGGGGCAGCCGGTGTTGCCGTGAATGAGCAAGTCATTGCCCACGGCGCACATGCCCTGGAACATACCCTGCAAGGTCCCGGCGATGGTGATCTCTTCGACGGGGTACTGAATCTCCCCGTGCTCTACCCAGAAGCCCGCCGCGCCCCGTGAGTAGTCGCCGGTTACCATGTTGATGCCGAAGCCGATGAGCTCGGTAACCAGCAGGCCGCGCCCCATCTGGCGGAGCAGTTCATCCAGAGATGCCTTGCCCGGCTGCAAGGTGAGATTGTGGGCGCCGCCGGCATTACCCGTGGTCTTCATGTTTAATTTGCGGGCGCTGTAACTGTCGAGGATGTAGCCTTCCAGTACGCCCCCGGAGATGATGTTGCGGTTGCGGGTGGCGACCCCCTCGCCATCGAAACTGCAGCTACCCAACCCGAGCCGCCGTAAAGGTTCTTCATAAATGCGAATGTGTTCCGGGAATATCTGTTTGCCAAGACTGTCCACCAGAAAGGAGCTTTTGCGATACAGGCTGCCGCCGCTGATGGCGCTGGCGAGGTGGCCGATAAGGCTGGACGCGACTTGGTTTTCAAAGAGCACCGGGGCCTTGGTGGTGGCCACCTTGCGGGCATCCAGACGGCGCAGGGCGCGTTGAGCGGCTATCTTACCGATAGCCTCCGGTGTCGCCAGGGCGTCAGCGGCACGGGCCACATCGTACCAGTAGTCCCGTTGCATGCCCCCTTTGCTGTCTTCGGCAATCACCGAGCAGGACAGGCTGTGTCGCGACGAACGGCTGCTGCCCATGAAACCCAGGCTATTGCCATAGATCGACGTGCCCTCGCCGGTGCCGAGGCTGCCGCCTTCGGAGTTGTGAATGCGCGGATCGCTGTCACGGGCGGCCGCCTCGCAACGACGTGCCAGATCAGCGGCGGTGTCAGCATCTATGGACCAGGGATGATAAAGGTCCAGATCCGGGAAGTCCTTGGCGAGCAGTTCGGGATCGGCAAGCCCGGCAAAAGGGTCTGCCGCCGTATGCCGGGCAATGGTGAGCGCCGCTGAAACGGTTTCTGACAAAGCCTTGCGGGAAAAGTCCGAGGTGGAGGCACTGCCTTTGGACTGACCCAGATAGACCGTGACCCCCAGCCCCTTGTCCTGGTGGTATTCGATGGACTCCACTTCCCCTAAGCGCACGGTTACCGACAAGCCTTTGCCGGTGCTGGCGGAAGCCTCTGCCGCACTGGCACCTTGCTCGCGGGCAAGGTTGAGCATGTCGTCAACGATTTGGGTCAGGGCGCTGGTATCGAGGGTGGAGTGGGGGGCTTGGCTCATGAGGTGTTTTCCCGCAGGTGATGGAACGATCTTTTCATCTTACCCCCAAGCTTTAGGGCAGGGGAAGCTTGGGACCGCGAAGATTGCCATACGACAGAAACTGGGTGTTTATACGTAAATGAGAATTGTGAACGTTATTGCTCAAAAGACATCCGTGCGATCCTAGCTCATTGTTTATTAATATAGGAATGGAATAACGCTTTTCTGACCCAATGTCGCATTTAAAAGGAGCGTGACTACGATGAAAGGAGTCGTCGAACATCCAGCAGCAGGTTGAATTGGTCATGCGAAAGCCATCGTTTCGTGAAGTCAGTGTCCTGTGCGTTACCATGGAACGGTTTTCTGAATGCCCGTCATGACGGGCATTTGTAAGTGTCTGGTGCGAAAGGGGGGACTCGAACCCCCACGGCCGTAACCGCTGGAACCTAAATCCAGTGCGTCTACCAATTCCGCCACTCTCGCATTCGCGCTATCTTATGCGGAATGCCGTTTGTGGACAATGACCGGGGTGCAAAGATGGCCAAGTTACAGCAACAATCCCGTTTGCGGCGTTTGTTGGCAGTGGAGTCGGCGCGAATCATGGCTGATGAGGGCGTGGCGGACTTTCGGGTGGCCAAGGAAAAGGCGGCGCGACGCCTGGGCGCTGGCGGCGACGCCCAGCAGGGCTGGCCGAGTAATGCGGAGATCGAAGAAGAGCTCCAGTCACGCCTGCAGCTTTTTCATGGTGAGGCGCATAGTGCGGAGTTGCGTCAGCTCCGCGAACAGGCAGTGCAAGCTATGCACTGGCTCGCGGAGTTTCAGCCGCGCTTGACCGGACCGGTATTGAGCGGAACCGCGACGCGCCACGTGGCCATCACGCTCCATCTTTTTGCCGATACGCCGGAGAGCGTGATCTTTTTTCTGATGGATCAGCGGGTCGTTTATGAAGAAGTCTGGCAGCGACTCCATTATGGGGATGCGCCGGCCCGCGACTATCCTTCCTTAAAGTTGAATTATGCTGGTGCAGACTTACGTCTGATCCTTTTTGATCTGGACGAGGATCGGCGCAGTCCCGCATCACCTGTGGATGGTAAGCCCTTGCGGCGGGCGACACTGGCGCAATTGCAGAAACTGCTGGCGGAGCCGATGTCGAATTCCATCTGAAGCGGGTTACTCCTGACCGGTTGGCAGTATAACGTCTTCGCGGTTGCGGGGGCGTAGGTGCTGCCAGCTCACCAGCACCAGGGCGATGAAAATACCTGCCATGCCGATGCCTTCCCAGTCGCCGGGGCGCTCGCCCAATTGCAGCCAGGCCGCAATCACGCCGATCAGTGGTACTGCCAGGGTGCCCATACCGGCAATGCCCGATGGGAGTTTCTGCAAAGCATACGCCCAGAGAAAATAGGCGATGGCGGTGCCGGGGATAGCATTATAGAGCAGAGCGCCGACAAACAGTGGCGTCCAGTGGACCTCCAGCGGGTCGATCAATAGGGCGAGCAGGACGAGACCAAACCCGCCAAAGACGGTCTGCCAAAGGGTGCCGTTGAAGAGATCCAGGCCCGGTGGCGCATAGCGTTTTTGCCAGAGGGCAGATGCGGCCCACAGAATCCCTGAGAGCAGGGCAAGCAGGCTGCCTATCCAATTTCCGCTAAAGTTCCAGGGACGAAGGATGGCTACCATACCGAGCAAAGCCAAAGCCAGAGCGGGCCACTGCAGGCCATGCAGGCGTTCGCCCAGAACAGGCCAGGCGAAGACAATAAGCCAGATAGGCATCATGTAGACGAGGATCGCTGTTTTGCCCGCCCCACCATATTCCAGCGCCCACAGGGCAAGGCCGACGAAGCCGGTGGTCTGCAGCAAGCCAAAAGGAATGATGTAACGCGCAGAGGGCATGGCCAGTGGTCGCTTCATCCACAGCACCAGTGGGATGAGCACAAGTACACTCACCCAGACCCGCAAGGCGGCGAACAACAGGGGCGGGCAATCTGCAATGGCGACTTTCATGACCACCCAGTTATAACCCCAGATCAGGGAGAGCAACGCAAGGGCGGCGAGGGGCAAAAGTGCTACCGGTCCCTGCGGTTTTCTGGTCATGGGCACGGCTCCGGATCGGCAGAAAATATGAGGCACATCTGTATGGAAAAACCAGAACAGGTGTGTTCCCGCCCAGGTGCGTGCCAAAGGAAGGGGTTCACCACCCTGATATAAAAAAGGTATTAGGGGTGTGGCTTGGCGCGATCGTACTGTACGGGCCAGGTGAGGTCTACGCCCAGTTCCTGTGCTGCATGCAGGGGCCAGTAGGGATTGCGCAGCAGTTCACGCGCCAAAGCCACGGCATCAGCCTGCTCGGTAACAAGGATGTGTTCCGCCTGTATGGCCTCGGTGATGAGGCCGACGGCGACGGTGGGTATGCCCACCTTCTGCCGGATAGCGCTGGCGAAGGGCGTCTGGAAGCCGGGACCGGCGGGAATGGTCGCATCCGGCGTCATGCCACCGCTGCTGCAGTCGATGACGTCAACACCACGGTCCTTCAGTGCTTTTGAGAGGACGACAGACTGCTCCAGGTCCCAGCCACCGGGTACCCAGTCGGTGGCGGAAATTCTCACCCAGAGGGGCAAATCTTCGGGCCAGACCGCGCGCACGGCAGCGGTGATTTCCAGCGACAGACGCATACGGTTTTCCAGACTGCCGCCGTAGTGGTCGGTCCGCTGGTTGCTGACGGGGGAAAGAAAGCTGTGCAGCAGATAGCCATGGGCCATGTGCAGTTCCAGGACCTCGAATCCCGCCGTCAGCGCGCGCCGGGCCGCGGCCACAAAGTCCTTGCGCACTTGCTCCAGGTCCTGGGCGTCCATGGCGTGGGGCGGGGTGTGGCCGTGGCTGAAGGGTAGGGCGCTGGGTCCCAGAGGTTTCCAGCCGCCCTCCGCATCGGGCGCAATGGGGTGGCCACCGAGGAAGGGCGGCTGGGTGGACGCCTTTCGTCCCGCATGGGCGATCTGGATGGCGGTGACCGCCCCCTGCGCCTTCATGAACGCGACAATGGGGGCCAGCGCCTGCGCCTGTGCATCCGTCCAGATGCCGAGGTCGCGGGGGGAAATGCGACCTTCTGGGCTGATGGACGCCGCTTCGGCCATGACCAGTCCGGCGCCACCGACGGCACGGCTGCCGAGGTGCACCATGTGCCAGTCCCCAGCGACGCCATCGGGTGTGGAATACTGGCACATGGGCGCCACGCAGATGCGGTTGCGCAGGGTGACGCTGCGCAAGGTCCAGGGCGAGAACAGCTTGTGCGTCATGCGGATGCTCCGAGATAACGGGTGAGGTGGTCAAGGGTCAGGCGCCAGCCTTCCTTCGCGGCCTCGGGACGGAAGCTGTCCCGGGGATCGGCAAAGAAGCCGTGGGGCGCGCCCGGAAACACCGTCAGGGTATAGCGCTTCCGGGCGGTGCTGAGCGCAGTGGCAATGCGGCCGTGTTCTTCGGGGGTGATGGACTGGTCTTCGGTACCATAGAGCAGCAGCAGCGGCGCCTGCATCTGATCTACCAGATGCAGCACCGGGTTGCGTCCGACGAAATCCTGGTCGGGAGCAATACCGCCGCCATAAAAGGCGACCGTGGCGCGAAGCCGGTCTGCATGGACGGCATTGGCCATGAAGGCGTAGCGTCCGCCCATACAGAACCCCAGCGCGCCGATGGCGTCCTTCCGCACCTCGGCACGCTGCTGCAGTGCCTGGATGGCCAAGCCCGCCTCCCGCATGGCCACTTCGTCGTTCAGCGTTTTGAGATGGCCGATGGCGTTGGCGAAATCGGAATATTCATAAGTCTTACCGTGATACAGGTCGGGCACTATGGCGCAATAACCGGCTTGGGCGAGACGTTCGGCCACGTCCTGAAAGTGTGCGTTGACGCCGAAGGCTTCGATGAAGACCAGTACGGCAGGGTGTGGACCCGCGTCGGTGGGGCGGGCATACCAGGCCCGCGGACCGTTTTCCAGTTGAATCCATTCAGATGAGATCTGCGACATGATATCTCCTTGCTACAGTCAGGAAGCGGAAAATGATGCGGCGTCGAATAGTAAGCCGATGTGCACGGCCCGATACGGGGTACCCTTCAGGCGGCCAGTGACTGGACGTAAAGTTGCAGTTGTCGCAGACAGCGCTGATAGGCTTCGACGGATTGCGCATTTTTGCCTAGGCCGACGCAGCCTTCAATCGCGGCAACGATGAAGAGCGCCACCTCTTTCGCCTCAACATCGGCGCGCACCTTGCCGGTGGCCTGCCCCTCGGCCAGGGCGCCGGCCATGACCGCGACCCAGCGGTCGAGAATCTGCTGCAGGCCGCAGCGGAACGCCTCATCGAGGGGGCTCATTTCCTGAATGAGATTGTTGAGGGGGCAGCCGTACCGGATGACTGATTCGTCGGCGGTATTGATTTTTTCTTCGAGAATACGCTGGAGGCTGACCAAAGGGTCATCGTGCTCGGCAAAAGGGGCAAACCAGCGTATTGCAAGCTGTGGTGCAATCACTTCTTCGACCACGGCCAGCCCCAGTTCGCGTTTGGTGCCGAAGTGGTGGTAAAGCGCACCTTTGCTTACCGAGGTGTTGGCAAGAATGCGTTCCAGGCTGGCTGCCTGAAAGCCGGACTCCAGAATCTCGGTGTAGGCGGCACTCAGCAAATCGCTACGCGTCTGTTCCGGATTACGGGTTTTTCGTATGGCTTGTATCATCATGGAGTTAGAAGATACCGACCAAGCGGTATCTTGTCAAGAAATTTGTATGGGCATCCCCGACGGCTGCGGCAGGTGCGGATGAGACCCTGCGCAGCCTGGATGCGGCGGCGTGTGCCTGAGCGGAGGAACGCTCAGAGATAGCGCAGCGACAGATCCAGGCTGCGCAGATGGCGGGTGAGGCTACCGACGGAAATGAAATCCACGCCGGTGGCTGCCACCTCGGCGATATTGTGCGGGCCCATATTTCCTGAAGCCTCCAGGGGCAGACGCCCGGCGACCCGCTGCACGGCATGGCGCAAATCCTCCAGGGAGAAATTGTCGAGGAGGATCATGTCGGCACCTGCACTCAGCGCTTCTTCCAACTGACTCAGATTTTCTACTTCAATTTCTATGCGGGTTAGCGCCGGGGCGATTTGCCATGCCGCCGTCAGCGCTGCGGTGATGCCCCCGCAGGCGGCGATATGGTTTTCCTTGATGAGGATGCCGTCGTAAAGACCCAGCCGGTGATTATGACCGCCGCCGACGCGTACCGCATATTTCTGGGCCTGACGCAGGCCGGGGATGGTCTTGCGGGTATCCAGGAGCCGCGTTTTATGGCCGCTCAGGGCGTTGGCACAGACGCGAACCTGGGTCGCGGTGCCGGAGAGGGTCTGCAGAAAATTCAGCGCCGTGCGCTCTCCGGAAAGTACAGCGCGCGCGGGGCCTTCCAGGGTGCAGAGGACTTGATCGGGGGCAACAGTTACACCCTCGGCGACTTGCCAGTTGATCTGGATTGCTGGCGAGAGAGCGGCAAACGTGGCCTCGGCATACGCCTGTCCGCAGAGAACCCCCTTTTCGCGACTGATGATACGGGCACTGAGACGATTGGCGGCAGGGATGAGTGCCGCCGTCAGGTCACCGCTGCCAATATCTTCGGCGAGGGCGTGTTGTACGGTGGGCGATAAATCAGCAGGAATCATGCGGGTACCTCGTTGCGGCCGACCCAGAAGAGCCAGGTCAGACCGATAATGGCGGCGATCAGAGAAGCGAGGAGAATGCCAAGCTTGGCTTCTTCTTGCAGATTATGGTCAGTGAAGGCCAGTTGGCTGATAAATAAGGACATGGTGAAGCCGACTCCGCCCAGCCAGGCGGCGCCGAGCAGGTGCCGCCATTGTACGCCGTGGGGCAGGCGCGCAATTTTGAGGCGTACCGCAATCCAGCTACTGAGACTGATTCCGATAAATTTGCCCAACACCAGACCCAGACAGGTGCCGAGGGTGACCGTACTCAACAGCATTCCGGTGGACACCTGCGCAAAGTTGATGCCCGCGTTGGCCAAGGCAAAAATGGGGATAACGCCGAAGGTGACCCAGGGTTGAACCGCATGTTCGAGGCGCTGTTGGGGTGCGAGGGCGGCGGCGCTGCTGTGTTGCACGCTCTGGATGATGCCGGCGAGCTGGTCGTTCACCAGAGGGTCAAGACGCCTGCTATGGATGATGATATCCCGCAGATTTTGCCCGCGGGCATTCAGGGTGTCGGCCAGCTCGTCGGGCCGGATGCGACCGCGTGCCGGTATAGTGAAAGCCAGCAGTATCCCGGCGACCGTGGCATGCACCCCCGACAGCATGACGAAATACCAAAAGGGCACTCCTACCAGCAGATAAGGCAGGGGGTTGCGGATGCCGCCCTGATTGAAGAGAATCAGCATGAGCAACAAAATTCCCGCGACGATCAAGGCGGTCACGTTGAGTGCGGGTGTGTAATAAATGGCAATGACGAGCACTGCGCCGAGATCGTCGGCAATGGCCAGGGCGGTGAGGAAAATAATCAGGTTACGGGGAATACGCCAGGCCAGCAGTACGAGAATACCGATGGCGAAAGCAATATCCGTCGCCATGGGAATACCCCAGCCTTCCGCAGCGGAGCCGCCGGGATTAAACTGGTGATAAATCAGTGCCGGGACAATCATGCCCCCCAGGGCCGCAATGACGGGCAGGGCGGCATCGCGCAGGGAGGAGAGTTCCCCCACCAGAAATTCCCGCTTCAGCTCTAGCCCGACGACAAAAAAGAAAAGCGCCATCAGGCCATCATTGATCCAGTGATGGAGGCTTTGATCCAGGCCCCAGCCACCCCAATGCAGCCCTAAGTGCTCTTCCCAAAATGCGTGGTAGGGCACATGCCAGACGGAGTTGCTGAGAATCAGGGTCAGGATCGTGGCAGCGATGAGGACGATGCCGCCTGCCGTCGCTCGCCGCAGAAACTGCTCGAAGGGCGACAGAATGCGTCCGAATAAAGGCTCAAGCAGATAAACCGGGCGGTCAGCCATGCAGGCCCCGGTGCCCCGTCACAAATGCTCCAGTCGCTGTGCCTGTTCGCTGAGTTGCAGCAGGGCGGCGTCCATTTCGCGCAGACGCTCTTCTTCCTTGGCGACGACCTCGGCGGGGGCGCGGCTGCGGAAGCTTTCCTGGGCCAGCTTGGCGGCGGTTTTAGCGCGATCCTGCTCAAGACGTTGCTGTTCTTTCGCCAGACGGGCCTGCTCAGCCACCACGTCAATGACTCCCGCGAGGGGAACGAGGACGCGCAGATCACCGACCAGTTGCAAGGCGGCGGGCGGCGCTTCTTCTTCGGCGCCCAGCCATTCCAGACTGGCGAGGCGACTGAGAGCGAAGAGCCAGGGAGCATATTGTTGCGCACGCTGGCGGTCGCTGGCATCGCCCCCCTGCAGCAGCAGCGGCAGCGCCTTGTTAGGTGCAATATCCATTTCGCCACGCACCGAGCGGATGGCGCGGATGACCGCAATCAGCCATTCCGCATCGCCATCCGCCTGGACGTCGATACGGGAGAGGTCCGCCACCGGATAAGGGGCGAGGGCAATGCTGTCGCCTGTCTTGCCGATGACCGGGGCTATCCGCTGCCAGAGTTCCTCGGTGAGGAAGGGTATCACCGGGTGCATCAGACGCAGGCCAGCCTCCAATACCCGCAGCAGGGTATTGCGGGTCCCGCACTGCTGCGCTGAGGTAAACGGGCTGTCGCTGCGCAGGATCGGTTTGGTCAGCTCGATATACCAGTCGCAGTAGTCATTCCAGAAAAACTGGTACAGCGCATGGGCGGCGTCGGCAAAGCGATACTGGTCGATGGCGCTGTTGACGGCTGCTTCGCAGTGCTGCAGACGACCGATAATCCAGCGTTCCGGCGCCAACAGTTCGCGCTCGCCTTCCAGATCGGCCGAATTTTGTATTTGCATCAGGGCAAAGCGCGAGGCGTTCCAGAGCTTGTTGCAGAAATTGCGGTTTCCCTCCACCCGCTTGAGGTCAAACTTGATGTCCCGGCCCTGGGTGGCCAGTGCCGCGAAGGTGAAGCGCAGGGCGTCGGTGCCGAAGGCGGGAATGCCGTCGGCGAACTCTTTACGGGTGGCCTTTTCGATTTTGGCCGCCATCTGCGGCTGCATGAGGCCCTTGGTACGCTTGGCGACGAGGTCTTCCAGACTGATCCCGTCGATGAGGTCGATGGGGTCGAGGACATTGCCCTTGGACTTGCTCATCTTCTGGCCCTCCGCATCGCGCACCAGACCGTGGACATAGACTTCATGGAAAGGCACGTCGTCCATGAAGCGCAGGCCCATCATGATCATCCGCGCTACCCAGAAGAAAATGATGTCGAAGCCGGTGACCAGCACGCTGGTGGGGTAGAATTGGGCGAGATCCGGTGTTTTTTCCGGCCAGCCCAGGGTGGTGAAGGGCCATAGCGCCGAACTGAACCAGGTGTCGAGCACGTCCGGGTCGCGTTCCAGCACCACCGGCATGCCGTAATGGCGGGCGGCTTCTGACTGCGCTTCCTCTTCACGACGGGCGACAAAGATTTTACCGTCGGGACCGTACCAGGCGGGAATCTGGTGCCCCCACCAGAGCTGGCGGGAGATGCACCAGTCCTCGATGCGCTGCATCCAGTCGAAGTAAGTTTTGTTCCAGTTTTCGGGCACGAAGCGGATGCGGCCTTCTTCCACCGCGCGGATGGCGGGTTCGGCCAGCGGTGCGACCTTCACATACCATTGATCAGTCAGGTAAGGCTCGATGACGGCCTGGGAGCGGTCGCCACGGGGCACCATGAGCTGGTGCTCGTCGGTGCGTTCCAACAGATTTTCTGCCTCCAGCAGAGCAAGAATCTGTTTGCGGGCGGCATAACGGTCCAGTCCGCGTAAGGCCTCGGGAATCTCCCCGGCAATGACATTGCCGCCAAAGACTTCGATACTGTCCCGGATGCGGGCATCGGGGGTAAAGACGTTGAGCAGGGCCAGACCGTGCCGCTGTCCCACCTGATAATCGTTGAAATCGTGGGCCGGGGTGATTTTGACGCAGCCCGAGCCGAATTCTGGTTCGACATAAGTGTCCGCGATGATGGGAATCTCGCGGTTCATGATCGGCAGGCGCAGGGTCTTGCCGATGAGGGCAGCGTAGCGCGGATCTTCTGGGTGAACCGCCACCGCCACGTCGCCCAGCAGGGTTTCCGGGCGGGTGGTGGCGACGACGAGGGCGCCACTGCCATCGCTGAGGGGATAGCGGATATGCCAGAGGGAGCCTTGCTCTGCTTCGCTGATGACTTCCAGATCAGAAACAGCGGTGCGCAGGACCGGGTCCCAGTTCACCAGCCGCTTGCCGCGGTAGATCAGACCCTCGTCATGCAGGCGGACAAAGACCTCGGTGACGGCATGGGAAAGCCCGCTGTCCAGGGTAAAACGCTCGCGCGACCAGTCACAGGAGGCCCCCAACCGTCGCATCTGCCGGGTGATATGGCCGCCTGATTCCTGACGCCACTGCCAGACCCGTTCCAGAAAGGCACCGCGGCCCATCTGATGGCGGTCACCGCCTTCTTGCGCCAGTTGCCGTTCCACCAGCATTTGGGTGGCGATGCCCGCATGGTCGGTACCCGGCTGCCAGAGGGTGCGCTCGCCGCGCATCCGGTGGACCCGAGTGAGGATATCCATCAGGGTATCCTGAAAGGCATGGCCCATGTGCAGGGTGCCGGTAACATTGGGTGGCGGCAGCATGATGCAGTAGGCCGCGCCGTCGCCTGCTGGCTGGAACAGGCCATGGGCTTCCCAGCGCGTGTAGCACTGGGTTTCGATTTCGGCGGGGGCGAAGGGGCGATCCAGAGTGTCAGTCATAATAGGGTGTATTACTCAATTTCCGAGGCGTTGAACTGGTCCAGACCTTGGTGCAGGACACGCTGCAGTATTTCCGGAAGCGCTTTGCGAATATCTCCAGCCAGGCTTTCGCGCAACTTGATGCCCTCCAGCGCGAGGGTTCGCATGATAGTCAGGCTGACCTGCTCTTTCCAGACGGTTTGCAGGTGCTGTGTCACCATATCTTCTATCTCATTGATTATTCTTCGTTCAATCCCCTGGAAAAGCAGATCCTCGAAGTCTTTGAGAAAGTCGAGATCTACGGGAAATGTCGGAACTGCTGGCGCGACGGGATCGCTGGCGAGAGCATGTTCTTTCACTGTCTCCGGCACTTGCAGCGATTCTGGCGTCATTGCATCGGGTTCCAGCCAATGGGGATTGGCTTGAGCATATCCTGTAGAGGACACCGCAGCCTCATAAGTGGCTGTTGCGGCAGCCTCCTCCCATTGCATTGAAAAGCGGGCAGCAGGATCGGCTGAAGCCACCGTTTCTGGGGGGCGCGCTGAAGTATCCTCCCGCATTGCCTCTACCTCGGTCTCTGATGGTGGAATTTCTGCCTCCCGCGCCGCGTCGTCTGTATGCCGCCAAAGTTGTGGAGGCAGCCCCTGACGCAACAGATGGGTGAGCAACAATGGGCCGTCTTCATCGGCGTCCCTTTGCTCTTCAAGAACGGGTTCTTTACGTGTCGTTATGCTTGCCATGGGCATGTCTCCGGTCAGGCTTCCAGGGGATGCACCTGCATGGTGAACCCCGCATTCTTCAATTGTCTGTATCGTTCTCTGGCGAAGCTGCGAGGCTGCTCTGCGACAGGAATGAAGTCGACAAGCCGTTCGCATGCGGGGACAGGTGCCGGCAATTCGTCCAGCCCGCAGAGCACTAATGCCTTACTCTGCGGGGGCCAGACGCCGCCATCATGGATGCGTATTGATTCTCCTGTACCCCGGACATGGGGCACAAAAGCACCAGCCTGGAAAGTCCAAAGGAGATCATCCATGACCTGCCCCGTCTCCATATCCGGGCACAGGATATCTGCTTCTCCCATGACCTGCCAGACTTTAGCAATCACCCGGCACATGCCGCGTTGCCGCTCGTACGGGGTGAGCAGAGTCGGCGGCAGGGTATAAAACGAAGCGATGGGCAAGCTGTGGTCCTCTCAGGCCACCTGCCGCGCCCGTCGCAGCAAATACTCTACTAACAATGGCACCGGGCGGCCCGTCGCACCTTTGTTCTCGCCGCTCTTCCACGCCACCCCGGCGATATCGAGATGCGCCCAATGATAGTTTTCGGTGAAGCGCGAGAGAAAGCAGGCGGCAGTGATGGTCCCTGCTGGCCGGCCTCCGACATTGGAGAGGTCCGCAAAGGGGCTCTTCAATTGCTCCTGGTATTCGTCGAAGAGCGGCAGCTCCCAGGCCCGATCCATATTTTCCTTGCCCGCGGCAATAAGCTCATGGACGAGCCCTTCATGGTTACCGAGCACGGCCGCAGTCTGGTGCCCCAGAGCGATGACGCAGGCGCCGGTAAGGGTGGCAATATCGATCACTACGTCGGGTTCGAAGCGCTCAACATAGGTTAAGGCGTCCGCGAGGATCAGCCGTCCCTCGGCATCGGTGTTCACAATCTCCACGCTCAGGCCTTTCATGCTCTTATGGATATCACCAGGCTTGGTGGCTTGCCCGTCGGGCAGATTTTCCGAAGCGGGTACCACGGTAATAACGTTCAGCGGGAGTTTAAGTTCCGCTGCCGCCTGAATAGCCGCCAAGGCTGAAGCTCCGCCGCACATGTCGTATTTCATCTCCTCCATCTTGTCAGCGGGCTTCAGGGAAATTCCGCCTGCGTCAAAGGTGAGACCCTTGCCGACCAGCACGATCGGTGCCTGATCCTCGGCGCCACCCCAATATTCAAGAATGATCAGCCGGGGTGGCTGTCGGGATCCGTTGGCGACGCCGAGGAGCAAATGCATTCCCAGGGCTTCCATGGCGTCCGGACCGAGGATGGTGCTTTTGATACCCAAACGCTGGGCCATGGCCTCCGCTTGCCCGGCGAGCCAAGCAGGGGTACAGACATTTCCCGGCTCGTTGGCCAGATCCTTGGCCCACGCGACGGCCCGTGCTGTCGCATGGGCTTCTGCTGCAGCACGCTGAACTTCTGCCAGTTCGGCCATGTTGCCTTCGGAAACGATGAGCTGCATGGCGCCAAAGGCCCGTTGCGGCTTGTCTGCAGGCTTTTTATGCTGGTCAAAGTGGTAATCGACTTCCGCCATTGCCTGAACCAGAATTTTTGCGAGTGCAGATGCGGAACGGCGGACCACAGGGGTATCCAGCAGGTGTAAGCTGACGCGGCTGATGCGGGCATTCTGCAAAGCGTGTGCGGCGGCGAGTGCGGCTTTGCGAAACTGACTATCCTTGACCTTGCCATGGGTACCGAGGCCCAGGACAAGCACTCGTGCAGCGGCAATTTTCGGAACCTGATAGAGCATCTGCGTCTCGCCACAGGCGCCGCTAAAATCTCCGGTATTGATGAGGGCCTGGAGGGCGCCGCCACTGGCCAGATCAATCAGCGTGGCGGCGGGGCTCAGCGTGCCGCCTTCATACACTCCGACGACCACACAGTCATTGTTGTCGGCGGTTGGGTTCTGGCACTGTACGGCTATCTCCACGGCGGTTCTCCTGATAATCTGTAAGCAAGGAATTCGAGATGATGTTAAAGATGGAAAATAAGCCCCAGGGGCACCGGGAATCAAGTCTTGCGAGTAATCCTCAGGGGTTGCCCGCTTGACGCGCATCCGTATGCAGCTCGTGCGGAATATCACGACCTCTTTTCTGCTGACCTGCTTGGTGGTGCTTGCCATCCTGGCTATCGGCCAGATGACCCAATTGTTGAGGCAAGTCGCTTCCGGGCAGTTGCCATTATCGATTGTACTGCAATTGCTGGGTCTGGCAGTACCTACGCTGTTGGTCATGGTATTGCCTCTGGCCTTTTTCTTCGCGGTTTATCTGGTGTTCAGTAACCTCTATCGTTCCAATGAGATGGTGGCCATTCGCAGTACAGGTACCGGGCTGTCAGGACTTCTGCCGTCCGTTGCGGCGGTTGCGGCGGGCGTCTTTTGCCTGGAATTGATTTTGTCTCTTTCCTGGGCGCCTGGCGCGCAGCGCCAGTTACAGTCCGAATCTGTGCGCCTGGCCAATGCCACGGCCGAGGCCATGCTGCAGCCCGGCAGTTTCACGAATTTACCCGGCGGTGGGGTTATTTATGTAGGGCAACCCGTGGGTAAAAACAGTCACCGCTTCCGCGAGATATTTTTGTCCATCGCCCAGGGTGATCAACTGGATTTGGCGACGGCGACTTACGGGGAGATCAAACCCGGTCAGGATGGCGCCCTGACTCTGGTGCTGGTGGATGGCCAACGTTATCTGGGACGGCCGGGGCAAAACGGGTTCAAAGTCCTTTCCTTTGCGCGCTATCGGGTGTTGCTGGGTAGCCCGGTCACTAGCGCCGCCCAGCCGGGTGGCATCAACTGGGGTAGCGCGTCTCTGTCTCAGCTTGCGCGTCACCTGCATGGCACCGAGATGCGCTTCGCAGTAACCGAACTGGAGTGGCGTCTGCTCTGGCCGCTGGCGCTGCCTCTATTGGCTTTGCTGGCTATTCCGCTGGCCTACAGTGAGCCTCGGGGTGGTGGACGGGCGGCAGGCATGCTGGTAGGCATACTGTTTTTGCTGGCTATTAATAACATCGTTATTTATGTCAAAGAGCATATGATGAGTGGTAAGATGTCGGTTTTCCCCGGATTATTTTGGGTACTCCTACTGATTTTGGCGGTGGCCACGTACACTTTTTTTAGACGCAGTCGCGATCTGCCGATTTTACCCGGCTGGCCCGGGCGGGGCGCGTCATGAAACGCGCAGACCGGCTGCTGTTCCGTGGCATGCTGCTCTATAGCAGCCTCGTGTTGGTTATGCTTCTGGCGCTGGTTTACATCGCTCAACTGGTTGCCAAATCCTCCGGACCCGGGCATGGAGCCTGGTCTATGGTGCAGCTGCTTTCCTACGCAGCCCTGCAATTGCCCGACGTAGCTTATGATGTGATTCCACTGGCGTTACTGCTCGGTGCACTGGTCTGGGTGAGTATCCTGAGTGGACATTCTGAGGTGATCGCTTTGCGCATGTCGGGGTGGTCGGTCTGGCGTCTGGAGCAGCCGCTCTTGCTGGTCGGCGTGTTGGGTGCTGGCCTTATGTTTGCTCTGGGAGAATGGGTGATACCGGTCACCGCACCAGCCGCCGAGGCCATGTGGGCTAATACCGGTGAGCCGGGAGCCCGCTTCCATAATATGGGGTCGCAAGGACTATGGTTGCGCTACGGTGCACAGATTATCCAGATTGGCGCGGTGGGAGATGGCGGGAAGATTTTGCAGGATCTGCATATCGCACGGATACGCCAGGGTATGGTGGGAGTGGACGCCATAACAACGGCCAGCGAGGCGGTATTTAAAGAGGGGCACTGGAGCTTACACAATGTCCAGCTTTTCGAAATTACGCCCGATCAGATACGGGTGACACATGTTGCGGAGATGCCGTGGTCAGTGGCGCTGCACCCGACCACTTTGCGTAGCTTTGCTCATCCGACACGAACCATGACGCTGCCTGCCCTGTGGCAAAGTTATCAGGCTTTGCAGAGCGGCGCGCTGAATATGAACCGCGTTGCCCTCGCCTTCTGGCGCAGGGTGAGTTATCCATGGGTGGGCCTGGTGATGATTTTGTTGGCGGTACCTTTTGTGACGCGCAATCCGCGAGGCGGTGGTCTGGCCGCGCGGGTTATGGCGGGGCTGGTGCTGGGGCTGGGATTTCATTTCCTCACGGAGATGTCGGGATACATCAGTGTCTCAGGTGGGATACCCCCTTTAGCCGCTACTTTCTTACCTATTATGCTCTTTGTGGCTATTGCCGGCCTTTTGCATCGTTTTAACTGAATGCGGTGTTACGCTGGCGGATCAGTTCCTGGTCAAACGCGTTGTCGAGCTCCTGGGAGAGTTTGAGCACTTTGCGGAAGATGGTGGGGTCAGCGTCATCGGCCTGGCTGCGCAGGCGCAGGCGGGCAAGGCCGTCAAAGCTGTGCGCTCGATCCACGGGGTCATTAGCGGCGTTACACTGGTTGCCCTGATAGAGGGCGGTCAACACCTCGGTGGTTAGCGCATCGCTGAGATTGCCTTGCTGTGCGGCCCTCAGCGCCGCATCCGGGGCCATATCCTGCAGGAAAGGATATCCCAAATGCTGGTTGAGAAATTCTACAAGTTCTTGGTAGGTCATGGTGGGCTCCAGAATGAGAGAGAACGGGTCATGCCGTCGTTGAGGGAAGCATCACACGCTTCGGCGACATAGTGCAAATCTAATATTGCAAATCGAGGAGTATGGTCACGCCGTCGGGCAGGCGCAAATCGGCCGTCAGGGCCATACGCAGCATCTGGCCTTTTATGGAGGACCAGCGGTGGTAGAGTGTCGGCCCGGTGGTATTTTCAGTCATGCGTCAGTTTATCCGGCCCAGTGCAGGATGTGATTCCACTGGCCGGCGGTAATGGGCAGGATGGACAGGCGATTCCCTTTTCTAATCAATTGGCTACCAGAAAACTCTGGCATGGCGCGCAGGCTATCCAAAGCAATGTTGTGTGCAAAAGTCTGGCGATAAGCCACATCGACTAGATCCCAGCGGGGTTGGTCAAGGCGCGATGCCGGGTCGTAATATTTGCTCTGCGGGTCGAACTGAGTGGGGTCTGGATGCGCGGTGCTGGTTACTTCGGCGGTCCCGACGATGCCGGGGACGGGCACGCGCGAGTGATAAATGAAGACGCCATCACCTATTTGCATGCTGCGCAGGAAGTTGCGGGCCTGATAATTACGGATGCCGTCCCAGGGTTCTTGTCCGCGCTGCTGCAGGTCTTGCAAGGAGAAGGCGTCCGGCTCGGTCTTCATTAACCAGTAAGCCATGCGGTCAATCCAGCGAAACGGGATGGTCGAGATGCAGGCTCAGCAGCCGACCGATGGCATGTTCCAGAGATTCCCCACTTTGGTTATCCCGCCATGCGCCGTCTTGCGGCGAGAATCGTGCCGGACCGTCACTGCAGGCCAGCCAAATCTGCTGCACCGCTTCCTGACGATTGATGATGATCTGACTGTCATCGGGCAAAAGTAGGGTAAGCACGTTGTCCACAAGATCGCTCTCTACTTCCGGAGCACTTGCTTCTATCCGGTTCAGCAGATCATTGAGCGTATTTTCAACGGTGACGGCGAAGCTTTGTGGGTTCATGGGACTATCCTGGGTCATCGCTCTATAATGAAGCCTGCCGGGCAGCAGGGCAAGCCGACGTCTGCGCGTCGGTTCTGCGGGAGGGCTTTATGGACGCGGATCACGATGCAATATCTTCAGGAAGGATTCCCCGTAAGCCGCCAGTTTGCGCTCGCCAATACCTGGGACGGTGGCTAGCGCTCTCAGGTCGCGCGGGCGGCGTTGCAGCATTTCCATGAGGGTAGCGTCGTGGAAAATCACGTAGGGCGGCACGCCCTGTGCCAGTGCGAGTTCGCGGCGATGCTGGCGCAGGGCTTCCCAGAGGCCAGCGTCCTGGAGCGCGACTTCCGGGCGTTTGTCGCGCTGCTTCGGTGTCGTGCTTTCATGCTGGCGCAGGGTCAGTTTTTCCTCGCCGCGCAGGAGCGGACGACTGCTCGGGCTGAGGCGCAGGCCACCGTGACCCTCGGCATCGACTTCCACTAGCCCACGCAGTAAAAGATGGCGAAAAAGGGCTCGCCAGGCGTTGGCGGAGAGTTCCTTGCCGATGCCGTAGACAGTCAACTGATGATGGCCCCATTGTTGGATGCGTGGGTCTTCGCGGGCCAGGAGCACGTCGACCAGATACTGCACCCCGAAGCGCTGGCCGGTCCGGTGGACGGCGGAGAGGGCCTTTTGGGCAGCAACGGTGGCATCCCAGGTGGCTGGGGGCTGCAGGCAGTTGTCGCAATTGCCACAAGGCTGAGCGAGGATTTCGCCAAAGTAGCCGAGCAGGGTCTGGCGGCGGCAGTCCGTGGTTTCGCAAAGGGCAAGCATGGCGTCCAGTTTGTGCCCTTCCATCTGCTTACGCGGCAGGTCGGCTTCCGATTGCTGAATCATCTGCCGTAGCTGCACTACATCCTGCAGGCCATAGTGCATCCATGCCTCGGCGGGCAGGCCATCGCGCCCGGCACGGCCGGTTTCCTGATAATAGGCCTCAATGCTCTTGGGCAGATTTACATGGCCGACGAACCGGACATTGGGTTTGTCGATGCCCATACCAAAAGCAATGGTGGCGACGATGATCACTCCTTCATCGCGCTGAAAGCGCTGCTGATTGCGGCGCCGTTCGTCGGCGCTCAGGCCGGCATGATAAGGCAAGGCGTCGAGTCCCTCGCTTTGTAGCCATTCGGCAATTTCTTCCACGCGCTTGCGGGACAGGCAGTAAACGATGCCTGCCTCGCTGGCATGGCGGTCACGGATGAAGCGCAGCAAGGCGTTGCGGACGCCCTGGCTGCCGCTTTGGATGTGGTAGCGGATATTGGGACGATCGAAGGATCGGGTAAAGACGGCGGCCTTCTGCAGCGCCAGTCGTTCGATGATTTCTGCGCGGGTTTTCGGGTCGGCAGTGGCTGTCAGGGCGATGCGTGGCACCTGGGGAAAACGCTCATGCAGCACCCGCAGTTGCAGGTATTCGGGACGAAAGTCGTGGCCCCATTGGGATACGCAGTGGGCTTCGTCAATGGCGAAGAGGTTGATAGTGGCCCGTTGCAGCAGGTTGATGGTGCGTTCCTGAAGCAGTCGTTCCGGGGCGATGTAAAGCAGATCAATGGTGCCTTGCAATAACGCGTTCTCAGTGGCGCGCGCTTCCGCGGGACTGGCGCTGGAGTTCAGGGCAGCGGCAGCGACCCCAGCCTGGCGCAGGGCGTTGACCTGATCTTCCATGAGGGCGATCAGCGGCGATACCACTACACCTGTTCCTGCTAGGGCGATGGCGGGAATCTGATAGCACAAGGACTTGCCGCCCCCCGTAGGCATGAGCACCAGCGCATCTCTGGCAGCCATAAGGGTCTGGATCACCTCTTCTTGCGGCGCCCGGAAGGCATCATAGCCGAAGATGTGGCGGAGTATTTCTAATGGCTGCTGTGTGCTGAGGATCGGCATGGTGACTCAGGATAGCGGCAAAGGCTGTCTGGACCAAATCAGGTGATCAGTCGTCCTTCCTGCCCATCTGGGCCGGCGAGTGCGCCGGTAGCAATAATCAGGCTGCCATAGACCCAGATCAGCATCGCCATTATCAGAGCCACGGAAATGATTAAAAATAGTACGCCGAACACGAGTTTCATGAGAGCCGGTGTGGCCAGAAATTTCAGCAAAAACCCGATGAGGCCAAGGAAGAGCCCGACGGGGATAGCGGCAATGACCAGCGCGAGCATCATGATCAGCGTGATTACGTAAGGGAAAAAGAGCCAAGCCAGACGATTGCTAAAAACATGTAGCGCACTTTTTAGCGCCGATTTGGGTGTTGCACCATAAGCGGCATAGAGCATAAACACATATCCGAAAAAAGTGCCGGTCAGGGTGGACACCAGCATTCCAATCCAGAAATCGGGTCGGGTGAAAGTGTCAGGTGGCAGGGGATGCCCAGGTGTCACTGATAGCCCGGAAAAAGCCATAAGTATCGAGGCAAGGGCCGCAGGTAGCAGGGACAGTGCCCAGGCCTCAGCCCGTCTAATTCCCCACAACAAGTCTCCCGTGGCCCAGTCCTGCCCGGCGATGGCCTTGGCTAGCAGGTGGTAGAAGCCAATGCTGATGACATATATCCAAAGATACATGGGGAGGCGCCACAGGTCGGAATTGCCTGGGCTGATAGCACCGAGAATGCCATCGGCAATGAATCCGATCATGAGGAGGATCATAAAAATAATGATGGTTCCGGCGAGGGACTTGAACTGCTGTCGCAACAGTTGCCAGCCACCGATAATGGCACTGCGATAGCTGGGTTGGCCGGGGACGAGGGGGGCGTCGGGCATGGCTGAGTCTCCTGGTGGGGCTTCTTCACAAGCTGCGCAGTGGGAGTGGCTCACAGTGTAGGTGAAAACTCTGACCATGCGCAGTCGATGTGTACTGTTTTTTAGCCGTTACCCGGTTGTGCAAACATCGGGCAGGATGTCTGATAAATCACGGGTTCTATACCATCAATACGCGCGGCACTGAGTTGGCGGCCCCAGACACAGCCGCTGTCCAGTGCCAGCATACGCGGTTGCACCAGCAAACCTTGGGTGGCCCAGTGGCCGCAGATGATGGCGCCAGAGGTCTGCCTTTCAAAAAACCGCTGGTGCCAGGGTGCAAACTCGTGGGCAGTGTCCTTGGGCGGCGTGTTGGGCCAGCTAAAAAAGCCCTTGGCGGTCACATAGCGGGCGCGGGTGAACACGGCGACCCGGAAGCGTTGCGCATCTTCTTCGTTGCGACAATCCTGCCAGCGGTTGGGTGCCGGGGCTGCCCAGAGGGATTTCATAAAACGTCGCCAGTGACGATCGTGCAGCGCATCCTCGACGGCGTCAGCATGTCCGCGCGCCGTGGCCATATCCCAGTCAGGATGGATGGCGGCGTGGACCATGGTCCAGCCCAGTTGCAGATCAGTATGCAGCAACGGGTTACTGCGCAACCACTCCATCCATTCGTCTGTCTGGGGGTCGGCTAGCAAGGGGGCGAGGGTGTCACTTTTTTTTGCCGGGGTGACGCCCGCCCAGCGTGCGAGTGCGTACAAATCATGATTGCCGAGGACGATCTGCACGCGGCCGCGCCAGGTGTAAAGCTGGTTGATGACAGCGTGGCTGTCCGGCCCCCGATTGACGAGGTCGCCCGCCAGCCAGAGCCGATCTGTTTGCGGTGCAAAGCCAATTTGCTCCAACAGAGCACTAAAGGGCGCATAGCAACCTTGCAGGTCGCCCATGGCGTAGATGGCGGTCATATTTTAGAGTGTGACGACCTGGTCAGAGAGCTTCATCTGGCGAACCAGGGTTTTCATGCTCGCTACTTTGATACCGGGAATTAAGGTCCGATTTTCAGCTGCATGCAGCCATTCGAGACCGGTCACATGAATTTCGGCACCCAACTCCTGAACCTCTGCGATGAGGTCGTGGTGGACACGCTGCCTCTCCCCCAGATATTCCGAGTGTAACGCTAGTGATGCGGCTTCTTCGGCAAGAAATATACTGACCCCAATGCCGTCGGCGAGGGCGGCCGCTGTCATGCGCAGGCCTTGGAGAACGGGGTTGCCGCGGGCGTCCGGATGGGATTTGATGAGGATGGTCCAGTGCATGGTCTTTACGCTCTTTGCTATCTATGGTTCTTCAAAAGCTTGCAGGCCGACGTCCCGCTTTCGTTGCGGTTTCGACGCCAGCGTTTATGAGTTTAGCATAAAAATGCCCCGGGGGAGATTTTGTTTGCACGGTTCCTTGGGCCGCTTGACCCTTGTCGTAGTCACCGATATAAATCGGTCTTGGAGATATCCAATGGAGAACAACGATGCGACTATGGCTGCGGAGCGTGTTGTTTATGGCGTGGTGTATGGCCGGGTATTCGCTAGCCTACCTATGGTAGGCCAAATGGGAATGCCATTTGAGTGATACAGCGGCTATAGCGATTACCGCGTCACGCCAGCTACCCACCCGCTGGCCGACGACGCTTACGGCGATCGCTGTGCTGGTTTTTCTGCTTGCACCTTTTGCGGCACTGGTTTTTGCGACGGACTGGCACGATTTCCAGTTTGCTCCCGGTGATCTCGACGCCATCCGGGTTTCCCTATTTTACAGTGCCCTGGCCCTGGCGCTGGTGGTGCTGGCGGGGACGCCACTCGCCTGGTGGCTGGCGCATTATCATTACCGCGGCAAGTGGCTGGTGGACGCGTTGCTGTTGCTACCGCTGCTGACGCCGCCCCTGGCCATGGGCATTTTGCTGAGTTCCCTCTACGGACCTTATTCACCGGTGGGTGGTTTGTTCAGTCAGGCGGGGCTCTATTTGACGAATACTGCACCAGCCTTTGTGCTGACACAGATCTACGGGGCCATGCCCTACTATGTTCTGGCGGCGCGAGCGGCCTTCGAGGGGGTACCCGAGGAGCTGGAGCAGATCAGCCGTACTCTGGGACGCAACCGCTGGCAGACCTTTTGGTGGGTGACGCTGCCTCTGGCGCGTCTGGGGCTGACGGCCGGGGTGGCACTGGCCTGGGTGCGCGCCATGGGGGAGTTCGGCATCGTGCTCATCGTGGCGTATTTCCCGCAGGGAATTCCGGTCAAACTTTGGGTCAATCTGCAGGATATGGGGCTGAGTGCGGTTTACCCCCTGCTCTGGGTTTTCTTCCTGGTCGCGGTGCCTTTACCTTTGTGGCTGGGGTTGCGCTCGCGCCGACAGGGAATGTTCTGATGGTGCAGTGCTAAAACCTATGGAAATTCGTTATCTGTTGGAAAAGCCGGTCACGCTGGATATTCAGATGCAAGTGCGGGATTTCACCGTCCTGCTCGGTCTTTCCGGAGAGGGCAAGACTATGCTGCTCAAGGCCATCGCCGGTTTGATTCCGGCGCATGGGCATCCTTTCGGTGGCCTTGCTGCCGAGCGGCGTCCTATCGGCTATTTGCCTCAGGGCTATGCGCTTTTCCCGCACCTGCGGGCTTGGGAAAACGTCGCCTTTCCGCTGCCCAGGGGCGCAGGCCGCCGCGCGCAGGCTATGGATTTGCTAACGCGCGTGGGGCTTGTCGATCTGGCAGAGCGTTATCCGGCGGCCCTCTCCGGCGGGCAACGTCAGCGGGTGGCGCTCGCCCGCGCTCTGGCCCGGCGTCCTGAGCTGCTGCTGCTGGACGAGCCTACCTCGGCGCTGGACATGGCCACCCGCGACGAGATTCTGGACGAACTCATCCGTGAGGTCCACGAATTTGGGGTGCCGGTGCTGGCGGTGAGTCATGATCCGCACCTGGCGATGCTCGCAGATCACATGGCGGTGTTGCTGGATGGGCGTATTGCGCAAGAAGGGCCTCCCCGTGCGGTGTTTGCGCGACCCGCCACTATGGGAGTAGCGCGTTTGCTGGGGTTTCGTAATTTCCTGGCGGGGCGCATTGAGGAAATAGAGGGAGCCGGAATGGTAGTGGCAGGAGCAGGAGCCGACTGGCGTTTACGTACCGGCTTGCAGCACGGCATGCATGCGGGTATGGCGGTGACTGTGGCCATTCGTTCCGAGGATCTCGTGCCGGGCGACGCTCTGGGCGTCTCAGCGCCGAATGCCCTGAAATTGAAGATCGTGAGCCTCCGGGAGGAGGGTGTTGCCTTGCGTGTCAGAATGGAAGGAGCTTTATCCTTGGATATGCTGTTACCACGCTTGCAGTGCGAAGGCAGGTCTCTGGTGCTAGGCACAGAGCTGTGGGTGCAAGTGGCACCAGAGTATGTCCACGTGATGGCAGGGTAACGTAGGCTACGCGTCCCCATTTTCGTAGTGCCGGGTGGTTTTTTGCAATCCATTGATATTGACAGGGTTGAGCGTTAGCGCCAGAATACGCCACTTAATTTCCCGCAGACGCGGGATCGTAGATATGGAGAGTAAAAGTTGGCCAATACAGCTCAGGCGCGCAAGCGCGTATTACAAAATGAAAAGCGGCGCTTGCACAACGCCAGTCTGCGCTCGCGCTTGCGCACCTATGTGAAGGGTGTGCTGAAGGCCGTACACCTTGGTGACCAGGAACAGGCACGCAGCGCGTTGCGCGCCGCGGAATCGGTCATCGACAAGACCGTTGGCAAGGGTGTGGCACACCGCAACATGGCGGCCCGCACCAAGAGCCGACTCTCGGCCCGCGTCAAAGCGATGGGTAACGTCGCTCAGTAAAGGCAGGTAGGCGCATCCCGCAGTCCAAGCGGGATACCGCGCAGAAGAGGCGATCCGGTTGTGTGGATCGCCTCTTTGCTTTTATGTGTGGCGAACGCGCTTATCAGGTTTTGCCGAGCATCTCCCGCAGGCGGGCGAAAGCGGCAGTGGGATCCATTTCTTCTTCGGGGTTCTGGTCGCCCTGCCAGTCCAGGTGCTCTTTAGGGATCTCCCGGAGGAAACGGGAAGGTTCCGGATGGACGTCCTGGCCGTAGCGGCGGCGTTTGCGACAGAGACTCAGAGTCAGGCGGAAGCGGGCGCGGGTCATGCCCACGTAGAAGAGGCGGCGTTCTTCTTCAATCTGCTCCGGGGTTTCGCTGTTGCGGTGGGGCAGCAGTTCTTCTTCGGCACCGACCAGAAACACCTGCGGGAATTCCAGCCCTTTAGCAGCGTGCAGGGTGGACAGGCGCAGCACATCGCGGTCGTCGTCCTCCTCGCGCTCCAGCACGTTGAAGAGCATGAGGCGATTGAGGATCTCCGCGAGGGTTTGCGGGCCTTCGTCCTGGTCCTGCAGGCGCTGCATCCAGTTCAGGAGCTCCTGAATATTCTCCCAGCGGCGCCCCACATCTTTTTCGTCGCCTTCACTCTGTAGATACTGCAGATAGCCGATTTCCTCGGGCAGGCTTTGCAGGGCTGGGATCAGTTCGGCTTTGTCTACCTCACCAGCCTTGAGATTCACCCAGCCGGCGAAGCTACGCAGGGCTGTGCGCGCCTTTTCAGGCAACTCCAGCGCGTCTTCCCAAAGCGCGGCGAACAGCGAGAGATTTCGCTCTTTGGCGAAGGCGCCCAAGCGTTCCAGGGTGCTGCTGCCGATGCCCCGACGGGGCGTGTTGACTGCCCGCAGGAAAGCGGGATCATCGTCGGGGTTGACCAGGAGCCGCAGGTAGGACAGAAAATCCTTGATTTCACTGCGTTCAAAGAAGGAGAGCCCGCCGGATATCTGGTATGGAATCCGGGCATTGCGCAGCGCCGCTTCAAAGGGGCGGGCCTGATGGTTGCTGCGGTACAGAATGGCGTAATCGCGGTATTCACCCTGCCGCTGAAAGCGGTCGCGGAGAATGGCATTGACCACTTGCTCCGCCTCGTCGGCCTCGTTGGCGCAGCGCAGGGCGCGGATACTGTGGCCATCGCCCAGCGTGCTCCACAAGCGCTTTTCAAAGAGGTGGGGATTTTGCGCAATGACCGCATTGGCGGCCTGGAGAATGCGGCCGGTGGAACGGTAGTTCTGCTCCAGTTTAACGACTTTGAGGTTGGGGAAATCCTGCGCCAGCCGATGCAGGTTGTCGGCAGCCGCACCCCGCCAGGAGTAGATGCTCTGGTCGTCGTCGCCGACCGCCGTCAGGTTGTGACGGGTGCCCAGCAGACTCTGCACCAGACGGTACTGTGCGCCGTTGCTGTCCTGATATTCATCCACCAGCAGATAGCGGATACGATCCTGCCAGGCGTGACGTGCTTCTGCGTGGCCTTGCAGCAGGCGGGTGGGCAGGAGGATGAGATCATCCAGATCCACGGCGTTGCAGGCACTGAGAGAGCGCTGATATGACGTATAGATATTGGCGGCCTCCTGACCGAGGCGGTCATCCGCATGCGCTTCCTCGGGGAAGAAACCGTCATTCTTGAAACGAGAGATACGGGCCTGGATCGCTTCGGCGAGATCGCTGGGGCCATTGGCCTCGCGGAGCAGGTTACGGACCATCCCCAAGCTGTCGCCAGGGTCAATGACGCTGAAGTTACCGCGATAACCCAGGCGCTCGATGTCTTTGCGCAGGATTTGCAGGCCGAGATGATGAAAGGTGGAGACCATCAGGCCGCGACTGTTATGGCCCTGCAAAGCCTCGGCGACGCGGCTTTTCATCTCGCGGGCCGCCTTATTGGTGAAGGTCACGGCGCAGATGTGTTTGGGGGCAACCTGCTGCTCGCGGATGAGATGGACGATTTTCCGGGTGATGACCCGGGTCTTGCCCGATCCGGCCCCGGCCAGCACCAGCAAGGGACCGTGGATGTGTTTTACGGCTTCCTGCTGTGGTGGATTGAGTTCAGCCATGGGCGTCATGCGGATGCAACGTGCAGCAGTTAATGATCGGCTGCCAATGTGGTTTGGGGCGATTCGGAGAATCCGCCCTTATAGGCCCACCAGATCACCAGCGGGCCGAGAATAATCATGGGCACGGATAAGACCTGGCCCATGGTGTAGTGACCGAAGACAAAGCCCAACTGAATATCCGGCTGGCGCGCGTATTCCGCGATGAAACGGAAGATGCCATAAAAGAGGACAAACATGCCGCCAACGGCACCGGCAGGACGCGCTTTGCGGCTGTAGATGGCCAGAATCAGCAGGAGCAGAACGCCCTCCAGCAGAAACTCATAGAGTTGCGAGGGTTGCCGGGGTTGCGGACCACCGGCGGGAAAGACCATGGCCCAGGGGAGGTCGCTGACACGGCCAAAAAGCTGATCGTTGATAAAGTTGGCCAGTCGCCCCAGACCCAACCCGATGGGCACGGCTGGCGCGATAAAGTCCAGAGTGGGCAGAAAGGCATGTTGCTGATGGAGTCGTGCAAATACCCAGCAGGCGATGACGACACCCAGGAGACCGCCGTGGAAAGACATGCCGCCATCCCATATGGCCAGCATTTTTATGGGATTGGCGAGATAATAGGGGAGGTTGTACCAGAGCACGTAGCCCACCCGGCCACCCAGAATGGCGCCGACGGCCACATAAAATTCCAGGTCGACGACCTGCTCTTTGCGCCAGTTCCAGTGCGCCATGCGGCCGCGCCGGATGAGCCAGACGGTGGCTATAACAAAGCTGATGATCTCCAGCAGACCGTACCAGTGGATGGTGATGGGGCCGAGCTGGAAGCCGACGGTATTGATATCCGGAAAATGCAGCATAGGGTCCTCGTAAATTCAGGCCACCATGGCGGAGCCCTGCGCTTCTGTCAAGGTGACGTCGTGGGCTTAGGCATGTCGACTGGGTCTCCAAGGGTTACTTTTGGGTGCCGGACTTCTCTTGTAAATAGATAGAGCACTAAGTATAAGTACCCTAATAATCTGGGCGGCTAAAAATACCGGAGGGATTCATGAGCAAAGACCTGTTGCAGGAAGCGTTTGCCCTGGCCCTGCATGACAGCGCACGGGCCTGGCGCCACGCGCTGGATCGTCGCCTGAAGAGTCTCGGACTGAGCCAGGCGAGTTGGATGAGTATCGCTTTTCTGGCGCGGGCCAAAACTCCCCTGACCCAGAGCGAACTGGCACATTGTCTCTCGGTGGAGGGGCCGACGGTGGTAGCCATGGTGGACCGGTTACAGCGCGCTGGATTGGTACGCCGCGAGATCGCCCCGGAAGACCGGCGTATCCGACGGGTGTTGCTGACGTCCGAGGGGCGGACCGTGT
>Ga0315298_1001809_pt1 | contig 38108 bp, 45 predicted proteins | sample WHS_1_MG_FD_203077 | JGI IMG/M metagenome (GOLD analysis project Ga0315298, IMG submission 203077) | Extremophilic microbial mat communities from Washburn Hot Springs, YNP, Wyoming, USA - WHS_1_MG | ecosystem: Environmental > Aquatic > Thermal springs > Hot (42-90C) | place: USA: Wyoming...
TGAGCTCCTCAGCCTTCTCCAGCAAAGCCCCAGCTAAGACTACAGCGGATGTTGTGCCATCACCAACCTCATTATCAGTCGCCTTAGCGACTTCAACAAGCATCTTAGCAGCAGGGTGCTGAACATCGATTTCTTTCAGCATAGTGGCGCCATCATTTGTTATAGTCACGTCTCCGAGTGAGTCTACGAGCATCTTATCCATACCACGAGGGCCGAGAGAGCTTCTAACGACCTCAGCGATCAACTTAGCAGCCAAGATGTTATTACGCTGCGCTGCTCTTCCTCGGGATTCACTACTACCCTCCTTCAGTATGAGAACAGGTTGCCCGGTTTGTGTTACAGCAGGTATAGCTGTTGCCGACATATACATCACCTGGTATACAACCTCTGGTAGTAAACTATTTAAATGTTGCTCTACCGTGCTCTTATGTGCAGATGAGCCAACAACCAGCCTTGGATCAAGTATTGAATGTAGTAGAAAACCCAATTAGAAGGAAGATAATAAGAAGGCTAGCGCACGAACCTAGCTATCCTCTAGAGCTCTCCAACGATCTCGGGATAAACCAGCAGCTCATAACAAAGCATCTAAAAGTTATGGAGTCAGCTGAAATAGTTGAAGCAACCAGAGCTTCAAGCCCATATGGTCCTGATAGAAGAATCTACGAATTGGCTAAGAGTGTATCACTTACCATAGAATTCTCCCCAGATCTCTATACTGAGCAGATCCTAACCTTCCAGAACATACGCTTCCCCGAGAAGAACGAGCTGCTTGAAGAATTTGAGCAGCGCTTCGACTCACTTCTAGCGGGAAGGAGTGTTCGCGGTGAAATTAACGAATACGCGAAGTTGATAGCTGATATAGACTGTAGACTCGATGAATTGGATAAGGAGAAGGCGGCGCTGCTTCAGCTAAGATGTAGTGTTATCAGAGTTGCTAAAGAGATTATACACGGTAAGTCTCTTTCACTCAAGGAGAGAATCGTGGCCTACCATATTCTTAACAGCAACATATGGGCAGCAAGAGTGCTCTCGGATAGGCTTAATATGCGCGAAGAGACTGTTCAGCAGATTATGCAGCGGCTTAAAGAGCTCAACCTAATTAAGATGTAGGTGCGTAGGCTACGCATAAGCGTGGGACCGTTTGCTCTTTTCTAATGTGCTAGATAGATGAATAAAGCAGTAGAGAAGCATATTCCAGCGATAAAATAGAACGCATAGGCAAGGGGTAGAAATTCTATCAAGACACCTGAAAGTAGCGGACCAACGACAAGTCCCACATCAGAGAAGATCCTATAAACTCCCATAGATAGCCCTCGGTGTTCAGGATTAGAGGATTCGACAGCTAAACTGACTTGAGCCGGCATAATTAGGCTTGTCGCGACACCGAATGCTGATGCTATCAAAAGAAGAGTAAGTAGGTTGGATGAGAATGCGTAAAGGATTATCGTTAAGCCAGATAGGGTGAAGCCGTAGATCATAGTTAGTACTGCTCCAACTTTATCTGAAATTGAACCTGCCCATTTTATCATGAAAAAGTTCACCAAGGCTATTATTGTTAGGACTAACCCAATCTCAACTTCATTTAAACTGAGCTCCTTCTCAGAGTAAATGGGTAGAATAGTAAATCTGATGGCTGTGGTCAAAATAAAGGTTGTAGCAGCGGCTACACAAGAGATGATCATACTTTTGCTCTTTATAGTAGCTGTAACCATCGAAGAGGTGCTTCTACGTTTATAGACGATTTCTTTCCCAACGGTCTGTGTTGTGACGCCTTTAGATGTAGCTAAGGCGCCTACTAAAGATAAGGCTGAAAGTGTCAAAAAAGGGAGTCTAAGCTCGTCAACACCCCACCTGTAGATGGGCCAAAGGCTGAACCTAAGAAGAAGCTATTCTGATAGTAGCCCAAGTACCTTCCCTTTCTAGTCGCAGGGATGATGTCTGCTACGTAGGCTAAGGCTGATGTTGTGTGTATTGCTGCACCTTGAACAACTCTTGCCGCAATAAGGTATTCTATACCCATTGTGAAAGCTGCCAGCAGACCAGATGCTACAAACAGGATCGTGCCACCAAGCAGACTAGCCCTTCTATCTGATAGGGTACCAAAGGGTATATCTGTAAGGATTCTCGCTAAGCCGAAGGCTGATATGGTGAAACCAACGTAGGTGTAGGACGCTCCAAAGGTTTCAGCGTACTTAGGTAAGATAGGAACAACAACACCCGCACCTAGCATGATGATAAATGCGGATGCCGATATCGTTAAGACTCTTCTTTCAACTGAACCATCTGTAGGCAGCAACTTCGCTCGCTCATACTTCCCAAGCGGAGCGATCTACTTCTTTTTCGACAGCCACCATTCGAGATACTCGTCTCTTTCTTGCTTCTTTCTTCTTTTCTCAGAAAGTTCTTCCCGGCGCTTCTCTTTTAGATCACTAATCTCCTCCTTTGTTAGATAAAGTCCGCAACTTGTGCAGATGTATCTCTTGGTAGATGCCTCATATGTCATAGCTCCGCCACATTCAGGGCAGAAGGTTTGTGACATTATTTGCTACTACTGTTGATTAAGATTAAAACCTTGCTATGATAGTATTTTATGAATGTTGTGTGTAATTGCAACTAAATGCAGCTGAGAACATAGAACACTCAAAAATGCAAAACAGCTTCACCCAATAAATGATACTTGTATAGGTCTAAGAAGTGCACCAGACCAAAAGTATATCTACCATTGAATCTTGAACGATTGGCGAAGAAGGATATGTCACAGATACAGCTACCTACATGCACGTCCTGTAATAAGCCTGTAACACCTGGTGAGGAAGCGGTGAAGTTCTACTGCCCAGATTGCGGTGAAGTCTTGATCTGGCGATGCGAGAAGTGCAGAGTCTTCTTCAGACCATATAGATGCATCAAGTGCGGCTTCGAAGGACCTTAGTAGAGGTCATCTAATTGGGTAGTGTGCTAATCAGATTAAAGGTGCTTCCTGATGATGTTTCTGTGTCTCTTGATGAGCTTGCTGAGCAGATAAGTGTTAAGCTTCCCCAAGGTTCTTTTCTTTTAAGAAAGGCTAAGGAACCTATTGCATTCGGTCTTTCAGCTCTAATCTTGGATATCAAGGTAGCAGAGGGAGAGGATACTCTCGATCGCCTTGAGTCATCGATTAAAGAGGTGGAGCACGTAAGCCAAGTTGATGTTGTAGGGGTAAGCCGCTTCTCAACTTCACTCTAGAGTAAGATAAAACTTATCTTAAGGCTGGCTAGGAGTAGTTCAACTAGGAATCTAAAGTTGGGTAGATCAAGAACTGTGGATGCCATTAGGCTGAAGGTCATCGAGGCTAAGCACAGAGATGTAGCTAAACACAGAGCTAGGCTACCGACGCCTATTATGAGTAGGCTCGGCATAAGGGATGGTGATATAGTTGAGATAGTGGGTAAACAGAGTACAGCTGCGATAGCTTTGTCTCTGGATGAAGAAGATGAGCAAGATGGTCAGGTAGTCAGACTGGATTGGTTGATAAGGAGGAACGCAGGCCTATCTTTGAATGACTACGCTACAGTTCGAAAGGCTCAAACTAAGATTGCTAAATCTGCTAAGCTTACCCCCACAGATGCTAAACTTATCGTGGATGAAGCCTTCTCTGAGTTTGTCAAGAATCGGCTCAAAGGTATGCCTTTGGCTGAAGGGCAGAGTGTTAGCATCATGATATTAGGGAACTCAGTCAACTTTAAGGTTCTGGAAACGAATCCTGATGGGTTTGTTGTGATTGATGATACGTCGGTTATAGAGATCCAGTTGGATTCAACCAAGTTTTCAGGTGGGGTATCTGGTGTTACCTTCGATGATATAGGGGGCTTGAGCAAGGAGATAAAAAGGCTTAGGGAGATAGTAGAGTTACCTCTCAAGCATCCTGAAGTGTTTCGACGCCTAGGTATCGATCCTCCTTCTGGTGTGCTGCTTTATGGGCCGCCTGGGTGTGGTAAGACTCTTCTTGCCAGAGCTTTGGCAAATGAGTGTGAGGCCTCATTCTTTAGTATCAGTGGGCCTGAGATTATGAATAAGTATTACGGTGAGAGTGAAGCTAGGCTTCGCGACATCTTTAAGGAGGCATCTGAGAATGCGCCGAGCATCATCTTTGTTGACGAAATAGATGCTATAGCACCAAAGAGAGAGGAAGTTATAGGCGATGTGGAGAAGCGTGTAGTAGCTCAACTTCTATCATTAATGGACGGTATCTCGGAAAGGCGCTCACTCGTTGTTATCGGTGCAACGAACAGACCTGAATCGCTAGACCCTGCGCTGCGTAGACCAGGCAGGTTCGATAGGGAGATCGAGATAGGTGTGCCGAATCAAGAATCGAGGCTTGAGATACTACAGATCCACACGAGAGGGATGCCTCTGGATGAGGATGTGGACCTTGAATCTCTAGCCTCTTCACTCCACGGCTATACTGGGGCTGATATCCGTGCTCTATGCCAAGAGGCTGCGCTTATTGCTCTTCGAAGGTATATTCCTGATATAGATCTCGATAGTAAGAGAGTTCCGCCTGAGATTCTTGGTAAGATGGTTGTCAAGCTATCGGATTTTCAAGAGGCGATGAACCAGATCGTTCCCAGCGCTATGCGGGAGTTTTATGTTGAGTCACCTAAGATCAGGTGGAGCGACATAGGTGGGTTGGAAAAAGTGAAACAGACCTTGACCGAAAATGTAATTTGGGCTATAAAGCACCCCGAGAGATTTAAGAAACTTGGGATATCATCTGCTTCTGGTGTGCTACTCTATGGACCTTCAGGTTGTGGTAAGACTATGTTAGCACATGCCTTAGCATATGAGAGTGGAGCCAATCTTATCACTATACGTGGCCCAGAAATCTTATCAAAGTGGGTTGGTGAATCCGAGAAGGCTATCAGAGATATCTTCCGCAAAGCTAAATTCTCGTCCCCATGCATACTCTTCTTCGATGAAGTGGATTCTATTGCTAGGTCAAGATCATCTTTAGAAGAATATTACACCTCAGAGAAGATCTTGAGCCAACTCTTGACCGAGATGGATGGTATAGGTAAGACCTCAAGTTTATTTGTTGTTGCAGCCACTAATAGACCAGACTTGATAGATCCGGCTCTCATAAGGCCAGGTAGGCTTGATTTATTGGTGTACGTGTCTCCTCCGGATGAAGAGAGTAGGTTAGAAGTGCTGCGTATATTGACTTCGAAGATGCCTTTATCGCAAGATGTTAGGTTGGATGAGATTGCTAAGCAGACTCAGGGTTATTCTGGTGCAGACCTTCAGGCGCTTGTTAGGGAGGCTGGACTTCACGCTTTACGCACCGGCGGTGATTCTACTTTGGTTAGGTTGGTTGATTTTCAGCACGCTTTTGGTAAGGTCAGACCATCTATAACTAAAGAGGTTGAGTCTTGGTACAACTCTTTGAATCAAGTGCTGAGTAGTAAAGTTGGGGGTGCTCAGAAGACCTTCTACACTTAAATATTGGCTGATAGAACTTATCTTAAATTAGCTGCAGAGGAGTCTGGTGTTGAAGCCTTTACTTAAGAATGTTGTCTATGAGAAGATTAAACAAGTTAAGAATATTACTGATGTTGATCTTCTTAATGATCTGTCAAAGAACGGGTTTGATGTAAATATGTCGATGCTCAACAAGGTGTTGATGAAGCTTGAAATACTAGGTCTGATAAGCGTAAGCTGGGTAGGTAAGGATAAGAGGAGAATAGAAGTCGTTGAACATATTTAACAACGGTAACTTTACTTAGATGCTTCAAGGAGTTCACGTAATTTTGTTGCACTTACACCAACGAATCCTCTGATCTTCGATGTAGTTTCAATTACCACTATCGCCCCACCTAAGACGGCTAGTCCGGAGTTAAATTCTCTGACCATCTTCAAGTATCTCGCTGCCTCTTCTTTTGTCAAATACTCTTTTAGCTCACCTCTACTTTCGTCCTCAAGGAGTACATGTATGCCTTCTTCTCTTAGCCTCCTTCTCTCCTCCTCACTCTCATCCGCGCTCTGAGTTTTTAACCTAGAGAGTCTTTTGATATAGTCGTTTAGGCTTGGGTGTGTGATGTCTTCGTTTTGCATCTTTAGTCTTTTTGAGCCGCAGACAGGGCATCTGGAAGGTATATGCTCAGATAAGCTGGTTGATATATGCAGATAGTTGCAGTTTTCACATCGCCAACCTACCAACTGTTTATGCTCTGATAAGAGCCAAAGATAAATCTATCCAAACCTTTACTCGGAGAGGGTATGGGAGTAGACTTAGGAGATATAGTGCCTAAAAGGAAGCTTAAGCTCGAGGAGCTTCGAGGTAGCATACTTGCTATAGACGCGTATAATGCACTCTACCAATTCCTAGCCGTGATACGTGGCGAGCAAGGTGAACCTCTTAGGGATAAAAGTGGAAGGATAACGAGCCACCTAAGTGGTTTATTCTACCGAAACGTAAACCTGCTGTCTTTGGGGATTAAACCTATTTACATCCTAGATGGGCAGCCTCCAAGCCTCAAAGCCGCTGAGATAGCGCGAAGAAGGCGTGTCAAAGAAGAGGCGGCTCTTAAGTATGCGGAGGCTGTGTCTAAAGGTGATTATGAGGCTGCCAGAAGGTATGCTCAAGCAACTTCCATAATCAAGGACTACATGGTAGATGATAGTAAGACTCTTCTTAATCTGATGGGCATACCTTGGGTTGATGCGCCTTCTGAAGGTGAAGCTACAGCAGCCCATCTGACCAAGATAGGTCTTGCTACGCACACAGCGAGCCAAGATTATGACTCTCTTCTGTTCGGTGCACCTCGTCTAGTTAGAAATGTTACTATCTCTGGCAGAAGGAAGCTTCCAGATAAGCCTGTTTACATCGAAATTGAGCCTGAAGAGATTTCACTTCAAAATCTCTTGAGTGTGCTTGGTTTGACCAAGGAGCAGCTTGTGGATCTTGGTATATTACTGGGCACGGACTTTAATCCAGATGGTTTTAAAGGTATTGGTCCGGCTAAGGCTTTGAAGTATATTAAGCAGTATGGTAGGCTTGAAAACATACCTGAGATCAAGGATGCTTTAGAAGAAGTGGATTTTGAATCCATTAGGCTGATCTTTCTGAACCCAAGAGTTGTTTCCAGGATCGAGGTGAAGTGGGGTAAGGTTGATGGAGAAGGCATCATAGATTTCCTCTGCGGAGAGCATAGCTTCTCGGAGGAGCGTGTAAGATCGGCTTTGAATAAGTTGAGAGAAGCAGAGAGAAAGGTATCTGACACGCTTGAACGCTGGTTCAGCGTTTAATCGGGTGTAGTGGAATGACCAAGTATCAGTCATTTGAGGAGCAGAGGCGTATCCTCGTCAGAAATCTGAAAGAGGAGGGTTTGATCAGGTCACAAGTGGTTGAAGCTGCCTTCCTAAAAGTGCCTAGGGAACGGTTTGTTTGGTCTGATGAGGTTGAGAGTGCTTACTTAGACACACCTCTTCCACTAGGCAAAACGATGCAGACTATCTCTGCCCCTCATATGGTTGCTATTATGCTTGAGGAGCTCGAACTTGAAAGTGGTCTTAAAGTTCTTGAGGTAGGATGTGGAAGCGGCTATTCCGCCGCTCTCATGGCTGAGATCGTTGGTCCAAATGGTCTTGTAGTTTCGATTGAGCGTCTTCCTGAGCTTGTTGAATTCGCTGGGCATAACCTTAAGGCTATGGGTTATGCTGGAATTGTTAAGGTTGTTCAAGGGGATGGATGTTTAGGTTATCCACCTAGGTCTGAAGATGAGATATATGATCGGGTTGTGGTGACCGCTGCGGCTACGACTATACCGAAGTACCTTAAGAAGCAGACGAGAAGAGGAGGGATACTTTTGATACCAGTTGGAGGCTCGTGGTCTCAGACACTAAAGAAGTTTATCAAGATCTCAGCAGATAGGTTCGATGTTAAGGATATAACCGAGTGCGCGTTTGTGCCTCTAATCGAACCCGAAGACATCTAGCGAAGTGCTTAAGAGGAATCCTTTCCATAGTTAGAGATCAGATAGAAGGATGTCTTGTCGAATATGCGGTAAGAGTGAAGCTCTGCTATATAGATGCAAGTACTGCGGTGGGTACTTCTGCCCCGACCATAGGCTCCCCGAGAACCACAGCTGCCCAGAGTTATGGTTGGCTAAGCCACCAGTAGAGCGTTGGAGCAGAGTTAAGAAGGAGAAGAAGATAGAGTATCTACCAGTGAAGAGAGGCTGGTTCATCAGAACTCCACTTAGCAGTACTGAAGTTAAGCACTTTACTTTAGCTTCGTTGCTAGTTTTGCTCGTGGGCTTATCACTAGCCGGTTGGAGAAGCGACTTACAGATCCTCTTAGGTACAGCGATCATCTTTTTGGCTTCATTTATGCTCCACGAGCTTGCGCACCGCATCTCAGCGAGGATACGTGGTCTATGGGCTGAGTTTAGGCTTGAGACCTACGGTGCTCTTCTAACCGCGATAAGCATAGTTTCACCTTTGAAGATCATCGCTCCTGGCGCTGTTTTCATAGTGGGCTCTGCGGGGTCGGACGTGATAGGTAAAGTTGCTTTAAGCGGTCCTTTGACAAATCTGATTCTTGTCGGAGTATTTTATTTTGCTAGTGTTTTTACCCCACCTGGCTTGTTCTGGGTTACCCTTGTTCTGAAGTATGGTGTTTATGTGAACGCTGTGATAGCTGTGTTTAATCTTCTGCCCTTCTCGGCCTTAGATGGTCTAAAGGTTCTGATGTGGAGTCGAAGGATGTGGGTTTCTGTATTCGTTCCCAGTCTTGTGATCTTAGCAGCAAATATCAGCGGCGTTCTGCCTTAAGTGAATCTCAACCTGCACAACTATGGTTATAAATCAGAGCGGCGTATAAGATGGTGGGTAGCTGATGACTATTCAAATCAAGGTGTGGGCGAAGCCTCTGCTCAAGGAGCCTGTGCTAATATGCGGACTACCTGGGAGTGGTTATGTTGCGAAGATCGCTCTGGACTTTCTTGTAACTGAGCTCAAGTCATCTCCCCTTGCTACAATATATTCATACAGCTTCCCACCTCAAGTCTTGATTAAATCAGACGGTTCTGCTGAGCTCAGTAAGCACGAAATATCATATGTGAAGGGGCAGAGCCTAGATATACTTCTCTACACTGGGGATGCTCAGCCTGTTAATCCTCAGGCTGAATATGAACTCTCTGATCGTGTCCTTGAATTCGCTTCTGAATTCAATGTCAAAAGAGTCTTTACGCTCGCTGCATATATTACAGGTCAGTTTGTGAAGACCCCGAGAGTTTTCGGCACAGCGACCAGTCAGGAGTTGTTCAAGCTTCTTATCCAGAACGGTGCAAATGCTATGAGTGAAGGCACGATAACTGGTATGAATGGGCTGATAATAGGTCTAGCTGCACTTAAAGGGATAGATGGCGCCTGCTTGCTAGGAGAAACATCAGGTTATGTTATGGATCCGAAGGCGTCTTATGCTGTCCTTTCCCTTCTTAAGAAGTTGATCAATCTTGATGTTGATCTTACGCCACTTGAGGAGAGGGCTAAGCAGGGTGAGGTTCTGAGGAGCATACTTGAATCTATGAAGAAGTCTACCGAGGCGCAGCCAGAGAAGGATCTTGGTTACATAAGTTAAGGTGGTAGGCGAAGGTCTTTTGAAAGGTATATTGAATCTTCTTTCAGTAGCGGGTAGACTTAAGCAGATACCGCGCACAGGTTGGGTGATCAAAGCGGGTATAGGGAAAGCTGAGTCGGTTGCAGATCACAGCTACAGAGTCAGCCTCGCTGCGATGATCCTAAGCGATCTGCTTGGTTTAGATACAGTTAAGGCTGTTAGAATCGCTCTAATACACGATCTAGCCGAGTCATGTATCGGAGATCTAACTCCTCAGCAGGTGGAAGAGGGTCTGGATAAATCTTCTATGGAAGAGGAAGTTATGATAAAAGTACTCCAAGACTTACCATCACATGTTAAGCATCTTTACCTTGAGGCTTGGAGAGATTGGGTTGAGCGTGCTAGCAGTGAAGCTAGGCTTGTGCACGAAGTTGATGCGTTTGAAATGGCTCTACAAGCTGAAGAGTATGCTCAAAGCGGCTTTGATAGAGATAAGCTAATGGAGTTTAAGCGGTCTGCGTCTGAGCGTGTCAGCAGCGGAGCGGTTAAGGAGCTAATCGAAGCGTTGGGTTAGTAGCCGATCTTCTACTCTTTGTCTATGAACTCCTCTGCTCTAGGCGGCTCTTCAGGAAGCCCCTTCCTCTTTCTGATCTCCTTTATTACATTCATCATCATGGAGCTCGGTACAGGAGACCAAGATTTGAAGTGGGTGTTCCAAAGGGCTTTTCCAGCGGTTGCCCCACGCATAACTTCTGATAGATCAAATGTTTCAGAGGCTGGTATCTCACCTTCGATTATCGCCATCGTTTCTTTCTGCATAATGTTCAGAGTCTTACCTCGCTTCCCAGATATAACACCAGCAACAGCGCCTATCATATCAACAGGGCACTTAACCTCAATTCCCAGCATAGGCTCAAGTAGAACAGGGTCGGCTGAAAGAATTGCACCCAAGATGGCTCTTCTTGTAGCAGGCATAAGTTGAGCATAGGTTCTATGCGCAGGATCTTCATGTGGCACAAAGTGGTGTAAAATAACCTTAAGTCCTCTGCTATACTCATGAGCCAAAGCGCCTGTGATCATAACATCCACAAATCCCGCTCTGATCGAGTCTAGAGATTCTTGGAGGAACTGGACACCCTTCGTCAAGTCTAGTAGGAGGTTCCCCCGTTCGTCTACGGCGACCACGCTCTTAGCTTCTTCAGCATCCCAACCTCTTTCTCTAAGTATCTTTGCAATCTCCTTCCTATCTAAGTTCTCGTTTATCCTCCCAGTTCTTATGAGCTCAACTTCCTCCTCTGTTAGAGGGGCTACTTTGATGTAGATCTTATTGTGCTTGTTAGGCGACTTCGCCATTATTGGACCTGCTGGTTTACGCACGGTCTCCCTATAGTTGATAAGGGGCTTCGATGTGACGATCTCCAGCCCTTGCTGTTGAATCAATGTGGTAGCTATCTCGAGGTGAAGCACACCCATACCTGACATAAGCATCTCTCCTGTTTCTTCGTTTATCTTTACTACAAGATTAGGGTCCTCGATACCAAGTCTATGCAGCGCTTCAACAAGCTTAGGTAGGTCTCTGGGGTGCTTAGGCTCAACAGCAACAGTTACTACTGGTTCAGAAACATACTTTATGGATTCGAATGGAACAAGGTCTTTTATCGATGATATTGTCTCACCGGCCCTAGCGTGCTCAAGTCCAAGCAACGCTGGTATGTTCCCTGCCCCTAGTTCACCTATTATCTCTCGGTAAGGTCCCATGAACATATTGACAGATTGAATTCTCTCTTCCCTTTTAGCACCTGTGAGATACACTTTATCTCCATCTCTGACTGTGCCTGAGAAGAGCCTACCTGTTGCCACCACCCCAGCTTGAGGATCTACCACCACGTTTGTAACCATCATAACGATAGGTCCGTTCTCATCACAGTTCATCAGCGCCTTTCCGACCTCGGAGTCCAGATCACCTTTCCATATCCTTGGTATACGATACTTCTGCGCTACGTCAGGTGGAGGGTGATGCTTTATAACCATACTTAGAATCGCTTCGTGGAGAGGATAGTTCTCCGCAAGTTGACTGGCTGAGCCCTTTGTGTAGGCATCGTATATGTCGCTGAACCGCACCCCCTTCCTCTGCGCGATCTCTAGGTTAAAGCCCCACCTATCCTTGGCTGAGCCGAAGGCTACGCTGTTATCTTGGATGCTGACCTTCCACTTCTCCTTATACTCAGGCTCAGCATAAACGGAAATGAGGTGGTTAAAGTCATTCACTATCCCAGCAAGCCACTGCTGCATCCGCTCAGGCGTAAGCCTAAGCTCTTTAACCAAACGATCTATCTTATTTATGTAAAGAACCGGCCTAACCCTCTCTTCAAGCGCCTGTCTAGTGACGGTCTCAGTCTGAGTCATGACACCCTCAACAGCATCTGTAACGACCACAGCGCCATCAATAGCCCTTAGGCTCCTCGTAACTCTACCTGTAAAGTCTATGTGCCCAGGCGTGTCGATCATATTCAAAACATACGGGGTATTGTTATACTCGTAGTAGAGTGTAACATTAGCTGCTTTAATCGTCATCTGCCTCTGCTGCTCAAGATCCATATAGTCAAGGGCTAAAGCCTGCCCGGCTACGGAAGGGCTTAGCAGCCCGCAGGCAGCAAGTAGGCTATCGCTCATAGTGGTTTTACCGTGATCTACGTGGGCAATGACACCAAAATCATTCGGGCTAGTCCGATGTCGGCTAAGCCTTTCGAATCTGGTTCTTATTGCCTATGATCTTCATGATCTCTGCTGTTGTTTTGTATTTCGGCATCAGCCACCACCTTCTTCTAATCTAGTCATCAGCCTATCGTCACCACTATTTATAGGTGTTTTCACTTTTGTTGCATCCATTTACTCTATGTTTGCGTGCCTGTTCTTCATCTCTTCCTCGCTGACCCTATGCTTCTCAAGGAGCACAGAGACCACGGCGTCGAAGAGCACCATGCAGGAGTCTTCGAATAGTGTGCCTAGCGGGGCTAGAGGTTCGTGTAGACCGAGTATCTGGCGGGCGAAGTAGTCTTCTTTGCTCTGTTTGTGGTTGATAACTCTTCCTCCAACTATAACCTTTAGGTCTGCTAGCTTTGCAAGTGGAGAGTCTGGGAAAGATGTAACTGCGACAATTTCTGCACCAACAGCTTTTGCCGCTTCCGCTGCTGTAACTACGAGCTTGGTTGCGCCTGAGCCTGAGATGGCTATAACGAGGTCCTCCGCACCTATTGATGGTACCAGAGTATCTCCCAGTATGTGGACTTGGTAACCTAGGTGGAGAAGTCTTAGTGCGAAGGCTCTGCCTACCATTCCGCTTCGCCCTGCGCCCATAACCAGAATTTTGCTCTGACTGTGCTGCATTATCTTCTCAACGAACTTTCCTATTTCTTCTTCCGAGATCTGTGATGCGGTCTGCGTTATTAGTGTTAGAAGCCCTATTATACTACTTTTGACCTCTCTCCCAACAGCTGTGGCCAAGAATCACACAAGATGCGCCACCAAACACTCTCTAAAAAAGTTTTCTTCAAAAGGTTCAAGCAATCTTTGTTAAGAAGAGGTGGTGTAACACGATTTCATGGGAAGCAGGAGTCTTCTTTACCTTCTTGTCATATCCTTTCTGTTGCTTCTGCTGTTAAACTCCAACATGTCAGCTCAGCAGACTGGGGGTGATGTTGACTGGCTTCCTGATGGGAAGCTGAGCTACACATACATCTGGCCTGGGGGTCCGCCTGAAAGATGAAGTCTTCCAGGTAGGAGTGTTTACGAGCTCTCTTTGAGTGTTGAGGAGAAGGTCTATGTTGACTTTAAGTTCACATATATGGTAGGTGAGGACTCTGAAATCAACATACTTGTACTTAACAAGATGCCTATGGGGATCTTCGCAGAGGGAGGGCAGATCAAGGGGTGGCTGCATCAATTTGACTTCGTCAGCCCCCCAACATCTAGCATTGGTAGGATGGAGCTGATTAAGGAGGAACCTGCTGCAGGTGCGGGTTATGAGTGGCGCCAAACTTTGAAGAAGGATGATAGGTTGGTGATCACCGGCAGACTGGTGATGGTCAACGAGACAGCAGTAGACTTGAATGCATATGCGCTTGCATTCAACTGGGCACCTCTTCAATTCAGTAACTCATACCTGCCTGTGGCGGATGTCATCAGCAGAGGACAGACGCTTATCCCAGGTATGGATACCTGGGGCGCGTTCGGCATACCTCTTAAGAAGTCAACCATAGATGTGTTCAATACAGTAAAGCAGCTTGAGGTCTCATCGGCACAGGAGAGGGCGAAGCTTCAAGACCAGGTCTCAGACCTCCAGAAGAAGCTTTCATCTATACAAGAGCAGCTTGAGGCACTTCAACGCGACCTAAAGACGGCTCAAGACACAATCAAATATCTGCAGACAGAGAAGACAACCCTTCAGGACAGAGCTTCATCACTTGATAAAGAGAACAGCGCCCTTAAAGCTCAAATCACCAGCCTTCAAAGCGAAGCCTCCTCAAAGCAGTCAAAGATAGAAAGCCTCGAGTCACAGCTCAGCCAAAGCCAGACGATTGTCTACGGAACCACAGCTGCAGCCGTGGTACTACTAGTTGTGGCTGTAGTGCTCGCTACGAGAAAACGCAAAGCGTAGCCTACAGCCCCTCTTTTTCCCTTAAAGTATGAACACTGGTAGTTTTGTAATTTAGGTTCGTACTTTTGTGAATTCGTGCAAACATTGTATTGCTGTTGATGTCTGCTACCTTAACCTGAGAGGAAGTAGATCAAGACTGCTGCGAAGATCGTTACGCTAAGTATTCCAACTGACTTATCTCTTCTCTTTAGGGTTAGGGTGTATAGTGAGGTTGGGTTTTTGACCGCACCATAAGCCCTAGCCTCCATCGCTTCAGCCAGCTCGCCACTTCTTATTACAGCGGTCACTACGAGTGGTATTAGTATGGGTGCGAGCTTCTTGATTCGGTTAATGAAGTTCCCTCGCTCCAGCTCCAGTCCCCTAGATTTCTGGGCATCCATGATCTGGATGGCATCTAGCATAAGGACGGGTACGAATCTAACCGCTGTGACGAAGGCGAAAACAACATCTTGAGGGAGTCTGAACCACTTCATCACATACTCCAGCTCATCTGGAGATGTTGTTAGAAAGAATAGTGAGGTTGAGCCTACGATAGCTATGAACCTAACCGCTAAGACAAAAGAAGTTATGATAGAATAGCCTACTAAGAAGTTTATTACGAATATAAGTATGGAGAAGCCTGCTGTGAATAGGAGAGTGCGATATATTCGCACTAAGATCTTGGCTAAGGCGGCTATGCTGAAGATCACCGCCAAAGTTACTGATATGTGAATTATAGTTGAGCTGATGAGTGAGAGTGTGAATAACTCTATGGAGATGAGGAGTTTTACGCGTGGATCAAGGGCGTGTATTGGTGAATCCCTTCTCCTGAATATGAATGCGTTAGCCATCCAATACATTACGACCACCTATACTTGGTCAAGAACCAACGCTTCGCTGTGAAGATGGTGTCAAAGACCTCTTCGTTGCTTAACTTTAGGCGCTTCGAGAGCTCAACGAGCTGGGGGTTTATCAACCTAGCCGAAGCCAGAACGTAATCATCTGTGAAGACTTTGCTTGCAGGCCTATCTGCTATGATCTTACCCTTACTCATAACTACGGTTCTGGGCTGCATAGGCCAAAGGAACTCTATGTCGTGCGAGACCAAAATCACTGTCTTCTCTTGGGTCAATAGTAGGCGGATTATCTGCTCTAGCTTCTCTTTGTGCAGAAGATCCTGACCTACGGTAGGTTCATCGAGCACAAGCACATCAGGGTCCCAAGCTAAGACTGCCGCTAAGCAGAGCCTCTTCTTTTCTCCGCCGCTTAGCATCATGGGTGATGTGTTGGCATATTCTTTTAAACCGAAGAATCTAAGCGCCCAATCCACTCTCTGCTTTACAACATCATCACTAAAGCCGAAGTTTCTTAATCCGAACTCTATCTCATGCTCGACTGTATCTGAGAAGAGCTGATGATCTGCGTTCTGAAAGACTATGCCCACTCTTCTTGAGAGTGCTGCTACCGTCTGCTGTGTTGTGTCGTAGCCGAAGACCTTGACTGTGCCTTTTGTAGGCTTGAGAAGCCCATTCATATGCTTGACTAATGTAGTCTTGCCAGCGCCATTCGCACCTACAATAGCTACCAGTTCACCCTTTCCAAATTGGACAGTAACCTCATTAAGCGCCACGACACCTGTTTGGTGTATGTAAGAGACGTTGATGAACTCGATCATCCTAAAGCCTCATTTATCTGCTCAACAAATTCAGAGGGTGTTAGAGAGAGGGTCTTGAAGCTACAGATATCCTTCAGGAGGTGCTGTAACCTCACTACGGAAGGTACGCCTACGCCTATGGTGAGAAGCTTCTCATCATTCAATACGTTCCTTGGTTTATCGTTACAGATGATTCTCCCATCCTCCATCACGACTAGTCTATCAGCTATAGAGACCAGAAGATCGAGCCTATGTTCCACAATGATCACAGTGAGGTTAAGTGTGTCGTGTAGACGATTAACCGTATTTATGAGATCTAGTGCGCTCAGAGGGTCGAGAAGAGAGGTTGGTTCATCAAGTATCAGCAGCCTAGGTTTCATTGCTAGCACACCTGCGATGGCGACACGCTGCTTCTGCCCATCCGATATTTCGTGCGGGGCTCTGAGGGAGATTTCTCTTATGCCAAGCAGATTAATGGCCCAATCAACTCGCTCTCTTATCTCATCCCTAGGTAAGCCTAGGTTCTCTAAGCCGAAGGCTATGTCTCTTTCAACAGAGAACATGAATATTTGATTCTCGGGGTTCTGAAAGACGTAGCCTACATGTTTAGCTATTTCTGAGATTGTGTGTTCACTCACCTTTAGGTTGTTTACGTAAACCTCTCCTTGGTATGTGCCACTGTACATGTGTGGTATGAGCCCGTTTACGCTTCTCAGTAGGGTTGATTTGCCGCAGCCGCTTGGTCCGGCTATGATGACTATCTCTCCCTCATCTATGCTCAGGTCAACGTCGCTTAGGGCTGGTTTTGTTGAGCCTGAGTAGTAGAATGTGAACCCTTTTGCTTCGATGATCTTTGGCAAGGCGTATATCGTGCTGGGAAAACTAGGTATATTAAATTGTTATCTAAAACTAGGTTATCTCCACAGGCTCAACGTCGATCTTCTTAGCCAAGATCAGCAGGATTCGCTCCGCGGCTTCGTTTAGAGTTCTCCTAACTGTGAAGGATGCTGCACCAGAGTGCCCGCCGCCAGCACCTTTAAGCGCCTCTCCCACCTTCTCAGCAACGTCGATTCCAAGATGTATCCCACTCTCCTCACAGAACTCTTGAGTTGCTCTGAGGCTGCCTCTTACTTCATCATCAACTTCACCTAACGCTAAAGCAACGTCAGCTCCTAAGTCGATCAGAGCCCTAGCTGCTGAAGCTTGGTAAGAGCCTACGTTAGTGATCGCTAAGATCCAGTCCTCCAACCTATAGATCTTAAGCCTCTGACCAGCTTTTAACCGAGCTATCTTCTCTGATATATCTCTCTTAACTTTAAGCATCTGCCTAGCTTTGCTTAATGTTGCACCGCATCTGCAGAGTTTAGCAGCGTTCTCAAGAGTCATACACTCAGCTATGTTCAGACCGGCAGTGTCTGTCATCAACCCTAGTAGAAGCACCTCAGCAACCTTCTGAGGTATCTTAAGATGCTTCGCTTCGAATATTGAAACTATGATTTCGCTGGTAGAGGTCGCTGTCTCATCAACAAGCAAGTGGTCCACAAGCTGCCTAACACTCTCAGAATGAGGATGATGGTCTATAAGCACCTTACTGCATTCAGCCAGCTTAATAGGCTCAACCCAATCGCTCAAAAGCTTGGAGTGCCCGGTATCCACTATAATAACCATATCCTGCTCGCTGAACGAAGGTGAAGGTGCCAGATCAACAGGGTACTCTGAATGAACAACCTTAGCCAAAGCACCAAGCCCGTCAGGAGCAGCCACGGAAATCACGCACTTAGAATTCAGCCTCTTCAAAATATGCGAGATACCATACGCTGAAGCATAAGCATCAACATCAGCATTCCTATGTGTAACGATAAGCACATGCCTCAGATTCTCAACCTTCTTAAAAGGGAACATAGCAAGCAGCTCAGTATCCAAACCAACATAAAGAGATAATAGTCCCTACTTAAATCCTCCATACAGCGGGCCCGTAGCTCAGCCAGGTAGAGCACCGGTGAGGCTCAACACCTCGGTGAAGCTTTTAACCCGGGGGTCCCGGGTCCGAATAACCTTTGCAGGTTCGGGTGTCCCGGCGGGCCCGCTGCCTATTCTTATCTTAGTTGTTTTTAGTTTTCATTTGTTCAATAAGCTTTGTTAAGAGGTGTGTAAATACATATTCTACTTACACTGGTTATTTTTGAAGCAGTTCGCAGCTCGAGGGGTTAAAGTTGTATCCTCTTCTCTTAGCCTCAAGGTAGATGTGATAAAGGTAAGCGTTAATCAAATCAGCCGGGTTTTTCCTATCTTCTAAATCTTAAAAGTTGAGGATGGTTTCGGTATCCCTTTGTTTTGCCCGCTGTGACTCGCTTCGCTAAGATCCCTTCTCTCCACACAGCAAGCAAACCAACGCGGTCGAGATACTTTGGATGAATAGACCACAACCTCAAGTAAACACCACAACTACCAGTATAACCCTTTAGATGTGAATTAAAGTGTGTCTACAGAGGTCTTAGCGTGGTTATTATCTGCGGTTGTTGCTGAGGCAATCTTTATCGCATCTTTATTCACCACGGAGCCTTGGTTTCTCACTTTTTCTTGGAGGAATGTTCTGAGTTTCTTTGCGTCTGAGCGCTCTATTACCTCAAATCTATCGTCTGCGAAGGTAGTCTGATTACAGTTTATCTTCTTTAAAATGGTATCCTTGAGTTCAAGGTCTATTTCATAGCCTATGCTGTTTCTCCCCAGCTCCTTCGCTACCTTTGTTGTGGTTCCTGAGCCTAGAAATGGGTCTAGGACTGTTTCGCCTACAAATGTGTAGAGTTTTATCAAACGTCTTGGGGATCTCTTCAGGGAAGGCGGCTACTCCCTTTTCAAGCCTATTTTCGAGTGGAAGAACGTTCGTGATCCTCCAGATGGTAAGATACCATTTTTCCTCGCTATACTTCTTTAAATCTATTCTTGAGGCTTCCACGATCTTTGGGTCCAAACTCTTAATATAGTCAAAATCAAATCTGCCCTTCTGAAATATTATGATGCCTCTTGTATGTTATCTGGATAAAAATACATAGGATAAGGGTGTTGCAGAACCACACCACTCCTCCTGCTAATCCTAAATATATCCTTCAGGCTTCGCCCAAACGATCCTATCTCTGTATCTAAAGCCCGCTTCAATCACGATCTTTGTGATATCAGAAACTACCGGACTTTTCTCCTTTGAAGCAAGTCCTCTGTAACGAAGGCTGCGATTCTCCCTGGGGCCATAACTCTGAAGAGCTCCTTCGCAAATGCCCTCATCAATTCGAGTAACTCATCGTAGCTTTTGAAAAGGTCTGGGTAGTCAAATGGAGCATTATAGTAGGGTGGAGAAGTAACCATTAGATGAATAGAACCGTCTGGGATTTCACGCATATCCCTGCAATCTCCAAAGATTATCTTATGCCAAGTAGAGATCATTCTTTAACACCCAGCTTTTTAGCATATTCCTCAACAGCTGCGTGGATTGCATCACTCTTCACTATTCTAGCTGGTGTGTTTGTATTCTTACGTAGTGTCTCAACGATCTTCTCTAACAACCTTCTAGTTCTCTCTGAGACGTAAACCATAGGCATAGTTTCCTCATCGCTATCATATGTTGTAATAGTGCTTAATATTATCTGATCAGTATGCACGCCACGCCAAATTCCTTTTGCAAAAGTCGCGAAGCATACAAAAGCCTTTACAGCCAATCTTAGACTTGATTTGACAGACAGATGCTCTTGGGCACACGTCACACGCCATACCTACTAGATTGTCTGGGCAGTAATTGATACCTATTTGGAAAGCGCTGTGGTCAACTATAATGCAGTCTCCGCTATACCGGTTTGTTACCTCTTGTATTAGCACTCGCACCTTAGAAGCTACGATAACGTTCCAGCGATCTCCACTGTGCTTCTTCCCTTCGTGGATGACCTCTGGAACAAGCCCAGTTCTTGAAAAAATCTTGCCAACGTGGCCATCCATAGGCATTTCAAAGAGCGACTTATGCCATTTACCATTAGATACATCGATTCCCAAGTCAGGGTGCCCTATCCAAGAGATATACATTCTAACAGCCTTCTCCCTAAGAATCGACTCAACAAGAGGGTTACTCTGTAGTAACATAATTGCTTCCTTCGGCGTTTTGCATTCAGCAAACTTTTCAGAAAGCTTACTCCTATTTAGCATCATTTCATAGGTTAGAAAGCCTCCGACCCTTAAGACAAACCAGCTAAAACGGGGCAATACTCTGCCTATAGCAGGGGAGATCTTGTACTCATCCTTAATAGTCACCAACTTATTTATTTGTAGGAGACATTCTTGAGGTTTTGAAAACAAGTCATCACCAAATATTTGATGTATCTTTATTGCTGTGCTTCGCGCAGGAGGCGACTCAGCCTGTTGATCAAGGAAGGCGGTCAACAATAAGAACCTTATCAACTTCTCTTTATCTACAACCAACTCTTTTGGTAAACTGTTAATTATTTGGTTGATCTCTAGAGGCTGAAGAACTCTCCCCAGATTCTCCAAGATCTTGATGAGATGCACTTTCTCAGGATCTGACGCTTCCTCTCCAACAGCTGACTTACCAAATTAACCACGTTGTGCTTCATTTAATTTTGCAAGAATCGTAATTATGGTTTACGATGCTGACATTATATTTTGGTTTGGTTTTTTCACATCGATTCCGGAGCGCATAACTTATGCGCAATTGATCAGGCTATAATTCGCAGCGCCCGAATCCGTGCTTTATATCGTATAAACCTTGATAAGCAACCAATCTAACATCTCATGTTAAGTGTTGAGTAGCCCAACCGCGAAGGGTAACATAGATGAAGGGGAAGATAGAAGGCGGGTAATCAACTCCATCCGCTTCTTTAGTAGGCAAGCCGCTCATCTGGATCTTTCCCTAACCAGGTTGAGGGCTTTAGAACAGGACTGTTTTTCTAAGACTATTCGGCTAATCAAGTTGGGTGATAGGGTTTCTGCCACGGTCTACGCATCAGAAGTGGCATACCTAAGGAGGCTACGCCAATCTGTTAAAGAGATTAGGGACAACATAACGCAGATCATATTAAAATTAGAATCTATACTCGAATCGAAGCAGCTAACCATATCTATCGGCAGCTTGGTTGAGAAATTAAGGCAGATCCCTGTTGGTGTAGATGCCCTTGAGCTTGGGCAGCTAACCAATATCTTATGCGATACCGCAGCATCACAGGAGAGTGCAGAGGAGAAGCAGATCACGGATAGGCAAGTTGAGGATGTCCTTAGGGAAGCTGAGTCTAAAGCATCTAAAGATTACTCGGAGCCCTTAGCTGCTTGATTCCTTCTCTTCCTGTTCTTCCTGAAGGTATCTTTTTCCCCTTCTCCTCAAGGCAAGCCAAGAAACCAAAACACCTATCACAAAGGCGATGGGTGTCATAAGCCAAGGGTTTTCTAGGAGAAGAGGCTGCTGCGTCTTCTGCACAACTTGCTCCGCTATATTTACCTGTATAGTAGCATTTACCGTCCGCATCTGCCCCCTATCATCTCTGTAGGAGATAACTAGGTTAAGCGGATAGGTTGCTGGCGCAGCGTCACCTACTCTTAAGGTTAAGCTGAAGGATGACTGCCCATCCTTAGGTATCTCACCTAATATGGTTGAATCAGAAAAGGTTCTTAAGAAAGGAGGCGTTGCTAAAGCGGTCACATTAACGCTCTTAGCCGCTACAATTCCCCCATTATACACAACACCCGAAACTGTGAATTGGGAGAATGGTGCTACAGCCTCTGGTCTAACGGAGAGGCTGGAAACCCTAAGATCTATGTTGCCTCTAACCGTCAAGCCGGATGTGAGTTCCTCCACCCACTCTATGCCTGAACTATCAAGGTATCTGACCACAAGAGTTGCTTGAGCTGTGTTCGCTTGCATCTCCCCCTCAACTAACGACTTCGGTGCAAAGACCCTGACCGTTATCTGCACCTCTCCACCTCGCTTTATATCATCAAAGTACCAGTTTCCGCTGTCACCTATCAGACTAAGGGAAGGCGAGAGTCGGAGGCTAGCTGAGACTCTATTTGCGTCTTCGTCACCTAGGTTCTTTAATCTGAATTTAACCTCGTTTATCTGCGTGGCGTATAGATCATAGTCATCGATCAAGAGCCTGAGCTTGACCCCGCTCTGTCTGCTACCTGAAATGTAGAACCCTAAGGAGTAGGTTTCTGACTTAGGGTCTCCACTTTGGGTTATGAATCTGGCTGTGAGGGTTAAGGTGCCTGTTGACCCAAGAGCTGATCGAGGAGCATAAAGCCTAATCGGAACCGTTACTGTTGAGTTCGCATCTACAGAGTCAATAGAAGCATAATCTAACCCACCTAGTTGAATGGCTGCAGAGGATGGTGTGAATCTAAGCTCTAACAATCTCAAAGATGATTTCAGATGGTTTGTTAAACTTACCTTGACCTCTTCAGCACCGCCTGCAACGATCTCCTTAGGTGTGTAATCCAAGAGGAGTACACTTGGAGCGTTCTTCGTAAGTATAAGAGTGGTCTGCTGCGTTTCAGCCTTCTTCTGCCCCCCTTCTGTGGTATATGTGAATGTGAAGGTCAGAGGAACTGCGCTCTCAAGGACATCGAAAGGTGCCTTTGCTGTAACTGTGTAGTAGGTCTCTGCGTTTACACCTAGGTCTCCTAGGCTCTGTCTAGCACCAGATAATATGGTTAAAGGAGGTTGAGTTGCCGCTGAGGCTTCAACTAGATAAGCGGTTGATTCACCCACATTCGCCACCTTAAACTTCAGCTGCTTAATCTCACCAGCTGCAAGCACATTATCCTCAACCCTAAGCGTCAAGAGCGGCTCAGGAATGGAACGTGATGCAACCAGACCTATCGTAAAAACCTCTGTAAACTTAAAGCCATCTTCATCATAGAATGTTAAGGCAAGCTTTGACGTGAAGGTCGCCGCAGAAGCTGATGCAGGAGCATAGACTTCCATCTGCAGCACAGTCTCCTCAGATGGAGCGAGCGTGCTAAACCTCCACCGATCTACACTAGCGGTTAACGGTGTGGGTAGTGTCAGCGTCGCTTCTACCGACTTTAGAATTGAGGTTGAATTGTTCGCCACTCTAATCTTAACCGAACTACTCCCACCTGCTAATAGATCTGTCTTAAGCCCTTCCACAACTACGTAAGGCGCCTCAGCTTCCTTAACCGAGATAGATAAGCTTCTAGCCGATACTAGAGGCACGTTAGGTGTGATTCTATATGTTAAAGTAGCTGAGATCTGAAACGTCTGCCCAGCTGCGCCGCTCGGCGCATAGATCTCCACAGTTATGCTTCTCGATTCACCTGCTAGAAGATCCTTTACCTGCCAGAGGTTATCCTTCCCTTCCAGTCGTAAAGGTGGTGTTAAAGTTAGGCTGAGTTGCACCAAGTCTATCTTTCTACGATCATTATTCTTCACTTTAAGCAGGAGTGTATTCACCTTACCGGCTGTGAACGATTGATTCATAGCTGTAAGCTCGATCTCAGCTTCTCTTAAGCTGCTTACGTAGAAAGATATGCTTCTGCTCTCTCTTACGCTGCTGCCGACGCTATTCCTATAAGATATGGAAAGTGTGATCGAGTAGGTTCCTCCAGCAGCAGAAGGAGGTGCGTAAATCGACGCCACAACACTACTCGCCTCACCTGCCTTAAGAGCCCCAACCTCCCACTCCGCTTCTACACCAACAATAATCAGAGGGAAGCTGGGTGCTGCAGCAACCCTAAGTGCGCTTATATCAGCGGAGCCCAGATTAGAGAAAGTGAATCTGACGCTATTTAACGTATCAACTTCAAGCCCGCTTAAATCCGCGTTAACCTCAACTCTACTCCTACCAGTAATCGGAACCTGAACCGTAACATTGACAGGGTTCCTATACACTAACCCGTCAGGTTGGTTAGCATGGTAACGTATGGTCAGTGGTAAGGTATAGAACCCCTTCCTCGCACTATCAGCAATATTCAGCTTGTAGGTGAAGACTGCTAACCCACCTGCAGGTGGAAGTGTAAAGTTGCAGACTGATCTAAGGCTGCTTCGCCCTAGTGGATCTGAAAAAGGCGTCCTCAAGTGTAGTTCACCTTCTAGGTTGGTCAAGCTCATATCAGCCCCCAACCTGACATTAACCACAAGCGGTGCTGCTGTTTCATCTGCGTCTACCTCTATTGGGGAGGCTAGCGAACCCCAGCCTACGTAAACCACATCAACCCTCACCAGATTAACGGTAAGTGAATAAACACCTGAAATCTCACCCAGATTAGAAACCTTGAGGTAGTAATCGCCTTCAACATCAACAGAGATCTGAAGCGCCTCAGCACCACCTGCACCAACTCTATCTGAGGAGGCTAGAAGCACCCTATCTGGACCATATACCGCAAGGCTCACATCGAGCTGCCTACTGGGGGTTAAGCGTAATGTTAGCGTCTGCTCCACCTTACAACTTATCTTATAATAATGCTCGCCCCTAGAGGAGATAGTGTAATTGTATGTGCCATCAAGTATTGTTAGAGCGTCCTGTATAGTTGCACCTGGGGATGCAGGGTTTAAGGTTAAGGTATATGCATCTTGTATAGGCAGTTTATTCTCAACCCTTATGTAGTAGTAGCCAGAAGCCTTAACCAGAAACCGAATATCCTCAGTAAGACCAACATTTGCTTGAGCTGATGAAGCAACGACAATCTGCGCTTCATTATAGAGGTATAGGTTCAAATCACTTTTCTGCATCGTAAGCGTCACCTCTACAGTCTGCCCACGCTTAGCCTCGAACTTAAAATAGTGGTTAACAGAGGGAGAAATGTTGTAGGTGTATGAGCCTGATGAAATCACTTCTGCATTAGCAAAAGAGGAGCCAGGTTGGCTATATGCGCTAGGAAGTGTCAGTAATAAAACTATTGATACGAAGCAGACTAGAAGCGGCCTCCGCCAGCGCCTATCCAAGTACACCAGCTCCAATCAAACCCTATGTCAGAATAAGATAGATAAAGTGTTTGTTAAGCAAATCACCATGTAGCTAATTGGTGCAGGTTGAACAAGGCCTTAATCCAATGGAGCAAAAACTTATTAGCAACGCAGCATAAAACAGGAATCGTGAAGGCTAAGATCACTATCAAAGGAAGCAGGGTTCAAGATGTGGGCTACAGACTTTACCTACTTAGTAGAGCGCACAAGCTGCAAGGATTTGAAGCAGTTAATGTGCATGAAGGTCTCATTCTACTGATTGAAGGCGAGGAATCTAAAGTTAATCAACTCATCCAAACGGTCAAGACAGAGAAACCACCCTTAGCAGAAGTGAACGAAGTACTCGAAGAGAGCTACGACGGCGACATCCAGAACATTAGAGAGTATAGGGAGCAGCTCAGCTTAGAGCAGCTCGCTAAGATAGCCACTGTTGGCGTAGAGATGAGAGATGATATTAAGGAGATGAAAGGTGATATTAAGGAGATGAAAGGTGATATTAAGGAGATGAAAGGTGATATTAAGGAGATGAAAGGTGATATTAAGGAGATGAAAGGTGATATTAAGGAGATGAAAGGTGACGTGAAGTTGATCCTAAAGAAGCAGGATCAGACGATATCTGAAATCAAGGCTCTGAGGGAGGATCTTAAGCAGTATATGGATAGAAGGTTTGAAAAACTCGAAAGGGACATAGCTTTGATAAAGGAGAAGGTTGGGCTGGTGTAAAAGACCGTCTTAAGGTTAGGGTAAAGGCAAATATATGTGAGGAGGGCTTTAGAAGCCTCAACGGGGTATGAAGATCATCTTCTCGGATCAATGTTTGGGTTATGGAGGTTGGCATATAGAAAGCCCTAGTAGGGTTAAGAGAGCTTACGAGGTTCTATTAGATTTAGGGTATGAATTCTTAGCACCAACTCCGGCGGCTGAAGAGGACATACTTAAGGTGCACAGCTCAGATTATGTCAAAAAGCTGAAAGATGAATCGATTGCGGATGCTGACACACCAGCCTACGAAGGCATATACGAATACGCTAGGCTTGCTGCTGGAGGGGCTATACTTGCGGCGCAGGTGTGCGGATTTTCACTTATGCGCCCACCTGGACACCACGCTGGGAGGAGTGGAGCGGCTTTAGGCGCTCATACAAGAGGCTTCTGCTACCTAAACAATATCGCAATTGCAGTGAGGCATCTTAACAGACCTGCACTTATACTTGATATAGATGGGCATCACGGTAATGGCACGCAAGAGATCTTCCAAGGAGATAAAGATGTTACATATATTTCCCTACATCGATACCCTAACTATCCGGGCACTGGATTAACTTCAGAATGCAACTGCCTAAACTATCCGCTCTGGGCTGATTGTGGAGAAGACGAGTACCTCAAGACTCTTAAGGAAGCCTTACTCAACATAGGCTCAAGAAGATTCGAAATAGTTGCTGTTTCAGCAGGGTTCGACACATACGAAGGTGATCTGGCTTCACTCGGCTTGACTGAAGATAGCTATAGAAGGATAGGTAATATCATAAGATCTTTGAACAGACCTATCTTCTTTGTGCTGGAAGGCGGCTACCGAGGTGAAGAATTAGGTAGATCCATACATAATCTTATCACTGGGTTTGAACAAGGTGTTTAATGGTGCAAATGTGAAAATAGAGGGGTATTTACTTGATCTTGAATAGGCAGGTCTGGTCGCCTTTACCTATACATTCAACCTCCTCTACTCTAACCTTCTTGTTGAAGATCTGCGTTATCACCCCTGCTAGGTAGCCTCTGAAGAAGGAGCTCCTACTATCCTTGCCCGATGACTTAAAGGGTAGGCATTCGAAGAGTTCTTGCACAGATAGCGAGCCCTCTACTCGATTTTCATCGAATTCAATGAGCTTTGGGACCCCCCAGCCGAGGGCGACTCGCTCAGACAAGATTACATCAAGAGCGATTGAGCCTTTAAAGCCTTCTGCGATAACCTCTCTAGCTCGCGCCTCACCAGCCTTTAAACCCATCTCGTAAAGTATAACTGCTCCGCCTGTGCCGAAGCGCTGCTGCAGATGCGCTGTTATGTTACCCCATGATTCAACTTTAAAGAGGATGCTTCGCACCCCCATAACTAGCAGAGGGAAGTGCATAACATCTATGAGTAGGCTATCAAACTTAGCTTGTAGGTATTCGGCTTCAAGCACATGCTCTAAACCTTTAATTCGACCTAGCAGATCTTCGGCAGACACACCTATCCCCTTGAGGTCAACGATAAACGCCCACCTGCCCTTGTCTTCCCCAGGATAGAAATTTAAGAAGCCTGAATAGATGTTTATCCCCATGCTGGCTAGTAGGTTGGAGATTTCAGCGAGAGCACCTGGTACATTTCGTAGGCTGACGCTGAACTCAACCAGCTGTGATTCAGGTGCATAAGATTTAACCAGTATGTCTTTGCTTTTAAGCAAGCTAACACCTCTCACAACATATTTAGCTTTGTGCAATCTTCCGTTGTCTTATTAAAGTTTTCACCATCTGGCTTTCCGGCCTAGAATTGCGTTGAGGTAGGCCCATAGTCTCACTACTGAATATAATGGTCTGTAAAAGATTACCATTATAGGTGCAAGTATGGCGTATTTGACGTCTTCTTTTCGGGGTGTTAAGGCTGCCGCCATTATAATGGTGAAGAATTCTAGAAAAACGTAGAATGCGAATATTATTAAAGCTATTTTGGGAAGCGTCCCAAATGTATAAGACGCTAGGATGTAGATCCCCCACGTAAACCTCAGTATCAGAGCTACAACATCCATGAAGATGCTGTTAGGAACTATGAATAAGCCGAATAATCCATATCTTCTTCTAAATAGGATGTTTAGATGCTTTCGGTAGACTTGAATCTGCCCAACTGCCCATCTGACCCTCTGCCTTACCCAACTCCTCCAATCCTCTGGGACGTGTGTCCAAGCTACAGCCTCTGGCGCAAAGACAAGCCTCTTCTTGACCTTCTGTAGCATGACGGTTAAGTCAAAGTCCTCTGTAATTGTATCTGGGTGCATACGCCCCAGTGACTCAAATACTTCCTTTCTGAAGGCCCCGAAGGCACCTGGTATCACAAGTATGCCGCTAAAGAGGCTCTGCCATCTTCGCCCCAGCTCCATACTGCAAAGATACTCGTAAGCTTGAAGTCTAGTTAGCAGGTTTACCTTATTGACTACTCTTACGTTTCCAGAGACGGCAATTATATCATCGTGTTTGCATAGGAGTTCAGTTATCTTTTCTACCGCGCCCCTTTCGATAAGGGTGTCGCCATCGATGACGATTATTATCTCTCCTTTTGTGAATACGTATCCATAGTTCACTGCTCTAGCTTTTGTTCCGCTAGCCTTCTCCCTTCGTATGACCCTCACCTTAAGATTGTCAGCGTACATCATTGCTTTAACGTGTGTGGTGTCTGTGGAGCCGTCATCAACAACTATGACCTCTTTATTTGGGTAAGGGTCTTCGAGCACACTTTCAAGTGTGTTCTCTATATAATCTCCTTCGTTGTGCGCCGGTATTATTATTGAAACTAAAGGTTGGGTCTTCTTGTGACCATTTGGAATGGTTGTGCTCTTGACACAGAGCAGAATGAATCCCTTCAGGAATATTTGTGGGGCATCTATAAGAAGTGGTATTAAGAGTACAAATAAGACTTCATAGATTGATAAACCCAGAATGCTGAAATTGAGATTAGGCAGTTTAATGATGAGAGTTAAGAACACGACGGGAAAGGTCATTGCAGGAGTGTGTTTCACTATGTTCGATCTACCGTGCCCCCTAGCTCCCTAAGGGCCTCCTCAAGCGCCTTCTTCTCGGCTTTCAAACCTTCTTTACTGTGTCTTAGCTTTATGTTAGATAGGGTCTGCTTTAGTTTTTCTTTTACTTCTGATGCTGTGCTTGCTTCTACCGTGTTTATGCCGAAGCCTTTGGCTAATAGTTTAGCGCTTTTATCTAAGCAGGGCATAGCCACTAAGATCTTTTCTTGTGAATGGACATCCATCGCTTTTGCTTGGAATGCTAGTAGGTTTGTTGATTCAACTTCGTTTTCTTCGGCGTAATGATCCGCTACTAAATCAGGCCATCTTCCATCTGAGGGTTGCTTTCGGAACCATATGCTGAAGGAGAATTGGTGTTGGACTCCGCTTTCGCCTTCGATGATGGCGGGGGACTCTACTATCCACCCTTCTTCTCTTAGAGTTTCAAGTACTGAGTCGAATTCTATGAGTTCCTTTTCCACGAGCACCCTCTTTTCTAGGTCGAATCGGTAAGTTGCTATGGGTTTCATAACTATGTTACGTTCATCAAAGGAGTGAGATCTGCTGCATATGTAGTGTTTTTCAGCTGCTGGTGTGAGGGTGTTGCAGTCTAAGCACTTGTAGACCACACCTGGTTTTCTGTAATCGACGCCTATGGTTGTTAGGGTCTTGGAGCATTTCGGGCAGACGAGTCTTTCTCCACTTCGAAAGAGTTCTTCTAGATCTACATAGCCGCATCTAATGTGTTCGATCATAGCGCCTTTAACTATTCTTCTGCTTTTACAAGTTGGGCAGCATAGCTCCATCATAAGTTTGTGTGAGCCACATATGGGGCAGATGGCTATGTTGCCTATTACATCTTGCCCTAAAATCCCTCTTCTATTGAGCTCCTCTAGTATGGATGTGATCTCCTGCTCCTCTTTCTTTATGGATGTGCTTAGGGCTTCGTAGCAGACGCCAAGATCGAAACTTAGGGATGGTTCGATCGTCTTCATTTCTTTGTCTATGAGTGCCTTAAGTATATCTTGTACCTCACGTCTTCGAAAGAAGGCGGCTGAGTCGCTCATGCTCTACACCCTTAGGGTGACTTCGAGTTCCTCCAGCCTTGCTGTCAACAGTTCTTTTAAAACTGACATAATGAGCTTTTCGACGTTTTCGCCGGTTTTGGCTGAGATCTCAGCGTAATTGGAGCTTAATTTCTCAGCTAGTTTTGTGGCTTCTGTATCGTGGACTGCCCTGCAGTCTGTTAGATCTATCTTGTTTCCGACCAGCCATCTTGTTGGTTTTCGGATGCATCTGATCAGATTATACTGCTTCTCGGCAGTGTTTAATGTTTGAGGGTTGCAGATGTCGAATAATGTTACTATTGCGTCTGGGTCGGCGAAGATCCTCACTATGCCTTCTTTGTTTGGTGTCTGTTCGATGTCCCAGACTAGAAGTTTGAACACATACTTTGAGAATGTGAAATTTCTCTCAGCTATATTTGCTTTCAGGGTAGGGATATATTGTGGCTCGATGGTGTCGGATGAGATCTTATGTAGTAGGGTGGTCTTCCCAACGCCTCTATCTCCTAGTAAGACGACCTTAAAGGCTCTGTCAAACATCTTTTCATTATATGATCTAAGGAGCTCCTATAAAAATCCATCTTATAGCCCTAAGGTGATGGTTGTATTGAGCTGACTTTATGTTTATATCTGCTTGTTCTGAAGCGAACCATAAATGAGTTGGGATAATCTTCGCCAGATCTTGGCTTTGGCAATATTTGCGGTTACATATGCTGTGATAGCCTTCCGTAATGTTAGGGGGCGTGGTTTGCCTATTTGGTCGATTATGCTTGCTGGGGCCGTGGCTATGGTGTTCTCTGGCTGTATTGGGGTTGCGGAAGCGTATAGAGCGATTAATCTAGAGGTCATCGTCTTTCTCTTCAGTATGTTCACTTTTGTAACCGCTTTGGATGTCTCTGGTGTGCTTGAGGATGTTGCTGCCAAGCTCTTTTTGAAGGCAAGGAAGCCGGAGGATATCGTCTATTTGACCTTCTTCGGCTTCGGATTAGCCTCAGCGGTCTTGATGAATGATACCTTAGCTCTGATGGGCACGCCGATTATGCTCTCACTTGCAAAGAAGATGCGTATATCATCTAAACCTCTTCTCATAGCGTTAGCCTTCTCTGTTACGATTGGTAGCGCATTGACTCCAATGGGGAATCCTCAGAATCTGCTTATAGCTCTTGCGAGCGGTATGCCTGCACCTGTCATAACTTTTGTGCAGTATCTGGCTCTACCAACTTTTGCTAACCTTTTTCTAACGAGTCTTATTGTGATGTGGGTCTATCGGGGTGAGCTCAGATTAGCGAGGAGGAATTTTACTCAGCTTATAGATCTTGAAGCTTCGTTAAAGGAAAGTAGGGTAACAGATCAGGCACTTGCTAAGCAGACGATCTCCCTACTTACTTTGACTGTTGCTGGTATCGTGTTGGTTAATGTGCTTGAGACCTTAGGGTTTAGGATACAGCTCGGCATAAGTGAGGTCTCTCTGCTCGGCGCATCAACCCTAATACTCTTAACCAATAGGAGGCGTGAGATTCTTAGGAAGCTCGATTGGAGTATTCTGGTTTTGTTCGCTTCGCTATTTGTGTTGATGCAGGCTGTCTGGGATGCTGGTGTGATTAATCAGCTATCCTCCTATCTGCCCTCTTTAAGCAAAGGTAACCCAACCGCTTCGCTGCTCGCTATATTGGCTGCTTCTGTTCTTCTCAGCCAGTTGTTGAGTAATGTGCCTATGGTGGCTCTCTACCTTCCTCTTATGAAGGTTGCCGGATATGATTCGCTGGATAAGTATGCTTGGGTTGCTTTGGCTGGTGGAAGCACGCTAGCCGGAAACCTCACTCTAGTAGGTGCTGCAAGTAACCTCATTATAGTGGAGGAAGCGGAGAATAGAGGATACACCCTTGGGTTCTTTGAATTCATCAGAATAGGTCTTCCCGTTACGCTACTAAACATAGGCATCTTATATCTTTCACTCACCTATTTTGCCTAAATCATCCAAACCGACTACCCCTTAGAATAATTAACCAATACTAGACAGATCTAAACTAAACCAATCTTCTGTTTTATTAGAGCTATGTCCTTTTCAAGCCTTTCGAATCTTCTGTCCATGTATTGTTTGAGGTCTTCCCTAAGCGCCCTAATCTCATCCCGAGTCGCTCTAATCTCGTCTCTAATCTCATTCCTTGTTGTTCTTATCTCAGCTAATGTCTCATCCTGCTTCTTTAACATTGTTTTTACGTCTCCCTTCATCTCCTTCATGTCGTCTCTCATCTCCACACCAATGGTTGCTATTTTCACCAGTTGCTCTAAGCTTAGATGCTCCCTATACTCTTTAACCCCCATTACCTCACCATCATAGCCTTCAACAGTCACCTCGCTTACCTCAGTTAAAGGTGGCTTCTCAGATTTGACGGTCTGAATAAACTGGCTTATTTTCTCGTCCTCTCCTTCAATTAGTAGGATTAGATCTGCGCCTATGTTTGCTACGTTCAAATGTTTCTAATCTGAAAGAAGTGGGTTTTTAAGTTAAAAGCTTTTCAGATAGCGATGGGACTGTGCTACGCTGCTTCTTTTAAGGTTTGGTTAGTGGCTTGGTTTACGATTTTAGGGTTTCTTTTAGCGAATCTCCTATCCTTGTATTGTTTTGGGCTGTTTTTAAGGTTGTGAGGTTGGAGGGGCTTGCAATATGAGGGTTTGGGTTGGTTTAGTTCAGCTATAGGGTGTAGGTGGTCAGCTCGCAGGGTTGTTCTGGGTGGGGATTGTGGTCCCTTTGGTATCGTTATTCGTATGCTACCTTTCTATGTTTGGCAGTGTAGAGTACGACTGCTTTCTTCTGTTCGTCTGTCGTGTAGATGATTCTGTAGTCTACAACTCCAGCTCCATTTGCCTGATAGTCTTGCTCAAAGGGGCTTTCCGGCGTAGGGGTTGGTTTCGAGTTTTCTTATAGCTGAATCTAGTCTTCTTTTGAGCTGGTTGTTGAGTTTTCGGAAGTCTTTTTCAAATCTGTTGGTGACTTTGAGGCTATATTTCTCCAGATTGTTTCAGCTCCCTGAGGAAGTCGTTGTAGTTTCTGACCCTGCCTGCTTCCATGTCTTCTTCAGCTAGAGTTGCAGTCGTCGGTTTGTAAGGTTGTTTGTGCTTTTTGAAGAGAGCGTGGAGAGATAGTTATATGGAAGTGGATGGAGGGAGAAGGGTTTAGAGACTTAAAAGCCTCTGTTTGCTAACAAACACTAAGCTACACATATCTTAACTTTGCAACTTGTGGGAATGTTTAAGTAAGTGGGAAGCTGAGCATAAGTGGGAATAATGGATTCCGCAAAAGTTGATGCTAAGGGTAGGGTGATCATTCCTAAAGGTCTCCGAGAGAAGGTTAAGGTGAAGGAGGGTGGTTATGTTAAGATGAGGGCTGAAGGGAGGGCGATTATCATCGAGCCGATCGATTCAATCGCCAATAGATACTATGGCGCCTTCAAGGTAGAGAAGTGGCCCGATGATTTAGATGGCTTTATACTAGAGGTTTTGAGGAGATGGTGGGCATCGAAAGCTACTTAGACGCCAATATATTTGTCTACTGGCTTTGCAAACACCCAACCTTTGGCGAAGTAGCCCGTGGATGGATAAAGAGTGTTGAAGAAGCCCGAAAGGGAAAATACGCAACCTCCACACTAACAATATACCAAACACTAGTGATAATCGCAGGCCTAACAGGGAGAAACCTAAAAGACCAGAGGCTGGTTGAAGAAATCATTCGCTCAATAACAGACCTAGCGGGACTAACTATAATCCCCTTAACCCAAAAAGACTTGACCCAAGCAGCGAACCTAATGAAAGAATACGAACTAGACTACGAAGACGCTCTACACCTATCAGCTGCGCTAAAAAGTAGAGCCAAAGAAATAATATCAAACGACCAGGACTTCGACAAAACACCCCTAAAGAGAAGGTTCACATAACAGGCTTTAATGAGCACTTCAACAGCGTCGTGTCACGAAAGTATAGGGGGCTTCGCCAATTACTTCATCCTTTCCTCTTTAGAGCTTTATCTTGGAAGCTTCTGCTAACCTCTAGATAGCCTTTTGTCGCCTCTTTGATGTTTCTTAACGTTTCCTCTTTTGTTTCACCTTGGGGAGCCGCAGGCGTTTTAAGGCGCATTACTACGTACCTCCTTTTGGTTGTTATGTTAGCCCTATCTTCTGCTTTATTAGTGCTATTTCTCTTTCGAGCTTCTCGAACCTCCTATCCATGTATTGTTTGAGGTCTTCTCTTAGCGCCTTAATTTCATCTCTAGTTGCTCTAATCTCCTCCCTAAGCTCGTTCCTTGTTGCTATAATTTCGTTTCTCGTCACCCTTATCTCGGCTAAAGTTTCATCCTGCTTCTTCAGCATCGTCTTTATGTCTCCTTTCATCTCTTTGATGTCGTCTTTCATCTCAACGCCAACAGTAGCTGTCTTCACTAACTGCTCTAAGCTCAGCTGCTCTCTATACTCCTTAACACCCATAACTTCGCCATCATAACCCTCAACTACCACTTCGCTTACATCTGCTACGGGTGGTTTTTCCGTCTTGACGGTTTGAATGAATCTGTTAACAGTTGCATCGTTTCCATCGGCTAAGACGATTAGGTCTTCCCCTACGCTGGCTGCTTCAACCCCCTTTAGTCTATGCGCTCTGCTCAGTAGGAAGAGCGTGTAGCCAACATCCTGAACCTTATTGCCTTTGACTGTGATCTTAGCCTTCACAGCCCTTTTGGTTACGGTTTGGTTGTTCTTAAGGTTGTGGTTTGTTTGATTATGTTTTTAAGCGGCTGTGGTTTATGGTGGTTGTGTGGGGAGAGAGGAGGTAGAGCGGCTCTTTTTAAGGTCGAGGAAGTTTGAGGTTTGAGGCTGAGCATGCGCTGGAGTTTGCGAGTTTAGAAGACGCTTATGTTACTTCGAGGTATTTTCCTAGGGAGTTTAGTAGGGAGGAGGCTGAGCGGTTGAGGGGTTTGTTGAGGAGGTTGAGCGGTTTGTTGGATGAGTTGTTGGTTAGGGAGGCTAGGAGGAAGTTGTTGGTGTTTAGGGATCTCTGGAGATATCTTGTTGAGATTAAGGGGGTTGTGGTTGGTCTTGATGCTGGGGCTAGGGTGTTTTTGTTCGGCTCTGTTGCCGCTGGCGATTATACGTTTGCGAGTGATGTGGATGTTTTGATCGCGACTAGTCTTAAGCCGTGTTATGTTATAGCGGTGTTGAGGGGCTGTGGGTTTGAGGAGCCTTTTGAGTTTCACGTTATGAGTAGTGAGGAGTCTAGGTTGTATGCTCCGCGGATAAAGAGCCTTAAGGAGGTGTGGTGCTGTGCCTGCGGATGAAGACATTGTTAGGAGGAAGATCGGTGAGGTTAGGTGGGCTGTAAGCGAGCTGCGGAGGCTCGCCTCCAAGGAGTTTGGTGAGTTGAGTGTGGACGAGAAGTATGCTATTCGCTACAACATCGTTGTGTTGGTTGAGTCTCTGGTTTCTCTTTGTGTGCATCTGGCTTCTGAGGGCTTTGGAATGAGACCTTCCTCTTATAGGGAGGCGGTGCGTGTGGTTGCGGAGAGGGTGGATGTGAGGAGTGTGGGTGATCTTGAGTCTTTGGTTGGGCTTCGCAACCTCCTTATTCACCGATACTGGAGTGTGGAGGATAGGAAGGTGTATCAGAGCTTGAAGGCTAACTTTAAATGTGTGGAGGAGTTTTTAGGTAAGGTGGAGCGCCTCTTAGGTTGAGCATAACATACTACGAAGTCTCACTTGAATCTGTTGTAGGTAAGCTCAAAGCTACTTTGGAGAGGTTACCGAACCTCGTTATAGCTGTGCTCTTTGGTTCAGCCTTGAGAAGGAGGTATGTTAGGGATGTGGATGTTGCGGTCTACTTCCATTCAGAAGAGAGTCTAAGGGACATAATCGACCTTACCAGCAAACTTGAGGAAGAGCTGAAGCTGCCTGTTGATGCAGTCCCGCTCCGTGAGGCTCCCCCGAAACTCAAGGTTAAGATCCTACTCGATGGAATCAAGCTTGTTGTGAGGGATAATAACCTCTACTGGCTGCTTGCCGGGCAAGCGCTTTCAGAGGCTTCAGATATGGAGTTAAAGTATCGGTAGAGCAGCGGCGTGAAGGAAGGTGTAGGCGATAGGGGTTAGGAGAAGTTGGGTTTGGTTGTTGACTCTATAACGGTCTTAAGCAGAAGCGAGGACATTGGTCATGTGGTTGCGTCTCTTAGCGTAAATTTAACCTGATTGGTAGATATACTTAAGGTGTTTATTGTCTTCCATGTTAGCCCCATCTTCTGGGTTGCAGTTGAACCTGTGCATAGGTTCATTCTTGGTGTGTATCTGTCGAGGCATAGGAATATGCTCGTAGCTGAAGCCTTCCTGAAGACGTTGGTTGAGAAGTATGGTAAGCATGTGGTGTATAGTGATGGAGCATCATGGTACCCTGAAGCCTGCAGATCCCTAGGCTTAGAGCATAGGATACACTCACAGTATGAGAAGAACCTCATAGAGAGAGCTATACAGTATCTTAAGGATAGGGTGGAAGGCTTTGATGACTACTACCCCTGCTTGAGAAAGGGTTGTGACCTGAAGCACGTGAGTAGATGGCTCCACCTCTACACCTACCTCCACAACACCAGAAGAAGACACATCAACTTCAAAGAGCTGCTAAGCCTACTAAGAGGTGAATGGTCCTTAAGTTAACAGCACCGGCAGAAATATTCTATTTTCCTGGAATTAGTGTATCCTCGTGTCAATCCGCTGGTACAATAAGAAGCCCCACATGTGCCTCAACCTAAAGATGATAGAAACCCCTACCAAGCCTTCATAAGGAAGGTGCCTAAGGACGACATAATCACAGACGAAGAACCAGGTGAGACACACCACGCCCAAAAGATCTAGAAAGAGGTATACTCATTTCAGGAAAACACACACCTGCAGAAATATAGAAATATTTAAATTTCGAGATGGAGTTTTATGGTTAGGTAGTGGCGATGTCTGACGTTCTAGTGCTACTTAGGGAGATGCGGGAAGAGCTTAGGGAGCTGAGGTTGTTGTATAGGGGTCTTGTTGAAAGGCTTATCCCTATCGAGGAGCCTTTGGGAGATGAGAAGGAGGCTATCGAGGCTGGTGACGAGGTTGTTGGAGAAGAAGAGGTAATGAAAGCATTGGAAGGAGATGTTTAGGGTAGAAGCCAAGAGAAGGGCGTTAAGAGCCCTCGAGAGGTTCACTCTTGAGAGAAAGAATAGAGTTAAAGAGGTTATCTCGACTCTGAAGGGTGATCCTATACCTTTTAGAAGGCTTGATGTCGCTAAGCTTAGGGGGTATGAGAACACATACCGCATTAGAGTCGGAGACCTCAGAATAGTCTATGAAGTAAACTGGGATAAGAAGAGGATACTGATTCATTTTATTGGGTCGAGAGAAAGAGCGTATGAGTGAGGGATTCTGTTTTGAGGCTCAGGCTGTAGATGCTTTCTTAGCGCCTTTCCTATCCATTGATTAGGTTAGCCCTATCTTTTGCTTTATTAGTGCTATCTCTTTTTCGAGTTTCTCGAATCTCCTATCCATGTATTGTTTGAGGTCTTCTCGCAAAGCCCTAATCTCATCCCTAGTCGCTCTGATCCCCTCTCTAAGCTCATTTCTTGTCGCCCTTATCTCAGCTAACGTTTCATCCTGCTTCTTCAGCATAGTCTTTATATCTCCCTTCATCTCCTTCACATCCCCCTTAATCTCTTTAATGTCGTATTTCATCTCTACACCAACGGTTGTGATCTTCGCTAATTGCTCTAGGCTGAGCTGCTCCCTATACTCCTTAACATCCATCACTTCGCGATCATAACCTTCAACTATTACCTCGCTTACCTCAGCCGAAGGTGGCTTCTCGCTTTTAACGATCTGAACGAATCTGTTAACAGTTGCATCGTCTCCCTCGACTAAGACGATTAGGTCTTCCCCTACGCTGGCTGCTTCAAACCCTTTAAGAGTATGTGCTTTGCTCAGTAGGAAGAGTCTGTAGCCGACGTCTTGGACTCTTTTGCCTTTGACTGTGATTTTAGCCTCCACAGCCTTTGGTTATGGTTTGGGTTGTTTTCAGGGTTGTGGTGTTATTGTTGGGTGGTGTGGTTTTTGATGTTTGGATCATGGGGTTGTTTTAGGCAGAGGAGGTCTATCCTATATGGCTTTATAGAAAGTCTGATGGCTCTTTTCTTTCTATGTCGACTTTGTCGAAATGTTTATCGTAGCTGACTATGGGTTCTGAGCTATGTAGTCTTTGATAGACTTACATAGCTCTTGGGATTCATCGGCTTTGGGCTCCTCTTGAGTTCATCGGAGCCCTCATCAGCCTCTTCCCCGGTCAGGGTGAACCCGCTCCAACTTCTCATCAGCTCATCAAAGAGCTTCGGAGTCGGAGAAAGCCCCTCCATCTGAAG
>Ga0315298_1001810_pt1 | contig 38107 bp, 50 predicted proteins | sample WHS_1_MG_FD_203077 | JGI IMG/M metagenome (GOLD analysis project Ga0315298, IMG submission 203077) | Extremophilic microbial mat communities from Washburn Hot Springs, YNP, Wyoming, USA - WHS_1_MG | ecosystem: Environmental > Aquatic > Thermal springs > Hot (42-90C) | place: USA: Wyoming...
GGGGAAATGCTGCAGTTTTCGTAGCAGAAGTAAGTGGAAGGATTGTTGGCTATTCTTTGGGCTGGATAAGCCAGCCTTGGGCTTACAAGGGTAAACGCGGCTACATTTGCGATTGTTTTGTTGAAAAGTCTTATAGAGGTAGGGGTATTGGAAGGATGCTTGTCAAACAAATCCTTGAATGGTTTATTAGTAACGGTGTGGAATGTGTGGAGGCTGACGTTTATTCCGACAACATTCAGTCATTAAGGTTGTTTAAATCACTGGGTTTTAAGGAAATATTCAAAAGACTACGCTTTATGGTAAAAGATCGCTAGAATTGACTTTAAAAATTATGTTTTTCATAAAGCTTATAATGGCTGGAGCTCTCAAGCTAGAACGTGGTTAAAATGCATTTAATCAACTTTAAAGAGTTATCCGATAGCCAACTTATGGAAATGGTTGATAAAGCTATCGACGTCAAGCGTGATCCAAAAAAGTATTGTGATGCCTTGGAAGGAAAGTCTCTTGCGATGATTTTTCAGAAAACTTCCACCAGAACAAGAGTTTCCTTTGAAGTTGCCATGACCCAACTCGGTGGGCATGCGCTTTACATTGATTGGAGAACTACGAACTTCACGATTGCGGATGTTTATGACGAAACGCGATACTTGTCGCGTAATGTTGACTGTATAATGGCTAGGCTTCTGCGGAACGCGGATTTACAAGTTATGGCTGAGGCTTCTCGCGTTCCAGTGATTAATGGATGTGATGAAAAGTATCATCCGAGCCAAGCCATAGCAGACTTAATGACAATGAAGGAAAAGAAAGGAAAGCTGAAGGGCTTGAAACTTGTCTATGTAGGTGTCCACAACAATGTTTGTAACTCGCTGATTGAAGGATGCACAAAAACTGGAGTGAAAATAACTACGGTGACGCCAATTTTTCATGAACCTTGCAGGGACGATGAGCTTTTGGAGAATGCAAGAAAAACTGGGCTTTGGGAAACAACGTTAGATGTCAAGAAAGCAGTAAAGGACGCGGATTTTGTTTACACGGACACGTGGGTTGACATGGAACTTTTCACGGATCCAAAGTTTGCTGCCGAAAGAGAAAAGCGTGTTAAATTGATGATGCCTTACCAAATAAACAAGGAGCTGTTGAAGGGAAGCAACGCTTACATAATGCATGACATGCCGATCCATAGAGGATACGAGATAGCTGAAGATGTCATAGAGAATCCAAAATCGGTTATTTATGAGCAAAGCGAGAACAGGCTGTATTCTGCAAAAGCAATATTGTTGAAATTGTTGGGAAAATACTAGAATGCGAAAAGTAAGCCTTTGGAGTTTGGTTGCGCCATGCGGGCTCTACTGCGGGGAATGTACAGCATAACCTTTGATGGCTTCAAACAACATTGGTGATACTCTGAGTTTTGCCTCGGTGCCCACTAAAACAAGTGCTTTTAGGTATTATGGATAAGTTAAAGCGAACTCTTGAGCTATTGCACCGCCCATGAAGAGCCCAACCATAACGATGTTTTTGAAATCCTTTTTATCACATATTTTCTTTAAATCTTCAACATACCCCTTTAATAGTTCTTTTTCCTTCCCCCAAACCATGACTTGGCAAGTCGATTACGATTGCGTTTTTAAAATGTTTAGTTTGATATTCCCAAATTTTATGGTTTTCTCCGGTTCCGTGTATGAAAACCAGTTTTAAGTTCATGTGCTATCCAGTTCCTGCTGAGTTTTTAACAGTTTTGTCTCCGAAATATTCCACAACTTTGTCAATACATGCGTAGGAGCTCTTCACCTTGGTCGAGTCCCCGAAGAATGTGAAGTTCCATAAGACAATTGTTTGAGCTCCCGCTTTCCTATACTTGTCTAGTTTGTCAATGACATCTTCCACGCTTCCCCAGAGGAAGCTTTCTTGAACAACCTCTAATGGAACATTTTTTATAGCCTTCATAACATCCTTTTTCGTATAAATTGCTGGAATATAATCAGTAAACGGATAGAAGTCTTTCCCCAGCGGATGTTTATAACCAAGTTTCTCATAAACAATTGCAGGAGTTAGTAAAGCCCCAGCCTTTATCAGCGGCGCCTCCTCCATCAGCCTTAAACACTCTTCTCGTCTTTCATCTATTATGAGTTTTAGATACACGCCTTTCTCTATTTCCGCAAACTTCCTCCCGATTTTGTCGCATTCCTCCCTTACGATGTTCAGCCTCCCGCTGTACTCTTCTACGTTGGAAACTGCCGGAAGCCAACCTTCCGCGTACCTCGCCGTAATTTTGCACATTCTTTCTCCTGCGCCCCCGATCCATATTGGGGGTCTCTTGTTCAATGGTGGGAGTTCAAAAACAGCGTTTTTCAGTTTAAAAAATGTTCCATTGTAGTTTATTAGCTCGTCGCGTTTAGCTTCCCAAAGGAGCTTTATTACCTTTATTGCTTCTTCCATTCTGCCTACAACTTTCTCATATTTTAAGCCGTAAGGCTCAACATTTTCAAGCTCTCCCGCGCCTATTCCTAGGATCACTCTGCTGTTAGTTAAGTGTTCAAGAGTTGCATAGCTTTGAGCTAACATAGCTGGATGATGCCTTATAGCCTCTGTGACCGCGCTTCCAATGCGAATTTTCTGTGTAGAAGATGCTGCAACTGCTATCGAAAGTGTTGTCTCAAAAAAGGTGTGGGGGCTATAGGTTGCAAGCGGACCAACAATTTCAGGCGTCCATATGTTTTGGGGAAACCATCCCATTAAATGGTCTGGAAACCATATAGAATCGTAGCCTTTCTCTTCAATTCTCTTAGCTACTCTTGCTATACTCTCAATAGGAGGGAAAGTTGGACCTATAACACCAATGCGCAACATAAAGGTGGTTTATTTAAACTTGATAATTAAAATTTCGCGGAAGTTGTCCGTTTTTAATGATAATTATATGAATTTCGAATTAAGAGACTCGCGCCCTTTTTATATAGATAAAAATTTTGGAAATTACGTCCAGACTTTATCCTTAAGCGGTTAACTGCGCGCTTCCTTTTTTAGGCAAGTGTCAAGAGTTCACCCTAGATTATTGATGTGATGTCCAGGGGCCGTTGACTCGTTTATGACATTGGAATACGACCCATTCGCAGTTGTAATAGTGAAGTTTTCACTAAGAATATCTCCGGGGCAATGCTTAAAACTATGTAAAAAGTTAAAAAACCTATGGTGTTTGTGATGCTGCATCCAGCAGGAGATCTAGACATAAGCCGTTGGATCAGAAGCGGGTTGTCAGTTTACCCAACGTTAGAAAGAGTCGTGAAAGCCTCTTCACCCCTAACCCGACGCTCAGAATATCTCCAAATCAGGAGATAGCTAACAAAAACATTTACAGCACCAAAATAATTAATGTTTTAGCGTGAGCTGCGGCCGTAGTCTAGCTTGGTTAGGACTTCGGCCTCCCAAGCCGGCGACCCGGGTTCAAATCCCGGCGGCCGCACTTTTATTAACATGGTTGAATAATATCCAGTTCCGGCGGACAAACGCATGGACAGGGATACTAAGCGATTAGCGTTAAGTCGTATTCGAACACTTTTCAATTTAGCCAAGGAAATTTATTCGAAAGATCCTGTTTTGGCTCAGCATTATGTTGACATAGCCCGAAGGGTAGCGATGGCTGCGAAAGTTCGCTTGCCGAAGGAGTATAGGCGGCAGGTTTGTAGGCATTGTAAAAGCTTTATTTTGCCAGGTGTGAGTTGTCATGTGCGGATAAAACAGAAAAGAGAGCCGCATGTTGTGGTTACATGCTTTAACTGTGGAAAACATATGCGGGTACCGTTAAAGAGTGTTAAGGAGAAGGTTAGGAATGGGTAAACTTACTGCATGTATGAAACGTCGCATCAAAAGGGAAATGAGCGGTGAAAAGCCAACAATATGGGTTGGAAAGAGAGGGGCTTCACAAGATTTGTTGGAGGAGATTGGAAAACAACTGGAGCAAAGAGAAATGGTTAAAATCAAAATCTTGAAAAGTGCACTTGAAGGAAAAAAGGCATGTGAGATTGCTTCGGTGATTGCTGATAAAACTGGAGCAACCCTCATAGAGGTTAGAGGACACACGCTTGTCCTTTACAAACACCGTAAAAACGCTTTAAACCGCCAAAATGAAGAAAAAGTTTTGGGCTGATAATGGTTTGCGATATGGTGCCATAGTCATAAGCGCTTAAAGGCATAGTCTATGTGTAGTAGGGCAGAACGTCGCTTTTTTCCTCATCATTCTTTATTTTCATAATCGGTACTTCTTTTTAAATCCAAAAACTTTTACCACAACTTTTAAATTTCATACTTAACACGCTTACTGAAGGAACAAGAGGATAAAGAAAATTGACAACAGTCTACAACATACCAGCATCTAAATTCATAGAAAAGTTAGCTCAATATCTAAAAGAAAATGTAGATGAGATAAACCCGCCATCATGGTCAAGCTTCGTTAAAACAGGCGCTCATGTTCAAAAACCTCCCCAAAACCCGGACTGGTGGTATATCCGATGCGCCTCCTTGTTACGGAAAATCTACATTCACGGACCAATAGGATTGGAAAGGTTAAGAGCTGAATATGGGGGAAGAAAAGATTTCGGTGTGAGACCAGAGCACGCTGTAAAGGCTGGCGGAACAATAATAAGAAAAGCTCTACAACAGCTTGAGGCTGCGGGATTAATTGAAAAACTTCCAGCACATGGAAGAAAAGTAACAGCTGAAGGAAGAAAACTCCTACAAGAAATAACTGAGGAACTCAGCAGAGAACTTGTTAAAGAGATTCCAGAATTAGAGAAATATATAAAAGGCGACTGAAATGTCAGACGAAGAACTCGAAGAACTCCGCAAAAGAAAACTTTTAGAATTACAACGCCAAATGGCTGAAGAACAAAAAAGAGCACAAATGCAGCAACAACTGGAACTGGAAAAACAAGCCATACTTAGAAGCATATTAACTCCAGAAGCAAGGCAAAGACTGACAAACTTGAAGATGGTCAAGCCAGAATTCACATCCCAACTGGAATTACAGTTAATCCAACTGGCACAACAAGGAAAATTGCCAATACCATTAAAGGATGAGCATCTAAAGCAAATACTTGTAGAGCTGCAAACAAGGAGACGTGAAACAAAAATAAGAAGGATATGAATATGGCGCGAAACAAACCAGTTGCAAAAAAACTTAGACTGGCAAAAGCGGGAAAACAAAAGAAAGCCGTTCCATCATGGGTTATCGCGAAAACAGCTGGAAGATTCAGAACGCACCCAAAAAGGAGACGATGGCGAACAAGAAAAATAAAGGCATAGGAGGGCTGTCAAATGGAGGATGATGCCAAACAAGAATCGCTAAGAACCGAGAAAGAACAGGAAGAATCAACTGAAGCTATCGAAGAAAAAGGAACAGAAATTGGGGAAGCTGCGGTGGGAGAAGAGGGGAAGACGGAAGAAACCGTTGAGGCGAAAGAGGAAGAATTGCCAGAAGCCATTGAAGAGGAAATTGTTGAAGAAAGAATCTACACGATCCCCCTCAGCAGAGCATGGATAATGCCGCCAAACAAAAGAGCCCCAAGAGCGATGCGAATAATAAGAAGTTTTATAACAAGGCATATGAAGTTAAGCGCGCGTAAAGAAGGAGAAGAGGAAGAAGAGCCCAAGCGGCTCATCATCAGCAATGAAGTAAACGAAAAAGTTTGGAGCAGAGGCATAGAGAAGCCCCCGCGAAAAATTAGAGTAAGAGCCGCAAGAGACAAGAAAGGAAATGTTACAGTTTATTTGGCTGAAGGAGACTAATCCTTGGCCATTTACTTTTCCAGCCTTTTCGGCAGCGCAAGTATAGGCGTTTACGCGCTTGCCACAGATAAAATCATCATAATTCCAAAGTTGACGCCTATTAAAAAGGCTGAGAGATTCAGTAAATGGATGAAAGTTAAACTAATACACACAATGATTGGCGGTTCAGTTTTGGTCGGAGTTCTTGCATGCGCAAACTCAAACGGTATTGTGCTTCCACATTTCGTTAACGAAGAGGAACTTGAAGCCATAAAAAACGGATTCGACGGAAACATAACAGTCATGGAAACTAAAAAAACAGCTTTCGGAAACATGATTTTGGCAAATGATCGCGGAGCAGTTGTTGACCCACGATTAAAAGATTGGGAAATAAGGCTAATCTCCGATACTTTGGGGGTTGAAGTTATGACCGGTGAAGTTGCCGGCTTACCCTACGTTGGGTCGTTAGCCGTAGCTACAAACAAGGGAGTTTTAGCCCACCCGCTACTTAAGGAGGAGGAAAAAAAGCTTTTGGAGGATGTGCTTAAAGTTCCAGTTGATGTCGGCACAGTTAACTGCGGAATACCCTATGTTAAAACGGGATTGATTAGCAACAGTTACGCTGTTATAGCTGGTTCCTTGACAACTGGACCCGAGATGTTTATAATTGGGAATGCATTGGATGTTGTAAAGGAAGATGAACAAAGTGAAGGTTTTTAGAGTTACAGGCGAAATCAGAAAATCAAACTTAAAAACACCCTTCAGAAAAGAAGTGATGGCCGTTAAGCCAGAACACGCCGTGGAAAAAATCTACTGCGAACTCGGCAGCAAGCACCGCGTTAAACGCTTTCACATAAAAATAGCGAGTGTTGAAGAAATTCCACCAGAAGAGATAAAAAGCCTGTTACTGAAAAAACTTGTTGCTGGAGAAGGAGAATTTGGCAAGCAAAATTGAAGAAGAGGAACTGCGTAGACTAAGCGTTGAATTACGCTTTCTTGAGCAGACTGCCGAAGCAATACAATCCAGGATAAACATGATAAACGCCGTTATAACAGACCTAACCTACGCCAGCATGACATTGGAAGGATTAGAAAAGGAAAAGGAAAACTCTGAACTTCTAGTTCCCATAGGAGGGAACTCCTACATAAAAGCAAGACTTGAAAGCCCAGACAAAATCATCGTTGGAATGGGTGCTGGAATCTCCGTGGAAAAAACCCTGCAAGAAGCAAAGGAGATCATCAAAAACCGCCTAGAAAGCTTGGAGAAGACGAGGATGTCGCTTCAGCAGCAACTTGCCCAAATTGCAGAAAGAATGAGTGAAGGAAGAGAAAAATTTGACAACTTACTAGCCAAACTAAGAGAGGAGACAAAGCCAAGAAATGTTTGAGAGGCTGAAGCTAGGCCTCCAAGGTCTCGTAAACAAAGTTACAACAACAGAGCTTAAGGCTGAAAATCTTCGCCCAATACTTTCAGAGTTCAAAATAAGCCTCATAGAAAATGATGTTGCCTTTCCGGTGGCTGAAAAAATATCCAATGAAATGGAAAAACTGTTAGATGGGGTTCAGGTTAAAAGGCTTGAAGACCGCAGAAAAATTGTGGAGGAAAAACTTAGAGAAGTACTAATAGAAATTATGCACACAAACAACAGAATAAACCTATTAGAGGCTATTGAAGAAAAACGCAAAAAGGGTGAACCATTTGTCATAGTTTTTGTTGGAATAAACGGCACAGGAAAAACAACAACCATAGCGAAAGTAGCACGCTTCCTCAGCGATAAAGGCTATTCGGTTGTTCTCGCTTGTAGCGACACTTACCGCGCTGGCTCCATAGAACAACTGGAAGAACATGCAAAACGCTTAGGCATACGCATGATAAAACACAAGTATGGCTCTGACCCCGCCGCCGTAGCCTACGACACAATAAACCACGCGAAAGCTCACGGCATAAACGTCGTTTTAATCGATACTGCTGGTAGAATGCAGACAAACAAGAACTTGATGAACGAGCTCGCAAAGATTAAACGTGTCATAAACCCAGACTTAACACTATTGACGGTGGATTCGCTCACCGGAAACGACGCCGTAATTCAAGCTGAGGAATTCCACAAAAGCGTTGGATTAGATGCAACAATACTGACTAAAGTGGACGCAGACATCAAAGGAGGCTCAGCCCTAAGCGTAACCTACGTAACAAAAAAGCCAATACTATTCATAGGAACTGGACAAAAATACGACGACTTACAGGAGTTCAACCCGGAAAAATTCGTGCAAATGATTCTGAAATAGTCTGGATAGGACTAACCTTCTTTTCCCATAAATTCCTTAAACTTGCTCAAGTCGGTGGGAACCGAAACAGGTCGTTTCAAAAGCTAGCATGGCCACCTTTTGCATCGTCACAGTAGTTAATTCTCTTTTGCCGGCGCATTTCTTCCTTTTGTTTAACCAAGTTGCTTTTCTCTTCAAAAACATGCAACATCCATTTCCATTACCGTTTTCATGCTGCTTAAAACGTCATGAGCTGCCCTCAAGTTCTTTAGCCTTAAAAAGTCGAGGTTTTACATGGGAATTTGTTGCATTCCAAGCGTACTTTAAAGCCCTTGACACTTGAGCATCTGTAAATTTTACAGTATCTTTCATATTGAAAAATGGGATAAGCCTCGGAACAGCCATAAATAAGATGACCACACTGTCGACGCTTTTATCCTCTAACACTACTTCAACAGCTACTCTTATGCTTTCCTCAGGTCCAACAGTTTCAAACAGTGGTTCAATGTCAACTGGTTGCCAACAGCAGCCCATGACGCATCTTGCTCCTGATACGATTCGGTGTCTCTTTAGACAATAGGGCAAGTTCTAAACCGTGCTTAGTGCACTCGTCAGCGGCCATTACTCTGCACTTATTTCCAAGCCCCACATTTTACTTATTCCAAAAGGCTGTTTATACATTATCACAATTTCTAAATTATCGTCTATGACGTTAACCTGCGGATAGGCTTTCAAGCCCAAAACTTCATCAACGTTTGGATTAACTGGATAAATTCTTCCATTAAAACCCAAATCTTAAAGGTTTTTCAACATGGAATTGCCAAATTTAAGAGGATTGCGTGATGCCCCAACAACGCTACACTTTCCGGTTCAAAAAGCACTTAGTTCATCAAACTTTTGCTTCTTTGGTCATTTTGATCATTTAAGCCATACGTTGACACTACTTAGCGAAGTCTTAGGTTTTAATACGTTTCGCGAAGAACTTGCTGATTACAACGATAACATCCATAAAGCAAATTTCAAGGTGCAGCATGTCTATTAGTGATGATAGAGTTCTTCCGCTTCCACATAAGGTGAATTTTGATTCAAATGGAGCTTTTAGCTGTATTCTCTGAATGTATAGCCGCATTTTGTGCAGCGTAAAAATTGCGTTGAAGATTCATCGGCGCCTCTTGTCTGCACTTGCCAAACATAAGCTAGGTTATTTCCGCATTTTGGACATTCAACTCTAACTGTGGGTAGTGTCCGCAGTTTTTGTTCTTCCTTGCCGATGACCGCGACCAGTTTTTGAGGGCTGTGCTGTATTACCTTCGCAACCTTTGGCTCAACTTTTCCACTTTTTTCCTGTTTTTTGTAGCCGCATTTTGGGCATACAAGCATCAGCGCTGCTCCCTTTTGGGTTTTCCCTTTTTTTGGTTCAAGGCGAGAACCGCATTTTGGACAAAATTCCATGGCTTTGTACTCCACTGCTCGAATGTTTTCCCTTATCATTGTCCCTTTTAAACCTTTTCTTGTTTCAGTCTTTATTGGGACTAAACTGCGGTGATTCCAGAGGCAATAAGATGTGCTACGCGCAAGGCTTCAGGGATGTTGCTTCGGGTAGAGGTTAGTTTTAAAATTTTTTCCGCATCTTCTTTAAGTATTCCTGAAATTTGCATGAAAACTTTCTCATTTTTGCTTTTACATTGCACTTCAAATATTTCGCCAGCATTTAGTATTGCTTTCCAGCGTTCCTCGCCTTTCGGCAGATTCTTCAAAGCTGTGCGGATTTCTTCTAAATTTGGTTTTTCACGCGTGACTGCCATAACTGGAAGTTTCGTTTCTGCATTTAACCTGTTTATGTCAACAACGTTAAGACCCGCGAAAGTTACACCGTCAAGCATTATCACCCTCAACTGCTTGTAGTGGGACGAATTTTTTATCATGGAGGTTATTTTATCTGTTGCGTCAAAACCGTCTATTTCAATTTTTGTGTGCATCACGCCGTCAAGCCAATATCCGCCTCGAAAAACAACTCCAACAACAGGAACAAGTCCTTTCACTCGAGGAGTAAATATTCCATCGTCAACTCCTAAAACACGAATTTCAGGCTTAATCACGCGAAATTTTCGGTAACTCAAAGTACTACCCCTCAATGACGCTCTTAAAGATATAGTGGGAAGCGTTATAAGTTTAGTGAAAATGATTTCTTTTGGGGATGCCAAGTTTGGAAGACCGCGATAAATACCCCTTCTTAAAAATATACAAAAGTTTGACTGAAGTCTTAACAGATCATGGACTCGCATCTTTCGGAGATGCATACATAAATTTTGTTTACTCTCTTGCGTTGTCCAAAAGGAGGGGAAAAGCTTGCGGAGTAAAAGTCAAGGGAAGCATACTTGCGCAAGCATTCAGAAAGGCTGGGTTAAGAGAGAATTTAGGATCCAGAATTGACAGCCACGTCTTGGCTGACGCTGTTGAAGCGTTAATAGTTTACGCTTGGCTCCGCAACTTTATAACGTTAGATGAAACGGTTTCTATCTTAGAAAAAGCCAATGAGCCGCTTGAGGGCTTCATTCATTTACTCAAAACTGTAAAATGTAGAGTTAAACTTTTTTAAGGGCCTTTTCAAATTCTTTTCCGAAATTATCGTTTATTTTGCGTGCATTTTTTAAGGCTCTGAACAAGATTTCCTTTGGTTTTACATCGCCCTTCGTGCGAATGTAAATTATCGGGTTTGATGCTAGGGGATGCGGTATGTCGTATCCAGCTAAGTCCACATCCTCTTCCTCTAACAACCTCTTCTGGATTAGGTTGCATAAGCCATGTCTGATTCCTTCAACTTCTATTTTAAGTTCGTTTGAAGTTTCCTTTAACACTTTAACCTTCATTTACAGATCTCCTTAACTCTAAACTATATCATCCCCATCGCATAATCTGATGCTATTTTCCGCTTTTCAATCTTTCCACATCTCGCGCACATCATGCCATGTCTTCTCGGCTGAAGCAAATAGCCGCACTGCGAACAGAAGGCGAAAAGCACCCCTAAATTCTTGTCTTTGGTGGATAGATGGTAAATCCTGTTTTTTTCGCTGATAACTTTTGCCCTCATTATGTCACCTGGCTTACAAACATTGAACATGGACTCTATATACCTCAACTGCACATCAGATATGTGAAGAACCCCTGAAAAGAAACTTGAAAGTTGTTTTTTACCTATTTGAAATATCCGTAAAGCGGCATTTTCAGACTGCACATTCGAGACTTGCCCGATGACGATGCTTCCAACCCTTGGAACCTTCGCCCCGTGTACCAGCGGATAAACTGAAACGCGCTTGTTAAGTAAGTCTACAAGGGCACGGCCGATAAACCTAGAATAGATTATTCCGTCTTTTACGTATGTTCCGGCGTTTGGAGTGAACTCTTCAATTACGCCTAGACGCTCTCCTGGAAAAACTAGGTGACCACTTCTGTGTTCAATGGACCTTGTGCTCATGTGAATCCCGTTTTATTCTAATAATCGTTAGGATGTGTTGTTTGTGAAGGAGTATGACTTTAGTTTATGTGCTCCTCAATAAACTTTTTGATTGCTAGAGCATAAGCTTTAATGCGTCCACGCTCTTCATTCCCACTTCAACTCCGAGACTCTTCGCTTTTGAAGTAACAGCTTTAACCTCTGCGTTTAGAACATCTTCAAACGTTTTCACTCCGCTAACCATCGCCGCTGGTGCACCAAGTTTTTCGGCAACCTCCATGTTCAGAAAACCACACATGACGAAACCTTTGTTGGCGATTATCAGAAGCAGCGGAGGCGAGTTCGGAAGTTCAATTTTCACCCCCAAGCAGTGTTCGCCGTCGACTTTCATTGATGATATGCTAATCAAGCCAAACACCTCTTGTGGCAACTATTTTATCCATCAAAGCCAAATAAGGATTGTTGATGCGAGGAGCATAGGAGCTTATGCTAACAAAGCTTAAGCAGAGAGTTCAGTCGACGATGGCATCACAGGCGAAGGTAGCCCACGACATGGGACTGACGCCAAATGCCATAAGCATTTGCGGCGTTATCCTATCTTTTCTATCAGCTATGCTATACACTTATGCGCATCTTTTACCAGCAATTTTTCTACTTCTTTTTTCTGGATACTGCGATGCTTTGGATGGGACTTTAGCCAGACTTTATAAACAGGTAACATCGTTTGGCGGCTTTCTAGATTCGTTGTTGGACAGATATGCGGACGCCGCCATATACTTCGGCATAATCTTAAGCGGGTTATGCAGCATCCCATGGGGTTTAACAGCCTTGATAGGCTCTTTACTTGTAAGTTATGTTCGTGCAAGAGCCGAAGCAGCCAATGTTAAAATGGAGTCTGTTGGGTTCGCTGAGAGAGCAGAACGAATCATCATTTTGGTTGTTGCAAGTTTAGCAGCGATGTTTTGGCAACAAGCCATGGAAATAGCTATGATTGTGCTTGCGGTTATTACAAACCTAACGGTTTTGCAAAGGGCGATTTATACTCACAACAAGCTAAAGGAGAAGCAAACCTAGAATCTTCTGATGCGTAGACGCCGCTCATCCTTCGCCCTAACTTTTACAATGCCGTAATGCACAGCGCACGAGACACAGTAATACTTCGTGTCCACCGGAGCAGAGATAAACGTGCCCTTTTGGCGAAGTTCCTTAGCTAATGCAGGATCAACCAGAGAAATTCTTCTAGTAACTTTTTTGGCTTTGTCCCGCGGCACCAGTTCCCCGCAGTTTGCGCACTGAACGAAACCGCTTTTTCCTTTACCGCCCTTTGACCTTCCACGGCTTTTCCGTTTATATGGCATAAACATGCACCTTTCTCGTCACAAATATTGCGCACAATCCACCTTATATATCTGTCCTTAATTTTAGAAGCGGAGCGATGTTGGCTTTCGCGTCAATCTTTGGAATGATTTTTCCCGTGGAAGATGTGAAAAGAGTTGTGACGCCCGGTCCATGGCCTGACGTTACGCAGTTTGTGTGCACAACTATGCCGACGGAAACCGCGCCTTGCTTGTAAATTCTTCCGTAGGAGTTGTCTGCGTCCAAAATTGCCACTAAATCGCCGAGTCTCAAATCGTCAAGCCCGTACTGTCTTCTTGTGTTTTCATCAAAAAGTTGAATGTCATAGTCGCCTGAATGAGAGGTGTTTGAGCCCAGTCCAGAACCCATGATGGAGGCGGGAACAACATGAGTTACTGAAATTTCAAGTTTATCTTTTTTTGATTTTGGGTTTATGGCTTCGAGAAAACGTGGATCCATATTCATGACTTTTATTTCTGGAAAATCTAAAAGCTTCAACCCCACTCCAAAAGCTTTGACGAGGATTTTGTCTCCGAGCATGAGTTTATCCAAAACATCTGGCTGAAAATCCACCAAGACATGTTCTATACCGCCATGCTTTCCAGTTACAACCCCCTTTGCGCCTTTTGCTTCTCCGGAAACCACCACAGCCTCGTTTCCAATACATGAGAGCACATTCAACGCTGTGTTTGCGCTCTGTCCAAAACGCGGGTCATTCTCCTTATTTTCTATGCTTACGCCTGGCTCAACATGGTCTGCTTCCCATCCACATGCTGGGTCGCCAACCCTAACGTTGTAGGTTATTCCTCCAACCCCTGGCAAAACCATTGGAGTGCCTTCTGCTGAAATGTTATATACTCCCCGTCCAAAAATGGGGCTAGCCACTTCGCCGACTACTGAAAGCTTCACTAGTTTGTCAACATTCGTCTTTAACATTCGGGTTTCCTCCACGTTAAAACTACATGCATTAGCCATTACGTGCTAATAAACTCTACCAGAAGAGGTTATTGTAGTTCCACGAAACATAACAAGTTTTAAATGTTAGCTTCTTATTTTGAGTTGAATGGACATCGTCTCAGTGAAAAACGCGGGTTTAAGGGCGGAAAAATGTCGGAGTTCGGGTTAAGGTCAAGGATGCTGGTTAGGGACGTGATGAGCAGCCCAGTTGTAACTATAGAGGAAAACGCGCCGGTAAATGAAGTGGCGGAGCTCATGGATAAGCAAGGTTTAGGATGCATAATAGTTACAAACAAGGAGGGGAAACCCATTGGAATAATCACAGAGAGGGACCTTGTCGTAAGAGTTTTGGCGAAGAACGCGACGCCGAGCTCTGTCAAAGCAGGCGAGGTTATGACTTCACCCCTAATCACGATTGAACCAGATGAAACAATACATGAAGCCGCAAGGAGAATGAGCAGGTTAAATATTAGAAGGTTAGGTGTTGTTTACAAAGGGCAACTTGTCGGACTGCTCTCAAGCAAAGACATTTTAGCTGTCGTTCCCGAACTCATCGAAATCATTCAAGAACGTGCGCTTATAGAGGGAGAAAACAGAGCGCAAGAAGCGTCGGAAGAATCATCGCCTCTCGCAGGATATTGTGACCGCTGTGGAGGATGGTCTGACAACCTTAGCGAAGTTGATGGAGAATTCCTCTGTGAAGACTGCAAAATTGAGCTAAAGGAAGAGGAATAGAGGCGATTTTTTGCGTGTTAAAGAAATTATGGATGAAAAACATCCATCTATTTATGATTATGAACTTGCAACCAAAGCCCGCGCGGTCATACGAGATTTTTCCTTAAGAATTCTTCCAGTTGTTGATGACGATAAAAAATTGTTGGGCGTGGTTTCTCGCGGAACTGTTATGGTTATTTCGTCGTCTATTTCACCCATAAAAGTTAAAGGTATAATGCTGAACCCAAAATTTGTTGCCCCAATTGACGATGACGCCAATTCAGCGGTTAAAACAATGATACGCTTAGACGAGTGGCAAGTTCCCGTCGTAAACTCGGCTCAAGCAAAAGTTTACGCTGGAGTTTTGGGGCTTGAAAACTTTATTGATGCCGTAATTAGGACAAACCCTGAAAAGCTTGCCAAAGAAGTTAGAGATATAATGTCTAAAGATGTAGTAACGTGTTCTCCAGAAGACGAAATTGATAACATTTGGCGTCTGATGCAAACTAAATCTTTAGCTGGACTACCCGTGGTGAAAAAGAATAAACTTGTTGGCATAGTCACACAGAAAGACTTACTTGATAAGGGAGCTTTACTGCCAACGTTTGAGTCGGCGAAGGGACGTTTTAGGGCAACTTCGCAAATCTCTTCAGTGATGAAAACTCAAGTTATAGCAGTAAAACCGAAAATAAAAGTGATCAGAGTCGCTAAAATCATGGTTTCGAAAAACATTGGAAGAGTTCCAGTGGTAGATGAAGATGGCAATTTAATTGGCATAGTTGACCGTGAGGATGTTGTTAGGCTTATTGTCAAATAGGAGTGGAGCAATTGAGCAAAGAAACCTTTAGAAGGTATTTGAAGGATAAAGGAGCGCAGCATTTAAGGACGCAACCTCCAAGAAAACGCGAAAGCGAAATCCTTCAGGTTGCCAAAAGCCCAGTTGTAACAATAGCATCTACAACCCCAGTCTATGATTCAATCCAGATAATGGCTAAAGAAGGGTTCCGCCGAATACCAATAGCCAATCCTGGAACAAAAGCCTTAGAGGGGATAGTGACAGCCACCGACATTGTTAATTATCTTGGCGGTGGAAAGAAGTTTGAACTTGTCCAGCAAAAGTTCGGCGGAAACTTTTTCAAGGCAATAAATGAGCCTATAAGACTGGTGATGACGAAGAATGTTGTCTTTGTTAAGGCAAATGCCAAAATGAGCGATGCAATCACGCTTATGAAGGAAAAAAATCTCGGCGGCTTACCAATAGTTGATGAAGAAAACAGAGTGAAAGCGATAATTACGGAAAGAGATGTTGCAGGCTTGTTCTCTGACAGGATAAGCGGGGTAAAAGTCTCTGAAATAATGTCAGAGAATGTTGTTACAGCCCTGCCCACAACCACAATCTTTGAAGTTGAAAAAACCATGGTTACACAGGGATTCAGAAGACTGCCGATAACCGCCGACGGCAAAGTCACTGGCATAATCACAACCATGGATGTTATACGCTTTTTCGGTTCAGGAAAAGTCTTTGAATATTTAAGGTCTGGAACAATAATGCAAGTTTTGAACACGCCCGCTGTTGAAGTGGCAACAAAGGAAGTTTCAACTATCGAACTAAACGCGGATGTTGGTCAAGCAGCAAAAATTATGCGGGACAAAAACATCGGAGCATTGCCCGTTGTAGAGAATGATAAGCTTGTCGGCATACTAACTGAAAGAGATTTCTTCAAAATAATAGAATAGACTTTTAACACAACCTCCAATTTACAATTATCTAAGCGGATAGAGAGCGGCAAACTTGATTGACTTAATCCTCAACAACGCGAAAGCTTACGTAAACAAAGAAATAGTGGAATGCAGCATCGCAATCGACAAAGGCAAAATTTTCAAGATAGGCAAAGAGGCAAATATGCCAAAAGCAGAGTCAAAAACAGACTTAAAAGGTCTTTTAGTTTTACCAGGTTTAATAGATGCTCATGTGCATCTAAGAGACGAAGGAAAAGCCTACAAAGAAGACTTTTACACTGGAACCGCAGCAGCTGCAGCTGGCGGAATAACAACAGCCTTGGATATGCCGAACAACAACCCCATTACGATGAGTGCTGAAACCCTAAAAAATCGGATGAAAGTTGCTGAAAGAAAAATTTTGGTTAATGTTGGCTTTTTCTCTGAATTCCCTAAAAACGTGAAAGAGATATGGGAGATAGTAGATGAGGGGGCTGTGGCGTTTAAGCTTTTTATGGCAGAGCAGATCGGCGGCTTAAACATTGATGATGAAGAAGCGTTGCAGAAGGCGTTTGAAATCGTTAAAAAAATAGGAACGATTGTGGCTGTTCACGCGGAAGATAGCACTTTGCTGGAAAAAGCGAAAAAAGAACTTAAAAGTTCAGACCGCAATGACATTGAAGCCTTTCTTGAAGCGCATTCTGACAAAGTTGAAGAGAAAGCCGTTAAACGTCTCTTAAACATCGCTAAGCGCACTGGCGCGCATCTACATTTCTGCCACATAAGCACGGATAAAGGTTTGAGTGCAATAGTTGCAGAGAAAAACTCTGGCGTGCCAATAACATGTGAGGTGACGCCCCACCATCTCCTTTTAACAACAAATGACTTGAAAAAGTTAGGGAGTTTGGCGTTGACAACGCCGCCTATTAGGGAGAAGCATCATTCTGAAGCACTTTGGAAGGGCGTCTTAAACGGTTGGGTCGACACTTTAGGTTCAGACCATGCTCCCCACACCTTGGAAGAGAAGAAGGCGAAAAACATCTGGGATGTTAAGGTTGGCATACCCGGACTGGAAACAATGCTTCCGCTTATGTTAACTATGGTTAAAAATAGAAAACTTTCAATAACTGACTTGGTTAGGCTGTTGGCGGAAAAACCTGCCGAAGTTTTCAAATTGAAAGGCAAAGGATATATCGAAAATGGGTGTGACGCTGACCTTGTAGTTGTAGACTTAAAAAGAAAGTTCAAGATAGACTCATCCAAATTTCATTCGAAAGCGAAATACTCACCCTTTGACGGATGGAGCGCTGAAGGAAAACCCGCAAAAACTTTTGTTAATGGCCGATTAATCATGGATGAAGACGAAATTGTGGCTGAGGCTGGAAGCGGAAAAATATTCCGGAGGAAAAGTGGTTGAAGTTTATTGCTGATGGAATGCTTGGAAAACTGACAAGGTGGCTTAGGATGCTGGGGCATAACGTAAAATACTCAAATAAACTGGATGACGCACAATTGATTACAATAGCCAAGAAGGAACGGCGAATTCTACTTACTAGGGATTTGGAGCTTTACCAGCAAGCAACGGCAAAAGGGGTTGACGCCTTCTATTTAAATGGTGTGACCGAAGAGGAGCGGTTGGCTGAACTGGCAAAGCGGTTTAACATCAAACTTGACATAGACATGACTACATCAAGATGCCCAAAATGCAACGCCAGAGTCAAACCAGTACCAAAAGACAACGTAAGGGATAAGGTCGAAAAAAGCACATTCACTTACTACAGCGATTTTTGGGAATGCTCAAAGTGTGGACAAATTTATTGGCAAGGCGCCCATTGGACAAGAATAAAGAAAACACTTGAAGCGGCAAAGGAGAACTTGAAAAAGAAGTAGAAATGGGAATACCACGCTGGGTTCAGCTTTCCTTCAGAAGCCATTTTAATGGAATATCTTGGTATGTCCCATCTGGCAAAGTGCGCCTTATAGTTATTGGCAGAATACCGCTTTCGAACTCCTTTAACGCTATGTCTATGGGACTTGAATACCCTTCAGAAACATCAACGAGCATGGGCGCGCCCATGGATATTTGAAGAGCCCTAGCTCCAACTATCCGCGCTTTCTCGAAACGGGTAATTTTTGGTGGACCGATCAGAATTTTTTCTTCTTCAGGCGTAACCTAATACTCCCCAGCACCTGGAGGTTGGCCACCTGGAGGCATTGGAGGAGTTTTCATTTTTCCAGCAGCGATCACATCGTCAATCTTCAGAATCATTGAAGCGGCTTCAGTTGCTGATTTAATTATTTGCTTTTTGACGGCAAGAGGTTCGAAGACCCCGGCCTTAAGCATGTCTTGGACTTTTCCATCCTGAACCTCTATTCCAGCCCACACCTCGCCTTTTTCATGTCTAGCCCTAAGCTCAGAAAGTATGTCTATTGGGTCTAAACCGGCGTTTTCGGTTAATGTTGTGGGAATGACTTCAAGGGCTTCTGCGAAGCTTTTAACTGCGAGTTGCTCTCTTCCTGGAAGGGTTTCCGCGTATTTCTTCAGCGCACGTGAAACTTCAAGTTCTGGAGCGCCGCCGCCTGCGAGGATTTTTGGTTCTTCTACAACGTCTCGCACTACGCAGAGGGCATCGTGCAAAGATCTTTCAGCCTCGTCTACTATGCGTTCTGACCCGCCCCTTATCAGGATTGTGACTGCTTTGGGATGCTTACAGCCTTCTACAAAGGTCATTTTGTCGTCGCCTATTTTACGTTCTTCCACAACCTCCGCGTAGCCCAAATCAGCAGATGTTATAGCATCCAAGTTTGTTACAACTCTTCCACCAGTGGCTTTTGCAAGTTTTTCCATGTCTGACTTTTTGATCCTTCTAACAGCCATTATTCCCCTTCTCGCCAAGAAATGCTGTGCCATGTCGTCTATACCTTTCTGACACAACACGACGTTTGCGCCTATCGAGGCCAGTTTGTCAACCATTTCCCTTAACATGTCTTCCTCTTGTTTAAGGAAAGCTTCCATCTGCTCTGGGCTTTCAATGTTGATTTTCGCGTCGAGCTCCGTCTTCTCAATTTCTAGAGAACAGTCAAGCAACGCTATCTTCGCCTTTTCCACACGCTTAGGCATGCCAGAATGCACAACTTCCTTGTCTAAAACTATTCCATGAACCAACTTGGTGTCCCTAACAGATTCTCCTGGCTTCTTTTCAACTTTGACGTCATCCACATCCACTTTGTATTTTTCGCCTTCTTTTTCCGCTACAGCAAGGATGGCTTTAACAGCTAGGTCGGCTAGGTATTCTCTGTGGTCGGCTACAAGCTTACTTGCCATAGAAGTCATCGCGACCCTCTTCAAGTATTCTTCACTATTCTGTCCAGTATGTATCGCTATTTTCTCTAGAACTTCCAGCGCTTTTTCTGCAGCTTTCTTGTAACCATCAATTATTATTGTGGGATGAACGTTTTTCTCAATTAATTCTTCAGCTTTACTTAGAAGTTCGCCTGAAATTATAACGGCTGTTGTTGTTCCATCTCCAGCTTCGTTGTCCTGTGTTTTTGCAACTTCAACCATCATTTTTGCGGCTGGATGCTGAATATCCATTTCATCAAGTATGGTTCGTCCGTCACTGGTGATGGTGACATCGCCGAAGCTGTCAACAAGCATCTTATCCATTCCTTTCGGGCCTAGAGCGCTTTTCACGCTTTCGGCGACTATTTTAGCCGCCATTATGTTTGTATGCTGGGCTTCTTTTCCCCTAGAGCGGCTTGAACCTTCCTTTAATATTAGAACTGGTACTCCGCCAGTTGCAGGTGATGACAAACCTTTAACAACCTCCTTTAATGTGTCAACAAGAGAAACAGCATTACAATATAAATTTTTCTAACCTATGCAACGAAAACGTATCCTCTTTTATAAGCGTTCAAGTTCTTTTTCAATGTTTTTTCTGGAACACTTTCTTTGACGGCTTTTTCCACAGAATTTGCAGTGACTAGTTTTGTTATTTTCGTTAGAGCCCCCAGCATAACCATGTTTGCGTATATGGTTTCTCCAAACATTTTTTTGGCGATTTCTGTTGCTGGAATTTTGAAAGTTTTAGCCTTTGTTGAGGGGATGGTTTCAACATTAGTGCTGTCAACGAGTAGTATTCCATCTTCTTTCAAGTCTTTTAGGAAGTTGTTTAGTGATTCTTGGTTCATCGCCACCAGAATGTCGCATTTTCTAACCGCTGGAAAGCCTATTCGACTGTCTGAAATTATCACCTCGCTTCTAGTCAGGCTTCCTCTTGCCTCAGCCCCATAAGACTGCGTTTGCAAAGCATTTTTTCCATCATAAACGGCAGCCTTCCCCAAAATTTGCCCAGCTAAAACAACCCCTTGCCCACCATAACCACATATCCGCACTTCAACCCTTTTTGGCGTGGGCTTGCACCTCCTTCAACATAGCGTAAACATTTTCAACCAGCGTCGGGCGTCTTCTCTCCACGAATTCACCAACAACTATCTTTTTTTCAAGTTCTTCCTCGCCCATTTTTTCCGCTTGCCCAACTGGAACAGCGCTTTCTTTAAACCATTTAAGCATTTCTCCAACATCCCTGAAGCCAACTCTCCTGCCGAAGGCCGTGGGACATTGGCTTACTACTTCGATGAAGCTAAAGCCGCGTATTCGCAAAGCCTTTTTAATTGACTCCTTTAGATTTTGCGGGTGGGCTGTTGTCCAACGCGCAGCATAGGCAGCTCCAGCCGCAACCGCAAGTTTTACAGCGTCTAATGGTTGCTCAAAACTTCCGTAGGGTGTGGTGGTTGTCTTTGTTTTGAAAGGTGTTGTCGGGGCAATTTGTCCGCCGGTCATGCCGTAAATCATGTTGTTTACCATTATGACGAGTGCATCCAAGTTTCTTCTCGCGGCGTGAATGAAGTGGCTTAAGCCTATTCCGACAATGTCGCCGTCTCCGCCGAAGACAACCACGTTTAGGTCTGGACGCATGAGCTTTATGCTTGTTGCTACAGGAACGCTTCTTCCATGAAGAGTGTGGATTGAGTCTGCCAAATAATGTGGCGAAGGAACCCAAGAAGAACAGCCTATCCCACTGCAGAAGACAAATTTGCTTAAATCTTCATACCCCAGTTCGTGAACAGCCCTCAAAAAAGTGTCGCTGACCAAGTATAATCCGCAGCCGGCGCAGAAAGGAAACTTTAAGCCTCGCAAATATCTGTGAACTGAAAAGGCTTCAGTCAACCGCCTTTCCTCCTTTAATCTGGGATAAAATCTCTTCTGGAGTGATGAGTTCCCCGCCTCCAATCTTGTTTAAAGGAACCACTTCTATGGGACACGCTGCCCTTTCAACTTCATAGAAAAGCTGCCCCAAATTCATTTCTGGAACAAATATTTTTTCGGCAGTTTCAGCCAGTTTCTTAACTGGTTTTTCTGGGAAAGGCCAAATTGTTTTTAGCCGAACGTAGCCTACGCTTATGCCTTTTTTCTCCGCTTCTTCTACGGCTTCGTATACCGCGCGGGACGCGCATCCGTAAGAGACTATGCCCACTTGGCAGTTTTCGATGCTGTAGGTTTCAACCTCCGCGATGTCATCCACGTTCTTTCTAATCTTGTTGTTTATGTTTCCAACAACTCGCCTGTGAACTGTTGGGTCCGCAGTAAATCGGATTCCATACTCGTCGTGAGTTGACGCTGTTACGGCGACATTGAAGCCTTCGCCGACTGCTGGCATAGGCGCAACCTCTTCCAATCCAAAGAACATTTTGTCTTCTGGCTTGGGCTTTTTGCGATTAACTATCTCTATACTTTCTTGCGGAGGCACTGTAACTTGTTCCCTCAAGTGGGCTATGATTTCGTCCGCCAATAAAACGACTGGCGTCCTATATTTTTCCGCCAGATTGAAAGCCCTTATGGTTAATTCAAACATTTCTTGAACCGAGTTCGGAGAAAGCACAATCGCCGAATAATCTCCATGAGTCCCCCAACGCGCTTGCATAACATCTCCTTGCGCGCACTTCGTCGCCTGCCCAGTTCCAGGTCCAACCCTTTGAACGTCAACTATCACGCATGGTGTTTCTGTCATGAAAGCCCAGCCTATCGTTTCCTGCATCAGACTGAAGCCTGGACCAGATGTTGCTGTCATGGCTTTTGCGCCTGTCCAGCTTGCGCCTACAACAGCGCTTATAGAAGCCAATTCGTCTTCCATTTGCATGAATATGCCGTTGACTTTGGGTAAACGTGCAGCCATATGTTCGGCTATTTCATTAGCTGGCGATATTGGGTATCCGGCAAAGAAACGGCATCCAGCGGTTATTGCGGCTTCTGCGCATGCTTCGCTTCCCTGCCAAAAGCATCTTTCTCCTCTAGCTTTTTTCATCGTGTTTGTGTGCCTCCGCTAATTATGCGTTTACTTTCTGCCTAAAAAGCCTCTGCAAACTTTCGTGTAAGAAGTCAATTATGCCTTGCGAACTAGCAAAATTGGTAGCTCCCTCTAGTTTTTGGCGTTTAGAGGAAGTGGGTTATGTAAGGAAGTGGTTTATTTGTAGGGGATGTACTCTTTTCCGAGGAGTTCTCTGGCGATTACTATTCTTTGGATGTTGGTTGTTCCCTCTGCGCCAACACAGTAGGACATCATACCTCTGAAACCCATCTCTATTGGACATTCTTTTGTGTAGCCGTAGGCGCCCATCCAAATCATCACATGCTTAAAAACATCAAAAGCGAAGTGAGGCGCAATAAGCTTGCAAGCAGCAATCATCTTACTTACTTCTAACGGCGTGAACCTCTTTTCTTTATAGCGTTTATCATTCATCCAAGCTGTACGGTAAACAAGCGAGCGCAAGGCTTGCAATTGCGCCCAATCATCAGCTAACTCGAACTGGATGCCCTCAAACTTGCCGATAGGTCTTCCGAAAGCCTTCCGCTCCTTAATATGATCCATTCCAATTTCGAGCGCCCGTTGGGCTGCACCCACACAAGCGGCGGCTATTAGGATGCGGGCGTTGTCGAACCCCTCCATGGTGAGATAAAAACCTCTGTCCACTTCGCCTATGACATGATAGTCTGGAAGCCTCACGTCGTTCATGGAGATGCCGCCTGTTGAAATTGCCATTCGCCCCATGTCTTCGAAGCGTTTGTAGACTTCAACGCCCGGCGCGTTTATGGGTAGGTAAAATGCGGTCATTCCGCGGTGCGGTGCGTCTGGCGGGGCTGGTGAGGTTCTGGCTATGAGGAAGTAGCCGCCGCTCAATTTTTTGGCTTCTTCTGTGCCGCTGATATATAGTTTCTCGCCGTTCAATACCCATTCATTTCCTTCTTTCCGCGCTGTTGATTTGACGGCTGCAACGTCTGAACCTCCACCAGCTTCTGTTGAGCCGATGCCTATGAAGGCTTCTCCCCTAGCGGCTTTTCTGATAACGGTTTCGCGCACTTGTTCGCTGCAGTATGTGTCAACTACAAATCCCCAAGAGCAGCCCAAAAGCCAGAAGACTGGCAATGCAATGCTTATGTCAGCATAACTAAGTTCTTCTGCCGCGATGCAGGCGGTAACCCAGTCAGCTCCGGCTCCGCCATGCTCCTCAGGTATTGTCATTAGCAAAAGCCCTAAGTCGCCCAAGCCCTTTATTATTTCCCGTGGGATTTCGCCTTTGCTGTCCATTTCTCTAACTTTTTCTAGGGGCAGCTCTTTTTGGCACCATTCGCGAACTGCTCGGCGAAAAAGCTCCTGTTCCTCAGTAAAACTAAAATCAACCATGCCCTATCACCTTTGACGGCTAACTACGAGTTTTAATGAAATATAAAAGTTGTTCATTTAAAGCAACAAAACTTCTTAAATACCAGTTATAAAAGTATTGGAAAGGGTGAAATTGGTTGAACTTCTTTGTGTTCTTTCTCCTTTGGGCTGTTTTGTGGTATATTCCAATACCGCCGAAAAAGTCCGGATGGAAGAAGCCCGCACGCATAATCTTGCTTTTAGTAGGCTTGTTCCTTTTCTTCATAATCCAGTTTATGCGCCCGCCCCTAAGCATTTTTGTTTATTTATTAATATTTCTAAGAGGTTTCGCCGCCTTTATTGAATCGGCTTTTTCACTTAAACCAGTAGAACCCGAAAGTTCTGAGAAGTATTATTATCCTCGTCGACGTTTTCCATGGAAAATTTCGCCTAAAATAAAAGCGAAAATGGCAAGCGCTCTTTTTATCCTATATCTGCTGGCAGTTTGTGTAATGATTGTTTTTGGACAAGTTCAGAGAGTGACGAACGTCGCTTATTTCAACGGTTTCGTTCAGGCGGGGGTTGGCTTGCCATTTAATGCAACAATTCCGGATAACATGGTGCGCCTTGTAACAGAAGAACTTGCCACATCCATAGCGAGAAGACACATGTCAGAGTTTGGAAGTAACACCCAAGTGCTAGGCTGTCACATAACGAAAACACCGGATGGCCAGCTTGTTTGGGTGGCCGTTATAGGCTCAACCAACGTCTTAGCTGAAAATTATGTTAAAGGCTTTGTAATAGTGGACGCAACGGACCCAACTGTGCCGCCAAAAATAGTGAGAAAAGAATTTGTTGTTGGAGAAGCGTTATGGTGGCTCAACAACATCCACTTCCGTTCCTACGCCAATGACATGGTGAAAAGCTACGGCATAGCCTACGTCACATGGGATTTCACAACAAATGAAACCGTGTATGTTGTGGCACGCTACAACGTCGGCTTCGACCTAGTGAGGAGGTATGAAACGCCCATGGTTTATGACTCAGAAGGCAACCTCTACCACCAAGCAGAAAACTTGTCCGATGTCCCCTACTGGATTACACAAGTTTATGATGAGGATTGGCTTGAAGAAATGATAGACGAAATGGGCTGCTTCAAAAGGGGCGAAGGCTTCGACTACTGGGCAGGTGGTTTCCTATGGATTATCCCACCAAGCCGCGAACGTTTCGAAATGACCGAAGACACACGCTACATTGTAGACCCTGAAACAAACGATGTGGTAGCCCTTGTCTGCGTAAACCCCATCGGAAATCCAAGAACGCTTTCAGGAGTTTTTAAGGCTACAAGAAACGGCATATTCTTCTACGACTTCAGACAACACAATTATATTTCAGGCATGACCGCCGAAGACTTTATTGAGGGAAGACTGCCAAAACCAGCCGCTGGCTACTATGACGCAGAAATGCCACTGCTGTATCCCGTTAACATTTCAGAAAACCAGTATAGACTCGCGTGGTATGTGCCCATCTACTGGCGCGAAGGCACAGGCGCAAAAGATGAAACCATATACTTGGCTGGCTTCGCAATAATTGACGCGAATGAGACAAGCAAATTTGTCATAACAATGAATGGTGAAGGCTTAACAAGCGAACAACTGGTGCGCAAAACACGGCTGGACTTCATTAAACTTTTCGGCGTAATAACCTATCTTGAAGTTAACGCGACAATAGTAAGCAAATACGAGTATGCAGAAGACGGAACCACACACATAGTCTTGCGTTTGAACAACGAAACATACCAGTGGGTGGAAGCAACACCGAAAGACCTTCCAACACTTCAATGGAACGAGTTAATGGCAACAGAACCGGGACAAAATGTCACCATGCACATTGAAAGACGGGGGGACAAGTGGATAATGACGTACTTTGACAATTTGAGCATCTAGCCCTCTTTAATAAACGGAAACCTTAGCCACACCATTTATCTTTAAAAACTCCGAAATCAACTCGCCTGGAATCTTCCTTTCAGCAATCAGCGTAAGCTTTGGGTCAGGAGACAGCTCAGGGTCATCCACAATAGCTTGCCTTATACTAAAACCGTTTCTTGCAAGAATCATAGCCGCGTTCGCCAGTATGCCTGGAATTCGCGCATCAACAGGTGTTATTTCAACAACTCCAAAATCTAGGTGCCTCGCAACCTCTTTCAATGAGTGCCCAGCAGACCTTAAATCCTCGAAGATGAGGCGTAGTTCACGGTTGGCTTTAATGGCTTTTAACGTTTCATTCACGGTTCTACGGTCAACATTGGCGACCCGTGCCACACGCACAGGAGGAACTTCAATCTCGTTGAGGTAAATTTTTCCGTTTCGAACGCTTAATCCGTTTTCTACGAGGACACGGGCTACCTTAAGTCTTTCAGGGTAATCCTCAAAATATTTTTTGATGTTGTTCCACATTTCCGGTTTTCCTTCATGTGCATTTTTGCGCAATAAAGTATAAATAAGTTTATCTTATTCAATTTTAGTGAACATAATTGTACATTTAGGTTCAAAAATGAATAATAAAAGTTCAACGAGCATGCAAATGCCACAACACGTTAGAAAAACAGAAGGAGATTGCACTATCATTGATGTTCGCATAGTTAACATAGCCTTATTGAAAGGACACGAAAGAACCGATGCCCAAAGACTTGCCAACCTCACGTCTGAAATTGAAGCAGATGGAATCTTGAAAAAACCAATAGTTGTTGACGCCAACACAAATGTTGTTCTTGATGGACACCACAGGATAGGGGCTTTACGGGCTTTGGGCTGCTCAAAAATACCAGCAGTTTTAGTTGATTATCAGTCTCATAAAATCGGAGTTAAAACAGCAGAAAACGGCGAAGAATACTCAAAGAAAAAAGTTGTTGAAACTGCTCTGAAAGGCGAACTGCTATCGCCAAAATCCACATGGCATTATATCGTACTTTCAAAGAAAAAAACACACATATCCATTATACAAAATCCAGTTAATGTGCCGCTTAAAGTTTTACGGTAGACATTCACGTATAGAAAAATACTCAAAAGAGTTAAATATAACATTTAGGCTCTGTTTTTTACCCAAAAACTAAGAGGAGAAACATCTTGTCAATAACAAAAATATTTTTAGATGAGGAAGAAATTCCAAAAAAATGGTACTGCATACTGCCCGACCTACCGAAACCACTACCGCCATTCATAGAACCAGAGAAAAAGGCGCCTGGTGGCGGAGTTGCCCCAAAAATATTTCCTAAGCAAATCCTAGCCCAAGAGTTCAGCAAAGACAGGTGGATAGACATACCGGAAGAAGTGAGGGAAGTTTACAGACTTTGGAGACCCACCCCGCTTTTTAGGGCTGTAAGGCTAGAGAAGGCGCTGAAAACTCCAGCAAAAATCTACTACAAATATGAGGGAGTTAGCCCCCCGGGAAGCCACAAACCCAACACCGCTGTAGCCCAAGCCTACTACAACATGAAAGAGGGCATCCAACGGCTAGCAACAGAAACAGGAGCTGGACAGTGGGGTTCCGCTCTAGCCTTTGGCTGCATGCTGTTTGGAATAAAATGCACTGTTTACATGGTAAAAGTAAGCTATCAACAGAAACCCTACAGAAGAATTATGATGGAATCTTACGGGGCGGATATTTACGCAAGCCCAAGTGAACATACAGAAGCAGGCAGAAAAATCCTAAAAGAAAACCCGAACAGCCCAGGCAGTTTGGGCATAGCCATAAGCGAGGCTGTTGAAGACGCGCTTACACATGAAGACACTAATTACGGCATAGGCAGCGTTTTTAACCATGTCCTACTACATCAAACCGTGATTGGATTAGAAGCTAAAAAACAAATGGAAATAGTCGAAGACTACCCCGACATAATATTTGGGTGTATAGGTGGAGGAAGCAGTTTTTCAGGAATTATGTGGCCTTTCTACTACGACAAAGTTTCTAAAAAAGCGCCTAAAAACACTCGGTTTGTAGCCGTAGAACCTACGGCTTGTCCGTCTGTCACAAAGGGTGAGTATACTTACGACCATGGAGACACCGCGAGGATAACGCCGCTGGTTCCGATGCACACTTTGGGACATGATTATATCCCACCGCCGATTCATGCTGGAGGCTTACGCTACCACGGGATAGCCCCAACCATAAGCCTTTTGGCTTCAACAAAACAATTGGAAACCGTAGCCTACAACCAAGTGGAAGTTTTCGACGCTGCAAAACTTTTCATTCAAACCGAAGGCATAATACCTGCTCCAGAACCAGCCCACGCCATAAAAGCAGCAGTTGACGAAGCGTTAAAATGCAAGAAGACAGGTGAGAAAAAGACAATTCTCTTCCTACTGTGCGGTCACGGCTACTTTGACATGCAAGCCTACTCCGACTACTTCAGTGGTAAACTGCCGCCCTACGAGTATCCGGAAAAAAAAGTCGAAGAGGCTATGCGGAGGCTTAGGAAACTCTACCCATGGCTGGACGAAGTTAAAAAACAGTTTATCGGATAAAAACGCTTCATAACATCCCCTCTGTTTTTATTACCTCATTCTGTCGTTGTATTAATGCATTTTATTAGTTAGGAAAGCAATGCTGTTTCAATGGAAGAGTTGAAGAATGACGCTTAAGAGAGAAAATTCCGCGAAAATTGTTGGATTCATCGTTAATCCTGTGGCTGGAATGGGAGGAGCTGTTGGACTTAAGGGCACAAATGGGAAGGGAATTTTGGAAAAGGCTGTGAGTCTCGGGGCGAAACCCATAGCGCCTGCAAGGGCAGAATCTTTTCTACGCGAGCTTAAACCAGTTCAAGAAAGGATAAAGCTTGTTGTAGGAGCTGGAAGCATGGGAGAAGACGAAGCTAAAAATTGTGGTTTCTCTTGCACGGTTCTTGGCGAGCGAAAAAAGGAAACAAGCGCCGAAGACACCACAAAAATTGCAGAAAAAATTAAAGAAATAGGCGCAAGCTTACTTGTTTTTTGCGGCGGAGATGGAACAGCCCGCGACATTTTCAAGGCGGTCAACACTAGCCTGCCAGTGTTGGGTGTTCCAACAGGAGTGAAAATGCACAGCGCCGTTTTTGCCGTTGACACAAAAGCGGCAGCGAAAATAGCCACAGTCTTTTTGTTTGAGGGGTTGCCTCTTAAAGAGGCGGAAGTTATGGATGTTGACGAGGAAGCTTTCAGGATGGGAAGAGTTTCCGCAGAACTGTATGGATACATGCTAGTTCCATATGAGCCTAGTTTGATTCAAAACGCCAAAATGGCTAGTCCAATGACTGAAAGTGAAATGCGTAACCAAGCGGCAATAGCAATCTATATAATCGAAAACATGCAGCCAGACGTAATCTACATTGTTGGTCCAGGAACGACAACACGTACCATCGGAGACCTTTTGGAGGCTAAGAAAACGCTTTTGGGAGTTGACCTCTTCTGCAACAAAAAACTCATAGCCAAAGATGTGAATGAAAAACAGATACTGGAGAAAATACGCGGCAAAAAGGCGCAGATTATAGTTACTCCCATAGGAGGGCAAGGCTTCATTTTCGGAAGGGGAAATCAGCAGATAAGCCCAAAAGTCATTAGACAAGTGGGTTTAGACAACATTATCGTGATTGCTACAAAAAATAAATTAGAGAACCTTGAAAGTTTAAGGGTTGACACTGGTGACCCAAAACTCGACGAAGAGTTTCGAAAACGCAAATTAAAGGTCATAGTTGACTACAAGACAGAACGCGTAATGCGTGTGGAATGACAATTATTATAGGGTAAGCTGCAACTAGCTACTAGCCTAGAAGGCGAAAAGCATGATTCCCATTAATGCTCCACAAATCGGAGGAGAAGAAATTGAAGCTGTTACTAAAGTTTTGAAAAGCGGTGTCCTAACACACGGACTTGGCGCTGGACCCATGGTTAAACAGTTCGAAACAGAATTTGCAAATTTTGTAGAGGCAAAATATGCTGTGGCTGTCAATTCTGGAACAGCAGCGTTACATTCAGCCTTGATGGCGGTTGGCGTAGGAAAGGGAGATGAGGTTATTTTGCCAAGCTTCACTTTTGTTGCGACGGCGGAAGCTGTAGTCTTGACCGGGGCAAAACCAGTTTTTGTGGACATAAACCCAGAGACATACAACATTTCGCCTGAACTAGTCGAGAAAGCTGTAACAAAGAAAACTAAAGCCATAATACCCGTAGATCTTTACGGTTTATCAGCCGACATGAAACCAGTAAAAGAAATAGCCGACAAACACGGCTTGTTCGTAATTGAGGATGCAGCTCAAGCCCACGGCGCAACCTACAATGGCAAACCTCCGGGAGCGTTTGCAGACATCGCTTGCTGGAGCTTTTACGCAAGCAAAAACATGACAACGGGAGAAGGCGGAATGGCTACAACAAACAATGAAGAGATTGCCGAAAGATTACGTTTAATAAGGAACCATGGGGAGAAAGACAAGTACGTTTCTGTTTCAGTTGGATACAACTACCGCATGCCAGAAATAGAAGCCGCTATAGGCTGCGTCCAACTAAAAAAGTTGCCAAACTTTCTCGAGAAAAGAAGAGAAAACGCAAAGAAGCTCACAGAAAAACTTGGAGAAGCGAAAAAGCTGCAGTTGCCAAACGAGCCTAAGGGACATACGCATAGTTGGTATCTTTACACTGTCAGAGTTAGGGATGCGGAGAAAACGCAAAGAGACAAAGTTGTTGAGGAACTAAAACAAAGAGGGATAGGCGCTGAAATATATTATGCAACACCCATCCACCTCATGCCATACTACCACAAAATAGGAAAAAGTAGGCTTCAAGAAACAGAAAAAGCCGCAAAACAAGTTTTCTCCTTACCAGTACACCCAAAAGTCACAGCCAGCCAGATAAGCTTCATCGGCGAAACTGTCCTCCATCTTATAAGGTAATTTTACATGTTAAGGTTTATATGGAATGTTAAGAAGGGGTATTGCACCCAACCGGGATTTTGCTGAGGAATGCGTAATGCAGAAAATTAAAGTTGTCATAATGGGTGCAGCTGGCAGAGACTTTCACAACTTCAACGTTTACTTTAGAGGTAACGACGCCTACGAAGTTGTGGCTTTCACAGCCACGCAGATTCCGGGCATAGAGGGAAGAAGGTATCCGCCAGAACTTGCTGGTTCACGCTATCCTAATGGTATATCCATTTATCCGGAGGATGAATTGCCTCGGCTGATAAGGGAGTTTGATGTTGACCAGGTTGTTTTCGCCTACAGTGATGTTTCCCATGAGTATGTTATGCATAAAGCGTCTGTAGCCCTAGCCAACGGTGCAGACTTCCGCTTGATGGGACCTAAAACAACAATGTTAAAGGCTAAGATTCCCGTTGTTTCCGTAGGTGCTGTAAGAACAGGTTCTGGGAAAAGCCAAACTTCAAGGCAAGTCGCACGGATTTTGAAAGCGAAAGGTTTGAGGGTTGTGGTCATTAGGCATCCGATGCCTTATGGTGATTTGAGAAAGCAAGTATGCCAACGCTTCGCTTCCTACGAGGATTTGGACAAGTACATGTGCACCATTGAGGAGAGGGAGGAATACGAACCCCATATAGACAATGGAATAATTGTCTACGCAGGAGTTGATTACGAGAAAATTTTAAGGGAAGCCGAAAAAGAAGCAGACGTAATCGTTTGGGACGGTGGCAACAACGACCTACCCTTCTACAAACCAGACCTACACATTGTTGTTGCAGACCCCCATAGGGCGGGGCACGAACTTACATACCACCCTGGCGAAGCGAACCTGTGCATGGCAAACATTGTAATAATTAACAAAGTTGACACGGCAGACCCAGAAAAAGTGAAACGCGTAAAAGAAAATATAAAAATGGTCAATCCAGAAGCCCAAGTACTGGACGCCACATCACCAATAACAGTCGACAAGCCTGAGTTGATAACGGGAAATCGCGTGTTAGTTATAGAGGATGGCCCAACGCTTACGCATGGCAATATGCCTTATGGAGCGGGAATAATTGCTGCAAAAAATTTTGGAGCCCGCGAAATCGTCGACCCCAAACCTTATGCTGTGGGTTCAATTAAGGAAGCTTACGAGAGATACACATATTTGGGCGCCATACTTCCAGCCTTGGGCTACAGCGAAAAGCAGGTAGCCGAATTGAAAGAAACGATAAACCGCACTCCATGCGATGTTGTGGTTATCGGAACGCCAATTGATTTAAGAAGGGTGATGACATTTGACAAGCCAACGGTGAGGGTTAGGTATGAACTTAAAGTGCTTGGACCAGTATCCCTTGAGCAAGTTTTGGAGGATTTTTTCAATAGGAGCGTGAAAAAATGAGCAATAAAAAAACGGACATTTCACGCGTGAAAATAAAATTTGTAATTGAGGGACTAGGGGAAGCCGAAGGGGAACTTGTGCGGTTTTTGGCGCCTCGAACAGTTGACATGGTGGTGAGGAAACTTCCAATAGAGGGCAGAGTCGCTTTATGGAAGGAAGAAGTTTATTTTGAAACGCCCATCAAAATGGGGGAGGAAAAAGCGAAAAGCACCGTCGAGAAAGGAACAATTGCCTTTTGGCCCATGGGAAACGCTTTATGCATATTCTATGGTGAGTCGCAGCCCTACAGCCCGGTGAACGTGTTAGGTAAAGTAACTAGCAATCTTGAATTGTTTGGGCAGGTTAAGAGTGGAACAAAAATTAGGGTTGAGCTTCAGTAGACGAGGGTGCTTTCGCTCCAGAATTTAAGAAGTTTTTCGCATTCTTCTTTCACTTTCTTGTTTCTGCATTTCTTCTTTAAGGTTTCAAGAAATTCTATGCGCTTTTCAGTTGAACGCTTTTCTGCAGTGCCGCCGTAGTAAAGCTTTCCATCCACATATTCTTGCATATGGGTGGCTTTCTGTATGAAGAGGCTGGCGGCGTCCACCGGGTTTTCTACAGCATATTTATTTGCCCAAATTGCCGCTTCGGATTCGCGGAGCTGCGTTAAACCATCAATCTCTTTAATACTGCGGATGTATGTCCTTAAGAAATCATAATAACCCGCAGACTTAACAATTTTAAGCGCTTCTTTCACTTTTCTTTTGAATTCCGGGCTTCCCTTAATCCTTAATCGATGCTTATAGCCTTTATCGATAAATTCTTTGGCTTTTTTAACCTCCTCGCGGGTGTAGACTCTTTCTGGAAATTTTTCCAAAACACGGTACCTCAGGCGTTAATCTAAGGTTTTGTATATTTTGATGTCGTGGTTTCCAGAGACTAGTTGAATCGCCCCCTCTTCTTCTAACTGTTCTAGGAAGTCCTTCGCCGCGCTTATTCTTATGTTAAATCGTGAAGCCACAGAATATGGCGTTAAAACCTGCATTTTCTTTAATTCGCCAAGGAGTTTCCCATCCTTTGGGTTTGGGGGAATTACCCCGGATGGTTTTTTCTCTTTCAGCGGTGCTGCTGTCTTCTCCTTTTTCTTTCTCTCTTCCTCATCCTTTTTTGCTTGCATACGCTCCATTTGCTTTAGGCTTAGCTTCTTTTTTCCACCCATAACTTTCAGCCTCATTGAATGAAGGAGTCTTTGCGACTCTTTAGGTTTTCCTTGCTAGGCATACTGGGTTATTTCAACCTTATGTCTCTTTTGCCACTCTTTAATTGGAATTCCAAGTCTTTTTTCGATTTCCTGGCGGTGGATGGAGTTCATTGTGCAGAAGGGGATTATGCGCCCGTCTGGAACCGCATAGTGTATTACGCATCTTTGAACTCTTTCTAAGTCAAAGTTGTATGGGTCCATGAAGTGCATTGCAGAAATCAATATTGACTTTCTTTGCAGGTCGCCTAAAGCTTCGTAGCTTCCTTCTCTGAGGACGCGCCAAACATGTTTTCTCAGAAAACTGAACTTTATGTATCTTAGAGCCCCCACTAAACGCAGTTTGGCTTTGCGTTTGCTACCTTTTGCAGCATTATTGTAAACGTTTTTCATTGTGCCGATGAATTTGTCAACATTGCCGTAGCGAGTGATGGGAACAATTTCGCCGTTTTCAACAAAGATATATGTTGCCATGCCACAGTGCGGGTGCGCCGTGAACTCCACGTAACGCTTGTCTTTCAAGGCGCCGACAGCCTTTGAAACCGGCACGACTGTCGGAACTGGATAAAAGTCTGAAACCTTTATCTTCCCATTTGTCTGCTTCTCAACCAGCCGCATGAAATCGGGGATTGTGATGCGCATTTTTTCCCTTTCTTGTTGCGGAAGTCTTCCACAGAGGGAAACTGGTTGAACGTTCACACATCTTACAACATCGAAATTTTGAGCTGCAAAGCGTATTATGTCTCCGAGTTGGTTGTCGTTCACTCCCTTGACAAGTGTGACAACCAAAACTATGCTTTGAAGACCAGCCTTACGACAGTTTTCAATAGCCTTCAACTTAACGTCTAAAAGGTCTAATCCTCTTGTAAATTTGTAAACTTCTGGTGTTAAGCCGTCAAATTGCAGGTAGACTGTGCTCATGCCAGCCTCTTTCAAACCCTTACAATACTCAACGCTTTGCGCAAGTCGAATGCCGTTCGTATTAACCTCAACATGGCGGAAACCTAGCCTTTTTGCTTCTCGAATAAGTTCAAACAAGTCCTCGCGGATTGTTGGTTCGCCACCAGAAAATTGAAGGGCTGTCGCCGGCACAGGTTCGTTTCTGCGAAGGTTCTCCAACATCCCTACAATTTCTTCTTTGGCTGGCTCGTACACGTATCCAGCTGCGGCGGCGTTTGCGAAGCACACGGGACATCTGAGGTTGCATCTGTTTGTGATGTCTATTATGGCGAGGGCGGTGTGCGACTTGTGTTGGGGGCATATTCCGCAGTCGTATGGGCAGTCGTTAACAGTTTTTGTTCGCGGATTGCACATGCCTTTGCCGTCGTATCTGAACTTTTCAGCCCGCAAGTACTGTTCATAATCAGACCAGTAAAGATCTTGAAAAAAACCATGTTCTGGACATTCCTTTTTTATGTAAACTTTGTTGCCGTCCTCAAAGATTGTGGCGTCAAGAACTTTTAGGCATTCGGGACATAGACTTTTTGTGTTTTTGATGATTTGCATGTTTTCGCCACGCTGTTTACGTGCTATATTTTCAGAGTCGAGGGGGTAGGGTATAATAAGGTTTCCACACTTTTCATAAGGTGATAAGGTGTTAAGTTTGACCATAACAGAAGAAACTAGGCGAACCCTACGCGAGATAGGCTTAAGCACTTATGAAATCGAAGTTTACAATGCTCTGCTAGAAAGCGGACAAATGACAGCCATAGAAATCAGCAAAAAAGCTCAAGTGCCATACTCGAAAGTTTACGCCGTTTTGAACTCGCTTAAAAGTAAGGGCTGGATAAAAACCGTGAGAGGCCGACCAAGCAAATATTATCCAACGCCTCCCGTTGAAGCTTTAATCATCGCGAAGAACGGGCTGGAAGAACGGTACAAAAGTTGGGAAAAGCAAGTCGCCAGTGAGCTTCAACCTTTATACGAGAAACGCGAGCTTGTCGAACACCAAGAAATACTGATACTGCACGGTCAACAGAGGGTAACAGCTAAGTTAGAAGAGGTTTTCGGAAAAGCTAAAAAAGAAATAATGATTGCCTTGCCGCAGTTCGCAAAAAACTCAGTAGCCACAATCCCGATTTTTCTCGAAAGCTTACAGAAAACTCATGCAGATGTAAAGTTAATGGTTGCTGGTGAGCCTGAAGGTTGGAGCGAATTAGAGGCTTTCGCCAGCACCAGTGGGTTACGTGTTAGAGACCAAATGTTTGGCGGAGGCATAATCATAGACCAAAAAGAAGCTATGCTTTTTCTCGGAGAGGAAAAACCCAGTCTTGTCATTTGGAGCAATCATGTTGGCTTGGTGAGGTTCGCGAGAGATTACTTTCAGTATCTTTGGGATTCTTCAAAGAAAATTAGGTAATTTAAAAAGAGGGGAAACTAGAAAGAGGGCTATTTACCCATAATTTTTTTCGCAGCAATCTCAATATCTTCAGCCTTTATAGTTTTTCTTCCAGCGTGCATCGCAAAATCCAAGGCTTCTTTTGCGATTTTAACGCCAACTTCTTCTAAAGCCTTGGCTAATTCCTTCGCCGCTGCTTCGCTTACTCTGTCGGCTCCCGCTTTTTTACATATTCTGTGCATAGGAGCAACAGCTAACTCTAAATCAGCCATAAGGATTCCTCCGTAGCCCTTTTTCTATTTAAAGCAATATTTAACAGTTACGAAATTTCGGGAGACAGCTTAAATTTTATTCCTAGTAAAGAGTCAAAATTCACAAGATATTCTAACGAAAATGATAGGCTTTGCATACGAGAAAATATTTTCCGAAAAAGAAGCGTTAGATCGTCCAGTAGGAGCATAGAGTTAAGTTGTTCCATTTAAACTGGCTTTTCAAAAATTTTATGACATCCTCCTCTTCTAAGTAGCGGTTTCCATTAGCATCCCTCCGAAAGGGGATATTTGTCCCCTTAAGGGTTTCGCCTCTTGCAGTATCTATGAAAACATAGTAGGCTTCTCCTGCTGGCAGTATAAGCCTCAAATTTGTGAGCTCCCTTTTAGGCGAAAGCCCGTCTTGTTCAATGTTGTAAACGATGGCTTGGGGCTTAAGTTCTTCGGCTAATCGCTTAAATTCTTCCCAAGTTCTAATTTTTATGACCCCTTCGCCCATTTCAACCAGCTTCATTCTATAATTATTCAGGCTTTATCTAAACTTTGTTAAGAAGTTTTTAGGGAAAAAGCTCTATTTCCTTTGTCGCACCGCATTTGACACAGACAAGTTGCACATGAGACTTATCGTGGGCCAGCTCTTTAGCTTTCCATTCGTGGTTGCATTTATCCTCTTTTCTTTCGCTTGTTTTGTTTTGGCTCAAATCCAATACCTAGTGAACGCTAACAATATTCAAGAACTTAAATCTTTTGATATGTTTTCTTTCACGCATAACACTTATATATGTAACATTGTTATATAATCGTGATAAAAATGTGTAAATCACACAATGGCGGATGCTGGCACAACTATCCAGAACGCGGATGGATACAATTCCTGATAATGAGAGTGCTATACGAAAAACCCACACACGGCTATCAACTCCTCGAAGAAATTAAGAAAAGAAGTTGTGGATGCCACAAACTCGAATCAGGCTCCATATACACGCTTCTAAGAAGAATGGAAGAACGGGGTCTGCTAGAATCAAAATGGGAAAAAGTCGGAGGCGGCCCAGACAGGAGAATCTACACGCTAACAGCTAAAGGTGTTGAAGCCCTCAAAGTGGGACTCACATCAATCGTTAGAAGGAAAATGCTCTTCGAAGACCTAGCAAAATTCTACCATGAAAAATTTGAAAAAATCGAGGGAGGAGGTGAAAAGTAAATGTGTAGAAATTGCTGCTGCCACGAGCCAGAAACACATCATAAATATGCGCACCACATGGACTTTCTATTTCCTTTTATGGATGCAGAAGAGGAAATAAAAATGCTTGAAGAATACAAGGAAACCCTAACAAGGCAGTTGGAAAAAGTAAATAAGCGCTTAGAAGCCCTAAAACGCTGAATACACGCAAAATCTGCACATAAACTTTCACTCCCTCTCGCATATCATATGAAAATTTGGAAGAGAATTAAAATGAAAGTGATAAATTTAAGCGAACTCGTAGAGTTTTCACAAAAGAAAGGCTTATTGGACAATATAGAAGAGCGCAAGCGCTTAAAGAAGGACTTGCTGAAAACCACGAACTACAATCTTGTGCTGGTATGCTTTGAAGCAGACCAACAAGTTCCTCCACGTCCCGAACCCTATGATGTTTGCTTTTACATAATCAATGGAAGCGGCACGTTCACAGTAGGTGACGAACAAGTTGACTTGTCAAGCGGTGAAATGCTTTTCGCTCCAGCAAATACGTCAAGAGGAATAAAGAGCAAAGAACGCATGGTCTTGTTAGGCATACAAGAACCTCATTAAAGAGGTTGGAAACATGAGCGCAATAGAAGTTCAAAACCTTACAAAACGCTACGAAGATGTAACGGCAGTTGACCACATAAACTTCGAAGTTAAAAAGGGAGAAATCTTCGGTTTCCTAGGTCCAAATGGTGCTGGAAAAACAACAACTATACGGATTTTGACAGGGCTTCTAAAGCCAGATGAAGGAAAAGCCTTTGTAGTTGGTTATGATGTTGCTAAAAA